>Ga0307379_10005555_pt1 | contig 17550 bp, 12 predicted proteins | sample UN2MG_FD_202237 | JGI IMG/M metagenome (GOLD analysis project Ga0307379, IMG submission 202237) | Soil microbial communities from Risofladan, Vaasa, Finland - UN-2 | ecosystem: Environmental > Terrestrial > Soil > Coastal area > Acid sulfate soil | place: Finland: Risofladan, Vaasa | collected... | reverse complement strand
ATCTTCGAATTTCAGAAGTCAAAGGTCTTAACCTCATGGTTTCGAATTCTTGCACCAAATTAATTTTTATTCGTAAACTAAAAAAAGTCTCGATTGATTTAATTGTGCAGAAAGTTGTTAATTTAGTTCTAAAAAATTACCGGTTAATTATGCAAGCTAATTAAAATGCCAACTTAATAATACTTTAGGTCCTTATAACCAGTAACTATTTGTATTTTTATTTCTATATTTTTATTTTTATTGAAGCACCTCCATAACTATATCCCTGACTTTTTCTATATTGGGCTCAAGTTTTTCAAATAGATCCGGACTTATATATATTCTACACTTTTTAACATGGCGATCAAATTCTTCTCTAAAAGCGGACATAAGTGGAGAGACAGAGTCTTTTGAATAAAGTATTTTCCCGACAGTAGGTTCTTTTTGAAGATATACTAAAACTTCAGCACCTAATCTTTCCCTTTCTTTAACAGGAACATCAATAAGTATATCACTCTGCTTAATCGATTTGGTACCCTCAATATTACTTTTCTCCAAACATACTATAATAACTTTAATTATTTCATCAAGTTCTGTCCACCGCCGAAAAGCTAACTTATTATATAGATTAATCTCTTTTTCATCCGGGCCATGCGATACTGTTACAAGACGCCGATATATCTGTCTATTACCACCATAAATATTTTTTAAAGGATTATCGATTTCCCTTCCAAAATGGTCTTCGAGAATGTTCTTATGCCGATTAAACAATTCAGATAAATAAAATAAAGCATCTGTATGGCTATAAAATAAAGTGTTTTCAAAATATTCTTCGAACTTTAAAATCTTTAACTGTAATAGACTACCAACTATGAACTTACACATAGCCATAAGAGCCCGGTTTGCATGATGCCAATAGACACGTCTCAGCATCCAGTAACGCGCCAAAACCACTGACTCTGCGGCAGATAAACCTTTGTCTTTAATTCCAATTAAAGGTCCATTATGCGTTTTAAGATCACTTTCTGATGGAACAATCAATGAAGATAAAAGCGCTTCAAGATCAATACCCATACCGTATGAAACTCCCGTCATCTCACTATCAAGAAGTAAGTATGATACCTTATCAATATCTATTGGAGAAGACATTAATCCAAATAGTACTCTGTATTTATCCTTTCTAACCTGAAATAAATCTATAAGGCTCTCAATTGTATCTTGGCTGAATTGTTCATTTATAATTTCCCATAGTAACTTTTTTTCTCCGGAATACTGATTTCTAAATTCTCTTTCAATAATCTCCGAGTACTTTTTAATAAAATCTAATGGATATCTTGGATTTATAAAACTCCAAAATAAATCTTCATCTGTCATTATTACTGGGGGTTTTTTGGCTAGCCGCTCTTCCACAGCGAAGTCCTCAAACATATGAGACAAAGGATACTGTCCTATATCGTGAAGTAGTGCCCAAAGCATTAAGGCTTCAATATCATTAGAATCTATTAATAATCGAAAGGTGGAATCATTAAGTATATTACATATATATTCTCGAGCTAAATTGAAAGTACATATTGAATGCAGAAAACGTGTGTGGTGTGCACCAGGGTACAACAAGTAAGCGAAATCAAGTTGAGGAATGTTCCTTAAGCGTTGGAATAAAGGATGTTCTATAATTTGAACCATTCTTTTAGTGAGTGCTGCTCTATTCTGTTGTGTTAAGGCAATACTTTTATAGACGTTAGTTGCTATGGAAATCTCGGCGACTCCAAAAGGAGAAAGGTATCCAGGCCTGAGTTTCTGAATATCGTGGCGCAGGTCATAAATTGACTTGTATTGTTGTTCTTCAGGTCCAAGTAACCTGTTACATATGATCTTAAAGGAATGCAGGCCGGTTTCACCAATCTCTTTTGATATAACTTCACAGAGTTTTTTCTCTTTTAGCGCACCTTGGAGAATCGTACCACAAGCAAATAAGTCATGATCTGGAAACCAGTTTTGCAATTGGGAATATGATACTTTACTTCGGAGATATTTACGGCGTTCTGGTCGTGTGATCCGTTCAGTAGAAAAGAAGTATGTCGAATCGGTCATCTGTGTGTGCTTAAATAATCCTTTATTCTCGAAATCTAAAAATTTGGATGCACCAAGATCAACTAAAGTTGCTTTTTCAGGCACATCTCCTACTTTACTAACTAGAATGTTCTCTTCCTTCACATCCATGTGCATTACATGGTTTTTATGCAAGCACTCCAAGGCTGAGAGGATATTGTCCCACAGCTTGAGAAATATTTCAGTATTATTGCAAGATGCCCAAATGTCCTTAATATTGTCTCCTGAGATATATTCCATAACATAATACTTATATGATTTATCGCCTATAGGGACTTCTCCATAATCCATTATCTTAGATAAATTTGTATGTGTAATCTTGGACAAAAATAAGATTTCACGTGTAAAAGTATGATCAAAATGCTCCCATAGTTCTTTTTGCTCAATTAATTCTTCTTTCGGTGATAATATTTTTATTGCCCTTTCCATGTTTTTAAAACAAGCTCTGTAAATAATACCTACATCACCACTGTCAATAGGCCGTGCTACCCCACTTGGACCAGATTTTCCTTCGCCATCTCTATCCAATATTTCGTATTGGCTCTCGATAGAAATTTTATCTCCAGGTTTAAACTGAAAATCTCGTCTAGTAGAAGATCTAACCATTTTCATTTCCTCCCATGATTATTATTCTTAGCACAATATTATTCTTTATGGTCAAGATTATGTTTTAAATTGTAAATAAAAATTTTTCTTTTTTGTTTATATTCTGAGAATAAGTAAATACCATTTTCTTCCCTTCCCGATTACATACTTAAGTATAAGTCAAAGTCCAACATTTCACAAGGCTTCATAAAAGAAATCACCCACTGGATTCGAGGTCCTTACAGCTAATCCCAAGGCTATGTACTTATTTACACCCTCCTCTGTCTAGCTAGTTGGTTGCATTTAATTGTCTACCTCCCCTGCCCCTCACTCAGCCTCCGGGCCAGCATATTGCAATACTCCTCGACAGCAGTGTAGCCTGACTGCATGACCTTGATATGGTCGGTACCGTCTTTCGGATCAAGTCCATTTTCTGTTTCCCATTCATCCGGCATGCCGTCATTGTCCGTGTCTTTAGGGGGCTTCTGCGGCGCGAGCCCGGCTAGGAGGTCGCCCACCTCGCGGCGGCCCCAGGAGCCTGTGCCGTCCCTGACTTCCTGCACTGCGCGGCGGGTGAGAGTGTCCCGCGGGAAACAACCCGCACTCTCGAGCACCAGCCTGTAAGCTTCTTGCGGCGCTTGGGTGGTCACAGGCGGCACCTCCGCCGCATGCTCAGCTTTTATCCCGAACCGTGCATAGTAGCGCAGGCCCTCGAGCTTGTCTTTCTCGGCCCAGGGGTCCTGGACCAGGCCCGCGCCCTCGATATAGTTGTCGCGCAGGTAATAGCAGGTGCTGTCAGTGAAACAGAACGGGAAGATATGCGGGTCATTGGGTCCGCGCTTGTAATAGTTGCCGATAATGTTGAACGGGATTCTGTTGGTCGGGTTATCGTGAAGGAACCCGTCGCGGAAATTATAGACCACGTTGTTGCGCACATCCGCAGGGCCATTGGCAATTGCCGGGCAGCGGCGCCTCTGGTGCGCGAACAGGTTGTGGTGCACGGAACACCTTCTGCCGTCCGGGCCCTGGATCAGGCCGAAATTATGGATACCCTTGGGATGCATCAGGGTGTCCCCGTCCTCGATCGTACACCACTGCACAGTGACATCATCGGCCCTGAAAATGTCGATCGTCTCATCGCTGGCCCACGAACTGGAGCAGTGGTCGATAACCACTCTTCTGGCCATGGAAAAGCGGATCGCGTCGCCCACATCGTTGGGGGCCCTGTTCTGGTCCGGCCTTATTCTCAGGAAGCGCACCACCAGGTCCTCGAGCTTTTCCGGGCCGGGTTTCGAGTGGAGCAGCCCCTTGATCGTAATCCCCGCTCCCGGAGCGGTCTGGCCCTGGATCGTAATCTGCCCGTGCTCGATCAGCACATCGCCCGGGATCACTCCGCTGACATCGAAAACCACGATCCTGGGGCCTTCTGCGCTGCAGGCTGCCTGAAGGCTGCCCGGGCCGCCCGGATTGAGGTTTATGACCTTGATCACCCGCCCCCCACGCCCTCCGGGAGTCTGTGTCCCGAACCCTTCCGCTCCAGGAAAGCAGGGCAGAGTCTCAGCCCGAGCCGCGACAGGAGTCTGCGACATGAGAAAGACCATCCAGAACAGACACAGGCAAAATCTCTTCGCTTTCATAAGCCTCTTCTCCCAGGGAATTATTGTTTTCCGCACACAATATTTTACTGCCCTGACCTTCCCATGAGCTGCCAATTCCCCCAAGGGCCAGGCAGAGCTTGGAAAAACATCCGAAATCCCGCCGGATTTGACAAACAACTCACTCTCTCAACTGGCCATTCCCGAGCACCACCCATTTGTAAGTGGTTAGCTCCTCCAGTCCCATGGGGCCGCGGGCATGGAGCTTGTCAGTGCTGATCCCGATCTCGGCCCCCAGGCCGTATTGGGCGCCGTCCGAGAAGCGGGTCGAGGCGTTGACCATCACGGATGATGAATCGACCCGCTTCACAAATTCCCTGGCCTTCTCCTCGTTCCCGGTGACAATAGCATCCGTGTGGCGCGAGCCGTAGCGCTCGATATGCTCCACAGCCTCTTCGAGGCCGTCCACCACGCGCACAGAGAGCACAAGGTCCAGATACTCGGTTTTCCAGTCCTGCTCTGTGGCCTCGCCTACCGCGGGATCTATCGCCCGGGTGCGCTCGCAGCCCACCAAGCGCACCCCGGCTTTCCTAAGGCGGGGCAGGATTTCCGGCAGGAATTTACCGGCCACTGCCCGGTCCACGAGCAGGGTCTCGGCTGCGTTGCACACCCCCGGCCGCTGCACCTTGGCGTTAAAAGCGATCTTCCCGGCCATGGCCAGGTCCGCTTCCCGATCCACATACACGTGGCAGATCCCATTGTAGTGCTTGATCACCGGGATCGTGCTGTTCTCGACCACCCGGCGGATCAGCGCCTCCCCGCCCCTGGGGATGATCAGGTCGATCAGGTCATCGAGCTTGAGCATGGCGCCGACCGCTTCCCGGTCAGTAGTGGGCACAAGCTGCACTGAGGCTGCAGGCAGCCCTGCGGACTCGATGGCCCCGGACATTAACCGGGCCAGCACGAGGTTCGAGTTTATGGCCTCGCTCCCCCCGCGCAGGATCACTGCGTTGCCGCTTTTCAGGGTCAGGGCGCTGGCATCCACCGTGACATTGGGCCGCGACTCGTAGATTATCCCGATCACCCCGATAGGCGTGCGCATCCTGTAGATCCTGAGGCCGTTCGGCCGCACCCGCTCATCATAAATTTTGCCGACCGGGTCCTCGAGACGCACCACATCGCGCACCCCGTCGATCATGGATTCTATCCGCTTGTCATCCAGGCGCAGACGGTCCAGCAGGGCGCCGGAAAGACCGTCTTGCTCCCCCTGCCTGAGATCCTTCTCGTTCTCTGCCTGGATAAGCTTTATATTCTTCTCAAGGGCCGAGGCCACTGCTTCGAGACTTTTATTCTTCTCCTCTGTAGTAGCCCGGGCCAATCGAACCGCCGCTTTCCGCGCCTGCACTCCCATCTCGCGGACCAGTTCCTTGATGTTCATCTCTCCTCCGCTAAGGTTTCCTGTTCAAGAGACACGAAAGATTTCTTATTAAAAAATATTTCTCAGCATGATATTGAGGATTTACCGGGTTGCAAGGCTGGGGCGGGCCCGGTCAAATCTCTCTCTCGTAAATGACTTTTCCATCTACCAGAGTCATATCAACAGGGATGTCTATTATGTCTTCCGGATCCACTGTAAGGATGTCCTTGCCAAGAACCACCATGTCAGCGCACTTGCCGGCTTCTATAGAGCCCAGCAAATTCTCGTCAAAAGAATGGTAGGCTGCGTTTATGGTATACAGCTTCAGGGCCTCCATCACGGAAATTTTCTGCTTCTGCCCGATCGGCTTGCCGGCTTTGGTGGTTCTGTTAACCAGGGCGTGGATCCCCATGAGCGGTGGAAACGGTGATGCGTCATAGTCTGAATTGGCGGAGACCATGATCCCTTGATCGATGAACGACCGGGCGGCGAACATCCATTCCAGGCGCTTCTCCCCGAAAGCCGGGATGAGCTTGTCTCCATGATAGTAAGGGTAGGCCCCGAATATAGTGGGGAGCATACCGAGCCTCTTGATCCTCCCGACAAGCTCCGGGTTGACAACCGTACAGTGGATAATCCTGTTTCTGGGATCATCTCTGGGATATTTCTTCTGGGCCTCTTCCATTATATCGAGATACATGCCGATCGCCCGGTCTCCATTGGCATGGGCCGAGATACGGCAGCCGGCCTCGTAAGCTTCCAGGATTGTCTTCCTGGCGAGTTCCCTGGTTGTAGCCATGACTCCGTAAAAGCCTTTCTTATGAAGGTATGGCTCGCTGACAGCGGCAGTCCGGGCAGATATGGCCCCGTCAAAGAAAAATTTCACGCCGCAGATCTTGACCCACTGATTGCCAAATGGCTTATAAATCAGGCCGAGATTTTTCATTTCCTTGAAATGCTCGATCCCCACATCCACTCTGAATCTTATGGGAAGCTCATTCCGTTGCTTAAGGTCCAGGATCGTCCTGATCTGAGAAGCACCGACATTATCATAAATACAGGTAAGCCCGGCTGCTGCATTATCCATCAACATCCGCCTCACCACCTCGGCAGCCTCTTCCCTGGTTAATTCTTTCCGTTCCGGCATAACGCGGTTGAGCATATCACCCGCTTCTTCATGAAGTCCCCCAGTAAGTTCTCCGGTTTCCGGGTCCCGGTCAAACATCCCTCCCACCGGATCAGGGGTATCTTTTGTTATTCCGGCAAGTGCGAAAGCCTTGCTGTTTGCGATTGAAAAATGCCCGCCGACCGTGGATATCATGACCGGGTGCTCCGGTGCGGCCTCATCGAGCTCCCGGCGTGTGGGGTGACGTTTCTCGAGGAGTTTATAATCATCCTCCCGGCTGCCTGTAATCCATTCGCCCTTTGGAACCTCTCCGGCTTTCCTGGCGATTTTCTCTTTAATATCCGCTATAGACTTGACTCCGGCCTCTTCACTGAGATCCAGGATGCCGACCATATCAATCGCCGTACTCGTAATATGGCAATGCGAGTCGATCAGTCCAGGGATCGCCGTTCTTCCTTTCAGGTCAATTACCTTGGTGTGTTTGCCGATCAAGCTCCTGATCTCATTGTTTGTCCCGACAGCAAATATTTTCCCGAATTTAACCGCTACCGCCTCACTGATAGATTCTTTCCGATCGACAGTCACTATTTTACCATTTACGAGCGCTAAATCTGCCATCTTTACCTCGTCCATTTTGTTTGAGCATGATGCTCCAAAAAGATAAAGGATGGGAATGACAATAAAACTTTTCAGAAAAACTTTGTTATTGTTCATTATCGGTTACCTGTCAATCAATTAATTAGAGCCGGATTCATAAGCTCCGATATCCAGTCTTGCGCCGGATACGGTGCGCGCCCTTTTCCCTCGTGGGTGAATGTATTCGTATTCCGGAAACTGCGGGGCCTGGAGGCTTCCCCTGTCTACCAGCGGACTTGAAGGCTTGGGCCTGAAATCCCCTTTCTCCAAATCCATAAGCTGGGGGTCTGAACCCTGAATGGTGCCTCTAAGGGTTGAAGGGATATCACTCACTCCCTGGGTAATCCAGTTATTGGACCCCAGGACAGGGACAGGTTTCTCAGTTCGATAAAACCTCATCCCGCCGCGCGAGCTGTCGCATAGGAAAGCGTTGTTATAGGCCTCGAGAGTCGTTCCCAGCACTTTGGCATTTTCATCCGGGAACCACATGTGCACAAAGGCGTATCCTTGGGGATAGAGGTTGATAAAAGTGTTGTTGTAAAGCAAAAGCGAGCCGCCGTGGCGGTTTTCGCCGAAAACGATAAACTGGGGGTTGGTGCGATGCTCGTTATCCGTGACCACCACATTACCGATAAGCACCGCATCCTGATCCTCCCAGTGGCCGGCTGAGAGGTCGATATGGTAGTTGCCCGGACTGTGCACGTAGTTGTAAGCGAAAACGCAGTGTTCGGAGCGGCTCTTGAAATTCGCCCCGCCGTTATGGTGGATATGGCAGAAACGAACCGTGGTGATCCCGGGTCCGCTGACATAATGTCCATGTTTGTAAGCGCTGCCGGGAAAACTGTTATAGGCCACTTCATTGTACTCGAGAGTCAGGTCCTCAGTGCTCGAAGTGGCGAAAATACCATTGCCGCCGAAATATACCCCGCAGTCGCGGATAGTCACCTTTTTAGCGTCATGGATAAAAATACAGGCGGTGTTCTGCTGTGGGGATTCCGCCCAGGGGTGGGCGTTGCGCACCTCGAGATGCTCGATTGTCCAGTAGTCTCCAGTGATCCTGATCAGCCCGCGATCACCCCTGCCGTAATCCCCCGCCTGCCAGGCTGTACTGTTCAGTGATCCATCGATAATCGGCCGCGGGTCGCCGTCGCCGCGGATTTTAAGCGGCTTTTCAGCCGTACCGTCCGGAAAAAGATCGAAAGTTTGGTAGTAGATACCCGGCCCGAGGACAATCTCCTGGCCTGGCTGGATATTATTTACCGCAGTACTGATATCATCGTAAGGGATCAGCCTGCCTCTGTCGTTGATATAAACGCCGTGCTCGAGGCTCGAGGTCGAGGGGAACCCGGGATTGGGCGGGGTATCGCCGGCAGGGGGCCCGGTGTGAGCCACTAGCAGCCTGGGCGGGGCTCCTCCCTCGCGGGTATTGAATCCCAGACCCGGCTCGGTGCCGTTCTCCACCCGCATGCCGAAAGTGACTGCATTGTCTGTCTGGCTCCTCACGTAATCGGTCACCTCGAAGGTGTTCCACTCCTTGCGGCAATAGCCCGAAGCCACCAGGTCTCCCATTTGAGGTGCGTTGCCCCAGGCGGTTTCGTATTCATCCCAGGAGTCGTCGGCTACAGCGTATACTCTCAGGGTATCCTCGCGGTCGCGGCTTTTCCAGAGCATGAGCCTGGCTGAGGATATAGTGGAGGGATCGATACCATCGAGGTCAAAACGGACATAGGCGCGGTAGTTGCCCTCAGCCCTGCGCAGGACAAGGTAGCCTGAAAACATAAAACCTTGACGACCGCCGCCTGGAGCACACAACTCTTTCCTGCCATCGAAAACTGTCACATCTGCGTCACTGTAAAGCGTATCGACAACCGTTTTTCCACAGCCTCCGGCAGAGAGAGCAATGAACAAACCCGCCAGCAACAGACCCATAATTTTCATGCAGCCTTTTCCCTGAGCTCCTCCTGGCAATTTGACCCCCTTTCACATTTGCTGGATAAATAATTTCTTCCTGATCCCGGTGGCAAAAGGAAACGTACCGCTTGTCAATAAACCGCAGGAACATATATCTGTCCATGTCCTGTTTTGAAAACCGGGAAGGGTCTTCCCGGAATCAGTAAGCAAACAGTACGTTCAGCAAACCTCAGGCTTGTTCAACAGCACCAGGTTGTCTTTATGGATAATCTCCTCAGGGCCCACATGGCCCAGCACTTCCTCGATGCGCGAAGAATGAAGCCCTTTTATCCGGTCCAGATCCTCTGCGCTGTAACTCGTCACTCCCTTGGCGAAAGTTTTCTCATCGCCGGTGAAAGCGATATCCACCACATCACCGGAGTTGAAACGCCCCATAATTTCCTGGATTCCGCTGGAAAGCAGGCTGCTTCCGCGCCGGGTGAGAGCGTCTCTGGCACCTTCATCGACAAGGAGCTTCCCGCGGGAACGGCTGGTAAAAGCGATCCAGGCTTTGCGGCGCTTCATACCGTCGGACCTGGGCAGGAAAAGGGTCCCCACATCCCGGCCCTCAATTATGTCAACCAGCCGGCTGTCCTCCCCGGAGGCGATTACACAATACCGTCCCGCCTCTGTGGCCAGGCACGCAGCCGAGATCTTGGAGCGCATCCCGCCGATCGAGATCTCGCTTCCTTTGCCCTTTGTGGCCCGTAGGATCGAGGGAGTGATATTTTCCACCAGCGACAGCCTTCGAGCGCCCGGGTCCCGGCGCGGATTGGCCGTGTAAGCACCGTCGATATCTGTAAGGATAACAAGCATCTGGGCATCTACAACTCCGGCGACTTGTGCGCTCAAAGTATCATTATCGCCGTATTTAAGCTCACGCACTGCCACGCTGTCGTTTTCATTGACCACAGGCACTGCTCCCAGGCGCAGGAGACTGTCGAAGGTGTTCTGAAGGTTCACATAGCGCCGCCTGTTTTGAAAATCCTCGGCAGTGATCAGCACCTGGCCCACCTGTTTCCCGTACACGGCGAAAGCGCGCTCCCATATTTTCATCAATTGCACCTGGCCCACCGAGGCAACCGCCTGGCGGTCGGGTATGAGCCGCGGGTAACCTTGAATGCCGAGTTTGCCGAGTCCCGCTCCCACAGCCCCGCTGGAGACCAGCACCGAGGTAATCCCCCGCTCTCCGAGCCTGACCACCTGCTCAGCCAGCCGGTCGATCCTTTCAGTCAAGATCAGGTTGTCAGCTCCGGTAAGCACGCGGGTGCCTATTTTTATCACTACACAGCTTATATTTTTTAATTCATGTCTTGTCTTCATGGATCAACTAAGTGTTATAGTTCGAAAGTTCAGGGAAGTATTTCATTCATGGTTCACGAGTCCGCAGAGGCAACTAAGCGGTCGCACTCTGGCGGATACGACCCGCGCTTACGACTTAAAAAAATCCCCTCCGGGCAGAAAAAATGAATTCTATGCCCCTTGAAAAAAACAATCCTCTATTTCATCCTTACCCTTACCTCCATAGTTCTCACGGTCCAGGGACCAGCGGGAAAGATTTTACATGATATATTCCCGTATCCGGTTAGAGTTCACTTTCATTTCTGATTATGTGTCCGTAATAGCCGCGTTGCCAAAATGGCGCGCCGGCAGTGCCACTGATCCGGTTTATGCGGTGGGCGGAGAATGTCTTAAACGCCCGGACTATTTCGGGCAATCCGGGTGTAGGGGCGGGTTTCAAACCCGCCCCTACCAATGAAATTATCTGTATCGCTATTATTATACAATATTTATGAAATCATTTACTAAGGTCAAATGGCTTGAGTAAGATGACTTTATTTTAAAAAAAACCGGATCCGGCTCACCGACAGGGGGGCACTTGTCTTTATCAAGACAATATAGATAAATCCGGAGTCCTGAGTCTCGATAAGCTCAGGCTTGAGCACTCTTGAGAGCGTAAAGGCAGCCGTTTTCTGCACCGATATAAACCATTCCTTCCGCCACTGCTGGGCTGGAAATCACCGGGCTTCCCAGGTCGTGTCGCCATTCGAGCTTTCCGGAGTTGAGATCCAGGCCGTAAAGACAACCGTCGGTCGAGCCGAAAACCACTGTTTCCCCGGCAACAACCGGCGAGGAATAAACCGAATCATTCGTGCGATAAGACCAGAGCAGTTGGCCTAAAAACTGATCGAGAGCATAACAGCGTCCATCCAGGGAAGTCAGAATAACCTTACTCTCAGCCACCGCGCAGGTCGATCGGATAGAGTTTTCCGTGCGGAAATCCCAGCTTTTCTCACCATTTTCAGCATTGATGGCATACAGGCGGTGGTCGTCCGAGCCGACAAATACGAGATTCCCGTGTGCAGCCGGTGTACAATGGATCGGCCCTTCGGTTTTGAAACGCCAGAGTCCTGTGCCGGTTTCAAGCAGGTTTGCATAAAGACAGCCGTCAGTGGCACCCGAAAGCAAAGTCTGGCCGTAGAGGCAGCTCGCATAACGCAGCTCACCCCCGCATTTGGACTTCCAGACAAGCTTGCCGCTTGTTTTTATCAGAGCGTATAAGTTGCAATCCGAGGAGCCGATAAACACAAGATTCTCGACCACCAGGGGGGTGGCAAACACCGGGCCCAGGGTCTGGAAAGCCCAGAGCGCTTCTCCCTCATCCGTAGAGATAGCTCTCAGGCAGCCGTCCCTGTTTGAACCGGCAAAAACGAGCCCGTCCTCGACCGAATTCGACAGATTCCCTTCATCCCCCGTGCGACAGCGCCATTGCAAGGTCCCGGTGAGTGTGTCGACCGCATACAGATAACCGTCCCTTGATCCGCAGTAACACCGTTGATGGTAGACAGTAGGGCTGGCGAAAAACAGCCGGTCCTCGGTCTGCAGAATCCAGAGCAGACTCAAAGGAGCTGCCAATTTTTCCGGCGTAAACCCGGTGCGAGAGGGATCACGGTGAAACATTGGCCAATTTGCCATCTGGAGGATGCCTCCGGATTGACCCGGCTGCCGGCAGAATCTTTAAGCGTTTGCTCAGGAGAAAAAAGACCAAGGCGTTAAAAACCCGGGTTCGGACACCAGCCAGGTACATTCAGAATCAACTAGGGACTGTAGCGGCGAAAACTGCGGAAATCCTGGCCTATTACCTCGGAAATGTATTTTATTACGGACACCGGCCAGACAAACTCACTCGGTGCGATAATCAGAGCATTGTTTTCGTGGCCCAGGGACTTTGAACGATGGCTGGTAATCCGGTCGAAAATATTGCGGATAAAATTTATCGATTCATCCAGGTTTTGCGACATGTGCTGACGGTGGACTCCTTTGTCCAGATACAGGTATGCGCTGCGGAAAACGATTGATAGATCTTTCAATGCAGAGGGGATTTTATCTTCCTCCTCGTAAAAATCCCTCAGGTTTATCGAGGCATACTCATCCGCGGAGATGGTCAAACGAGGCGATATTCGCACTGCCCCATCCCAGCGTATTGTTTGCAAATCGTTTTCCACACTCGGGGCCAGCACAAGATAATTCAAGATAGTTTCAGCATTGGCAAACAGCTTGCTCCCGATGCGCACTGGAATCCTGGTATCCCTGAAAATCCTCTCCATCATTTCACGTTCAATTTCCATTCCCTCACACCCGATCTCTTTTTAGTCTAAGGTTAAGCACTTAAAGCATATAAAAGTATTTGTTACATTAACACAAACCTGTTGAAAATGCAAGCTCACTACTGGCGGGAAAAAGCTTTTCAACAACTCCAGATGAAACTCAGTCGACCTGCTTTTTGAAGCGGAAAACGCTGAAGCTTGTCGCCCCAATGCCCCAGCACAACAGAGCCAGCCCCTCTTTCCAGAGATATTCGAGCCCGCTGCCCTTGAGATAAATCCCCCGGATTATTTCCATGAAATAACGCACCGGATTGAGATAGGTCAGTTTCTGCACGAAAGGGGGCATATTGTGAATCGGGGCGAACAGCCCGCTGGTCAGGATACAGAATAAATTGAAGAAAAAAATGATAAAAACTGCCTGCAGCTGGTTGGAAACCAGAGTGGAAACAAAGAGTCCTACGCCGAGAGTGCTGAAAAGGAAGATAAATGCAAAGGTCAGAAGGAGTAACAGGCTGCCTTCCATTGGGATGCGGAACCAGAAAGCCACTACGGACAGGGCGATGGTGAGCATGAGGAAACTCAAGGCGGCGAAAGGAATGGTCTTGCCCAGGATCAACTGATAGGGGTGGATAGGAGTGACGCTTAGCTGTTCGAGTGTGCCAATCTCGCGCTCTCTGACTATCCCCAGACCGGTGAGCAGGGTCGTGGTCATGGTTACCAGAATCGCCACTATGCCCGGCAGCATATAGAAGCTGCTTTCCAGGTTAGGGTTGAACCAGACCCGGATCTGCGGGGTGATCCTAAGAGGCTGCGCTGACGGGATGTTAATTGTCCGGATCACTGTGGGCCTGAGATTCGCCAGGCTCAGGCGGAGTATACCCTGAAGGTAGCCCATAGCCACCATCGAGGAATTTGAATCCACTCCATCGACCAGGATTTGAAGTTCCGGGCTGCGGCCGGTGATTATATCTTTTTCGAAACCCTCCGGGATAGAGAAAGCCAGAGATGCAGCCCCGCGTCTGAAATAATCTTTCAGTTCCGGCTGGCTCTCCTCGTATCCGACAATCCTGAATCTCCTGCTCTGGACCACTTTTTCCACCAGCAGCCTCGAGAAATCCGACCTGTCTGCATCGCGGATCACAAGCCCCACATTTTTCACATCGAGAGTTATCGTATAACCCAGAATAAACAACTGCACAAGCGGGATGGCAAACATTACCCGCAGCATCATCGGATCGCGGATAATCTGTTTGAACTCTTTCCATACTATGTATTTGATCGTGTTCATGCCGAATTCCCGCAAAGTTAAGTCAGACGGGTACTAAATTTTTTCATGCCGATCAGGATAAAAAAAGCTCCGATACACACCAGCACTGCAAAGTTCGGCCAGAGATAGCTCCAGCCCACTCCTTTGAGCATAATGCCGCGGATTATTTTCAGATAATAGGTGGCCGGCATGGCCTTGCTGATCATCCGGAGGATCCACGGCATGCTGGCCACCGGAAAGATAAAACCCGAGAGCATTACAGAGGGCATAAGTGTGGAAACCATGGCCAATGAGACTGCCACCTGCTGGGTTCTTACAGCAGCGGAAATGGTGATACCGATACTCAAGGCGCAGAAAACATACCCCAAGGTCATAACCATCAGCACTGAAAGGCTGCCTGCCACGGGTACTCCAAACCAGAGATGGGCGAAACCCACGATCAGGAGGCATTCGAGAAAAGCAATTATAATATAAGGCAGGACCTTGCCGATCAGCATCTGGTGCGGCTTGATCGGAGTGGTCAGAACGAGCTCCATAGTCCCGGTTTCTTTCTCCCTGGCGATAGTCGCCGAGGTCATCAGAGCGCAGATAAGCATCATCAGAATGGCGGCCAGTCCCGGAACGATGAATTTTACGCTTTCCAGGTCAGGATTGTACAGAATTCGGACCTGGACCGAGAATGGGGCAGCGGTCGAGAGATCATTCTCAAGACCCAGGACAAACAAGTTAAAATAATTCGAGGCAATGGTGGCAGTGTTGGCGTCGCTCCCGTCGAGCAGAAGCTGGACACATGTTCCCTGGGTTTTGGTGGCATCACTCATGAAGCCTTGCGGAATGACAACCGTGCCAAAGGCCCGGCCCGAATAGATCAGCTCCCGGGCCTTTGAAATATTTTGCGGCTGTCCGGTAACCGAAAAATATCCGGAGCTCACCATCTTTTCGACCATCATTCTCGACAGCGGGGACCGATCGTAATCCACCACTGCCACAGGGATATTTCTCACATCCAGGTTGATTGCATAACCATAGAGCAGAATCATCACTATGGGCAGCATGAATATAATGCCCAGAGTGCGTGGGTCTCGAATAATGTGCCTGTATTCTTTGACAGCCAGGATGATGATTTTAGATTTCACTTCGCTCAGCTCTCCATATCCGGCTAACTTGCTTTCTTTTCCCATTTCGCTAAAAGATGCACGAAAACTTCTTCCACACTCACCTTCTGATAGAGCTCCTTTAACTTTCCCGGGGTATCCAGGGCGATTATTTTGCCGGCTTCCATGATAGAAATCCGGTCGCAGTACTCAGCTTCGTCCATGTAGTGAGTGGTGACAAAAACCGTGGTGCCCGAAGCTGCCATGTTATGGATCATGGACCAGAAATTCCTGCGGCTTATCGGGTCAACCCCACTGGTCGGTTCATCGAGAAAGACGATTTTCGGCCGGTGAAGTACCGCGCTGGCCAGGGCTACACGCTGCTTCCAGCCCAAAGGCAGGTCGGAAGTCACCTGCCGCTCCACCTTTTCGAGCCCCAGCCTGCCCAAAAGTTCCCTTTTCCGCTCCCTGATTTGCTCCTTCCCCAGACCGTAAACACCGCCGTAAAATTCAAGATTTTCACCTACAGTAAGGTCCTCGTAAAGCGAGAATTTCTGGCTCATATATCCGATCCGCCTCTTGACCTTCTCGGGGCTTTTTCCCACATCCACGCCATCCACCAGGCAGGTGCCGCCGGATGGCCGCAAAAGGCCGCAGAGAATACGGATTACGGTCGTCTTCCCTGCCCCATTGGCCCCTAGAAAGCCGAAAATCTCCCCCTGGTAGACCGTAAAATCGACATGGTCTACTGCCGTGAAATTCCCGAACATTCTGGTAAGCCCCCGGGCTACCACTACAGGCTCAGCCATTTTTCTCTTCCCCAGCTAAGATTGTCTTCTATACAATATCCGGCAGAAGCCCAACACGCCCTGCCCCAAATGCCTTAACAAGTTAAAATCAAGCCTGCGGTCTGCTGATAAGCTCGACAAAAACATCCTCGAGACCAGGTTCGATCTCTCTGAACCCGACCGCCTCTCCGACTTTTCCGGAGATTAACTCCTCGATCATTTTTCCCGCCTCTTCCACCTTGTCTACACCCACATGCAGCCTGTCCCCGAATACCTGAACCGAGCGCACTATGGGCAGCTCCACTAATAGCGAAACCTTGGCTACCGGCTCAGCCACCCTCACTTCCAGCATACTGTAAGGATAGCTTTCAGGTAATTTTTTCGGGCTGTCAAGGGCCATTAATTGCCCTTCGAACATAAGTCCTACCCTGTCACAGCGGGTGGCCTCCTCCATGTAGGCTGTGCTGACAAAAACCGTGGTCCCGGCCTGCTGCAGCTCGCTGAGAATGTCCCAGAATTCCCTCCTGGAGACAGGGTCCACCCCGGTGGTCGGCTCATCCAGGAAAAGAATGCGGGGAGTATGGATCAAAGAGCAGCAGAGAGCGAGCTTCTGTTTCATCCCCCCTGAGAGCGCGCCTGCCCTGCGGTTTCTAAAGGGTTCAAGCCTGCTGAAAGCGAGCAGTTTTTTCTCTCTTTCTTTTAATTCCTCCTTTGAGACCTGGAACAATTGGCCGTAAAACCTGATATTCTCCTGGACTGTCAAATCCGGATAGAGCGAGAAGCGCTGGGACAGGTAACCGATAATCTCCTTGATCCGGAAAAGATTCCTGGCGACATCCAGGCCGCCCACCAATACGCTCCCGCTGTCTGCCTTGATCAGTCCCACCATGATCCGGATCAGGGTCGTTTTACCGGCTCCGTCCGGCCCGATCAGGCCGAACAGCTCTCCCTTTTCCACACTCAGAGTAACATTCCTTACAGCCTCGGTCTCGCCGTAGGACTTTTCCACACCCTCTATTTGGATATCGTATTCCATCTTATCCGGGTCCTATTTAAAGTAGACATCCGCAGGCATGCCCACCTTGAGCATTCCGTCCGGGTTGGGCACCTCGACCTTGACCGCATAGACCAGCTCGGCCCGGGCCTCGGGAGTCTGCACGTTCTTGGGCGTGAACTCAGCCACAGGAGAGATCCAGGCCACCCGGCCCGCAATCTCGCGCTCCGGGTCGCCATCCGCTCGCAAAGCCACATCCTGACCCAGCCTGATCCGGCCTAAAAGAGAAGCCGGCAGATAAACCCTGATCTCCAGGAGCGACAGGTCCGCCACTCTAAGGAGCGAGCGGCCCACAGTGACCACCTCACCCGGCTCAGCGAAACGGGCCAATACCTGGCCATC
>Ga0307379_10005554_pt1 | contig 17552 bp, 7 predicted proteins | sample UN2MG_FD_202237 | JGI IMG/M metagenome (GOLD analysis project Ga0307379, IMG submission 202237) | Soil microbial communities from Risofladan, Vaasa, Finland - UN-2 | ecosystem: Environmental > Terrestrial > Soil > Coastal area > Acid sulfate soil | place: Finland: Risofladan, Vaasa | collected... | reverse complement strand
TTAGGGGAACAGGTGGTTTTGGTTTCGATCCCATCTTTATCCCTAAAGAAATGCCAACAAGCACCTTTGCTGAATTAACTACTGAGGAAAAAAATAGTGTATCCCATAGAGGGAAAGCTTGGAAGAAAATGTTTGAATTTCTTAAAAAAAATCCTATTTAATCGTTAAAATGTTTGCCGGAATATATCCATTACGCTTTGTCTGCTTAATTTTATAAGAATCAAATACATACCCAACATACCCGCAATAATTGAGATGGAAAAGACTCTAATAAGAACATCCACAGGAATTGAAAAGACAATAGGCATTTCTGTAAATAGACCTAAATTTGTTTCCATTAAATACGCGCAATAGGTACCTATTATTGTTCCCATTGTCCCACTGCTAAACAATATGATTACGCTTTCAACCAAGAACAAATTCCTAACATCTTTGGTCTTCATACCCATGGATCTTAATATACCGATTTCAAATTTCCTTTCTAGCATGATCGCATACATGGTACTAACTAATCCGAAGATAGCAATTACGATCGCAAACCAAAGAATTACTTCCATTAAAACACTCTGTCTATCAAGCATATCTTGCATAAAAATGACTTTTGTAATTGCATCATCTAGAACATATTCTTTGTCTATAGCTAGTTTTTCTATTTCATCTTTTGTTTCATCGATAGTTTCCATGGAATCATCTAATAATTTGATGAAGACTTTATCTATAATCATATTCGAACCACCAGGATTCTTAACATTCATCAAACGCATATAATTCTCGGTGGATACCATAATACCTCCTCCTTCTGCCGTAGCTTCAGAGCTTTTAAAGTTAGTAAAACCAGGCATTCCTCCTGAGATTCCTACAACGCGGAGAAGCGTTACATTTCCCGGATCGTTAGGAACTTGAGGGTTATAGAATGTTAATCGAATATATTCACCAATTTCGTTTATTCCAAGGACGCTAGCTAAAGAATTCGCAATTATGCAAGTGTTATTATATTCATAAAGTTGACTAAATGAATAATTAAAACCACTCTGTGGGCTACTCCAAATCATAAGATTTTCGTCCATTAATTTGTAATAATCTTTTTCAACGCCAATAAACCCAATTTCAATTTCATCGAAGTTTGCAATATCTCCTGCTATTACTTGAAATTTTGTAGAAGCTTGCGCAGAATAAAATTCAAAAATGTTTATGAACGATTCAGTGATAGCTTCTTCATCAAAACTAAAAGTACCTTCGCTGAAATCAAATAGTACTGATAAAATAGCGGTAAGATCAAACATGTTGAATAATGTTATTGCTGTATTGTCAACTCCATGAATTAATTTGAGTTCTTGAACTAAATCTAAAGTAATTGCATTGTCTTCAGAATCTAATCCTTGATTAATTAAAACCAAATCAGAGCCATACTGAAATTTTAAGTTTGTTGCCATATTTTTAGATTCCATTTCTGTAACGCTTGTTATGAAAAAAATGAACGAAAAACTAATAGCAAACATCACAATCGTGCTTGTATTTCGCCTTCTATTTCTTTTTAATGAAATTTTTATAATGTGAGCATATTTCTTAATTAATGGGGAAATAGCACCTATAAGTAGGCTTTGAATAATCGGGATAATACCTACTGATGCGAATACCAAACCAATTAATATAGCAACAATAAGTCCGATAAATAAAGCTGCTACAGTCATCAGATCTCCTGTTACGGAAATGACTGGGAGGAGAAGAAAAACAATCATACCTATTGTCGCAAGAGAGATACCAATTAGAAAATTCCTAATGTTCATACTTCCCTCTTTTTTAATTTCCCAACCTTCTTCCTTTTGATGAAAGGGTGTAATGGATTTTATGATATCAATTTTTGCGGTTCTTAGAGCGGGAAACATTGATACTACTAAAGAAACACCAAAGCCCACCGAAAAAGCTATAATAATTGTCTGTGGTTGAATTACATACTCCATATCTTGAATTATAAAATCTGTCGCAATAAACAGTGTATTTACTATTGGTTCTGTTCCCACAAGCCCTATGATAATCCCTATGATTGATCCAACAACTCCAACTATTACACCCTCAAAGACAACCATCTTCACGGGGAATGTCTTCTTTCCACCCACTACTCTTAGTATACCATATTCCCTTACCCTTTCTTCTGATGATGTAGAGAGAATTGAATTTATTAAAATACCCGTAATAAGCATGGATATTATTGTAATAAACCAAAAAATGATTGTCATGCTTATAAGCATAAATTGTTGACTAATTATTTGTTGTAATTTCGGCATTGATACGGCATAAATATTTGGATCTAATCTCTGTTGAATAAGCTTACCAATTTCCCGTATTTCTCTTTTTGTGAAATCTACATCGCTTACAACATAAATTGATTGTGGATTTTCAATTGTGCCCATAATTAAATTAATCTGTCCTACCCTATCTAAAAATAATTGGGCTTGTTGTAAGTTTATAATTATTAAAGCGTTTTCTAAATCAGTAAATTTAGAATCTTGCTTACAGATTGCGACAACTTCAACATCTAAAGTATCATATTGGTATTCTAAATGCACCACATCCCCCAAACTAACATTTAGTAATTCTGCTACTGTCCATAAGATAACACATTCTCCAATTCCCGGCTCGTTGCTATAAATTTCACCCGTTTCTTTGCCATCGTTATTAACTAAATTTAAATTTCCCATATGTCCATTAGTAGCCTCTTTAATAAAGTCAATTCCATAGATTTGTAAAGTACCAGTTAAGTTTATATTGTCGGATGAAGCTTTTGCAAGCATCATTATCCTAGGAAAAAACTCTTCTACTCCACTTATATCTTGCAGTTCGTTATCGATTACAGTTTCATCGAAGAACGGATCAAATGTTAAATCTGATTTTGAAACTTCTGATATGATGATATCCGAGCTCCCTGTACTGCTTGTGATCAATCCCATATAATTATAAGACATAGAATCATTAACCATTCCAATTGCAGTTAAAAGGATTATTGAAACTGCAATGCCCCCTATGGCAAATATAGCTTTTGCACGATCTCTTTTGATATTTAACCATGTCTGCTTCATGAACTGAAGCTTTATATTCATCTTAATCTTGTATAAAACATTTTGTAAACTCAATTTTTCCGGCTCTAACTACTCTTATTTTTATTAAGAATCTAATATACTAAATTTTCTATTTCTAATTTCGTATTTTCTTAGATGTTTACCTTTTTGATTTAAAATAGTTCTAATCTCCTCTTTCTCGCGTCTTACCAATCTAACACCTTCGCATTTTTTATTTTTACAGTAGTAATTCTCGCTCGGTTCGTCTTTAAAATACCATTTTTGGCAATTTATACAATGATAAGCCGCGTAAATTTGATCATGGTTGCATACAGGGCATAAATAATTAAAATCATTTGATTCAAACCATGACTTGCAATACTTACAGTGAAGAATTAATGGTCTAACTTGTTCTTCTTGAGTCTCTATTAACTGTATCCTTTTAATTATTTTATCTTTATTAATAATTTTTAACCTACTTTTCTCAGTTTTTGTATTTCTATGATCTCGAACAAAAAGATACGATATTATCACTACGATCACACCAACTGCAATTAAGATTAACACTGGTCCCCAAGTGCGTAGATCTATTAATCCATTTTCTACTGTAACAAACATTGTATATTCGGCTCTATTCCCTTCTGTATCAAAAGCTACGACTTTTATTTGATACCGCCCATTGCTATATAATGTTGTATCCCACTGAAATGTTAATAGTCCCGCTTCAGAATTGAAATTTAAGGAATTTGAGTTAATAACCTGGTTATTTATATACAAATATATTCTTGAATTATCTAATTCAACATCATCGCTGATATTAACATTAATTATAGTAAGGGAATTAACGACTTCCTCGTTTAGTGGGTTAATTAGTTTAATTATTGGAGAGATAAAGTCAGTGGACTGATCATAACCTATGTATATGTTGGATAATAACCATCCGTGCCCTAGTCCTATGGAAAGATCGTTCGAAGAAAGTGTAAACTTTATTATAACAATCTCATTAGAATATTGCGATAGATCAATAGATTCGTTTCCGGAAAGATTATCGTCATCAAAGAAGTAAGATTTGAGACTAGTCCAACTTTCACCAAAATTTTTTGATATCGAAACGGTACAGTTGTCTAATTCCTCACGATCTAAAAAGAATTCATTTTGTAAAGAGATTTCATAAGAGAACTTCAGAAAAACATCATACTCCTCTCCAATAAGTAAGGGACGGGTGATAAGTATAATGTCCCAATTAGTCTCGTAACCTTGATCAAGACTTCCGTAAGTTTGACCTAATCCCCCATAAATATAAAATTGTTTTAACCGTGAGAAAATATGCCAAGTGTTGTCTCCCAACAACCAAGGAGTCAATTCTGTTTGACTTGGAGTTCCCAGCACATAATAATCTGTCAAATCTATACTTGAAAATTGATAACCGATTAATTTATTACTCTGGTTTATGTTAAATTCATATACTGCAGGATTTTGAAACTCAAACAAGGAATTTTCTTGATTATAGTAACTCGTTGAGTTCAGAAATTCTCCATCGAAAATATGGAATCTAAAAGATCGGTTAACAAGTTCACCTAGAATTAACGATTTAACAAACAAAATCCCTCGATTATCGATAGAATCGAAGCTTGCGTTCCACATTCCAAGAGTATTTATCATAGAATAATTGTAGTTATCAATTTCAAGATAAACAAATTTAGGATAATTTCTGTCAGAATCAAAATATCTGCAATAGAACTTATAGCTATCGTATTTAAATACTTGGGTTATGGGTAAATCTTCGTTAATATCAAAAATAATTTCTGGTGAATTAAGATTAGTGTAGTTCTCTAAAGAGAAATAATCCAACATTAATCCTTTATAATTAATAGTATCAAACTCTTCATCTAGCGTAGCGAGGAATCTAAATTGTACGTAATTACCTATATATTGGGTTATGTTTATTTCTTCGAGGAACCAATCGCTCTCTTCATCCGTATAAGCTTCCAATGTAACCCAACCTGTCCAATTTGGATTGATTTGAAGATACATAAAATCACCGGCATTTATACTTATCCTTAAACCGATTTTAGCAATAATCTGCGTATAATTTTTGTTAATCTGGGTGATGTTAAATAAAGGGCTTCTTAATGAACCATTAGGGAATGGATTTGTAACAATATTTGGTTGATATGTGTAATTTGAGGGATAACTATGCTCTCTACCAAAATATATCGCAGACCAATCTTCAGCGTATAGGGATGATCGATTATCGTTTTGATTGTTTTGTGTTAGAAGCCCCCAACCAGTTCCATTATAAACCCAATCATCTAAACCATTATTAAAATCGTGACTGTAAGGGAATCCTTTACTATCACTTGGAGATTCAATAGTGATATTAAATGTTCCCGAGAGAGGGTATTGTATTTTATGTATACCATCACTAGCATTAAAATAATAATGATAAGTACCAGGTGATAAGAATTTTACTAAGTCACTTCTAAAAATTACTCCATTAGTGTAATTACTATCAAACACATTTAACTTAGTCAAAGTATAACTTCTTGAAGTTTCCTCAATATGTACGTATACTTCCTGAGGACCTATATTCGAAGTATCGTTGTCGAAATATTCAATATAAAACCAATAGCTATCAATAGTATAGTTTTTAGAGGGATTATTTCCATTATACTCGTGGAAACTTATCACTGTATTATTTATTGATCCTCCTAAATATGCAATTTCAGGAACTTTTAACTCCGGTGCGAAATCATTTTTAACAGGTGAGATTTTTAAAGTAAAGTTACTGTTGCCTTCTATCGCTTTTACGATAACAATACAGTTTGTTTGGTTATATTTTGGGATAAAATAGAAGAAATCTGAATCACTATACCACTTTTGAGTGGTTTCTAGTAAAATAGGTTCTCCAAATCGATTAGATTCGTTCGAGAATAAAAATATATCAAAATCTGCATTTTCATCAACATCCGTTAAATTAAATAAATATTGAATATCTTTTTGTAAAGAAACCTTTCTGGCAAAAGCATGATTTCCAAGCGGATTAATCTCAGAACTTGTTAAATAATTGTTTATAGATTGATTTATTTCAATATTTTTCGTTAAAGCATCAATCGCGACTTGAATATTCATCCTCCCATACCCTTCATGTTCGTCTTTTAAACTATTTGATAAGCCATTATATAACGAAGGGGAATAATTACTTTCGTCAATGTCAGTTTGGGGATCGTTTTCTCTTTCAAGATTTGTTTCTGTAGCAGTCATTAATAATATGGCTTTAAGGTTTTTAACCAATTTTGATAGATTCTGATTATTCCACTCCGTCCATGTATCCCATTTTGCTTCAATTAATAGATTTATAGCTGCTGATACAATTGCCGCAGAGATAGAGGTACCATATGCTGCAGTAACTTTACCTGACTTACCATCTGCGCTTATTATTGAACGCCCTCCCGGTAGTGCACTTCCTCCAGGAGCAACTAAATCTGGCTTAAGAATATCGTTGCCAACATCTCCTCCCATGGAACTATAAGAAGTTATCTGATCCTTATCGTTGATTGCCCCTACGACAATCGCATTTTTGTTTTTCCCTAACTTGTTTAATGGTTCTGATCCTTCAATCCCATTGTTTCCAGCAGCAATTACTACTAAAATGTGGTTCTCAATTACCTCATCAATCACCGCATTTATAGCAGAAACATCTCCTCCTAAAGTTCCGATGCTTAAACAAACGCTAACGATGTGATGAGTCGTCCTATTTAGTATTACGCTTGCCATTGCGGATATTAGATCTGACACATAGCCTTTTCCAGTTTGATTTACAATTTTATACGCTACAATTTTAGTTGCATTGGCTATTCCAGTAAAATGATTATAATTTTCGACATAAGCTTCTGGAAAATAAGATATAGATGAATTAAACGAAAATTCTGGCACAGAATTACTTTTTTTGTGATATTTAATATATAAATCATAAATCCCACTATTAGCAGGAGTAATATCGTGAATTATCGAATAATATTGGGTTGGCGTTTGAATACTAGTTGTGTTGACTAACCTTGAACTATAATATAATTCAAACCAGAATTTATCAATTTCATCTAATTGAAAGTTACTAGTGGAATTTATGACAATATTCGAATTTGTTTTTGAAACATTAGCAGAAAAAACCTTGACTGAATAATTTTTGGAAGGTAAATATTCGTCAAAAAAATCTAAATGAGAATAATTCCCATGCAAATTTACAATTGATGGACTAGAAGAGTTAAACTTTTTTGTCCCCGTGCCCGTAATAACTGAAGAAATGAATGTACCGTGACCATTATTATCAGAAATTACTTCTTGATCCACAAAATTTTGCCATCCAAGGATTTTTCCTTGCAAATAATCGTGGTTAGGATTTACGCCACTATCCAAAACGGCAATAGAAGAATTTATATTACCGTTATAACCATTTACATACCAAGATGAGTTAACTGCTTGGGTTTGCACGCTTGCATAGTTCATTTGAACTTCAATAATTTCATCTGTGTCAATATTTATATCTGGAAATTTACTGGAATATGCTGAAATATTTTCCATAGGAATTAAGCCAGCGAATCCAGAAAAACTGCTAAATAAACCATTCCAGTCTTCATTTTCTTTCAAAGTCCCTCCATAAGACTCAAACTCGCTTTTAGCGCTAACATTGTACACGGAATTGTTAAAAAAAACTATGACTGCTTTCATGCCATTATTTGAGGAATGTAGATCATTATAACCTTCTGTTTGATTTATTGGATTTATATGGTAATTATTTAAATTTAACAAATCCAAAATAATACTTGATCCTATGGAGAAACTAATAGCAATGAATAAAACAAGAGTTAATTCAATTTTTCTATTCAGCTATCTACTTCACCTCCATTTTCTTTTTCTAGAGTTACATCTTCTTGTGTTATAGACATTAAATTAAATCTATCTCTTAATGTATTTTCGATTTTTAGAATTGCATCGCTTCGAGATATTTTAAATAACATCAGCTCGTTTCTTTGAAGTTCATGCTTTTTAACTTTATACCTCCTAGTTTGATATACAAAAATAATTAAAATTATCGCTGCCACTATAGATGGACCTAATACAAAATACATTTGTATATTTTCAGGAATTATAACTTTAATATCAACCCAATTAGATGTATCGATAGATTTTCTTAAGTAGTAGTGTTCAATACTAGCAGGTTTGAGCTTTACTATTGCTTTTGTTATTGCTTGAATTTTATAGGAAAATGTTATTTGTTCTCCAGGTGATAAATTTGAAATTGTATTTATAAGACTCCCACCTACTAATTCAAAGTTAATATTAGTGAAACTGGAAGCATCATTAATAGTTATATTTTTTGCACATATATTCCCAATATTCCTTACTGTAATCGATACATCAATAACATCACCAATTTCTATTTGATTTTCATCGACTGATTTTATAATAGAAAAGTTAACAATTCCTAATATAATTGGGTTGGATAGCGCAATTTGAATCAACGAATTATCCGAATTTTCGAAGTAATTAACGGAAGGATAGTAATACCCTTTCCAATCCCTTTTTATTAAAGTGAAATTAACTGATCTAATTTCGTTATAACCTATATTTGCTAGAATTAAAGTTTCATTGTCAATCCTCGCTAAATCACCATACTGATCATTCATTGAAATAGACAAGTTCTCAATACTCATCCCTTCAGGGCTTTTATTTCTAATGTATATCGATAAATTTAATTCTTCTCCTATAGCCGGTGCCAAATTCGATGTGTTATAATATATTTCTATAGTTTTGACGTAGGGAACCCGAGATAGGTAATCTACTGGAGCAGAGAAACATACTTCGTTAGGAAATGTCTCTAAAGAAGTCGAATTCAAATTTTGAATGTACTTCGAGTTATTATAATTAATGATTGTATTACTAAGGATTGCAGAATTTGGGACATAAAAAGAAAAAGCTACTCTTTCTTCTACACCTGGAGCCAGTTCAGAGATAGTATATTTCAGATAATTTTCCTCAATAGTAAAATTAATAGGATTAAAAATTATACCAGGTATAGGTATAGAAATGTTAATATTTTTCGCAAAATTAGAGCCAATATTTCTATATATTAGCGAATAGTTATTGATATCTCCTACATTTGAGCTATAACTAGCTAAATATGCATATGCTACAAGTGAAGACATCTCATAAGTACTCAATGATATTGTATTCGACTTTCTTACATATTCAACTATTCCACTTGATGATGTATAAATAACTCTCGATCCTAGCACCGTATATTCGTTTATATCTCTATAGTATAATTCGATATCTAAGTCGTTTATTGAAATGTTAAAGAGGTTGCCGCTAGCTCCTTTAATTTTTAATAAAATCGTATGATTATATCTAGCTGAAGGATCAAATAACCAATTAAATGTTCTCTGATTTTTTACAAATGTATAGGTGGATGTATTGTTAATAGATGAGGTCAAATATTGAGAAATATCTTGAAATTCCTCTGTAGTGTAATTAAAGACTTCAAAGCTTAAGACATTACTAGGATCACTAAAATTAGCTGATATTGAAACTCGATCGAGTGTGTTATTAACTAAGTCTATTTCTGTCTCATTTTGAAATAGGAACTGAATTTCAATTTCATGTTGATCGATAAACTTTTCTTCCGATTCTACTATCCAGCTCTCGTTATCTGTATTTAATGCCATTTGAGGAGTTGTATCTGCGATTGAAACGCCTGATATTATTGATGGGAGCGGAGGAAATGTTTCTTTAATACTGAAATTGTATTTATAAAAAGAGGAAAATGTGTCAAACTCTTCAACAGAAAAATTATTTAGGGTGTAAGAAATTATTTCTTGTGGTTCTAGTTTCCAGTTATCATCATTCCAAATACTATCTTCATTAGTAAAAGAATCTTTTAGAGAATTAATTGTCAGTCCTATTGATGATAAAGCAGCAATTAGTTGAGGATCACCATTTGGTCCAGATATTATATCAATCACATGGTTCATGTTTTCATTGTAAGGTAGAAGATTAGTTAAATTATTGAGATTAGGATAGTAAGAATCGACTAATCCCGTTCCAGATGTATCAAAATAAAATAATCGAGGGTTTTTATCAAAATTAAAAAAATCATCTAAAGAAGTGTATTGTCCGGAATATTCAACTCTTACAACTTCCCATATCGCCTCTTTGAGGTCTTCATCTAGTCCTAGAAGAACACCGAGCGGGCCAATAATTATTGTAAAAACATCGTCTAATTCTATTGGGATCGGCGTAGGAACGCCCCAAGCGGTTTCATTTCCAACATTTTTAGCTGTAATGTTAAAAGAAAAATCGTTATAAACACCGTGCGATGCGTTGTTTCCAATTAACTCTTTAACAATAAGAATATTTGGTTCTGAATTCGATACTTTGTACGTTATTTCAAAGTCTTCAATAGGGTTAAATAATCCCGTAGGAATCCCCGGTAATCCTTGGAATCCAAGTAGGTGCAGAAAATTCATAAAATTTGTTGGTTCGTTCAAATTCACGGGTTTGATATAGCTGCGTTTAAACCCATTCTCGTCTACCCAAAATAATTCAAATGAGTATTCCTTTAGCGTTTGAACATCAAAATCAACTCCTGCATAAAACAAGAGCAAACTTATTTGTTCTAATAAAAAGTCATAAAGTGTGAAATATTGAGGAGTTACATCTACTATATCAGTACAAAAGATATTGATATCAATTTCGTTCATTAAGGCTCCGACTAACGCGATAAATACCTTTTCGCTCGGTTGAAGCGAGTCTCCTTGATATCCTATGGCGTTCCATAAGTTAAATGTAAATTCATCTTCACCTATTTTTTTTATACCCGCACTTATACCCTCGTATTGCACCGTTAAACTTACGTAGTGAGACTCGTTTGATAAATTTAAGGTGGTAAACACTTCGCCAAATTCCTCAAAATCCCCTTGAGTTGTTTGATTTGAATCAGTAAAATTTGAAATGTCCCCAAACAAGGATGGAATTTCTACAAGAATGTTTGAAAATTGCTCAAAGATATTATCAACCTCAAAACTCTCTAAAAATTCTAAATCAAGTGAATCAAAATTAAAGTTAACTTGATCAATTGATTCGGTTATATCAAGATCTAGTAAATCCAAAGAATTTACCAGAAGAAATGTAGAGGATAAATGCTGTTTCTCAATATACTCTTCTGATATTAATCGTTCAATGTTTAAAGCTTTCCAATACCCGTCCATAGGAAGGTTATTAGTAATTTCGTGAAAAAACAATTCCCAATTAGGATAATATCCCACAAATGGAAAAAAGTATGGATTGGATTCATTAATTATAATAAGATCTAAATCAAATTTTCTCTTAATAATTTCAAGAGCTCTATCTGCTCTTAATTGGATATCATCTACATTCATTTCTTCATCGTAATAAAGGAACCCTGAAAATCTATTAAACGTCATTCCGTATTGCTTACTATAACTATCCTCATTGAAGATGCGTGGAAAGATTTCTGGAGTAATTCCATTTGAAGCGCTAAAGAGAACATTACATTTGTAAAATGCTGGATCTCTCGTATCAAAATGAGGCAATATACTTGTATCGTTAGTAAAAAGAGATTGTTTTATTAACGATTTATTCCCTGCAACAAATGCATTAATGCTTTCCGCATATAGATCTGTTCCTGCGATATCAGAAGGATGAATTAAATAATTTTCAACTATATCTTCTCCTTCTACTTTAGGAACAGTGAATTTTTCTATAAAATTACCATATAGTGGAATAGAGAGAATATTCAGAATTATTATCAAAACTATTAGTTTTTTAATTATCCTCAATATTTATCAAATCCTCCTACATAGTATCTCTGTAAATTTCAATAATATTCTTTTTTCGGGATCTCCTTAATAATAACTTAATTCCAATCAATGTAAAGATAATTGAGAGTGAAAAAACTACGATCATATCAGATAACGGAAAAATAGGAATATTTGGCAAGCCACTCATCAAATTCAATGACATGGTTAACAATAACCCTGTTACCCATCCTACTATAACCCCTACCGTCCCACTACTCATCATAATAATTAACGATTCAATTGTGAACAATCGTACGATTTCTTTGCCTTTTAGACCTAATGTTCTGATGATTCCAATTTCTTTCTTTCTTTCGATAATTGTCGAATAAGAAGATGAAAGTAAACCAAAAAGGCAGATTATAACTGTTGCGTCTAATGTTATTGAAAAAAATATATTAATAATCGAAAATAATAATTGTTGTTGCGTAACTCTCTGTTGTAAGCTAATAACTTCAAAATCAAAATCATCCTCGTTCTCTTTGACGAGTGCCATAATATTTTGAGATAATCCTTGGGAATATAAATTAAGTTTAACAAAAATTTTTTCCAGATAGGGAATAGGAGGGATATCCATAAGCGTCATATATATGTCTTGCGAAATCATGACTCCTCCCATGTTTGCTGATGCGCTGGACCTCCCAAATTCCGAAGAAAATCCCGGCATAGCTGCTGCTACTCCCGCGATTTTAAATGTGTATATCTCATTTTCATAACCACGCTGAATTGAAATCCGAATTACATCCCCTAAATGCATATCTAAGCTTACAGACAAACCCTCGGAAATAATACACGTATATCCATCTGGACTGCTAAAAAGTTGTTCAAAAGACGAAATAATATCACCTTGAGTAAACTCTACATATTGAGTTTTAATTGTAGAGGGATATTGTTCATCAATTCCTATTAAAGTTATTTCTTGGGTTGTTAAGCCTGCGTAATCGCCAATCTCTGCGGCAAATTCTTGGCCTTCCTCTGAATAAATTTGAGTTAGGTGGAATGGACTCGCGATTACTGTAGAAACTCTCTCAATTCCCTCCATCTCTAACAATTCTTCTTCGAAATCGCTTGTCAAGATTCTGTTAGGATTTATATTATATCCATTTTCTTGAGAAATACTGAGAATATCACCACCCCCTCCAAATAAAGATAAAGCTTCAATTTCTTCTGGTTCATACCAGCCTTGCGTCTCTATAACTAAATCCGCTCCGTAATTAAGGTGTGCACCAACTACTGATTCATTAGATAAGAAACTAAATATACTAGAAGTAAATATTATGAAAGAAAAAGTAAAAGCAAAAGTAAGAACGGTGCTAGAATTTCTCCTTGCATATCGAAATATAAAAATTTTATACACTGGCGCTATTCTCTTACTAAATATTCTAAAAAACCTTATGAAAAGTCTTAATATCAAGGGTAATATGGCTAGTCCTGCAAATGTCATTCCAATTAAAAAAATTACGAGGAGAACTATTAAAGTACCTGACATCAGCGCAATATCTCCAGTAGTTAATATTCTTGGAATAACAAAAAGGACAAAAGCACCATTTCCCGCCAATATAACACCAACTATTAATAATTTATAGTTCACGGTAGCTTTTTTTTGGAGCTTATATAAGACATCTTCCTTACGGTAAGGGTGAATTGATTCGATTAATTGGAGTTTCATCACTTTTACTGCTGGAGAAATGCTTACTATAAGTCCAACGCTTACTCCTATAATATATGATATTAAAATTGACCAAATAGTTATAGAAAATGTAACATTGCCAGCTAATCCCGGGATCGATTCCGCTACGGATGCTCCTGCGAAGGGAAGTATGATAAATTGAGCGACTAATTCAGCAAAAATAATACCTAATATCGTTCCAAAATTACATAACAAAAATCCTTGAACTAGCACAATAAATAAATTATACTTCTTTGTAGCACCCACTGTTCTAAAGATTCCGAATTCTCTTATTCGTTCTTCCACTGAAGTTTTAAGTATTCCGTTAATTAGTACTCCTGATATCAACATAGTGATCATAGATACAAACACAAAAATTATTGTTATTCCAACACTTAAAAATTCGGAAAAGCCCAAGACTACTAATTTAGGTAATTCAATTCTAAATTCATTAATCCCAATTAAAAGTTGAACATCACCCGCTATTTTTTTTACCCGATTTTCAGAACCTTCGATATCTCGAGCGTCATACAAATTTAAGCCTTTTTTTACAGTAAGAATTAATTCATTACATGTTCCATTAATTGTTTCATTGCCAAAGAGATCATAAAGAGTATTGATATCAACAACAATTAATGGTCTATTCGTATAGCTAACTGGCCATTTTAATTGAAAATCAAAAATTCGATCAATTGTAAAGTTTTTAACTCTCAAAAGATCTTTATTACCATGTCGTAAACCCATACTAATTTCAATTGTGTCATTTTCTGCGTATCTTATTTCCTCATTCAACTTGTAATAAATGGCACAGTGATATAACGATAATTCTGTTAAGTCTAATAATTCATTTGATCCAGGCGTAATAAAACTCCCAAACTTTAATCTGTTTTCCAAAGTGAAGTTTATACCAGAGATCGATACTCCTACCGTTTCATTTTCTAATTCTTGGGTTCCAACCCCTTTTGATATGTTCACATCACCTTGTAAACCCATTCTTGGAATAAATCCTCCAATTTCGCCTATATTATTCTGTATCGTTTTTATTAACGGTTGAAACTCGAAATAATTAGATCTATTGTCTGGTTCACCATTATAATGCCTAACATTAATGTTAAAATCTTGTTGACCTGCGTCTATGCTAAGATAATCAGTAAATGTAACCGAAATAGAATCAGATAAAAAAAGAACCAGTGCTAAAAGCCCTACAGAAATCATTATACCAATTATGCCTAACGATGATCTTACTTTATGACGTGATAGGTCTTTAAATGCGTATTGGAATACTAATTTTATGTTAGACATGTGAGGTAAAAAATTATAGATTTTATTTTAAATATTGAGTTGATGAATTTCTTATTCTAAAAACAATTCGTCTCCAATGACTTTTCCACTAATATTATTTTCTTGTAATAATTCCACAAGAATATCGTTAAAATGTTCTGGTAAGTTCATAAGAATTGGATTTGGAACACTATTTTTAATCTCACTTACTTTGATATGATTTTTTCCTTGATTAGTGAAGAGATATCTAAAAATCATGTTTTTACATTTTTCTTTATTAATTTCAGAGTCCTGCTTCCTTCGTAACTGCATTATTTCTGTTTCTTTTAAACCCCCAATTTTCCCCTTGTCGGTTAATTTTCCATCTTTCATGTGAAACACTTTTGAAGCGAACTCAGATACAGTTGCATCGTGAGAAACACATATAAAAGTTGCCCCTCTCTTGTTTAAATCCCTAAGTAAATTTAAGATCATTACTCCAGTTTTTGAGTCCAAATCACCAGTGGGTTCATCTAATACACATATAGCCGGATCGTTTGCAAATGCTCTAGCTATTGCTACCCTTTGCTGCTCCCCTCCACTTAACTCTGAAGGAGCATGATGGGAACGTTCTTCTAATCCAACAAGAGTTAATAAATCCATTGCTTTTTTTCTCTTACCTCTTCTACTTAACTTTCCGGAAAAATGTAAAGGAACCATCACATTTTCTAAAGCTGTCATTTGAGGTAGTAAATTATAGAATTGAAATACAAAGCCAATTCTTTCTCTTCTTATTTCTGCTAAGTCGTTGTCATTAAGCATAGATATATTACGCCCTTCCAAGAAAATTTTTCCTCTTGTAGGAGTATCTAATCCACCTATTAGGTTCAAAAGTGTTGTTTTACCACTTCCTGAAGGTCCCATTATATCTATGAAATTACCCTTATCAATCGTTAAATCAACGCCACGTAGAGCCGCGACCGCTGTGGTTCCGAGTAAATATGTTTTGTGTAAGTTTTCAACAACAATTAGGTGGTCATAATCTCTTCCCACTTCTTTTTCATGTTTTAATTCTGATTTGAATTTCTTTCTTTCTTCACGAGAGAGAGTAAGTGATTCCAATTTCTGATTTTTTATAGAATTTTTTTGTTTTTTCATTTGCCATTTTCGAAATTCTTTACTTTCACTTCCTTTCCATATCGCAAGTTTTCCAGTTTCGTTTTCATATTCATCCATTTCCAGAGTTTTTTTAATTATTCTTCCTTCAGACATTAAGATTAACCCTTTTTAAGTTTAGAAATATAATTTGTAGAAATAATACTAAGATAATCATTACTGCAGTAGGTTTAGAAGTATTAGGAAGGTTTTAAACCTTAAGATTCTATTTTATTCGAACATCCAATAAAGATTATTTTAGATATAAAACGATTGAAAACGGAGTAAATTTCATTTTCCTTGTAAGTGTTTTAAAATTTTCAAACTAATATTTTTCTCTGCATCTTGTTTTGATTTAGATTTATCCGATTTCAAGTGATTTGGTACCATAATTAGCTCTTTATGATCCTTATCAATTATTTTTGGATTTTTCGCAATCCAGCGAGCATCATTATCTGGACCTAGCTTTTCAAAATCACACTTTATCGTGGGTATCATCTTGAATTTATTCTGTAAATATTCTAGAAGCTGATTTTTAGATAAGTGTGGTGATTCCTTTATTAACGACTCCCAATCAGTTATAAATCTATCAATAATTAGTTTTTCAACAACTTGTAGATTTTTCCCTGAATCGATAAAAATTGCTCCGCATATCGCTTCGAATACATCAGCAAGTATTGAAGTGTCTTTTACTCTTTGCTTATTAGAGGAAAAAATATATTTCCACAATTCCATTTCCGTCGCTACTTTTTGAAAAGTTTGGTTATCCTCTAAATGTGCCTTAGTTATAGTTAATCTGCCAGGATTAACTTCACCTTTATTATAGAGTTTTAAACTAAAGATTAATTTAATTACAACATCCCCAAGCGTTTCGAGGATTTGATAGTGAAGAATCCTTTTTTCGTTAGCAAATTGGGGCGTAGTTAAGGCTTGAAGCAGCATTTCAGATTTATTAAAACGATAATTTATAAAATCTTGAAATTGTTCTAGTATATCTGCTGTAACCTTATCCATACTTTTATAAAATGTAAGGATAAATTTAAAAATTTAAATAAAGTTAGTTATTATATGGAGCGAGAAAATATATTAAAAGCTCTTTCACTTATAGAAGACTTCGAGCAAAAAAATGTAGAAATAGATGATATTCTTTCAAATTTGCCAATATCCTCTCGTATTGAACTTCTTCAGGAAATTACGCGAGATATCATTGAACAGAATAGCATTATTAAAGAACATGGAGTTGCTAAGGAAAACATCTGTGATCCAGAATCATCAAATCAAGAGAACTCATCAATAAATGTACTAATAGATAATCTCATTTCAAATATTCAAAAAAATCCTTCCAAAAAAGTGCTCTATTTACGGTTATTCCTTGAAAGATTTCGAGATATTTCTGATCAAGATAAAAATGTTGTTATCCAGTCTATAAAGGATGAAGACTCTAAAGGATTAAAAGAAAAAATATTATCAATTTTAAAAGTATTCAAATTGGAAGGATGAATTAAAAAAGGAGTTTGGAAAAAAATAATAACTTTA
>Ga0307379_10005553_pt1 | contig 17552 bp, 13 predicted proteins | sample UN2MG_FD_202237 | JGI IMG/M metagenome (GOLD analysis project Ga0307379, IMG submission 202237) | Soil microbial communities from Risofladan, Vaasa, Finland - UN-2 | ecosystem: Environmental > Terrestrial > Soil > Coastal area > Acid sulfate soil | place: Finland: Risofladan, Vaasa | collected... | reverse complement strand
GTCGCGGCCGGAAGCAGCAGCAGGCCCGCCCCGATGCTGATCAGCGTCAGGAAACTGCCGACCATCAGCAGGGCCGGACGCACCTTCAGCGTCGCGAGGAACTGGTGGAACTCCACCAGGCGGGCCACCAGGCTCAGCACGATCGCGACGTGGATGCCTCGCTGCAGCCACCACCCCGCCTCCGCAACCTCCGCGACGTAGACGACGGCGGCGAAGGCCAGGAAGGCGGCCGCCAGCGTGAACTCAAACCAGCGGAACCGAAGCAATCCCCGCCGATCGCGCGCCAGGATCAGCCGCGCCAGCGGGTCCAGCAACAGCCACGCCAAGGCTACCCGCTCGATGGTGTGGAGGACGCCTTTCGCCTCCGGCGTCACCCGGAACCCGTACTCCAGGACCAGGCTGCCCGCCGCCAGGATGATGACGGGCAACAGCAACGTGAACAGGTACGGTCGCGCGCGCTGGAGCGCGGTTCGCGGACCTTGCAGTAACGTGGTTTGCCGGAGCATCGGCTGGAGGACCTCTCCGGACCAGAGGTGAGCGGCATCGCGCCTGTCGCGGTGTGCGCCGGCCCTCGTCGGGCGTCATTAGAAAACAGCCGCTCTCGCCTGTCAAGCGGTCCGCGGCGCGTGGCGCACGGCTCGAGGATTCGCGTCGTCAGGTGCCGGCCGGGGGGGCGGCTTGCGCGTGGCGCTCCGCCGCCTTGGCGAACACGGGCCCGTCTGCGTCCACGAGTCCCATGTTCTCGAGCGCCAGGGCGAGACTCGCCTCGACGGCCCCGTCGCCGGGATACTGATCGAGCGCCTCGCGGTATTGCTCGACAGCCAGGGGCCAGAGGCCCCGGTCGGCATAGACGAGGCCGAGCCGGTAGTGCAGGTCCGCATACCCCGGTTCAAGGTTAACGGCCTGCGAGAGGGCCAATGCGGCCTCGTCGAGTCGTCCCAACTCCCACGCCGCCAGACCGAGTTTGACCAGGGCCTTGATGTACGTCGGGTTGATCGCCACGGCCGCCCGAAACTGCTCCAGGGCTTCCTCGATCCGGCCCGCGCTCTTCAGGAGCAGCCCATACCGGTAGCGGTAGTCCGGGTAATCGGGGTGTTCCGCGACGGCGTCCGCATGGTCACGCAATTCCGCGCCGAGGACCTCGGCCGGGTCCAGTTCCGCCAGAAAGCCGTCCAGCGCTGCCGCCGGGGCGCCCAATTCCTCGCCCAAGGCCGATGCGAGCGCCGCCCGCATCGCCACGTGCGACATCTGCTGGTACAACTGCACGGAGCCCGGGGCCACCTCGCAGGCCATGTCAACGGCCTCGTCGGCCTCCTTCTGGAGGCCCATCTGGCGGTACGCCACGGCCAGTCCCACGTACGCCTCGACGTACTGATCGTTGACGCGTGCGGCCCGCTCGTAATAGTGGATGGATTCCTCGGCCCGCCCCAGTTCCATGAGGACCTGTCCCCGCAGCGCCAAGGCCTGAAGGTACCGGGGGTTGAGCGTCAGGGCCTGGGCCAGATGGTAGTCGGCCGACTCCAGGTCGCCGGCATCGACCAAGAGGCGCGCGGCCCGAAAGTGCATGTCCGGATAGTCCGGGTGGGCGTCGAGGATGCGTCGGATCTCATCGAGGGCCTGCTCCGGCATGCCTTCGCGCTCCAGGCAGTCGGCCAACTGGCAGCGGGCCTCCCAGTTGTCGGGCTCGATGATGATCGCATCCTGGTACTCGCGAACCGCTGCCGCCATGTCCCCGCGTTTGATGTGCAGCGACGCCAGCGTCACCCGTGTCTCGAAGTCGTCCGGCTGATGCCGCTTCAGCGCCGCATAATGGTGGGTCGCAATGTCGAAGTTGCCGCCCAGCAACTCCAGCGCCGCCAGCCGTTGGCGGGAGGCAACGTGCCCCGGCTCGGCCGCCAGCGCCGACCGGTACGCGGCGGCGGCTTCCTCCTGGTCGCCCTGACGCTCATGCAGTTGCCCGATGACATACCGCAGGGCGGCCGGCTGGTCGCTCCGGTCGGCAACCGGCTCAAGGACGCTGACGGCGTCGGCCGGACTCCCCAGGTCGCTGAGGACGGCGGCCAGCGCCACCCGCGCGTCCTCCAGATTCGGGTTCAGCCGCACGGCGGCATCGAGGGCCTGTTTGGCCGGGGCGAACCGCCCCAGTTCCATCTGCTTCAGACCCAGCATCAACTGAGCCTCTGCTCTCGCCGGATGCGCCGTCGCCTCGCGCTGAACCGATTCGAGCGTCACGTCGTCGAGAGGTCTCAAGAACTTGCTGAGGTATCCCGTGAAGTCGCCCGCCAGTCCTCTGCCGAGAAGCCGCAGGAGGTAACTCACGCCTCGCCCCCTTTCTCGGCCCACGCCGCTTCAAGGGCCGCAACCCCCTGGCGAGCCTCGTCGCAATCGGCATCGATCTGAAGCGCCTGCTGGTAGGCCTCGGCGGCCTCTGGCCCTCGGCCCTGTTCATGGAGGATGCGGCCAAGGCAGACATGGACGTCGGCCCAACGGGGCCTGAGCCGGCTGGCGTGGCGGCACCGCTGTTCAGCCCGCCCGGGCTTGCCGTTCTTCTCGTAAAGTCGCACGGCCAACAGGCACGCCTCCACGTAATGGGGATTGAGCGTCAGCGCCTTCTCGGCCGCCTCAATGGCCCGGTCGATTTCGCCCAGTTGCTCTTCCACCAGGCTCAAGCCGAAGTGCAGGTCGGCGTGTGACGGGTTCTGTGCCGCCAACCGCACGAGCGCCCGCCTGGCGGCCCGCAACGTCTCCCGCTGGGCCGAACCCGGCGCCCCTTTGCGCAGGATGAGCGCCTCGGCAATCTCCGGGTTCCGCGACACGATCCGTTCAACGACGGCGGCCCGACGCGACAGCCTGGGCGGCCGGCGCTCGGCACGGGCGCCCGTCTCGGCCATCACCCTCTCGCCGACACGAAGAAGCCACGTCAGGCGCGACGCCTCCTCACCGCCGAGGCTCACCGCCAGCCGCAACGATTCGACCGACGACGCCGTCCGCCCGGCAGCGCCTTGAGCCAACGCCAGGTCGCGCAGCAACAGAAGCCGCGTGGGCTCCTTCTCGACCGCCCGTTCCAGGTGCCGCAGGCCCGACTCGTAGTCGCCCGCCCCACAAAGGATAAGCCCGAGCAGATGATGCAGCCGCGCCGTCCGTTCGGCCACGGCAAGGCCCGTCTGCAGCACCTCTCGGGCCTGGGCCGCGCGCCCTGCGCGGCTGAGCCATGCCGCCAACTCCGTGTGGACCCGCGGCCGCGACGGTTGGGCCGCAGCACGGGCGCGGAGTTCGGCTTCCTTGTCGTAGTCGTGGCGTCGCATGACGCTCCTGTTTCCCCCGGTCGGATGGCGAGTCCGCCCCGGTCAAGGCACAATCAACGTCTCGAATCCCGCCTGGCGGACGCGCTGTGCCAGAACCGCCGCCTCGGCGTAGGTTCCGGCGCGGCCGACCTGCACCGTGTTGAGAGCCTGTCCGCCTTTCGAGGTCCGCCCCAAGCGTGTTTCGAAGCCGGCGGCGCGTACCTGCTGGGCCTGCCGTGCGGCCGTCGTCATCGACGCAAACGCCCCCGTCTGAACGCGAAACGCGTCGGCGTGAAGCCGGCGCAACGCCTGCCCGGCCGACGGCGTGCCGGGGTACTTCTCGACGAGGTGGCCCAGGTAACTGTCGGCGAGCGACCATTTGCCAAGCCGCTGCAGGCTGACGCCGATCCGCAGCAGAACAGACGGCACCGGGACGTCTTTGTCAGGGTCCGAGATGACCTTGGTGTAGTGCTCGATGGCCTTCACGTCACTGCCTTCCTCGTAGTACAGGTTGCCGATGGCGACCCGAACAAACTGGTCGATCGGCGGCCGGGGCTCGGCGCCGATGGCCCGCACGAAATCCGTCTTGGCCTCCGTCCGTCGGTTCAGATGAACGAGCGCCTGGCCGCGATAGTAGTAGACCTCACCGCGGTGGGCCGACGTCGGATCCGACCGCAGGTACCGCGTGAAACCGTCAACGGCCTCCTGCCACCGGCCGGCCTCCAGTGCCGCGTAACCGGAGTCGAATGCGGCGCGATCCGCCTGGCTCCCCGAGGCGCACCCGGCCCCCAGGAAGCACACCGACGCCAAGACAGCCGTCACGAAGCGACGCACAGAAACCTCCGCCAGCGCGCGGCCAGACAGACCACCTCGCCCTTGCGGCGCGGGGACACACCCCTGGCGTCCCTGTTGTAGAATCGGCCCCCGGCAGGCGGGGTCTTCAGACAAAAAGGTGCCCGGTACACCGTTATCGGACGCAGCCTGACGCTGCAGCGCCATTTGGGGATAGCGCGGTGGGCAATCCTGCCCACCGCGCGGCAGCCAGGATTGGCCGCCGCGCTTCGTCGCGCCGTGTTTAGCCGCGCCGCGTTTAGGCTCTGTGCACCTGGTTTAACCCCACCGTCTTTCAGACGGTCAACTTCGAGTGTATGATGGGCCTCTGGAGGAGGCCCATAGGATGGCGCGTGAGTATAAGTCGGGCAGTCACACGGTGTATGACATCCAGTACCACCTGTGCTGGTGTACGAAGTACCGGTACCCCGTGCTTCGTGGGGAGATTGCGGAGCGTTGCCGGGACCTGGTTCGGCAGATAGCGATGGCCCGGGAGATCACGGTGATCCGTGGGGCGTTGGCGCCGGACCACATACACATGCTGGTAGCGGCCCCGCCGAAGTTGGCCCCGGCGAAGATGCTGCAGTATCTGAAGGGTCGGAGTTCTCGGAAGTTGCAGGAGGAGTTCTCGTCGCTTCGGAAGCGTTACTGGGGGCAACACCTGTGGGCGCGGGGGTATTTCTGTGCGACGGTGGGGACGGTGACGGACGAGGTGATCAAGCGGTACATCGAGGGGCAAAAGTGGGAGGACGACGGGGGCAAGGGCTTCCGGATTGTGGAGAAGCGTTGACGCCACTTCAGTGGCCCTTTGCGAGTTTCACTCGCCCCCCATCCCCCCGACTTTCAGTCGGGGGTGGTTGAGCCGTCGCCGTGTTTAGCCGCGCCGCGTTTAGCCGTCGCCGGCACGGCGACGGTCGTTGCCGTTCGAGCATGACCGCCCGTTCACGTCGGCGTGCCGCCGACGGCTAAACGAAACGGCAACCCACCGCGTTTAGCCGCGCCGCGTTTAGCCGCGCCGCGTTTAGCCGTCGCCGGCACGGCGACGGGCCGTTGCCGTTCGAGCATGACCGCCCGTTCCCGTCGGCGTGCCGCCGACGGCTAAACGAAACGGCAACCCGCCGCGCTTCGTCGCGCCGTGTTTCGTCGCGCCGCAGCCTTACAGCCGCAGGCGCTCGCGGACGTACGCCGCCACGTCGTCGGACGGGATGCGTTCCTGGACCATCGTGTCGCGGTCGCGGATCGTGACGGTGCCGTCCTCGGCGGTCTGGCCGTCCACGGTCACGCAGAACGGCGTGCCGGCCTCGTCCTGACGGCGGTAGCGTCGGCCGACGGCGCCTTTCTCGTCGTAGAACGCGGAGACCTGCTCGCGGCAGGCCATGTAAATCTCGCGGGCCTTCTCGGGCATGCCGTCCTTGCGGACCAGCGGGAAGACGGCCACCTTGACGGGGGCGAACCGCGGGTGGAATCTGAGAACGGTGCGCCGCTGCATCTTGCCCTTCTCGTCGGGGGCCTCGTCCTCGTCGTACGCCTCGCACAGGAACGCCAGGGCCGCACGGTCCACGCCGCCGGACGGCTCGATGACGTACGGGATGAACCGCTCCTTCGTCTGGTCGTCAAAGTAGGTCATGTCGCGGCCGCTCGCCTCCTGGTGCTGCTTGAGGTCGAAGTCGGTCCGGTTGGCGACGCCCTCAAGTTCGCTCGTGCCGAAGGGGAAGGCGTACTCGACATCGGCGCACGAGACGGCGTAGTGGGCGAGTTCGTCCTGCTCGTGGTTCCGCAGGCGCAACTTGTCGCTCTTTAAGCCGTGGTCCACGTACCACTGGAACCGCGAATCGCGCCAGTACTCGTACCACGTGTCGGCGTCGTTCGGATGGCAGAAGAACTCGATCTCCATCTGCTCGAACTCGCGGCTGCGGAAGGTGTAGTTGCGCGGGTTGATCTCGTTGCGAAACGCCTTGCCGATCTGTGCGATGCCGAAGGGGACTTTGACGCGGCTGGTGTCCAGCACGTTCATATAGTTGGCGAAGATGCCCTGGGCGGTCTCGGGGCGGAGATAGGCGCGAGAGGACGAATCTTCCATCGCACCGATGTTGGTTGGCAACATCAAGTTGAAACTGCGGGGTTCCGTCAGTTCGCCGCCGCAATGCGGGCACCTGGCGTCGGGCGAGTTAAGCCTTGTCCAATCCGCATTGTAGCCAAATTCGAGGAAGTAGCACTTGCCGCCATCCTCAGCAAACCGTGCCGCCCCCCGGCTCACAACCTTCGCGCGCTTGGAACCAATTCTCCTTCGAAGACCGGCCTGCATCTCTTCGACGGAGACCCCATCGGCAACCAGGAATGTAGGTGTATCACTGCCTACGGACTGGCCGAATGTTGGTCCCCTCGCGGGACCAACCATAAACCCCTCAGACGTTGGTTCCGGATTGAGGGCCTCGATAGCCTGCATCTGCGTGTCAAAAACCTGATCTGGGATTCTTGGCACCTCGCCTATGATGCACATGCTAAGTTGATCGGATCGCATGTGTCTCTTGCAGTCCTTGCATGTGACCATGGGGTCGGCAAAACCGCCCAAGTGCCCGCTGGCCTCCCACACCTTCGGATTCATGATGATCGAGCAGTCGAGGCCGACCATCTCGATGGGCGCTGCGTCGGGGCCGGGGGGCGGGCAGCGGACGACGTCGTGCCACCAGGCTTCTTTGATGTTGCGCTTGAGCGCCACGCCCAGGGGCCCGTAGTCCCAGAAACCGTTGATGCCGCCGTAGATCTCGCTGGAGGGGAAGATGAACCCCCGCCGCTTGGCCAGCGAAACGATGCGTTCCATCAGGTCCTGCTCGGTCGCCATGCGTGTTCCTTCCTGTCGGTTACTTCGGGTGCCATGCCTTGGCGAGCCAAAGCGCGCCACCCGCCCGTTTAGCCGTCGCCGCGTTTCGTCGCGCCGCGTTTAGCCGTCGCCGGCACGGCGACGGTCGTTGGCCTTGGAGCGCCGGCGCCCATTCCCGTCGGCGTGCCGCCGACGGCTAAACAAAACGGCGTACCCGCCGCGTTTCGTCGTGCCGCGTTTCGTCGTGCCGCGTTTCGTCGCGCCGCGTTTCGTTGCGCCGCGTTTAGCCGTCGCCGGCACGGCGACGGTCGTTGCCGTTCGAGCGCCGGCGCCCATTCCCGTCGGCGTTGGAGCATCAGCGCCCATTCCCGTCGGCGTGCCGCCGACGGCTCAACGCGTACCGGCCGACGGCCAAACGCCCTGCCTCGGAAAGGGGGCATCATAGGGCCCGCAGGCGGCAGGGTCAAGAATCAGGCCCCGCGACTGCCCCAGCAGGTACGGCACGGCCGGCACTGAAAGGCCCGTTTCGTCGCTTGGGGCGGGGTCGGCTGGCCGGATCGCGCCCCCCTCCGGATAGCGTTTTATAGCCTCCAGCACCGGAAACGGGCCCTGTGCGGGGCTTCTTCCAACGAAATGGACTCCAAACCTTGACACAGTCCGGTTCATGGTCTATACTGGTATGATTCGGGGGGACGGCGTCCCTCCACCAAAGAAGGTTGAGAGTGAGGGGTGTGGGTCGTCGCTTTGTCGGGACTCTACTCGGACGACATTCTAGACCAGATAGCCCGCGCCAACGACATTGTTGAAGTGGTGCAGAGCTACTTCCCGCTGAAACGGGCGGGCAAGGACTACACAGCCCTATGCCCGTTTCACGCCGAAAAGACCCCCTCCTTCAGCGTGAGCCCGAGCAAGCAGATTTTTAAGTGCTTCGGCTGCGGCCGGGGCGGCAGCGTGTTTAACTTCGTGATGGCCAAGGAGAACGTCCCGTTCCCCGAGGCCGTCCGAATCCTGGCCGACCGGGCCGGCATCGAGGTCCGGCGCGACCCGGCGGCCGAAAAACGGGCAGGAACACGCAGAAAATCGCGGGACGTGCTGGCCTGGGCCACGCGGTACTTCGTGGCGGGTCTGAAGCATCCGAAGGCCGGCACGCCCGGGCGCCAGTACCTGGAACGCCGTGGCATCGCGCCGGCCACGATCGAGACGTTCCAGGTCGGCTACGCGCCGGACGGATGGGAGAACCTGATTGAGGCGGCCCGACGCGAGGAGATCGGGCCCGAGATGCTCGAGACGGCGGGCCTGGTCGTCCGGCGCGACGACGGGTCCGGCTGGTACGACCGGTTCCGGGGTCGGGTCATCTTCCCGATCTTCGATGCGTTGAACCGGCCGATCGGCTTCGGCGGCAGGGCCTTGGGCGACGATGAGCCCAAGTACCTGAACTCGCCGGAGACGCCGCTCTTTCACAAGTCAGAGACGTTGTACGGCCTGCCGCAGGCACGCGCCGGCGTCGAGGCCGACCGCCGCGTCGTCGTCGTCGAGGGATACTTCGACGTCCTGATGCCGCACCAGGTCGGCGTCACCAACGTCGTGGCCACGCTCGGCACCGCGCTGACCGACGGGCACATCCGGGCGCTCAGGCGGTACGCCGACGAGGTCGTGATCGTCTTCGACAACGACCTGGCGGGGCAACGTGCCGCCGACCGCGGAATGGAACTTTTCCTCGCGCACGACGTCCGAATCCTCATGGCCGTCGTGCCCGACGGGAAAGACCCCTGCGATTACTGCACCGAGCACGGGGCCGACGCCTTCCGGGCGCGAATAAGCGAGGCCCAGGATGCGTTTAAGTATAAGTGGGACCTCGTGCAGAGGGACCTGGAGGCCGCGACGAACCCGGCGGCCCAGCGACGGGCGCTGGAGGCGATGCTCACGAGCGTGCTGCAGGCACCGTCGCTCGCGCAGCAGGACCTGCGGCTGCAGCGGGACCTGATCCTGGGGCACATGAGCCGAACGCTCGGGATACCGGAGGCGACGCTGCGGTCGGAGTTTTCGCGGCTTCGGCGGTCGTCGCGCCGGTCGGCGGTCGGGACGGAGGTGGGGTCGAACCTGCCGGACCCGGCGACGCGCGGCCGCCGATGGGTGAAGGAGAGGGAATTGCTCACGGCCCTCGTCTGCCGTCCGTCATGGCTGGATGACGTTGTGGAGGCCGTCCCGCCTGACCGTATCGAGGCGCGTGAGTTCCGGCAGTTGTACGAGGCCCTGTTAGGAAGCGCATCCCGGCGGGACGGCGACATCGAGAGCATCGTCCGCGGGTTTGAGGATACGAGTGTGGCAAGCCTTGCCGTGGACCTGTTCGAAGCCGGAGGGGCCGTTGAGGCTTGCCGCAGCGAAGCAGATACCGGCCTCGGGCCGTTGCGTGCGAAACTGGACGAGGCCCTCGAAGCGTTGAAGGAGATGGAAGCCGAGGCGGACCTGGCGGCTCGCCGCCGCGCCGCCCGGGAGAACGACACGGAGGATGGGCGCGCACTTCGCGATTTTGCCGAAGCCCGCGTCAAGCGTCAGGGGTTTCTACCTCCGTCGGCCAGGCGACGGGGGACGACGGAACCTTGAGTGACGCGGGCCGCCGACGGCCCACCGGACGTCAGCTGACCACCGGCGTTCAGGGAACGTGTCGCGTTAGGTGACACAATGGCTGAGACGAAGAGCAAACCGAAACGTACCGCCGAACAGCAGATTGGTGACCTGCTGGAACGGGGCAAGGCGCGCGGTTACCTCACCTACGAAGAGATGAACGACAGCCTGCCGGACGACCTGGTGAGTCCCGAGCGCCTCGACCGTATCCTCATGCAGTTGGACGAACTGGGCGTGGACCTGCTTGACGAGACGGAGGTCTCGGCGCGCGAGAGCGCCGAGCGTGCCAAGCGCGGCGACGCCGAATCCCTCTGGGGAGCCGACGAAGCCACCCGGCGTGCGGCGGCCGTCGCGATGCCCACCGACGCCGAAACGCAGAAACGCATCGACGACCCCGTCCGGATGTACCTGACCCAGATGGGCGAGATCCCGCTGCTGACGCGCGACCAGGAGATCTTCCTGGCGAAGCGCATCGAACTGACGCGCAAACAGTTTCGCCGCAAGGTCCTGGCCAGCGACCAGGCCATCTCGGGCGCCATCACGATCCTGCGGCAGGTGGAGTCGGGCGAACTGCCGTTCGACCGAACGATGAAGATCTGCATCTCGGAGAACCTCGCCAAGACCACGATCATCAAGCGGGCCCCGGAGAACCTGGCCACCGCCGAGAAACTCCTCGCGAAGAACCAGGAGGCGTATGACCGCCTGCTTGCGCCGCGCACCGCTGAGGCCGAGCGGGAGGCCGTCCGTCGCCGCATGCATGCCCGTCGGCAGAAGTGCGTCCAACTGCTCGAGGAACTGTCGCTGCGGACCTCGAGGATCCAGGGCGTCATGAAGAAGTTGATCGGCATCCACTACAAGCAGCAGGAGATTCTCCGGCGGCTGGCCGAGATCGGCAACAGCCGCGAGGATGCCGGCGAAGCCGAGGCGCTGCGCGAGGAACTCACGGGGTTCGAGGCGCTCGTCGGCGAGACCACCGAGCAGCTCAAGGCCCGCGTCATGCGCATCCAGCAGTGCTTCGCCGAGTACGAGGAAGCCAAGCGGAAACTGTCCGGCGGCAACCTGCGTCTGGTGGTCTCGATCGCCAAGAAGTACCGGAACCGCGGCCTCTCGTTCCTCGACCTCATTCAGGAAGGCAATACCGGCCTGATGCGGGCCGTGGACAAGTACGAGTACCGCCGCGGGTACAAGTTCAGCACCTACGCCACGTGGTGGATTCGCCAGGCCATTACGCGGGCCATCGCCGATCAGGCACGGACCATCCGGATTCCGGTCCACATGATCGAGACGATGTCGAAACTGCGGAACATCTCGAAGCAGTTCCTTCAGGAGCGCGGCCGCGAGCCGACGCTCGAGGAACTCTCTTTCGGGGCGAAACTGCCGCTGATGGAAGTGCGCCGGGTCATGAAGATCAGCCGCCACCCCATCAGCCTGGACCGGCCCGTCGGCGAGAGCGAGGACTCGTATTTCGGCGATTTCATCGAAGACGAGACCGCCGAGTCGCCCGTGACGGCCGCCACCCAGGAAATGCTCAAGTCGAAGATCGACCACGTCCTGAAGACGCTGACCTACCGCGAACGCGAGATCATCAAACTGCGGTACGGCATCGGCGACGGACAGACGTACACGCTGGAGGAGGTGGGCCGGATCTTCCGCGTCACGCGCGAGCGGGTGCGGCAGATCGAGGCCAAGGCCATCCGCAAACTCCAGCATCCGGTCCGCAGCCGCAAACTCGAGGGCTTCCTGGAAAGCAAACCCCAGGAGACCAAGCCGTCGTAAGCGGCGACGGCGCCGCCACGTGCGAGGGCCTTGCTGTGTCGGCGCTCGCGCCCCTATCGGTGCCGCCGGCACGTGGGCGGATCCGGTCCTTCGGACCGGCATCGTCGGCAGGACAGAGGGCGTGATGCTGTAACCGGTTTTCGTTCTTGACTTTGGGCCTCGAAGACGGCAAGTTAGTGTCTCGATTGCAGAGTCCCGGCAAAGGCGAAGTACCCTCCTTTGCCGACCCGAGGCGGGGACCCTCACCCCCGCCTCAATTTATGCGCCGTGCGACGCCCCTGCCTTGGATCGGCGTACGAAAGAGCCCCTGGGGCAGCCAGGGGCTCATTCACCAGACAACTCAGATTGTGCGGTTCAGCCCTGCGGGCACGAACCGTTCGGAGTTACCGTTTGCGCCTGAGCAACATCCCCGCGCCGGCCAGGGCAAGCAGCGCGAGCGTGCCAGGCTCCGGCAAGACCCAGTTGGTCGCATTCCCGACGAGCCTTCGGAAATCGGTGTTGTCGAGGTTCGCGAGGCCGATCAAGACGTTGAAGGACATGACCCTGCCGTCATCCACATCCCATCCGATCATGCCGGCACCCGACACGGCGTCATAGAACGTCGTGGCGCCCGCCTTGGGGCTGAGGGTCACCCCGGCACCGCTGTGGCTGGCGGCGGTGAAAGCGAAGGTCTCAGGCATGCCAACGTGCGCGACCGGATCGGGAATGCCCGCCGGACGCGTGTACGTCTGAGCGGTGCTCTGGGCACCAGGCACCGCGAGGGCTGGGAAGAGCGGTGCCAGAGTCGGGTTATAGCCCACCGCGGCCCCCCACAGGAGCCACTCACCCGTGACCAGGCCACCGCCGTTTCGCACAAAGGCGTCGAGCATCTGCTGTCCGTCCAACGGCACGGTGGCGCCAGACGAGCCACAGCCGGCGTTCAGAAACACCGCAGCGTAGCCCGTCAGGTCCACATTGGCCGGGGTGAAGGCGGACGGAGGCGGCCCAATCGTGACCGTGTGACCGAAGTCGGCCTCGAGGATATCCTTGATCCTGGTGATAGCGTCATTCTCGCTCGAAACCGATTGCGACGACACGTAAACCATGGCCGCCGACACCGGACCTACGAGTACGAGAATCCCTCCAACCACCGTCAGAACGGCAAGTGCCCTGGCTCCCATCGTACACCCCCTTCTGGGCAGACGCCCACGCTCTCGCGCACTCCAACCATGCGCCCAAATGCGGTCTCCCGGAACCAAAAGCCGGGATTCAGAGAGGGCGCTTCACGCACCAACGCGCCTGCTTCCGCACATACGGTTGCACGGGCGCAGAGACAGACGCCTGCTACTTGTGTAGTACCTCCCCCGAGTCAGGTCAGTATACCTCAAGAACGGGCGCATGTCAAATCGAGCGGCGATTTTTCGCGAGAAAAGGCCAATCACCGGTCCGATAACCGCTGCCAAATCCCTCCAGGACGGACCCTCGCAAACCGTCCAGCGGCCGAGCGGTTTACCACGGCCCGGCCGGCCTTCGCTGCATGCACGCCCGGCCCCGATGACCGCCAGTTCGTCCGCGCCTTCGCTGAACCTCTGCTTTGAACCAGCGAGGGGAAAGGGGGTAGAGTCGAGGTCTGGCGCGGTGGGGTAGGTCGGGCATAGCGGTTGGCCGCCCCTTTCGGTTGGCGGTGCCTCACTGGCCCGGCCGTGCTCCGTTTCCAGACCCCGCTCATCGAACCGGACGTGCGGATTTCCCGCATCCGGCTCTCGGAGAAGGCGTCACACTTTCGCCCACGGGAAGTTGCGCGGCCGCCCCTGAAGGCGGACCAACCCCAGCACCTCGTGCAGGTACGTATCCGAATACCGACCTCGGCCGTACCCTTGGTGCGGGTATTTCACGCGCAGCCACTGGCGCAGCCGTCGCCGGGCCTGCTCGTCCATCGCCCGGTAGGCGCGGCTGACCGACCCCAGCGAGAAGTAGTTCGCCCAACCGGTAAGCAGGCGGTTGAGTTCCACGACCTTCTCCTGCACGGTCGGCCGGGCACTCCTTCGACCGGTCAGCCCCCGCAGCGCCTCCACCAGGCGCGCCAGCCGCTCCTTCGACGGCCGCGCGCCGATGTACCACCGGCCCCGCTGCGGCGACCCGTTCCGGCCGAAGGTGTATCCCAGGAAGTCGAACGGCTCGTCCGGTGCGTGCCGCCGACGCGTCTTGGCCTCGTTCACCGTCAACTTCAGCCGCGTCATCATCTTGTGCATGGCAGCCAGCGCCTCGGCGCCGGTCCCGCGACAACAGATGACGAAGTCGTCGGCGTAGTTGACGATTCGCGCCTTCAGACGCGCTTCGTGCCCCAGCCCCTTCCAACCCGCCACGAAGCGTCGGATGTAGAGGTTCGCCGGCAACGGGGAGATCGGCGCGCCCTGCGGCGTGCCTCTCCTCGTGTCCTTGGCGCGGGTCGTCCGCTGCTTCCGTCCGCGGTCGTCCTCCTCCTCCACCGCCATGACCAGCCACATCTTGACGAGACGCACCATCGCCCCATCCACGACGCGACGGGCCGGAGCGACCCAGTTGCCGGGCGGGTTTCGCACCCGCTGTAAACCGACGCCTTCCCACGGCGCACTGTGGCAAGTTTCTCTGGCGGCGCGTGTGGGTCCGCATTTGCCACCCTGAGACCCCGCAAAGCGGGGGCGAAGAGCCTGCCCTGAGCCCAGCCGAAGGGGTCTCGCCGTGAGTCCGTTTTGACCAACGCAAAACGACAAAGACCACCCTGGCACGGGTACGGCTCGCGGTCGAGCCACGGCAGGCTCGCCCTGCCAGGGTGCCGTGGCCGGCAGCGAGATTCTTCGCCGCGCTCAGAATGACAGCCCAAGGGCTGCGACCAGGCTGTATCGTGCCAGGAATCGTTGCCACAGCCGGGGAAAGTCCCCGGCCAATTCCCCTTGACCGCCCGCCCCCTGGTGCTGTATAGAATGGGGCTCTCTTCGACAGGCAGGAGGAACCGTGGCCGAGCTGGTCCTTGACAGGTTGCGCGAACTCCAGGAAGCCGACCTGGAACTGCGCGAACTCCAGCAGAGGAAAGCATCCCACGACCGGGCTGCCCGAGTTCAAACCATCCAGATCACCAAGCACCAGAAACAGATCGAATCGCTCCAAGAGAAGCGCCGAGACGCTCGCGTCGTTACCGCCGAGAAGGAACTCGCCGTCCGAGAGAAGCAGGCCGCGATCGAGAAACTCCGCGCCCAGCAGATGCAAGTCAAAGACAACCGCCAGTTCCAGGCCCTCCAGAACGAGATCAAGTTCGCCGAACTCGCTATCTCGAAAATCGAGGACGACATCCTCAGCGACCTCGGCGACATGGAAGCCATCGACGCCGAAATCGCCGAGGCCAAGGCCGCGCTCGCGCGCGAACAGGACAGCCTCGGAGAACTGAGAACGCAGATCGAGGCCCGCAAGTCCGATGTCGATGCCGAGATTGAAGCGTGTCGCGGCCGTCGCCGGGAGATCGCCAGTGCCCTCCCGCCCAAAGTCGTGGACCAGTTTACGCGGATCGCCGACCGCCTCGACGGCGAGGCGCTCGCCCCCGTCATCCGAGAGGAGGACGGGGGCAGTTTCATTTGTGGCGGCTGCCACATGAGCGTCACTCAGAACACCTACGTCATCCTGGCCGGCCACGGCGACAACCTCGTCATCTGCCCCAACTGCACGCGTATCCTCTACCTGGCAGACGCATGATGGACCCCGATCCGCCTGACGCCGCCTCATCCCCCGATCCCGAGCCCAGCCCCACCGACGAAGAATCGGCGCATCTCGTGGTGTACGTGGACGGGGCCTCGTCCGGCAACCCCGGCCCGTGCGGGTGCGCCGCCGTCGTCAAGACGGCCGGCGGCGAAACCGTCTTTGAAAAGGCCCGCGCCTTCGGCCCCGCCACCAACAACGTGGCCGAGTACCAGGGCCTGCTCTTGGGGCTGGAGGTGGCCGCCACGCTCAGGGCCCGTCGCCTGACGATCCGCAGCGATTCCGAACTCCTGGTCCGCCAACTTGCCGGCGAGTACAAGGTCCGAAGCCCGCACCTGAAACCCCTCTGGCGGCAGGCGCGGCAGATGCTCGCCCCTTTCGAGACGGTCGAGATCGAGCACGTTCCGCGCACGGCCAACAACGAGGCCGACGCCCTCGCCCGCAAAGCCCTCGAGAAGGCCCGCCGGGTCGATGCCGAACTTCCGCCCGACGCCCGCAAACAGCCCCGCCACAAGACTTTCCGCCTGAAATGATTCCGCAGCGATAGGCCCGTTCCGATTCTTGGAACCTGCGGCCACCTCGCGCATCCAATCTCGATGAGGTGCCGGTGCGCAAGCGTGTAAGGAGGGCAGGTCATGTCCCGGAACGCCTTCATCGTCATGGTGGTGATTGCGGCTGTGGCGGCCACCTGCTCGGTGGCCACGGGTTGGGGAGTGCGCTTCGGAGCCGGGTCGATGTCGCACTCCGACGGCTGGCCCGACGGGCTGCTCGACCTCTGCAACCACCAATCCCGGGTCGATGGTTACTGGGTCAACGCCAATACGTGGTGCCACTTTGCCGGCGACGCGAAGGCCTTCAACGCCTTTCTGAATCGCTACGCGAGCCTCAAGCCCACGCCGCTCACACTCATCCTCCATCCGGGTCCCCGGCGAGGCAACGACGGATGGACCGCCGACAAGATCGTGCCCTCCAACTGGATGCTCAGTATCCTGCGCCGCGGCCGGGGCGCGCCGGAAGCCAAACCCGGCGAGACCGGCACGTACGTCGTCACGCTGCACCACTGGCTCGGCGGAGACGTGTCGCTCGAGGAGTTGGACGTGCCGCTCAACGTCAACGTCCGCTCGGGCGCCGAGATCGAGAAGTTCGTGGCCCAACACCAGGCCAAGCAGAGCCTCATGCGGAGAAGCGACGAAGCGAAGCCCGGCAAGTGACTCACGGGAACCCGCCTTACGGCATGCGTGCCGGACGAGAAAGGAGCCATCATGAAACGCCAGGCAGTGCGTCTGATTCTCGGCTGCATCGCGATGGCGGCCTGCTGCACGGTCGCCCTGGCCCTGGGCGCGAGCCATCCCAACGACCAAACCTGCTCGAACAAGGAGTGGCCGGCGGGGCTCAGTGACATCGTCAACACCAAGGCCCGCGTGTGCGGCTTCTTTGTCAACGCCAACGACTGGTTCTACTTCAAGGGCGACACCAAGGCGTTCAACGGCGTGCTGGCGGCCTATGGGAAGTTGAAGGACACTCCCCTGCTGCTCGTCCTGCACCCGGGGCGCGGCACGGCCCGCGAGCCGTGGGACAAGGACAAGAGCGTTCCGTGCGAGTGGTCGCTCACCATCCAGCGCCGCGGATGGGGGGCGCCCGAACCCAAACCGGGCGAAACCGGCAAGTACGTCGTCGCGCTGCACCTGTGGCTCGGCGGCGACGTGGCGCTCGAGGAGTTGGACGTGCCGCTGAACGTCGAGGTGCAGTCCGGCGCCGAGATCGAAAGGTTCGTCGCCGAGCACCAGGCCAAGCAGAGCCTTATCCAAGAGGACGCCCCCTCACCGAAGGGCGCCGGCGAGAAGCCCTCCCCCGCGCCGTCGGAAAAATAGGGTCGCGCCGGGACTCCTCCTCGTGGTATAATACGCATCGAGCCCGGCGAGCGGGCGATGCGGTCGCTCGTCCTAACGGGACGGGAGGAAAGTCCGAACTCCACAGGGCACGGTGGTGGGTAACGCCCACCGGCCGCAAGGCCAGGGAAAGTGCCACAGAGAACAGACCGCCGATGACCCTCCGTCGCCAAGGCTATGGAGGGAACAGGCAAGGGTGAAACGGTGCGGTAAGAGCGCACCGCCCGTGTGGCGACACGCGGGGCACGGCAAACCCCACCGGGAGCAAGGCCAAATAGGGGACCCTTGGCGCGGCCCGCGCAAGATGGGTCCCGGGTTGGCCGCTTGAGCCGTCCGGTAACGGACGCGCCCAGATAAATGGCCGCACCCGCCGACGCCTCGGCGAAGGCGGGCTACAGGATTCGGCTTACCGCCCGCTCGCCGGCTCTTCCTTTGTTTCCCCGGCCCGGATAGACGGGCACCGCCGCGGCACCGCTCAGCGTTTGGACGCGTCAGGTTTCGGCCGCACGACGTTCGCCTGCCCGGTCGCCCAGCCTCGGACGGCCTCCAGCCGCTGCGTCCCCTTGGCGAAGTAGAAATCGTCCAGCGATTCGAGGTGCCGGCGGGCCTTCGCGTCCC
>Ga0307379_10005552_pt1 | contig 17553 bp, 7 predicted proteins | sample UN2MG_FD_202237 | JGI IMG/M metagenome (GOLD analysis project Ga0307379, IMG submission 202237) | Soil microbial communities from Risofladan, Vaasa, Finland - UN-2 | ecosystem: Environmental > Terrestrial > Soil > Coastal area > Acid sulfate soil | place: Finland: Risofladan, Vaasa | collected... | reverse complement strand
TAGGTACCCCAAATTGTTGCTATCTTTAAGGTTAGCACGCATATGAGATTCTTAAAATCTTTGGGTACCACCGGTCGATCCTTTTTATTTTCATATGAGAATAAACCGAACCATATCATTTTAAAAAAACAATCTTCCGACTTATGAGTTCTTGTTTGAGGTTCCTGCAAACGCTTTATTACCGGAAAACTTCTGCAGCCTATCGGTTTATAAATTATTCGGGCTAATAAGTATTTTCAGGTAAAATTCTTTTTAATCGGAAAAATCGTTTTCGCTCCGGAACCGGATGCCCTGTTTTTAAACAAGAGTTGTAACTCTGTCCGGGTTAAATTTCCTGGCCCAATGTCTGAAGGATGATTCCAAGTTGCTTCAAGGCTCCATAAATTTACACTACTATATTATCTCTCTTCACCAAAAAGTCAATACAAGATCAATAAGAATGATATCGTTTTATCTTGACATTATGATTGCATTGAATGTACTAATTTTATGTTCTCCATAAAGTTTCTGACTTTATTCAATCGGTTTTCTGAATAAGATTATTGAATTGAAATTAATGCATAGCTGCATAAATTTTTAAAAAATGCAATTTTTTAATCATCATTGAGAGTAAATTTTTTCATCAAGTATCTTACGAAGTGACGAGGTTACTTATGAAGAAAATTATTGTTTTCTTCCTTGTCGTATTGCTTGATCTCCCTGCTTTTGCCGAAAATTATCTTCTCAACGGCGGACAGGAGTCACAAATCAACTACAAGATGGTGCAGAAAATACAGCCGTCATCGAACGCTCTTAAGCTGTTACTCAGTTATGTAATTCCGGAGTCATACAAATCGCCGACTTATAACCAGAGGATCACAAATTTAGATTTCAACTTTTCACCCGAACCGTTGAACCGGATTGACAAAAGCGACCGGCGCGGCAACAAAGTAATCGAAGTGATCTGGGAAGCTCCATTGAGGCCTGTCACAACGACTATCAACCTGAGCGCAGCCAACAGCGTGAAGCTGCAGACATTGAATTCAAATGCACCTTTTCCTCCAGAAAATCTGCCGGAAGAGGTCAAAGCGTACCTGGAGGCAACCGAACAGGTAAACAGCAATGACAGAGAGATCAAAGCCAAAGCCCTTGAGCTGACCCGTTCGTCGGAAACGGAATTCGACGCCGTACAAAAGGTATTGACCTGGGTTGTGGATCACCTGCACTACGTGCTGACCCCGCCGAGCTACAGCGCCGCCTACAGCTTTAACAGCGGCAAGGGCAATTGCCAGAACTACTCTCATCTGGCTGCGGCTTTGATGCGAGTGGTTGGCATTCCGGTCCGCATAGTCAATGGAATATCCCTGGATCAACCCTATGATATCGATTTGGGAAACGACATCCTGACCATGAAAATGGCCCAGGGTCGGCACTCGTGGATCGAAATCTATTTCCCCGACCTGGGCTGGATTCCTTTCGACCCGGCAGGAACCGAACTGTTTGTCAGCAATCGGTTCATCCGGGTAGAGGTTGGCCTGGACAACGAGGAAAGCTGCCAGGATGGTCTCATTCGCTGGTCCTATACCAAAGGCACCACCGGCAAGCCATCGCTCGAGGAAAACATTGACGCTGAGTTCATTGCCGACCGTGTGGCTCTCCTGGGACAGAAAACGAACTATGGCCCTCGCGAATTATTGCTCAGTCCAAGGATTACAGCCGGTTTTACAAAAATATCAGCTCCGCCCCTCCCGCCGCCCCCCGGTGAAGTGCCGGAAATAGATTTGAAGACCTTGAGATATTCGGTCCCGTTCGTATTTGGCAACCTTGAGTTTCCGGAAAATGTGGATTTCCTCTCTGTGCGCGGGCCTGTCCAGCAGGGACCGGAAGGCACCATGGAAATGCACAAAAACTTTCTTGTAGAGACTGCAGAATATGTCACTACGCAAGGCCGGCAATATGCCCAGACTTTTATCCTCAGCAAACCGTTGAAGTTGGAAAAAGCAGGCTTAGCATTGCACAAATTCAGCGAGGACGGGCAGCTTTGGCTTGAACTGCTGAAAGATGACGGAGGGAGGCCCGGCGACTATATTGCCGCCAGCGACATTATTGCGCTCAACCAGATAGAACGCAGGCCCGGCTATTCCTGGGTGGATTTTGATTTCAGCGGCTCTTCGCTGATTCTCCAGCCAGGCCGCTACTGGCTCGCCTTGGGATTCACCGGCAGCCCGATTGTCAACTGGTTTTTTACCTACGGTAAACCGGTGGGCCCACAAGATGGCACACGGTATAAAACCATGTTTGATGAGACCTGGAGCAGAAGTTTGGCCTATGAGTTCAATTACCGGGTGTCCGGGCTTGCTGCTGAATAACAGAATTGTACCGTATTCAGACTCGTGAAAAACCAGTGGCTATTTCAATATAAGCCTCTTCAGCTCCACTGGATTTACCCAAAGATATACCCAAAAAAATTAATCATAATTCTTTTAAATCCGGCTTGACAAATCCTTTAAAAAATATTAAAATAAGTCTTAGAGGAAAGATGATTTTGATTATCAATCTCTTCTTTTGAACGCTGTTACAATCACTTTAGATATTGACTGATCCGGGTAAGGAATTCATAATGAGTAAAATCAAGCAGGCGGGCTATCTATTAAGCTTTTTTTTCATCCTAGCCGGCCTGACAGCTACATCCGTGTGGGCCAAGAAAAGCCAATTCGAAAAGAAGGGCAATTTCGGGGTCACTGTTTACGGAAATTACGTAAACTTAAGTTATTTAATCACTTATCTCGGTGAATCCTACAAACCTGGAAAACTGACTTTCCAGATGGAGCTCGAGGACCCAAAGGGTTTCGATCTCTTTCAGGAAACAGTAGAGTCTGAGTGTAAGTTGAAGAATTTCAAGAACCAACAACTCCCTGGCAAGATAGAAAGAGTCACTGATAAAAGTATCAGAATGATTTTCCCTATGGATGAGGGCTTTGAAACAACCGGGAAAATAAGACTTTACGCAGTTATCCGGGACTATAAGCTGCTCCAGACATTCAAGCAGCTCCCCTCTTCAGTAGCCCTGAATGAAAATTGATTGATAGAGATTACGCCTTAGCTGCTGTGAGCAGCAGGGCCGTATTGCAAAGCTTCGGTGGTGCGGGTCACTGCCGGGGCTTTTTTACGCCAACCGCCTTGTCTGAGCCTCGACATTTTTGAATCTCTTTTTATTTATACAGACGATTGAAAACTATTCGTCAATCTTTCATTTTGCACTTAAAAAGGAAGATGCAAATGAAACGTTTTTTTCTGTGCCTGACTGCTCCCGGCTCTTCCGCTTACTGAATCGCTTCCTTTCCTCCTTCCTCGAGCTCGAAAAAACAGCCTGACTGCTGTTTCCGGCCACTCGACTTGTCAAGGATCTCGATGTTCAGCCGGTACCTGCCTGGAACGAGAAGCGAGGTGTCGATAGTGAAATGTTCTACGACAGTGCCTGAGCTGCCCGGGGGCTCGCGCTCAAAGGTCAGGGTCAGGCTGCCAGCTCGTTTCCCGCCGAGCTTAATCAAGCTCTCAATACCATTGAGCAGGCTTGTTTCTTCTGCTGATTTTTCTCCGGTCAGTCTCACGGTAACCCATTCCTGAAAATAACGCTTGCCTTCGGGGTCCTTTTCCAGGCCATAGATTTCGTAATAAATGGCGATTATCTCATTGGCCTGGAATTTCAGCGTGGGTCTGGGCAGGATTTCAATGCCCCTGCGCCGGTAGATATCTTCGCCCTGCGCAGGCGGCGGGCTGCCCAGGATGATTCCGCTCAGATTGAGCATGTCATCCCGGTAAGGATTCAACTCCATGACCTCCCTCTTGACTGCCCGGCAGCCGGGTATGTCCATCCGTACAGCGTAGATCCGCCTGCCCGGATCCACGCTGACTTTGTTTGCCGCAATCCAGAGGCTGTCCCCGCCGGCAAACACCTTGCGGGATGATGTGCTATCCCTTGCTATCTCCCTCCAGTGGTTGTCGTAAACCGCTATCGCGGCCCCCGGGGGTGTAGTCTGCTTGATTGCCGATACCGGTACAGACTGGTAAAACTCGACCTCGATCCTTCCATTCGGACCCTGGAAATCCGCGCCGTAGAAATCCTGTCTGAAAAGAGGCAGGGGGTCACTGTAGGACTCTGTCTCCATTGCCTTGTTGATATCGCCCATCCCCCGGGCAGCCACCGGGGTATAGATATAATCGCCGGCGCCTTTGGGCCTATCGAAAACAAAAAAAGTGGAGCCGTAAAACCAGATCTCCAAGGGGTTGTTGGATTCGAACAATTCTTTCAGCCTGCCAATCATCGGCGGGCTGTTTCCCATGCCCTCTCCGATATCCTCCCGAACCCGCACCTCATCCGGGGGGCCGTGGCGCAGGTAGAGCAGTCCCCGCTGGTCCAGGCTCAGCTTGGGTGAGCGGTCCCGGAAAAGGTCCGGGTCGTAATCATAAGGCAGCGGCTCGGATGGTATGATATCAATAAAGGGCTCCGGCTTCTGCTGCGGCATGGGCTGATTTAACAATGTGACCAGCCTGGAATAGTTCCTTGAATCCTGGAATCGGTTGTGGGGAAGAAGGAGTGTATAAAGTTTTTCCGCCTGGCGAAGGCGCCGGTAATGCTCGATCATCCTTTCATTGGTCGGGGTGAGAGGGTCCGGATCCCTGCGCTTCCAGAAAATCCGGAAAAAATCTTCCCACTCTTCGGCGGTCTCGAGCCGGCCTGCCTTTTCACGCTCTTCCGGGCGGAAAATAGGCTCCGCTTCGATCAGGAGCCTCGAGAAATCTTTCTTTTCCCTGGCTGCTTTAAGCGCCAGGTCGTAGTTGTACTCGAACCCTGTCCAGTCTTCGAGATCAAGCAGACAGCGCGCCCGCAGGAGACTACGCAAGGCCGGCTTATGTTCCGGAAGGGCTTTCTCGAGCTTATCGAGAGCCTCCAGAGCCCTTTCGGCCTCCCCCAGCCTGTAGCGAACCTGCGCCAGATCGAACCACCAGGCGCTTTTCTCCCGCCGGCCGGAAATATATTTTTCCAGGCATCGATCCGCCAGGCGCAAATTCTGATCGGTCTGGTCCATAAGGTTATCACGCCACAAAACATAGGTGTCTTTGTAGTCCGGGTCCAGGCAGACAAGGTCGGCCAGCGCCCGGGCGGCCATCCTGAAATCCTGGGTCTCCCCGAGAGCAAAACCGGTCTGCGCCAGAGAGTAACAGGCCTCGCAGCAGGCCGGGTCTATCCGGATAGCAAGCTGGTATTCGGCCACTGCATCGAAATTCCTTTTCGGCATCTGGCGGTAGATGTCTCCCAGACCCACATGAGCCATGGTCCTGGTCTCGGGGGATTTCGAGAACAGCGCGCGGGTGAAAGCATCTCTTGCGGCATCCAGCTCATCCGCAGCCAGGTGCAGTCGCCCGCGCTCGAGCCAGGATTCCCAGTGCTTCGGGTCGAGCTCCAGGACTTTTCCCAACAGGGAAAGGGCAGCGGAGGAATCGCCTTGGGCTAAAGAGGACAGGGCTTCCTGGTAATATCTCCGCACAGCTTTTTCCGTTTCGGACTCGGCCGGGAAAGCCTTCGCTGGCAACGCAGCTATCAAGATGGCAAAAGATAACGTGAAAACCAGCAGGAGCCTGTACAGTTGTCCCCTTGTCGAAATCTTTCGGGGTATGATCAACCTCCTGGATTATCTGTGTAAGGATTGGCGGATTATTTCTCAGGGGTTATTTTTTATAACATTAACATAAACATACTATTCAGGTTATAAAATTGTTTACATCTATCCGTAGAGGTAATTTTATTCTTCTTTTGAAGGCAAAAGAAGCAAAACCATTTCTTTTTAAACAAAAAGAAACAAAAGTTAATCCTGACACTTAAGTCTTTTACTCCGCTTCGCCAAGCTCGCCTGGCGCGATAATGCTGCGCAAAGGCATGCCTGGGCGTTGTACATATATCAAGCCATTAATGGAAATTACTTGTCATCTACACGCTCCAGAAACAGGGTCCTCGGACTTCAGGGCTTCTTATGGCCTCGAGTTTCACCTGGGATGATCTATCATCCCAGGTAGTTGCCCTGAAACCTCTTTTCGACAGTTGTAAAAGCTTTTCTCCCAAGCTATTTCAACCGTTGTTAGGTAAATCAGTCGCCGGCGCGTCAAATGTAAAAATTGACACTTGGTAAATCATTCATGCTTACTCGACTTATATTAATAACCAAGGCTAAAGCATATAAAAAACAATATAAATGGAAACTATTTAATGCTCCCTGTAATAAATAAAAAAATACAGGGGCTTTATTACTATAATTAACTTTTTATTAGCAATTATGGTACCGGGGATGATTTTTCTTAACAACGATTAAAATACTACAAGAGAAAAGCCCCCAGGACTGCCTGAAAAGGCGGATTTAACCAACATTCCCTTTTTAAAAGCCGACAGGTGATATCTGGCCTGGTCATAAAATTTTTGCACCTGATTTTCAATCCTTTAGCCTGAATAGAGAGATTCTTCATGAACTTGTCCCGCTGGATTTTAAGGAAATTTGCATAACATCCGGAAAAAACCGGTAAATAATTATTCACTAATTCTCTGCATAAAAAAGCGGCTTTCCCTTGCCAATCAAGGGAAAGCCGCTTCGTTCCATGGCGGAGAGGGAGGGATTCGAACCCTCGGATGCTTTCACATCACACGATTTCCAATCGTGCCCCTTCGGCCAGCTCGGGCACCTCTCCGCTGGAATTTTTATCTATTTTATCTTGCCTTGCTTAATACCTTTAAAAAGCAGAAACAATCTATCACCAGGCCCTCTGGGTGTCAAGACTATGCCCTTTAGCCTTAATCCGTCTACGAACACTCATTACTATTTTCACACCCGGGATATACAATTAAATTGAACTGTTGCCAGGTGTTATCCGGTAATTGTTTAATATTCCCGGAAAATTTCTGCTATCTCGAAAAAGAGGTAATAAAGTCTTGCTTGAGTAATGGAGGAAAAAATGCGTTGTGCCAGGATTTTTGTCGTTATACTGTCTATTGCCTTGTTTTGTATCGGTTTTGCTTGTAATAAAAATAAAACCATCTTTGACCGTCCAGCCCTGCATGCCCAGGCTGTGGATGAATCTCTGATCCCTGTCCGGCCGGGTATTCCGGGAAAGTCTCCTTTCTGGAATATCAATTCCTCACGCTTTATCTATGTGCCTTCTTTTGATTTCAACCCGGTGGAAGGGGCAGCAAGATATCGTTTTACTGCCAGATCAGAGGCAGACAAAAAAGAATATGTTTTCGAAGCCCGGGAGCCCTGGGCCACCCTAAAGCCTGTCTGGAAAGAGCTGCCGGTGGGATATGTCAGCCTGACAGTGGAAGGTCTGGATGACTCAGGCCTGGTGGCCGGCACTGCCGGGACCCGTTATTTTTACCGGGCCGCTGTCTTCAACGGGCCCTACCACAAGCCGGCGCTCGATTATCAGGAAAGTACGCACAGAGGCCTGCAGTACCTGTTTAATCTGGATCATTTCCAGAGGTGGAAAACCCAAGGCACACCGGACCCTGCCTACTCGCTCTATTGTTATCCATCCAAGATGATCTCCGCCGTTATTCGAGGGATGTTATTATATGCAGAGCTCGCGCCAGAAAGCTCGGAAGATGCAAAGCTGATCGCTGAAAACGCGGCAAAATATCTGATCCGGGTAAGCGAACCGGCCGGCGCGCCTCTTGAGTTTTTCCCGCCCACCTATGACGCTTACCATATCGACAACACATTGGACTATAAGGATGACATTGATCTGGACCATGCAAGGGAGAGTGCGAAAAAATATGAGGGCCAGGTGATGCTGACTTACGCGGCCGATGCAGCAAACGCTTACCTGGATTTATATGAGAAAAATGGTGATTCGACATTCTTCAATGCAGCAAAACGGATCGCCGACACCTATGCGAAGATTCAACTGCTTGATGGTAACTGGCCTTTGAAAATGGATACGAGAACAGGAAAACCGGTTGTGGAGAATTATGCTCAAGCAAGCGGAATACTCTCCCTGTTCCGCTGTCTGGAAGAAAAGTACAGCCTGGATAACTACGAGGATAACCTCGAGCTGGCGGAAAAAGAGCGGAAAAAGCCTTTTGAGGATTTCAATTTCGAGGGGCAGTTCGAGGATGTCGAGCCGAGCAAGCGCTATATGAATCTCACGCACTATACACCGATTGACGCAGCTCGCCATTTTTTCGACCAGGCCGGCGAAAAGCCTGAAAACTTGGCAAAGGCAGAGGAATTGCTCCGTTTTGCCGAAGATCAATTCGTGGTCTGGGAGCGCCCGATACCAAAACCGAGACCGGACAGGGAATGGATGTGGCATTCAGATGAATGGATCACTCCCTGCGCCCTCGAGCAATATGAATGCTACGTGCCTGTTGACGCCAGCGCTGCAAGCTTCATTTCGATTTTCTATAAAGCTTATCAGGCAACCGGCAAGAAATTGTATTTAGCCAAAGCGCTTTCTCTGGCCAATTCGATGACAATAGCTCAAGACCCGGATACAGGAAGATATCCGACCTGGTGGGGTCCGGGACGAAACGCCCCTGGCTGGATAAACTGCGCAGTGGCTGATGCACATACCATGCTGGATTTCGGAAAAAAGACGGCAGAGCTAGAGCTTGAATATTGAAACAGTGCTATGTTCCTCGTCTTTTGTGGCTCCGGCTAAATTCTATTTTAGCAAATTTTTGAAACAGCATTAGCCATTTTTATAATCAAGCTGCTTAATATTTAACCTAAATTATTCACAAAATTCAGTGGAAAGGAACAGGCTTTCGGTCTTTCAAGCATTTGCTCCAGACCGGACAAGACAGGAATCAGAAGTTTAAAAACCTTTGGTGATCATTTCCAAAAATATTCTGAGTTCTGATCTTGATTATTCACAAAAGGCCGGAGCTATTGTTACCTGAAGGGACACAGATTTATTTTCCGGCACCTCGGGAGGGCGGGGATATTTTTATTATTATTTTGAGATTCATCGGGAAAGCCTAAAGCCAGCGCCTTGTCCATTCTCTGTCGGTTTTACGGCACATTTATTGCTTCTTCTACAGCCGAGTGATTGATCGCCTCCAGCCAAAATAAGCAGGACCCTTCGACCTGCGCGGCAGGGATCATTGTACCCCAGCTTACGGATCACTCCTACATTCGAATTCCTGTTTACCCGATAACCTTTATAATACTCTCTTGCCATACAGGTTAAATCTTGACATTATTTCTCCTGTTCACTACCTTGGCCCCCTGACAGCGTCTACAATTCAACAGGCGATTTCCTTAATTATTATGCCGGAAATGATAACCCGCTTCGGGAAGAAAACAGTCAAATCGCTCCGATTTTCCGCTCTTTTTTTGGCAGTTCTGGCCCTTCCTGTTTACGCCCAGACAGGAGCCAAGATCCAAGGCACTGTGAGAGACTCATCCACAGGGGAGCCGGTCGCCGGGGTGCAGGTGACAGTCGAGGGCACCCGCCTGGGCAATGTGACCGCAGAGGATGGATACTACTTCATTCTCAATGTGCCTGTGGGCCGGCGCTCGGTCAAATACACCCGTACCGGCTACGGGGCCAAGACCGTGAGCGGTGTCCTTCTTTCCGCAGGCCATACGACCACGATTGACCTGGCTCTTGAGACTGGCGTGTTCGAGCTCGAGGGGATCACTGTTGAAGCCCCGGAAGAGCCGCTCGTGCCGCGAGACAATGTCCAGACCGCCCAGAAATTCGACGCGCGCACTGCAAAAGAGATCCCCGCTGAAACGATCGAGCAGATTATTGCCCTCCAGGCCGGGGTGGTAACAGACCCTTACGGCCAGTTCAATATCCGCGGCGGCAGGCAAGGCCGCCAGGCGGTTTACATTGACGGGATACTGGTGCGCAGTTTCAACGAACGCCCGTATGAGGCGGACAACACTCCTCTCTATCTGGCCACCAATGCGATAGAGGAAGTGAGCGTAATCACCGGCGGGTTCAGCGCCGAGTTCGGCCAGGCAGGCTCCGGGGTGATCAATGAAATAACCCGCGAGGGTGGCGAGCGGTATTCAGGCAGCTCCCGCTTTACCACGGATGGGTTCATGCCCCGCGGTCATGATTACGGTTACAACCGCCTACAGACAGACCTGGGAGGCCCTGTCGGCCTGCTCGATGGCGCTTCCTTTTTCCTGTCCGCCGAGCTCCTGGGGCGTGCGGACCGCGACCCGCGGAGCGGCGGTTTCCGCGGCATAGACAATGCCTTTATGGACAAGCTCAACCAGGCTCTGAACACCCTGGGGCTGTACGATCCCAACTCTCCGGCCTCCAAAGAGGGCGGAGGCGCGCTGGATGCCGACTCCTACCGCTCAGGCATCCAGTACCTCGACCGTTACTGTTTCAGCACGGTCGTTTTCGAGGACACTGATGGCGACGGGATCGGGGACAGGCGGAAGTTCATCCTTGGCGATGATTTCGGGGGGCCGGACGGCATCCTGGGCAACTATGATGATAAAAGGGAGGTTGACCGCTCCGGGGTCTTCTCCAACCCGAACCCGGCAAGGCTGCCTGCCAATGGCGACGACCAGTTCGCCGTCTCCGGAAAATTCACCTACTTCCAGAACAAGAACCTTAAATGGCTCGCTGCCTGGCAGACAAGCCGCAAACAGCGCAGAGCCTATATCCACAGCAATATTTTCAACAACCCTCTGCGCTCCAACCTTTCCGCCCGGATAACCACTCACAACGGCACTGTGGGGTTCGACTGGATCCTCGAACAGTCCGCTCTCCGCAACACGAATTTCAAGCTCCGGGCCAATCTTTACCGCAATTCCCTGATCGTAGGAACCCCTGAGCTCTCCTCGATTGTTCGGGATACCTGGGGCGGCTTCTCCATTTCCAGGCTCGAGATAATAAACGAAAACCGCTCGGCGCCTGATGACACCTACCGCAATCTCACGAACAACGGCCTGGAAGGAGAGCAGAACGAGCCCAGCGGCACGAGTTCGACAATAGAGCGCCAGCGCGGCCTCTGGCCCTCGGCGGTCCCTGGCTCAAATATCCCGTTCGCCACCTCGATCACCCAGTTGCCCGAGGGCCGGGGCGGCTATTCAGCGAGCTTTATCAACAGCGGGCTCCTGACACAGCTCGAAAACAGCAGAGAGGACCGGGTCTCTGTCAAAGCCGACCTTGAAAGCCAGCTCGGCAGGTATTTCAGGGCCAAGACCGGCGTGGATCTTAAATTCTTCAATATCGAGGAGCGGGATTTCAGCCAGAATGGTGGAGTGTTCCAGGATTTCTACAACACCCGTCCTCTGCTTGCTGCGGCTTATATCCAGAATATCGCCGATTTCGGCGACCTGGTGCTCGATTATGGTGTCCGTCTGGATTATCTGGACACCCGGGCCGGCTTTCCCAGGGTGATCGGTGAGTCCCTCCCCGGCGACCCCACCACCCGCCAGGAAAAACAGATCTTTTTCAGCCCCCGGCTCAGTGTGGCCCACCCGGTAACAGACCGCTCCCAGATCCGCCTGTCTTACGGCCATTTCTTCCAGGCCCCGAGTTTCAAGGACATCTACAGCCACATGAACCAGGACTTCCGTTTCGATCTCGGCGGCAACACCAACAATATTTTCGGCAACGGCCGGCTCGAAATGAGCCAGACAACCATGTTCGAGGTCGGTTTCAGCACTATCCTGAGCGAAAAGGTGCGGCTTGATTTCGTGGGCTACCATACCGAGGTGAAAGGGGATATCGCTGTGCGCCAGATGACTCCATCGCAGCTTCTCGAGCTCGGCGGGGTCACGGATCGCACCTCGACCCGCAGCAACGCTATCCTGAGTGTGTACACCAACCGCGACAAGATGAGCACCAAGGGGCTGGAGATAACTTTCGCCAGGCGCATGGACGATCTCTGGGGTCTTAACGCCTCGTATACGCTCTCTTTCCCCCGGGCCACGAGCAGCGATCCTCAGGAATACATCCTTACTTTCGGTAGACAAACCTTTTTCGACCCGGTTACCGGCAAGCGCGGAATCCAGCCTCCCCCGCGGCGGCTCACCCCTATCGACTACGACCAGACACACAACTTCAACCTGCAGCTCAATTTCAGGGTGCCATCTCTGCCTGCTCTGGGCAGCGATTTCGACCGCGTTTTCAGGGATGTCTCAGGATACGCCACTTTCAGTTTCGCCACCGGGCAGCCCTACACCAGGCTGGGCCGCGACGGGCATCCGGCCAGCACCAACAACAACGAGCGCGGGCCTTCGTTCAAGACAGTCAACCTGCGGCTGAATAAAACTCTGCCTTTCTTTCCTTATTTCAAAGAGCGTCTGAAAGTCACTCTCTTCACCGAAATTTATAACCTGTTCGGCTTCCAGAATGTGAATATCGACTATCTGAACCCCACTACCGGGAGTCCTGGTATGGATGCTTTCATCCTCGAGGAGGTATTCAACGACCGGCCGGATTTCCGTGACGACAGCGGCAACAAGGTTGACCGGATCAGCCTCTCCGATCAGATAGAGAACCTCCCGGGCGATGATGCGGCCAATCTCGTACGAATCCAGGATATAAACGGAGATGGCTTCATCACCAAGAACGAGATAGTGGCCCTGAAACTTGCCAACCTGCTGGCCAGCCTCGACAGTCCTCTGGCTTATATGAGACCGCTCGAGGTGCGCCTGGGGGTGACAGTTGATTTTTAAAAGGAACGGGTAAAAAAACTTATGTTAAAAAATCCGGCATACAGGCGCGCTGTCCTGATTTTTCTCCTTTACGCGGCGGCTTTTCTCCTCCCTGCCGGCGCTGTCCAGGCCGCTCTTCCGGGAAGCCCGGGCAAGGCCAAAGCCGCTTCCCGCGCTCCGCGCCTTGCGGCCTTCCAGACCCTCATTACCACAGGCAACCGCATCGAATTCAATATGTCCAACAACGGCTACCTGGCTGTGGACCCAAACCGGGGCGCTGTCACCCCCGGCGGGTTCTGGCCCTCGGGGAGCGAGGACGCTTATATCTTCCAGGTGGGCCTGCATGTGATGGGTATTATCGACTCGGACGGCGACGGGATCGCTACGGACATCGTGGAGACCAACCAGGTATTCGACAGCGAGTGGCGCGAGGGCCGTCCCGGCGATACACCGGACGATCCGGAAAGCCGCCTTTATTTCTCCACCAGCGAAAGGGATCTGGGCGAATGGCCTGAGGAGTTCGTTGTACCCGACCAGAACCCCAACAGCCCCACTTTCGGCCAGAGTGTGCCGGATGTGAAAAGCGAGCAGGACATTGTCTCGATTTACACTGATATCGACGGGCCGCTAAACACCGCGGCCGGCACCCTGAGGCTCGGGGTGGAGGTGCGTCAGCATGTGCTTTTCTACTCCCTCAGGGACCTTCAGGATGTGATGTTCGTTATCTGGGATGTGTACAATGCGAGCGCTTTTATCCAGGACCCCAATGTGGTCCCGGGCTACGATATTCATGAAGCGTTTGTCAATATCAAAAACGATTTCGATATCGGTGAAAACGCGCTCGATGACCGCTGTGCAGTGAGTCCGGTGCGCAACATGTCGATTGCTTTCGACTCTGATTTCAGCGAAACAGGCTTCTCCGGCCCACCGGCTTTTATGGGCACGAGCTTTCTGGCCGGACCTACAGACTCCGACGGGATCGACAACCCCAATTCCCTTTTTCCTGCAGGCAACGGGCTGACTGATGAAACATTCGGCGATATTGTCGAGGCAGGGACCAAAGATCCGCGTACCGGGCTTTTCTTCGAGTTCGACCAGGATGTGCTGAACGAGAGCGCGGAGAGGATGAGCCTGTTTACTATCAACACCAACGGCGGTGAGCGCCCGGACCCGCAGGATGATACTGAAGCCTACCGTATCCTTTCCGGAGACCCCAATGAAGTGCACATTCCCCCCTATGATCCTTACGCCAACCTGATAGTGGCTGATATTGTCGGAGACCTCCGCCAGAATATTGTCTCAGGCCCCTTCGAGCTGCCCAATACCAATCTCCAGGAGCACCAGCGGGTAGTGGCCGCCTTCTACTTCGCGCGGCCCCTGACAAGCGCTGTCGACCTGAACAACCTGACAGTGGAAGGGGAGTTCAAGCCCATTATCAGCCTCTGGCAGGTGGCCAAAGTGGCCTATGAAAACGGTTTTATCGTGCCCTCCCCCCCGCCGTCACCCGCAATGAGGCTTGTCCCCGGTGACCGCCAGGTCACGATTACCTGGGACGACACCCCGGTCGAGGTGACAGACCCCTACTCCCTTACCGGGGCTGCAGCCTCGCTGCTTCCGGTCCCGGACTTTCCCGGACTGGCCTACCGGGCAAAGGATTTCGAGGGTTTCAGGGTTTACCGCTCGCTCACCGGGAATGCGGATGATGCAAAGCTTATCGCCCAATTCGATCTGGACAACGAGTTTAAGACTTACAAGATAACCGGGGCTGTAAAAACCGGCCAGGGACTGGAAGATCTGGTCGAAGAGATCCCTCTGGGCAGCAACACCGGCCTGGCTTTCAGCTTAACTGACCGGGGCGAGGATATCGGGGCCCTGATCAATGGCGTGCCGGTCTTTTACACGGTCACCTCCTATGATTTCAACCCGGTGCTCGTGGGCGACGAATCACTGGAAACGAGCATCAATTTCAGGCACCAGGATGCCGAGGGCCGGTTTTTTCAAATGGCCATTCCCCGCACTTCCTCGACCAGTATTGTCTCCGGCTCCGGTTCCTGGAAGCAGGTCGATTATTTCGGCCAGGAAGTGGTACCGAACCTGCCGGCTATCTGGGAAATAGTCGGCAATGTAGGCGACAACACTTACAGGGGCGCAGTGGTGGACTTTATCAGCCCCATTCCGCCCACTACGGGAGCTTTTGCCGAGGAGCTGAGCCAGGTGGTGGTAATCGACCCGGAGAATGCCCCCCTGCTCGGCGGCTACCTGGTGGTCGATTCTATCGAGCATACCGATAAAGACACCCGCAACCATATACATTACGCGCATTTCGAGGACCCCGAGGGCCGGTCCACCACCAAGGGCACTTTCACGATCCCCTATCATGAGATCGAGGGCCTCTATCCTGTGGATGAAGTGAACGAGCAGACCGAACCTTTCAATTTCAGCGGCCCCCTGGTCTCGGATGGGCCGGCGTTCAACGGCTCGGCTTATTTCAAGCAAGGGGGGCTAGAGGCAGCCAAGATCGCGCCCCTGAAAGTGAAACACTCCGGCAGCGGCTCTTATCTCGAGTCGCTTTCCATTGATCCAGGCTCCTATGAAATGACAGGCAGCGTGGTTTACGAGGATTTCACTGTCAATCAGCCCTTTATCCCATACCAGATGAACGGGTTTATCAGCCGCACTGTCAATGTTGCGGGCCAGTTCACTCCAGGCTCCCTGGTTATCCGCTGGCTGGATGATGGATCTGTAGAGGTGTGGGACCAGGCCAACAATGTCCCGGTGCGGTTCAATGAACAGGTGGCGGATGGGTGGGGCTTCCTGCCCCTTGACCGGTTCAGCTACGAAGAGCTCTATCAGGACCAGATCGAGCGGCCCAGGGCAAAGCGCAGCACCAGGCTTGTTCCCCAGGCGGTTTTTGTCCCTGATCCGGAGAATTCCGGCAGCGAAAGGATGAGCCTCTACGTGCGGGGAGTGGAACTTCACCTGCAAAATATCGCCCGCCGGCCCCAGGCTGGGGATGAATGGACCCTAGACATGGCTTTTATCACCCAGCTCAGCCAGACACTGCACTATACCTCGCCTTTTGCGGGAATGCGAATGGCCCTCTACCTGAGCCCGGCCACAAAGTCTACAGCCGGCGGACGGCTTAACAAGGTCAAAGTGGTACCCAATCCATACATCGCCTCGAGCCTTTTCGACTCAGGGCCCAACAAGCGCTCGATCATGTTTACCAATCTGCCTCTCAGGGCCACGATCCGTATCTATACCGTGAGCGGCAACCTGGTGAATGTCCTGCACCACGGCCCAGGCGAAGAGGGCTCTTTAGGCGGCACCGGAGACAGAAACAGCGGGCAGTACTCATTTGACCTGAGCACCAGGTTCGGAGATCAGATGGCAAGCGGGATCTATTATTTTCATGTGCGAGATGACGAGACAGGGGAAGTGACCCTGGGTAAGTTCAGTATCATTCAATAAAAGAGAAGTGTTCCGAATGCCGGCAAGAACAAAAATAATCGTAAATCAGACCGCTCTGCTGATTCTCTGGCTGTGTACTGCCGCCGCACCAGCCCGGGGAGCCACGGGAATCGCCCAGTCTAATCCCGGAGCAGGCCGGGTGAGTGGATTGAGCGGGGTAGGAACAAAGGCCGCGGAGTTTCTCACTATCCCTGTGGGCCCGCGCGCAGTGGCCATGGGCGGAGCCTATTGTGCGGCAGCGGATGAAATCACCGCCATTTACTGGAACCCGGCAGGCCTGGCTTTTCTCGAGGAGCGCGAGGTATTTCTCACAGTGATCGAGCGGCCGCTGGATATCCGCTATACCTGCGGCGCAGTGGCCGTGCCGTTGGCTGACGGGAAGTTCGTGCTCGGCGCTTTCCTCTCCGTGCTCTCCAGCGGGGACCAGGAGATAACCACCGAGTTTCAGCCCGAGGGAACCGGCGCATACTACAGCGCTTACAGCCTGAGCGCCGGAGGCGCAGTGGCCTATAATTTCTCGGACCGTTTCAGCGCCGGACTGGTGGTCAAGAATGTCCATGAGGATATTTTCGGCCTGACCCAGGACGCAGTGGCTTTCGACATGGGCACCAACTACCACGAAGAGTTCCTGGGAGTGCCGGTGCGCCTGGCTTTCACTGTGAGAAACCTGGGCACCAACATGCGTTTCGGCGGCGACAAGCTAAGGGTGGATGTTCCGGCTGAAGATATTTACCCGGGCAATGACGTGGGCCGCCTGCCGCGGCTAGCCACCAGGCAAACCTCAAGCTTCGAGCTGCCCACCAGCTTCCATGTTTCCTTCAGTGCGGATCTGTTAAACAATGACTCCTACCGCCTGCTGGCCGCCCTCGATGTCGCCGAAAACAGCAATCAGCCGGTGAGCGTGAGCCTGGGCACAGAGCTGGCCCGCCGGATCAATGCCAAAAGCTCGGCTGCTTTCCGCGCAGGCTGGCGCTTTCAGCAGGATGAGTTCGAACTCGACAGCAGCGCGCGGCTCCGGGGCTTGAGCCTCGGGGCTGGCTATCTCTACCGCCTCTACAAGCTCACTATCCGTGTGGATTACGCCTACCGCGACCTGGGTCTCCTGGGCAACAACCACACCTACTCTCTCAGCTTCCGCTTCTGATTTTCCACAGATCAGGCGAATTTCAAGGATTAAGTGATACCATAAGCCATCAGCTAAGCTGACCCGAAGACTGCTGGTTTTCGATTGGAAAAAAAAGTGGGGGTACTGAGGACAAAAATCTTCACACCAAAAGCGGGTTTTAACTCGCCCGTGGTTTATCTTATACCAATTTGCGTTCAAGATGAGTTTTAATTATATTTGAGGTACAACCCTTTTATGGGAGGTGCCTCTATGAGTAGACGTCCTCGAAACATGCCTGAGTTAACCGAGGCAGCGTCA
>Ga0307379_10005551_pt1 | contig 17555 bp, 14 predicted proteins | sample UN2MG_FD_202237 | JGI IMG/M metagenome (GOLD analysis project Ga0307379, IMG submission 202237) | Soil microbial communities from Risofladan, Vaasa, Finland - UN-2 | ecosystem: Environmental > Terrestrial > Soil > Coastal area > Acid sulfate soil | place: Finland: Risofladan, Vaasa | collected... | reverse complement strand
CTGCTTTCCAGAACCGTATTCAGGAAGTCTTCGGCAGCCAACCAGAAATTCGCTACTTCGAGTCGCCTGTCGTGATTAACAACCATGGCGACGCAAACGTCGAAGCGACTTCGTGATTTGTCACGGACCGATACAGGGATTTGCGTCGTCGCCTTGGTAGATGTGCATCGCGACGGCGCTCCTGGCTATCCCCAAAGGTCTCAATTGGGTCAAAAACTGCCGGTTTTGATTGTCGCGGAAAATGTCTGCTGTACCCCTGAAAGCTGCCTCTTTGTGCTGCGGTGATCGATTGCCGGTCGCGTCATCACCTTGGTGTGAAATACTTTAGATTTGCAATTCGCAGATTGGCTGACTGACCCGATCTCACGCCCAGCAGTATCCATCCGTCCAACATTCTCTCATGATCGCAGACTTGCGAAGCGTTTCGCTCCGGCGCGCCCGCGATTGGCTCTCTGAACCTGTCGACTAGCGAGGGAACCGCTGCAAAAAGTACGGTTGCTCCAAATCTTCAACCAATTGAAATAACAGCACTTTTTGAATGCGAACCAATTTGCATGAGGTTCGGTCGGAAAGAGACAAAGGGGCCTTCAGAGACTGAAATTGCCATTCCTGGCAGTCTCTGTGGTTCGGTCGCTTCTGCTAAACCCCTTTGAAACAACAACAAATTTTGCTGCTGTCACGGGGCTGTTGTGAGTTTGCAATCGGGATATTGGCGGAGAGAAAGGGATTCGAACCCTTGATACGGTTTCCCGCATACACACTTTCCAGGCGTGCGCCTTCAACCACTCGGCCACCTCTCCAATGCAGCCGGGAACTTACACATAAGTAGTTGAAGATCAAGGGCGGTTGCAAATTAAGTTGCGAATATGGAAGCAGGGTCAGCTGCGCCGGAACTCGATGCCGCAATTCTTCTGATTGGAGGTTTTCTCGATGGCTTCCATTTCGCCTTTCAGGCGCCCCAGCTCCGCAGCAGTCTGGCCATCGCCTTCAAGCGCGAAAAGCGCCGGCCAGAATATGACCACCGCAACGCCGGTCAAGACCTGGTCAGAACCGCGTTTCTTGTCCTGCTGGCCGGATACCCTTGCCGCAGCTTCGGATACCCTTCGTCCTTCCTGAGCCCGCTGGCTGCAAGAGTAGTTCTGGTACTGTATTGGTGACACATAGGACGGCGCGATATCCGCTGATTTTGATGCGCATGCCGCAACCAGCGGCAGCATCATGGCTGTCGCGAAAGCTGTCTTCTTCAACTGGAGTTTCCCCTGTCGCCTGTCTCAGTCCCAAGTCAATTATGGAACGGTTTTTTCACGGAATACAACCCGGAATTGCAGGGAATGGCCCGGTTTCCACAAGCTTCGTGCTTCAGCGCAGCAGCACAGGCAGGCTCAGTGGCCCGCGGAAACCAAACCCCCAGAACTGCACTCTTTCTGGGTCGGGCAGGGACATGTCGGGAAACCGCTCAAACAGCATGGGCAGGACGATCTCGCCCACCATGCGCCGGGCAATGTGGGTGCCCATGCAAAAATGCGGGCCATTGCCAAAAGCCTGATTGCGGGCGGGGTTGCGGAAAATATCAAACAGGTGCCCGTTTTCATAAAGCTCTTCATCGTGGTTGGCTGAAGCCTGGATGGTCATCACCACCGCGCCTTCGGGAATGTCGATGCCGCGTATCTGGGTATCTTCGGTCACCCGGCGCGAGCTTGCCTGAATGGGCGCGACCCAGCGCACGGTTTCTTCAAAGGTGGCGTTCCAAAGGCTGTCGTCCTTGATCACGCCAGCATGCTGATCCGGGTTGGTGAGCAGGCCGAACAGCGCGGTGGACAGCGCATCGCGGGGCTCGTTGATGCCGCCGCCGATGACAATCTTGATGTTGGACTGGATCTCGTCAACGGTCATTTCGTCTTCAAAGTGAAGCATGGCGGATATGGCGTTGGGGCGGTGCTCGGCACGATTTTCTGCAATCACCTCGCCAATGCATTTGTTGATCTCGATGTTGGCAGCGTCGGATTTCTCAAACGGTTCATCACGCCAGCCAAAATTTCCGGCTCCGTCAATCAGCGTTTGCGACCATCGGCACAGGTTTGCGTCAGAGGCATGGGTGAGGCCGATCAGGTGCGCAAGGCAACGCGCGGCAAGGGGTGCAGACAGGTCGTTGTGCAGATCGACAATTTCGCCCCTGGGCAACCGGCCAATAAAGTCTTCGGCCATTTCACGGTAGATGGGCAGCCAGACATCGCGGATGTTGCTCGGTGAAAACGCCGCCATCATGGAGTTGCGTTCGCGCATGTGCGCCTGCCCGTCCTTGCGCATCAAGGTGTGATACTGGAAGGCGCGGCGCATGGGCGTTGACGGGTCATCGGAGGAAAACAGGACAGGGTTGTCCTTGACGTATTTTGTATCGGCAGCCCTGGTGAGCAGGATGCGGGCAGCGCACGAAACGCTGACCACCGGGCTCTGCGCCCGGTAGCGTTTGTACACGGGATAGGGATCGCGGGTCAGGTCCACGATCGATACGCTGTCATCAACTGGCGCCGCTGGCATGGCCGCAGCTTCAGGCTGCTTCGACCTTGCTCATGGCACGGTCGATAGAAGCCACAATTTCATCAAGATCAGACTTCGTGCAGATCAGCGCCGGCGATAGGCACAGCGTGTTGTTCATGCCGTCAAGAGACCGGTTGGTTGCGCCGATAATGACAGCATCGGTGGCAAAGCAGTCAGCCACGATAGACTGTACAACCGGTTCAGGCATCGGTTCGCGGGTGTCGCGATCGCTCACCAGTTCCATGCCCACGAACAGGCCCTTGCCGCGCGCCTCGCCGACCATCTTGTGCCGGGCTTTCAGGCCTTCAAACTTCTCCAGCAGGTACTCGCCCATCTGAGTGGTGTTTTCGAGCAGTTTTTCATCTTCCAGAATGCGCATGTTTTCCAGCGCAGCAGCAGGCCCTGCAGCGCAGCCGCCAAAGGTTGAGATGTCGCGGAAGTAGCTCATCGGGTCAGACGGGTCGGCCTTGAATTCGTTGAACACGGCCTCGGTGGTCACCGTGCACGAAATTGCCGCATAACCCGATGCCACGCCCTTGGCCATGGTAACCATGTCGGGCTTCACGCCGTAGTGCTGATAGCCGAACCATGTGCCGGTGCGGCCCATGCCGCAGACCACTTCGTCGATGATCAGCAGGATGTCATACTTCTTGCAGATTTCCTGGACACGGTCCCAATAGCCCTTTGGCGGCACGATGACGCCGCCGCCGGCGGTGATGGGTTCGAGGATCAGGCCGCCAACGGTGTCGGCACCTTCACGCAGGATAACCTCTTCAATGGCGTTGGCAGCACGAATGCCGTAATCGTCCACATCGCCCCACTGTGAGCGGTATTCAAGGCAGTGTGGCACCTCAACGAAGCCGGGTGTAAACGGACCATACTGGTCGCGGCGCTGGTTCTGGCCGCATGATGAAAGCGCGGTGATGGTGGTGCCGTGATAGTCGCGTTCACGATACAGGATCTTGTTTTTCTTGCCGCCATGCTTGTTGTGGGAAATCTGGCGGACGATCTTGTAGGCCTTCTCGTTGGCTTCGGAGCCGGAGTTGGAATAATACACGCGGCTCATGCCGGGCATTTTGGCAATCAGCTTTTCGGCAAACTGCGCACCGGGGATCGAGCCTGCCGAATTGGCAAAATAGTTGAGCTGTACAAGCTGGTCACGCACCGCGTCGGCAATGCTTTCGCGGCCATAGCCCACGTTCACCGTCCACACGCCGCCGGAGACAGCGTCAAGGTGTTCGCGCCCTGCGGTGTTCCACACCCGCATGCCCTTGCCCTCGATGATGATCAGCGGGTCAACGGTTTCAAACTTCTTGTGCTGGGTCAGGTGATGCCAGACGTTTGCCCGGTCGGCTTCGATGATCTCGCTGAAATCGTTTTTGCTGGCCTGAAGGTTCATGGCATTTCTCCCAAACTGATAAGGTCTCATTATCTGATCATTGCGCCGGGGGGATGGCAAGATTTATCCGCTGGCCAGTCCTGCAGATTGATTGGGGCCACGCAGGTGCAGCATTGCAGATCACCACGGTATTGCGCTCAAGTATTTGTGACCAGTGCGTGCGGCTGAACAGCACCGGACTGGCACCAATCCTGCTTCTTGCTTGAACTAAGGCATCCGGCGCTTCGGTTTGGTGCAGTTTGGTAGGAGTTTGTTAATCATGACGGTGGCAACGGCAGCAAATCAGCGGATTGACTGGGTCGATTATGCAAAAGGCATCTGCATCATTCTGGTGGTGATGATGCACTCGACGTACGGTGTTCAGGAAGCGCTTGGCTTCATCAGTTGGGCGCGGCCGTTCAGAATGCCTGATTTTTTCCTGATTTCCGGGCTTTTCCTGGCATCACGCATTGACCGCCCCTGGCGTGCCTATGCAGACACCAAGATCCTGCATTTCGGCTATTTCTATCTGTTGTGGATGACCATCCAGGCAGCCTTCAAGGGCTGGCAAGGTCCGGATGGGGTTGCCGGACTGCCGCAATACTGGCTGACAGCGCTGGTTGAACCGCTGGGTACGCTGTGGTTCATCTACGTCCTCATGATCTTCTTTGTAGCAGTGAAACTGTTGCGCCATGTGCCGGTCTGGATTGTCTGGCCGGCAGCAGCAGCGCTGGAAATGGCACAAATTCACACTGGTTGGGTGGCCATTGACGAAAGCGCCCATCGCTTTGTGTATTTCTATTCAGGTTATGTCATGGCGCCTTACATCATGAACTTTGCGGCAAGAATTGCCCGCATGGCGGCACCGACACTGCTAGCATCACTGGGTATATGGGCGGTGCTCAATCTGTGGATGGTCGAAAACGGCACGGCCTTCTTGCCCGGCCTGTCGGTCATGATGGGGTTTGCAGGATGTGCTGCGGTGATCACGGTTGCGCAACTGATGAGCCGGGTGAACGGGTTCAACGCCGTGCGGTATTGCGGGGAACACACGCTGCCGGTCTACCTCGCCTTCTTCGTGTTCATGGCGGCAACGCGCATCATCCTGATCAAGACAGGCATCATCATCGATGGCGGCACAATCTCCCTGCTCGTGACCGCAGCAGGTGTCATCGGTCCGCTTGTCCTGCACTGGATCGCCGTGCGCACGCCTGCCCGGTTCCTGTTTGTGCGCCCTGCCTTTGCCCGGCTGATACCGGGAAAGCAAGCCAAAGCGGCAGGAAGTCTGTCAGCAGCCTCTGCAAACCCTGTGTAAAGCTTGCCACGCATGTAGCAAACGGCGGATGCCGGTGGCATAGTCTCCCGCAGCAACGTGTGTCCCGGTGGACCACAAGGTTGCTCCACAAGTTCACAGGCGATCATCTTTCTGCATTCAGATGATCGGATAGGAATGCAGGATGATCCAGCCATGAGCACAGCCCAGACAAGACCGATCAAGGCCGGGGACCATCTCTATCTGATAGATGGTTCCGGCTATATTTTCCGCGCTTACCATGCGCTGCCGCCGCTGACGCGCAAATCCGACGGTTTGCCTGTGGGCGCCGTGCAGGGTTTTTGCAACATGCTGTACAAGCTGCTCAAGCAGATGTCGGCAGACGACAGGCCAACCCACATTGCGGTGATCTTCGACAAGTCATCGAAGTCGTTCCGCAACGAGATTTATCCCGACTACAAAGCCCACCGACCGCCTGCACCGGAAGACCTGGTGCCGCAGTTTGGCCTGATCCGGCAGGCAACCGAGGCCTTCAATGTTGCCTGCATCGAGCAGGACAACTATGAGGCTGACGATCTGATCGCAACCTACGCGACGCAAGCTGCTGCGCTGGGGGCAACAGTGCGCATCGTGTCGTCCGACAAGGATCTGATGCAGCTGGTGACGGATCAGGTGATGCTGCTCGATACCATGAAGGACAAGGCCATCGGGCGGGCTGAAGTGATCGAGAAGTTTGGTGTGCCGCCTGAAAAGGTTGTCGAGGTGCAGGCGCTGGCGGGCGATGCGGTGGACAATGTTCCAGGCGTCCCCGGCATTGGCGTCAAGACCGGCGCGCAGCTTATTGAAGAGTATGGCGATCTTGAAACGCTGCTAGCGCGTGCTGCAGAAATCAAGCAGCCCAAGCGGCGCGAAAAGCTGATCGAGTTTGCTGATCAGGCGCGCCTTTCCAAACAGCTTGTCATCCTGAAAACCGATGTTGCTGTTGATCACCCGATCGAGGATTTTGGTGTTGTCGAGCCGGAAGCAAAGATCCTCATCGGCTTTCTCAAGGCGCTTGATTTTAACACACTGATCAGGCGGGTGGCGGGCGATTTTGAAGCAAGTGCGGCAGACATTGAGCCCATTGAAGTGACATTCGCCGGCTGGCCGCCGGCAGGAACTGCGGTTGATGAACTGGGTTTTGCAACCGCTGCATCAGATGATCCGTCTGTTCAGGCTGAACAGGGCAATGCGACAGCTACAGTTGCAGATGCGATGCGCTCGATCCCGCTTGATCATGCAGCCTATGAACGCGTGACCACCAGGCAACGGCTTGAGGCATGGGTCGCCATGATCCGCGAGGCGGGTCATGTGGCGGTTGATACGGAAACCACGTCGCTCGACAACATGCAGGCAAGGCTTGCAGGCATTTCATTGAGTGTCGAACCGGGCAAGGCCTGTTACATCCCCACAGGGCACAGAGCAGCTGAAGGGCTGGACTTTGGTGGCGGCGATGCTCTGGAGCAGATGAAACAGGCCGATGTGCTGGCGGCATTGAAAGGGGTGCTTGAACACCCCGGCATTCTGAAAATCGGCCAGAACCTGAAATACGACGTGACCATCTTTCAGCGCCTCGGGATCAATGTCGCGCCGATTGATGATACGATGCTGTTGTCATATGCGCTCGATTCCGGCGTGAACGGCCATGGCATGGACGAGCTCGCCGAGGTGCACCTCGGATTGAAACCAATCAGCTTCAAGGAGGTGGCGGGCTCTGGCAAATCGCAGGTGACGTTCGATCTTGTGCCGCTGGACGAAGCAACAAGATATGCCGCAGAAGATGCCGATATAACACTCAGGCTGTGGCACGTGCTGAAACCCCGGCTAGCTGCCGAACACCGCGCGACCGTTTATGAAATGCTGGAGCGGCCGCTGGTGCCGGTGCTGGCGGCGATGGAGCGCGAAGGTATTCTGGTGGATCGGACCGTGCTGGCAAGGTTGTCGGGTGAGTTTGCCAAGGGCGCTGATGCGCTGGAGGCGGAGGTTCACAAGCTGGCGGGTGAGCCTTTCAATCTCGGTTCGCCAAAGCAGCTGGGCGAAATCCTGTTCGGCAGGATGGGCCTGACCGGTGGCAGGAAAACCGCAACCGGCGCCTGGAGCACTGACAGCCAGGTGCTGGAAGACCTTGCCGGAGAAGGTGTCGAGCTTGCACGAAAGCTGCTCGACTGGCGGCAACTGACCAAGCTGCGCTCAACCTACACGGACGCGCTGACCGGCCACATCAACCCTGACACGGGCCGGGTGCACACATCCTATTCGCTGGCTGCGACTTCAACCGGCAGGCTGTCGTCAACCGATCCCAATCTTCAGAACATTCCGGTCCGCACGCCTGAAGGCCGGCAGATCAGAACCGCTTTCGTGGCTGCGCCCGGCCACAAGCTGGTGTCTGCCGACTACAGCCAGATCGAGCTTCGCGTGCTGGCGCACATAGCCAATATTCCACAATTGAAAAAAGCCTTTGCCGACGGGCTGGACATTCACGCAATGACGGCATCCGAGATGTTTTCCGTGCCGGTCGAGGGCATGGATCCGGCCGTTCGCCGCCGCGCCAAGGCGATCAACTTCGGCATCATCTACGGCATCTCGGCGTTTGGTCTGGCCAATCAGTTGAGCATTCCGCGCGAGGAAGCCGGGCAGTACATCAAGACCTATTTCGAACGCTTTCCCGGCATCAAGGAGTATATGGAGCACACCAAGACGTTCTGCCGGAGCAACGGTTATGTTGAAACGGTGTTTGAACGCAGGATGCATTTCCCGCGCATAAAGTCGCCGAACCCGTCGGAGCGCGCCTTTCAGGAGCGCGCCGCCATCAATGCGCCCATTCAGGGCTCTGCCGCCGACATTATCCGCCGGGCCATGATCCGCATGCCGGACGCACTGGCTGCGGCGGGGCTGGGGGCGCGGATGTTGCTGCAGGTGCACGACGAACTGATTTTTGAGGTGCCTGACAACCAGGTTGATGACACGATAAAAATTGCCACTGATGTGATGGTGGGTGCTCCCCTGCCGGCCGTTTTGTTTTCTGTGCCAATACAGGTTGATGCGCGCGCCGCAGGCAACTGGGACGAGGCGCACTAACTGCCGGACTTCTCCTCAAGCATTTCGATTTGTATCTGTTGCATTTCGGCGAGACGTTCCCACTGGTTGGCAAGGTGATGGTCTATCTTCTCGTGAAGCTGGCGAATTTCCAGTTCAGCCTTGAGGTTGACCTTGTAGTCGTTCTCGCCGCGCAGCCGGTCCTTTGATTCCTGCCGGCGCTGGCTCATCATGATGATGGGCGCCTGCAAGGCGGCAAGACATGACAGGACCAGGTTCAGCAGGATGAATGGGTAGGGGTCGAAAGTCTTGAAAAACATCGCCGTAACATTGAGCACCATCCAGATCACAAGCACGGCGCAGAATGAGAGTATGAACGTCCAGGAGCCACCAAAAGTCGCCACATGGTCGGCCATCCGTTCGCCAAAGGTCTCTTTCTCTGACAGCAATTCCTCAGGGTCTTGCGAAATGATCTGGCCGTGTTCCAGGCTGGCAATAACCTGCTGGTCGAGGGCGCTCAGTTCGCCGCGTTCCTGTTCCAGTAACAGCTCAAGATGCCGCCGCCGGTAGGTCGCCAGATCCTGACGACAAATGTACTTGCCGTCTGCCCAGTCAGGATGCTCTGTGCAAATCAGTTTTGAGACCCCTGGACGAACGAGGCTCCACGGCCTAGTTTGTCCCCGGTCGAAAGAGGTTTTGCAGATTGCACAGGCGACGCGATTGTCTGGTGGGTTCTTGCGCGTTGCTTGCATGGTTAGGCCTCTTCGAGTGGTGTCATTGACCACTTTTAAGGTAATGGCCCATCACAAGATAGAGGCGGATGGTGCGAACGCCACTCGCCGTGCCTGGCCAGTTGTGTCGCAGAGTTGACGCTCTTCACGGTGATATCCAGCGGCATCATGACCCGGGTAAAAGACACATCAATCCCGCCGAGCCTCAGTTCCTAGACATCCGCACGATTAATTCGTGTTCATCTTGAAGGCGGGCAATCTCTGGTCTGCAGTTTTTTCGCCCTGGGGGTTTGATTGTGACAATTGTGTTTCATAGTCTGCACTTCTGTTCGGCAAGCGCGGAGACAAGATGGCCAGGGAATTTTCAACACACGACATAGTGACATTGCTGGAAAGACTGGCCAGGTTGGTGCGCGCACGCGAGCATGCATCTGACCTCAACCCCGCGCAGTGGGAGGCGCTTCGGTATCTGGCCCGCTGTAACCGGTTTTCCAACGCGCCTGCCGCACTGACCCGCTATCTGTCTGCCACCAAGGGCACTGTGTCACAAACGTTGATAGCGCTGGAGCGCAAGGGGTATATTTCCAAATCACCAAGACCGGGCGAGGCGCGCTCGGTGGTTTTGTCGCTGACGGAAGAAGGGGTGCGGAAACTCGGGCAGGACCCGTGGGCGGACATTGCTCCCATGGTGGCCACGATCAAACCGAAGACCCTGCAGCGGTTTGCATCGGGTGCAGAAAAGCTGGTGAACCAGATCATCAAGGCGCGGGGGTTGCCGGGGTTTGGCGCCTGCGCCAGCTGCCGCTATTTCAGGGAAGGCGGCGCACCGGATGATGTGAAGGGCAAGCACTGGTGTCTGCAATTTGAAGAGCCGATCACCAAAACCGAAGCCGAAAGGATTTGCGCCAGCCATGAAACTGCATGACCGGCGCCAGATCGCCTGAACTGAAAAGACCTACTCGGCAGCCGCACGTACAACGGGGGCTGCGTCGAGCACTTCAGAGTCAACATGGGCAGCGAACTTTTCAAAGTTTTTCACAAACATGTCGGCGAGTTCAGCCGCCTTGGCATCGTATGCCTGTTTGTCTGCCCAGGTGCCGCGTGGATCAAGTATGGCACTGTCGACGCCGTTGACTGCAGTCGGCACATCAAAACCGAAGTTGGGGTCGGTGCGCATTGGCACATTGTTCAGACTGCCATCAAGAGCGCCAGCCAGCAATGCGCGGGTAGCCTTGATCGGCATGCGCTGGCCTTCCCCGTAGGGCCCGCCTGTCCAGCCGGTATTGACCAGCCAGCAGGTTGCGCCATGGTCGGCAATCAGCTTTTTCAAAAGGTTGCCATAGACGCTTGGATGGCGCGGCATGAAGGGCGCACCAAAGCAGGTCGAGAATGTTGCCTGGGTGCCCTTGACGCCTTTTTCAGTGCCGGCAACCTTTGCCGTATAGCCCGACAGGAAGTGGTACATGGCCTGATGCGGGGTGAGCCGGGCAATCGGCGGCATCACACCGGAGGCATCCGCCGTCAGCATGATGACATTCTTCGGGTGAGGTGCCATGCCGGTTTCGGATGCGTTTGGAATATAGTTCATCGGATAGGCGACGCGGCCATTCTGGGTCAGCGAGGCGTCGTCAAAGTCAGGTTTACGGGTTTCAGGGTCAACCATGACGTTTTCCAGAACCGAGCCCCAGCGCTGCGTCGTGCCGTAAATTTCCGGTTCGGCCTCGGCTGACAGGTTGATGGTCTTGGCGTAGCAGCCGCCTTCAAAGTTGAAAATGCCGTTTGGCGACCAGCCATGTTCATCGTCGCCAACAAGGGTGCGGCTGGCGTCTGACGATAGGGTTGTCTTGCCGGTGCCCGAGAGGCCGAAGAACAGCGCAGAGGCACCATCGTTGCCTGCATTGGCGGAACAGTGCATCGGCATGATGCCCTTTTCAGGCAGGAAGTAGTTGAGGGTGCCAAACACTGATTTCTTGGTTTCCCCGGCATATTCGCTGTCGCCGATAAGGACCAGTTTTTCGCTCAGGTTGATGGCAATGATGGTTTCGGTGCGCGAACCGTGTTTTGCAGGATCAGCCTTGAAGCTTGGCTGGTTGATGATGGTCAGGTCCGCAGTGAAGTCCATGACCTCTGCGCGGGATGGGCGGCGCAGCAGATAGCGAATGAAAAGGGCATGCCAGGCAAACTGCGTGACAACCCGAACCTTGATACGGTGCGCAGGGTCGGCCCCGCCATAAAGATCCTGAACGAACAGGCGCTTGCCGTTCGCGTGAGTCAGAAAATCGGTTTTCAGGGCATTGAAGTGCTCCGGCGACATTTCCTTGTTGTTGTCCCACCAGATGTTGTCTTCTGTGGTTGCGTCGCGGACAATGAACTTGTCTTGCGCCGAACGGCCCGTGTGCTTGCCGGTGGTGACCGCAAGGCAGCCTGAGTCTGTCACCATGCCCTCCCCAAGCCTGACCGACATTTCATAGAGTTGGGCGGCGTTCAGGTTGTAGTGAACTTCCGAAGCACCATTGATGTGCGATTTCTCGATCGGGAAAGCCGGGTTGAAATGACCTGTGTGCTGCAAAATAATGCTCCTGAAACAGTAATGGTCATGCATGGCGTGAAGGCATCATGCCTAACAGCCATCGCTTTTTTCACTACAGTTTTTAATCTCTTGCTCTGTGAATGAAACGGGCAGTTCCTTTGCGGCATATTGCCATCAACTGATCCCTATGTGCCCATAAACTATTGAATCTTTCGGTGTTCATCAAGACATCAAAATGCCGATGGTCGATTTCTGTTGAAATGCTGGTTCATGCCCTGTTCATGCAGCACTTGTTAAACTGGATTGCAGGCACCATATTTTATCAGGTTTGAATTTGCGGTAGCAGAAAGATTTCCTGCCACAATTTGTGCCAGATCACTCTATACGGCTCGATATCAGGACGGAGATAGAACATTGGGAAAACGCATGGCTACAATTGCGCTCGTTGATGACGATCGTCACATCCTGACTTCGGTGTCCATGGCACTTGAAGCAGAAGGCTATAGTACCAACACCTACACGGATGGTGTGGCTGCCCTGCAAGGCCTGGAAGACACGCCGCCCGACATGGCCATCTTTGATATCAAGATGCCGCGCATGGATGGCATGGAGCTTTTACGCCGCCTGCGGCAGAAGTCAGACTTGCCGGTAATCTTTCTGACTTCCAAGGACGAGGAGATCGACGAACTGTTCGGTCTGAAAATGGGAGCAGATGATTTTATCCGCAAACCGTTTTCCCAGCGGCTTCTGGTTGAGCGGGTGAAGGCGGTATTGCGCCGTGCCCAGAGCCGGGAAGGCATTGAGGTGCCGGGCGAACCAAGCAAGATCATTGAACGCGGCCGCCTGGTCATGGACCCGGACCGCCACTCCAGCACATGGGACAGCAAGTCAGTCACGCTGACGGTTACCGAGTTTTTGATCCTGCAGGCCCTGGCACAGCGTCCCGGCATCGTTAAAAGCCGTGATTCCCTGATGGATGCGGCTTATGATGATCAGGTTTATGTGGATGACCGTACCATCGACAGCCACATCAAGCGCTTGCGGAAGAAGTTCAAGGTGGTTGATGACGATTTCGATGCAATCGAGACATTGTATGGTGTCGGCTACCGGTTCCGCGAAATGTGACACAAGGCGTCTGCGTATTCTGGCCCGCCACAGGTGACAAGCCTGGCTGGAGCGGGGTACGCAGAGAACTCCACCCAACAGGGGCGGCCCATGACGATCCAGTCGGATCTTGGACATGACACCGGAAGTGTGGACAACCCGGCACAACTTTCCGTTGATGATGTGCAGGCACGTCAGCCTGCATGGTGGCATCGTTTTGCACCGGCGCACCTGACAAGCCGCATTCTGATCATCAACCTGATCGGGCTGCTCATCCTCGTGCTTGGTATCCTGTTCTTCAACCAGAGCCGCAAGAGCCTGATTGACAGCCGGGTGCAGAGCCTGATGACGCAGGCCCAGATCATGGCCGCTGCAATCGGTTCGTCCGGTTCGGTCGATACTGACCAGCTTGTGCTTGATCCCGAACAGCTTATCGAACAGCAACTCAACCCCAATGCCGCAGGGCCTTCACCATCGGGGCGTACGGACTTTCTGATCAATCCGGACCGGGCGGGACCGGTGCTTCGCCGTCTCGTTCAGAACACCGACTTGCGGGCCCACATATTTGACCGCGATGGGGCCATGATCGTGGACAGCCGTTATTTCTATGGCCGAGGCGAGGTATTGCGGATCAACCTGCCGCCGCGCGACGCAACCGACAAGAAATCCATCGTTGATGAACTGTGGGACAAGTTCAACGAATGGTTCTTCGCCATCGGCTACAAGGAACAGAAAGAATATACGGCCAACAATGGCAATGATTTCGAAGAGATTAGGGCAGCCCTCACGGGTGCGTCCGTATCGGTTGTGCGGGTCAACAAGAGCAAGGAGATTATTGTTGCGGTTGCTGTGCCTGTACAGCGCTTCAGAGCAGTTCAGGGCGCACTGGTGTTGACCACTCCGGGGGGCGAGATCGATGGCGTTTTGCGCGAAGACCTTCGCATCATCCTGTTCATATTCCTATTTACATCGCTGGTGACCATTATCTTGTCGCTGCTCATGGCCGGTCATATCGCTGAACCGATCAGGCGGTTGTCTGATGCGGCAGCCGCGGTCAGCCGGGGTAACGCCAAGCGTGTCGAAATTCCTGATTTCTCCAATCGCCGTGACGAGATCGGCCATCTTTCAGCGTCCCTACGCGAAATGACAAGTTCGCTGTACAATCGCATTGAGGCCATTGAGGCATTTGCAGCAGATGTTGCACACGAGTTGAAGAACCCGCTGACATCACTGCGCTCTGCGGTCGAGACCATTGAGTATGCCCGCACCCCTGAACAGCGCGAGCGGCTGGTTGCCATAGTCAAGGATGACGTCAAGCGGCTGGACAGACTGATATCGGATATTTCCGATGCATCCCGGCTGGATGCTGAAATGGCGCGTGGCGAGGCAGGCCCTGTCGATATGCGGCAGCTGCTGGAGACATTCGTTGAGCTGGCCAATGAAACACGCCGCGAAATCCAGCCGCGCGTGACAATCAAGATTGAACAGCAGTCCGCCGACAAGAAGATCAGGAATGCCTTTGTTGTAAAAGGGCACGATAACCGCTTGGGTCAGGTGACGCGCAACCTGATTGCAAATGCCATGTCGTTTTCACCACCCGACAGCGAGGTTGCGGTGACGCTGAGGCGCATCGGCAACAAGGTGCAGTTCAGCGTGGAGGATTCAGGTCCGGGCATCCCGCCGGCCAATCTGGAACGTGTTTTCGAGCGGTTTTATACCGACAGGCCGGAAAACTCGTTTGGCAAGAATTCAGGTTTGGGACTGTCCATCTCCCGCCAGATCGTTGAAGCCCATCACGGCACGATCCGCGCTTCAAACCGGTTGGCCCGGAGCGAGGATGGCGTGGCACAGGATTCGATATTGGGGGCTCGGTTTACAGTGCAATTGCCGGTGGTCAGATCGAACTCTGATGCACCGCGGCGCTAGGCCGAGCCGATGGCCGAAATGACACGGACTTCGAATGAATACGAAACCATCCATGCCACCTGCCTAGCCCTGACATGTGCAGGCAAACAGGCAGGGGTGCTTTTGCTGGGCGGCTCAGGCAGCGGCAAGTCGTCTCTGGCTCTGCGATTGCTGGATGAACCCGGTTTCGGAGCCCGCAGTGATGAGCTGATCAGGGCGCGGCTTGTGGCGGATGACCAGGTGATTGTCCGCAACCATGGTGGCGGGCTCGTTGCATCAGCTCCACGCAATATTGGCAGCCTGCTTGAAGTTTATGGTCATGGAATTTTGAAGCTGCCTGATGACAATCCAGCAAATGTTGTACTTGCGTTTGCTGCAACCCATGTGCCGCGCGATGGGGTTGAGCGTCTGCCCGAACCTGTGCAGATGAGTGTCGCGGGCCAGAGCCTGAGATTGCATGAACTGGATTTTGGCAGTCCGGCAGCACCTGCAATCATACGGTCTCTCCTGTTGGTAACCTGGGGACATCTTGCATTTCTTGAAGGTTGAGCTTTAATGCGCCGGGGCCTTGCGGCAAAGTGCCGGAGCGTTAATGTAGCGATGCCAACTGGTGGTCGGCACAACGATCAGGCAAAACAACACGGATATCTTCCATATGATCGGTTTGGTTTTGGTTTCGCACGGCAAACTGGCCGACGAATTCTACAAGGCGCTGGTACATGTTGTCGGACCTCAGGACAATATCGAGGTGATCGGTATTGAGCCGGATGATGACGGAGATCAGCGGCGCAACGATATTCTGGCCGCTATCAAGCGGGTCGATGCGGGAAACGGCGTCATCGTGGTCACCGACATGTTTGGCGGCACGCCGTCCAATCTTGCAATTTCGGCCATGGATGATGGAGACATAGAAGTGCTTGCCGGTGCCAATCTGCCGATGTTGATCAAGCTGGCCAGCGTTCGAATGTCGATGCCGTTGCAAAAGGCTGCAGAGGCCGCTCAGGATGCCGGGCGCAAGTATATCAACCTTGCAGGAAGCATGTTGGACAGATGACGCTGGTTCGGCAGCTGGAGATACTCAACAAGCGCGGTCTGCATGCACGTGCCTCGGCAAAGTTTGTGAAATGCGTTGAAGGCTATGATGCAGAGGTGACCGTTTCACATGACGGACAAACTGTGCCCGGCGCATCCATTTTAGGCTTGATGATGCTGGCTGCCACGACCGGATCGATGATCGAGGTGTCTGCCCGGGGTGCTGAGGCCGAAGCCGCGATTCAGGCAATCACCGGTTTGCTGGCCGACCGGTTCGGTGAGGACCGCGAAGAGGGCAGTGCGAAATAGGCTTTTCAGTGTGGAATATAAAGATTTGTTTATGTGAACATTGCAGTTGACGTGTGAGCCTGATATAGACCGCGCAAATTCAAAATCACGCAAGGATTTGCCGCTCATGACTTCTTACAATGATTATGCTGTTGCCGACATCTCGTTGGCAGGCTTTGGCCGCAAGGAAATCACCATTGCCGAAGTCGAAATGCCCGGGCTGATGGCCGTGCGCGCGGAATATGGCAAGGCACAGCCATTGAAGGGCGCGCGCATCGCAGGCTCGCTGCACATGACCATTCAGACCGCCGTTCTGATCGAGACGCTTGTTGCGCTGGGTGCAGAGGTGCGCTGGGCTTCGTGCAATATCTTCTCGACCCAGGACCACGCAGCTGCAGCGATCGCCGAGAGCGGCATACCGGTTTTTGCCCACAAAGGTGAAACACTCCAGGAATACTGGGACTTTGCCGACAAGATTTTTGATTGGCCAAACGGCAAAACCGCCAACATGATCCTCGACGATGGCGGCGATGCCACCATGTACATCCTGATGGGCGCAAAGGCCGAAAAAGACATTTCGGTGCTGAACAATCCGGGTAACGAGGAAGAAGAGATATTCTTCGCGACCATCAAGAAGCGTATGCAGCGCGATCCAGGCTTCTTCACCAAGGCGCGCGCTGCAATCAAGGGCGTTTCGGAAGAAACCACTACCGGTGTGCACCGGCTGTATGAGCTGGAGAAGAAGGGCGAACTGCCGTTCCCGGCGATCAACGTCAATGACAGCGTCACCAAGTCAAAGTTCGACAACAAGTATGGCTGCCGTGAATCTCTGGTGGATGCCATCCGCCGCGGGACGGACGTTATGCTGGCTGGCAAGGTTGCCATCGTTGCCGGGTACGGTGATGTGGGCAAGGGCTCGGCGCAGTCGCTGGCCGGTGCCGGAGCGCGCGTGCTGGTCACTGAAGTTGACCCGATCTGTGCATTGCAGGCAGCAATGGACGGCTTTGAGGTTGTCACCATGGAAGACGACATTGAGCGCGCCGACGTCATCGTCACAGCAACCGGCAACAAGGACATCCTGACGGTTGAGCAGATGCGCCGCGTCAAGGACATGGCGATCGTTTGCAATATTGGTCATTTTGACAACGAAATTCAGGTTGCCGGCCTGAAGAACTTCAAATGGACCAACATCAAGCCGCAAGTTGACATGATCGAGTTTCCGAAAGGCAACCGCATGATCCTTCTGTCCGAAGGCCGTCTGGTCAACCTCGGCAATGCAACCGGTCATCCTTCATTTGTGATGTCGGCGTCCTTTGCCAACCAGACCCTGGCCCAGATTGAGTTGTGGACCAAGGGCGAGGAATACAAGAACTCGGTTTATGTGCTGCCCAAGCATCTTGATGAAAAGGTCGCCATGCTGCATCTGGCCAAGGTCGGCGCCAAGCTGACCAAATTGTCAAAAGAGCAGGCAAGTTACATTGGTGTGACGACAGAAGGGCCATTCAAACCGGATACTTATCGTTACTAGCTCCAGTTTGGCCTGAAAACTGCTGAAATCTGTGCCGCCCGGCAGGAACCGTCCTGCTGGGCGGTGTGCTTTTGCAGCCTATGCCGCTATAACTTTAACAATCGGGAAGTTGGTGATTCGCATTGCGGGGTTGATAGTGCGGGTTCAATCCAGATTTTGTTTGTTCAGGTTAG
>Ga0307379_10005550_pt1 | contig 17555 bp, 13 predicted proteins | sample UN2MG_FD_202237 | JGI IMG/M metagenome (GOLD analysis project Ga0307379, IMG submission 202237) | Soil microbial communities from Risofladan, Vaasa, Finland - UN-2 | ecosystem: Environmental > Terrestrial > Soil > Coastal area > Acid sulfate soil | place: Finland: Risofladan, Vaasa | collected... | reverse complement strand
CGCTCCTGGTTCTCGCCGACGGCACGGTCATCGAGGGACAAGGCGCGGGCGCAACCGGCATCGCGGTCGGCGAGGTCTGCTTCAACACGGCGATGACCGGCTATCAGGAGATCCTGACCGACCCGTCTTATTCGGGGCAGATCATCACCTTCACCTTCCCCCATATCGGCAATGTTGGCGCCAATACCGAGGATATCGAGACATCGAACCTCGCCGCCTCGTCCGGCGTGCAAGGCTGCGTTATGCGCGCGCCCATCACCGCGCCGTCCAGCTGGCGCGCCGGCCAAGACTTCGATGCGTGGCTGAAAGCTCGCGGCATCATCGCCATCACCGGCGTGGACACGCGCGCGCTCACCGTGCTGATCCGCGAGAAGGGCATGCCCAACGCGGTGATCGCACACGCACCGGACGGCGTGTTCGACCGAGATGCGCTGGAGCGCGATGCGGCCGCCTGGCACGGCATGGTCGGCCTCGACCTCGCCAAGGAGGTGACCTGCGGCCAGAGCTACACCTGGGACGAGACGGCGTGGGAATGGGGCCGCGGCTATGGACGCCAGGAGGCCCCGCGCTTTCATGTGGTCGCCATCGACTTTGGGCTCAAGCGCAACATCCTGCGCGAGCTGGCCACGGCCGGCTGCCGCTTGACGGTGGTGCCGGCGACCACAAGCGCCGAGGACATTCTGGAGCGGAAGCCGGACGGCGTGTTCATCTCCAACGGCCCGGGCGATCCGGCGGCGACGGGTGCCTATGCGGTGCCGGAGATCAAGAAGCTGGTGGAGGCCGGCGTGCCGCTGTTCGGGATTTGCTTGGGTCACCAGATGCTGGGGCTCGCGCTCGGCGGCAAGACCTCGAAGATGCATCAGGGCCATCACGGGGCGAACCACCCGGTGAAAGACTTCACCACGCACAAAGTCGAGATCACCTCCATGAACCACGGCTTCGCGGTCAATCGCGACAGCCTGCCCGAGACCATCGAGGAGACCCATGTGTCACTGTTCGACGGCTCGAATGCCGGCTTGAAGCTCAAGGGCAGGCCGGTGTTTTCGGTGCAGTACCATCCGGAAGCCTCGCCCGGCCCGCAGGACAGCCACTATCTCTTCACCCGCTTCGTCGAGCTGATGGCGACGCGGAAAGGCTCGTAACGTCCGTTAGAAGATGCCCAAACGCACAGACATAAAGTCCATCCTGATCATCGGGGCCGGACCGATCGTGATCGGCCAGGCCTGCGAGTTCGATTATTCCGGCACGCAAGCCTGCAAAGCCCTGAAAGAAGAGGGCTACCGCATCGTGCTGGTGAACTCGAACCCGGCCACGATCATGACCGACCCGGAGCTAGCCGACGCCACCTATATCGAGCCGATCACGCCCGAGGTGGTCGCCATGATCATCGAGAAGGAGCGCCCGGACGCGCTGCTGCCCACCATGGGCGGCCAGACCGCGCTCAACACCGCCTTGTCGCTGCGCAAGATGGGCGTCCTCGACAAATTCGGCGTGGAGATGATCGGCGCGCGGGCTGAAGCCATCGACATGGCCGAGGACCGCGAACTGTTCCGCCAGGCGATGATCCGTATCGGCCTGGAGGTGCCCCGCGGCACGACGCTGAAGGGCAATCTGCGCCAGAAGAAGGACACGGACGGCAAGCCGCTCTATGACGGCCAGAATAATCCGATCATGGAGCTGTCGCCGGAAGCCTTCGCCCGGGCGCTCGAGGCCCTCGACCATTGCGGCCTGCCGACGGTCATCCGGCCCTCCTTCACGCTCGGCGGACAGGGCGGCGGGATCGCCTATAACCGCGAAGAGTTCCTGGAGATCGTCGAACGCGGCATCGACGCCTCGCCCACCAACGAGGTGTTGATCGAGGAGTCGGTGCTCGGCTGGAAGGAGTATGAGATGGAGGTCGTCCGCGACAAGGACGACAACTGCATCATCATCTGCTCCATCGAGAATATCGATCCGATGGGCGTGCATACGGGCGACTCGATCACCGTGGCGCCGGCGCTGACGCTCACCGACAAGGAATATCAGATCATGCGCAACGCCTCGATCGCGGTGTTGCGCGAGATCGGGGTGGAGACCGGCGGCTCCAACGTGCAATTCGCGGTCAATCCGGCGGACGGGCGTCTCGTCGTCATCGAGATGAACCCGCGCGTGTCGCGGTCCTCGGCGCTCGCGTCTAAGGCAACAGGCTTTCCCATCGCCAAGATCGCCGCCAAGCTCGCCGTCGGCTACACGCTCGACGAACTCGCCAACGACATCACCGGCGAGGCGACGCCGGCAAGCTTCGAGCCGACGATCGACTATGTGGTGACCAAGATCCCGCGCTTCGCCTTCGAGAAATTCGCGGGCTCGGCGCCGACGCTGACCACATCGATGAAGTCTGTGGGCGAGGCCATGGCCATCGGCCGCACGTTCAAGGAGTCGCTGCAAAAGGCGCTCCGCTCCATGGAGACGGGGCTCACGGGGCTGGACGACTACAAATTCGAAGGCCTCGGCGAGGGCGACGACAAGAACGTGATCCGCGCCGCCCTCGGCACGCCAACCCCCGACCGGCTGCTGAAAGTCGCGCAAGCTTTGCGGCTCGGCTTCGACCAAGAGCAGATCCACGAAGCCTGCCATTTCGACCCCTGGTATATCCGCCAGATCCAGGAGATCGTCGATGCCGAGGAGCGGGTGCGCCAGCACGGGCTGCCCAAGACCGCCGGTTCGTTCCGGGCGCTGAAGGCCATGGGCTTCTCCGACGAGCGGCTGGCGGCACTCGCTAAGCGCGACGTGTCGGACGTGTCGGACACACGGCGAAAGCTCGACGTGCATCCGGTCTATAAGCGCATCGATACGTGCGCGGCGGAGTTCGCCTCGCCCACCGCCTATATGTACTCGACCTACGAGACCGGCTTTCCCGGCGGGATGAGTTGCGAGGCGCGGCCGACAGACGCGAACAAGGTCATCATCCTCGGCGGCGGGCCGAACCGCATCGGCCAAGGCATCGAGTTCGACTATTGCTGCTGCCACGCGGCGTTCGCGCTGTCGGCGACCGGGTTCGAGACCATCATGGTCAACTGCAACCCGGAGACGGTCTCCACCGATTACGACACCTCCGACCGGCTCTATTTCGAGCCGCTGACGGAAGAGGACGTGCTGGAGATCGTGCGGAAAGAGCAGGAGAACGGCACGCTCAGGGGCGTCATAGTGCAGTTCGGTGGCCAGACGCCGTTGAAGCTCGCCGCGGCGCTCGAGCAGGCGCAGGTGCCGATCCTCGGCACCTCGCCCGACGCCATCGACCTGGCGGAGGACCGCGACCGGTTCAAGACGCTGGTCGAGCGGCTGGGACTGAAGCAACCGAATAACGGTATCGCGCGCTCGGCCGACGAGGCGGTCGCCATCGCCAAGGCGATCGGCTTTCCAGTCGTCATTCGCCCCTCTTACGTGCTCGGCGGCCGCGCCATGGAGATCGTGCACGATGAGCCTCAGCTCGCCCGCTACATCGCCGAGGCCGTGGTGGTGTCGGGCAAGAGCCCGGTCCTGATCGACTCCTATCTGCGCGACGCGATCGAAGTGGACGTGGACGCACTCGCCGACGGCACCGACGTGTTCATCTGCGGCGTGATGGAGCATATCGAGGAGGCTGGCGTACATTCGGGCGATAGCGCCTGCTCGCTCCCGCCCCACTCGCTGAGACCTGAGATCATCGCCGATCTGGAGCGCCAGACGATCGAGCTCGCCCGCGCGCTCAACGTGGTCGGGCTGATGAACGTGCAGTTCGCCATTCAGAACGACGATATCTACCTGCTGGAGGTCAACCCGCGGGCCTCGCGCACCGTGCCGTTCGTAGCCAAGGTGATCGGGCTCGCGATCGCCGGCATCGCCGCGGAAGTCATGGCCGGCAAGCCGCTCGCCTCCTTTGCCCTCAAGCGGCCGAAGCTCAACCATATCGCGGTGAAGGAGGCGGTGTTCCCCTTCGCGCGCTTCCCCGGGGTCGACCCCGTGCTGGGGCCCGAGATGCGCTCGACCGGCGAGGTCATGGGCATCGACCGGGACTACGCGGTCGCCTTCGCCAAGAGCCAGCTCGGCGGCGGCTCCAAGCTGCCCCTGTCCGGAACCGCGTTCGTGTCGGTGAAGGACCTGGACAAGGACCGGCTGCTGGTCCCGGCCCGCATGCTGACCGAGATGGGCTTCCGCATCGTGGCCACGCGCGGCACCAAGCGCCATCTCGACGCCCACGGCATCCCCTGCGACCGGGTCAACAAGGTCCTGGAAGGCCGGCCCCATATCGTCGACGCCATCACCAATGGCGAGATCGACATCGTGTTTAACACCACCGAGGGGGCCAAGGCCCTGGCCGACTCCATGTCGATCCGGCGGTCGGCCTTGATCAACCACATTCCCTATTATACAACGCTGGCTGGCGCGCTTGCCGTGACTGAGGCCATCAAGGCTCTCAGGGAAGGCAGCCTGACCGTCTCCCCTCTGCAAAGCTATGTCGGCAAAGGCTCTTCAGGCCGCGCCGAAACGGCTTAGGGGAAAGCGGTCAAAATCAGCAGATTCTTGACTTGGATGGGTCTATTCCTCGACAGTATCGAAGGGGGACCCCCTAAGGAGCTTTGACTGACATGGATAAGGTGCCGATGACCGCGGAGGGCTTTGCTGCGCTTGAGGCTGAGATCAAACATCTCAAGACCGTCGAGCGCCCGCGGATCATCAAATTGATCGCGGAGGCCCGCGCCCATGGCGATCTCTCGGAAAACGCCGAGTACCACGCCGCCAAGGACCAGCAGGGCATTACCGAGGCGCGCATGGCCGACCTCGAGGACAAGTTCGGCCGCGCCGAGGTCATCGACGTGTCCAAGCTCAAGGGCGACCAGGTGATGTTCGGGGCGACCGTGACGCTGGTCGACGAGGACAACGACGAGAAGGTCAAGTACCGCATCGTCGGCGAGGTCGAAGCCAGCGTGAAGCTGGGCAAGATCTCCATCACGTCCCCGATCGCGCGCGCCCTGCTCGGGAAGCGCAAGAAGGACGTGGTCGAAGTGTCGACGCCGGGCGGCGGCAAGTCCTACGAGATCATCAAGGTCGAGTACAAATAGGCGGCGCTCGATCTCCCGAGCCCCATTTCCGCCCATCCCCGTTTGTAAGGCAGCGCCATGATCACACGGCGCGAGCTTGTCTTTGGCGTGTCTGCTGCCGTGCTGGCGGGCGCGCTGCTCTATCGGGTCCGGCCCGTCTCCGCCGCCCAAGCCTCCGATGCGTTGTCCCGCGCCTTCGCCGACATCGAAGCGAAGGTGGGCGGCCGCCTCGGCGTGGCCCTGCACGACACCGGCTCTGGCTTGCGTGTGTCCCATCGGGGCGATGAGCGTTTCCCCCTATGCAGCACGTTCAAGCTTCTCGCCGCGGGGGCCATTTTGGCCCGGGTCGACGCCGGCAAGGAGCGCCTCGACAGGTCCGTTCCTATTCGCGCAGAGGAGCTCGTCACCTACTCGCCGGCCACCGAGAAGCATGTGGGCGGGTCGATGTCCCTCGCGGCCATTTGCGAAGCGGCGATCACGCTGAGCGACAACACTGCGGGCAATCTCATGCTGGCGGCGATCGGCGGACCCGAAGCGCTCACGGCCTATGCAAGGTCGCTCGGTGACGAGGCGACGCGGCTCGACCGGACCGAACCCACTCTGAACGATGTGACGCCCGGCAACCCGCAAGACACCACGACGCCTGCTGCCATGGTGGACGATCTCGACGCGCTGCTGGTTGGCGATGCGCTCAGCCCAGCGTCACGTGACCAGCTTGCCGCATGGCTCATCGCCAACAAGACAGGGGACGCGCGCTTGCGGGCTGGACTGCCGGCCGACTGGCGGGCCGGCGACAAGACAGGCACCTGCAACGCCAGCACAGCAAACGATGTCGGACTCGCTTGGCCACCGGACCGCGAGCCGGTTCTCATCGCGGTCTATCTGGCTGACACGACGGCGCCCCGCGAGGCCCAGAACGCGGCGCTGGCCGAGGTCGGCCGGGCCGTCGCCGCGGCGCTCCCGTAACCCCACTTGGCTGAATCGTTTCAGGGGGTTGCGAGCCTTGCCCGCAAGCCCGCCGCAGCGCCCTTGAGGGCGGGGAACGGGGCAAGGATCACATAGATCGGGATCGGGGCGACGAAGTCCGTCATGCGGCCCTTCTGCTCGAAGGCGGCGCGAAAATCATCTTGGGCGAAACGCGTCACCAGCTTGGGCGCGATGCCGCCGCCAAGATAGACGCCGCCACGGGCGCCCATCACCAGGGCGATGTCGCCGGCGAAGCGGCCAAGCCAGGTGACGAAGAGATCGAGGGCCTCCGCGGCGATCGCGTCCTCGCCATGAAGCGCGCGGCGCTCCACCTCGGCCGGCTCGAGCGGCTCGCTGGCATGACCGTGCGCCGCGGCGACCGCCTGGTGCAGATCGGTGAGCCCTGGCCCCGACAGGGCCCGCTCCACGGACAGCCGCTCGCGACCCCGGCGCAGGCGCTCCACCAGGGCAAGCTCCCTCTCGTCCTCGGCGCCCAGGGTGACATGGCCGCCCTCCCCTGGGACCGCGATCCAGCCCGAAGGCGACCACACCAGCCCGGCGACGCCAAGCCCGGTGCCCGGCCCGAGAACGACCTTGGTCCCGCGCGCAAGCGGCGTTGCACCACCGATCTGATGAAGCTCGGCGGGGGTCAGATGCGGCAGCGACAAAGACAGGGCCTCGAAATCGTTGAGCACATGGACGGTCTTGAGGCCCGCTTCGCCTGCCAGCGTTTTTTGGGCGAAGGACCAGGACGCATTGGTGAGCTTTATGGCATCGGCCGCGACCGGCGCCGCCACGGCGATGGCGGCGTGCTGGATCGGCTCGGCGGTGTCTTCGATGCTTTTCAGATAGTAGGCGATCGCGGCGGCGAGCGTGGGATGCTCGGCGGACGGGAAGCTCTGCACCGCGGTGAGCTCCAAGGTGGCGAGATCGGCCACGGCGAAGCGCGCATTGGTGCCGCCGATATCGGCCACGAGGGCGCGGGACGGGATCTCGCTCGTCTCATCCATCGCTGACATGAACCTCTGACTTGCGCCCTTCACCAGACCAGGACCAGAGGCTGGTGGTAAACCATTTTGTGATGCCTCGCGAGGCTTGCGGGGCGCTTACGTATGATAAACATCGTGCGCAAATCACACCGTATCAGCTCAAGGATGTCTGATGATTTCCCGATTCACGCTCCTGGCCTCGCTCGCCCTCGTCGCTTTCGTACCCCTGGCGCTTGCCCATAAGGGCGCGACCGGCGTGGTCAAGGAGCGCATGGATTTGATGGATAGTCAGAAGGACGCCATGAAGATCCTCGGCTTGATGGCCAAGGGGAAGACCCCGTTCGACGCGGCCAAAGCGGCTGCGGCGGCAAAGGATATCGAGACCACGGCCGCGAAGATCCACGAGTTGTTCCCGGAAGGCAGCTCCGGCGGCCATAGCGATGCCAAGCCCGAGGTTTGGACCAAATGGGACGAATTCACCGGCGATGCGGAGGCGCTTCAAGCCGCGGCCAAGACTCTGGCCACGGTCCTCGACGCCGGCGGCCCGGACTGGAAGTCTGACTTTCAGAAGGTGACGGACGCCTGCAAGACCTGTCACAAGACCTTCCGGGCCGAGAAGGACTAGCAGAGCCCCGCCTTCCTGGTCGATGAGGCTGCGCGGCGGCCCCCAATCTCCTATAGTCGGGGCGTAGAGACCCGGCACCCGGCACGGCATGATCGATAAGCTCGAATTCATCATCGCTCTTTCGCGCGAAAGACATTTCGGCCACGCGGCGGAAGCCTGCGGCGTCAGTCAGCCGACCTTCTCCGCCGGCATCAAGCAGCTCGAGGACACGCTCGGCGTGCTCTTGGTTGAGCGCGGCTCGCGCTTTCGCGGCTTCACACCCGAAGGCGAGCGCGTGCTCGACTGGGCGCGGCGCATCGTGGGCGACACGCGCGCCATGCGCCAAGAGATCGACGCGCTGAAGCATGGCCTAACCGGCCATATCCGCATCGCCGCCATCCCCACCGCGCTGCCCATGGTCGGGCTGATCACCACGCCCTACCGGGCGCAGCACCCGGATGTGAGCTTCACCATCTGGTCGCGGAACTCGATCGAAGTTCTCGGCATGTTGGAGAATTTGGAAATCGACGCCGGGCTCACCTATCTCGACAACGAGCCGCTGGGCCGGGTGCAGACCGTGCCGCTCTATAGCGAGCAATACCGGCTGCTGGCCTCCTCCGACAGCCCGCTCGGCGACCGGGACCAGGTGACCTGGGCAGAGGTCGGCAAGGTGCCGCTCTGCCTGCTCACCCCCGACATGCAGAATCGGCGGATCATCGATACCCTGCTCCGCCACCAAGGGATCGAGGTCGCGCCGACGCTGGAATCGGACTCCATCATCGTGCTGTTCGCCCATGTGCGGACCGGCAAATGGGCGAGCGTCATGCCCGCCAAGCTTGCCGAGGTGCTCGGCCTCACGGAAAAGGTGCGGGCCATCCCCATCGTGGAGCCCGAGGTGTCCCATTCGATCGGCCTCGTGGTGCCCCAGCGTAACCCGCTGACACCGCTCATCAATGCGCTGGTGAGCGAGGCCAGGCAGCTGGCCCCGATGCTGAGCGCCAGCGTGCCCACCGGGCCTGTTCCCGGACCCAAACCGCCGAAAGCCAAAGCCAGGGCCTGAGCCCGCCCAAAGCGGGCCCCAAACCCCCTGTCACACGATCAGGAATCCCGATCGGGTCACGGGGCTGCTTTATTGATTTCACAGGGATTTTTACCCATTTTGAGGGAGGCTCCAAGATGTCGCAGGAGCACTCAACAAACGCGGCTGGGCAATGCCACGATATGAACCATGGACGCCTGAGCGCGCGAGCGAAATCATCGCGCGTCATCAGGACGAAAAGGGCGCAACGCTCCCGATCCTGCACGATCTGCAGGCGGCGTTTGGCTGCGTGCCTCTCGACGCGGAACCCCTGATCGCCGATGCGCTGAACATTTCGCGCGCAGAGGTGCATGGCTGCGTCACCTTCTATCACGACTTCCGGCGCGAGCCGGCCGGACGGCGGACGCTGAAGCTCTGTCTCGCCGAGTCCTGCCAGGCCTCCGGCGTGGGCGCACTCGAGAAGCGGTGCAAAGAGAAGCTCGGCGTCGAGATGGGCGGCACGACCGCCGACCGCCGCGTCACGCTCGAGGCGGTCTATTGCCTCGGGCTCTGCCATTCCTCTCCCGCCGCGATGCTCGATCACGATGTCTACGGGGCGCTGGATGAGGAGCGGCTCGATGCGCTGCTCAAGGAGGCGCAGGCGTGACCCGCATCTACATCTCCCGCGATTCCGGCGCGTTGTGCGTGGGCGCGGAGTCCGTCGCAGAGAAATTCCGCAAAGAGGCGAAGGACCGCGGCCTCGATGTGGAGATCGTCCGCACCGGTTCGCGCGGCATGTATTGGCTTGAGCCGCTGGTCGAGGTCGAGACGCCACAAGGCCGCGTTGGCTACGGGCCGGTGAAGGCGTCCAAGGTCGGCAACCTCATCGAGGCTGGCATGCTCGAAGGCAAGCCGCATAAGAAATGCATCGGCGTGGTCGACGACTATCCCTGGTTCAAGAACCAGACCCGCCTCACCTTCGCCCGCTGCGGCATCGTCGATCCCCGTTCGCTTGAGGATTATCGTGCCCATAAAGGCTATGAGGGCCTCAAGAAGGCGCTCGCAGTCGGCCCCGAAGCGACCGTGGAAGAGGTTCTCGCCTCGGGCTTGCGCGGCCGCGGCGGCGCGGGTTTCCCCACCGGCATCAAGTGGCGCACCGTCGCCCAGACGCCGCCCCAGCAGAAATACATCGTGTGCAACGCCGACGAAGGCGACAGCGGCACGTTCGCCGACCGCATGATCATGGAAGGCGATCCCTTCGTGCTCATCGAGGGCATGACCATCGCCGGCATGGCGGTGGGCGCGACCTACGGCTACATCTATCTCCGATCCGAATATCCCCACGCCTTCGAGACCCTGAAGATCGCCATCGAGGAAGCCCGCAAGGCCGGTTTCCTTGGCGACAACGTAGCGGGCTCGAAATACGCCTTCGACATGGAGGTCAGGCTCGGCGCCGGCGCTTATGTGTGCGGCGAGGAGACCTCTCTGCTGGACAGCCTGGAAGGCAAGCGCGGCGAAGTGCGCGCCAAGCCGCCGCTCCCGGCGCATGTCGGCTTGTTCGGCCAACCCACCATCATCAACAACGTGCTGTCGCTCGCGACCGTGCCGATCATCATGTCGGACGGCGGCGAATTCTATCGCGATTTCGGCATGGGCAAATCGCGCGGCACGATGCCCATCCAGCTCGCCGGCAACATCAAGCATGGCGGACTGTATGAGACCGCGTTCGGCATCACGCTGGGCGCGCTCGTCGACGACATCGGCGGCGGCACCTATTCGGGGCGTCCCGTGCGCGCGGTCCAGGTCGGCGGCCCGCTCGGCGCCTATTTCCCGCGCGAACTGTTCGACACGCCGTTCGACTACGAGGCGTTCACCGCGGCTGACGGGCTGATCGGCCATGGCGGCATCGTGGTGTTCGACGACACCGTGGACATGGCCAAGATGGCCCGTTTCGCCATGGAATTCTGCGCCATCGAATCCTGCGGCAAGTGCACGCCCTGCCGTATCGGCTCGGCCCGCGGCATGGAGTTGATGGACAAGATCATGGCCGGCGAGGAGCGCGAGGCCAATCTCGTCGTGCTCGAGGATCTTTGCGACACGATGAAATGGGGATCCCTTTGCGCGCTTGGCGGGTTCACCCCATATCCAGTGATGAGCGCCCTACACCATTTCCCAGAAGATTTCGGCGCCGGCAAGAAGCGCCTTGAAGCCGCTGAATGAGGAAGCCCAGATGTCTTTGATCCAGGAAATCGACTACGGCACGCCAGAATCGAAGTCGGAGAAGACCGTCACCCTGACCATCGACGGCGCCGAGATCACGGTGCCCGAAGGCACCTCGGTCATGCGCGCGGCCATGGAGATGGGCACGCAGATCCCCAAGCTCTGCGCCACGGACATGGTCGCGTCCTTCGGCTCCTGCCGCCTCTGCCTCATCGAGATCGAAGGCCGCAACGGCACACCGGCGTCCTGCACCACGCCCGTCGCCGACGGCATGGTGGTCAAGACCCAGACGGACCGCCTGAAGCGGCTCCGCAAGGGCGTGATGGAGCTCTACATTTCCGAGCATCCGCTGGACTGCCTGACCTGCTCGGCCAATGGCGATTGCGAGCTCCAGGACATGGCCGGCGCGGTCGGCTTGCGCGACGTACGCTACGGCTATGACGGCGCGCGCCACCCGAACCCGGGCATCGACGCCTCCAACCCCTATTTCACCTACGAGCCTTCCAAGTGCATCGTCTGCTCGCGCTGCGTGCGGGCCTGCGAGGAGGTGCAAGGCACGTTCGCGCTGACCATCGCCGGCCGCGGCTTCAACTCGGTCGTGTCGCCCTCCATGGAGCAGCCCTTCATCGACTCCGAGTGCGTGTCGTGCGGCGCCTGCATCCAGGCCTGCCCCACCGCGACGCTTAATGAGAAATCCGTCATCGACATCGGCACGCCGGAGCATTCGGTGGTGACGACTTGCGCCTATTGCGGCGTCGGCTGCACCTTCAAGGCGGAGATGCGCGGCGACGAGCTGGTGCGCATGATCCCGTACAAGGACGGCAAGGCCAATCGCGGCCATTCCTGCATCAAGGGCCGCTTCGCCTACGGCTATGCCCATCACAAGGACCGCATCACCAAGCCGATGATCCGCGAGAAGATCACCGACCCGTGGCGGGAGGTCTCCTGGGAGGAGGCGATCCAGTACACCGCGTCCGAGTTCAAGCGCATCCAGGCGAAATACGGCAAGGACTCGGTCGGCGGCATCACCTCGTCGCGCTGCACCAACGAAGAGACATTCCTCATGCAGAAGCTGATCCGCGCCGGCTTCGGCAACAACAATGTCGATACTTGCGCGCGCGTGTGCCACTCGCCGACCGGCTACGGCCTGAAGACGACCTACGGCACCAGCGCCGGCACCCAGGACTTCGACTCCGTCGAGCAGTCCGACGTGATCCTGATCATCGGCGCCAACCCGACCGACGGTCACCCGGTGTTCGCCTCGCGCATGAAGAAGCGCCTGCGCGACGGGGCCAAGCTGATCATCGCCGATCCGCGCCGCATCGATCTCGTGCGCACGCCGCATATCGAGGCCGACTATCATCTGCCGCTCAAGCCCGGCACGAATGTCGCGCTCGTCACCTCGCTGGCGCATGTCATCGTCACCGAGGGCCTGGCCGACGAGCAATTCATCCGCGAGCGCTGCGACTGGGACGAGTTCCAGGATTGGGCCGCCTTCGTCGCCGATCCGCGGCATTCGCCTGAGGCCACCGAGAAGGCGACCGGCGTTCCGGCCGAGCTGGTTCGCGGCGCAGCCCGCCTCTATGCCACCGGTGGCAACGGCGCCATCTATTACGGCCTCGGCGTCACCGAGCACAGCCAGGGCTCGACCACGGTGATGGCGATCGCCAATCTCGCCATGCTCACCGGCAATATTGGCCGCGAGGGCGTGGGTGTGAACCCGCTACGCGGTCAGAACAACGTGCAAGGGTCCTGCGACATGGGCTCCTTCCCGCACGAGATGCCGGGCTATCGCCACGTGTCGGAGACGGCCACGATGGAGATGTTCGAGCAGTTCTGGGGCCGGCCGCTCGATTCCGAGCCGGGCCTTCGCATCCCCAACATGATCGACGCCGCGCTCGACGGCTCGTTCAAGGGCATCTACATCCAGGGCGAGGACATTCTCCAGTCGGATCCGAACACCCAACACATGTCCGCCGGCCTCGCCGCCATGGAATGCGTTGTGGTGCAGGACCTGTTCCTGATCGAGACGGCGCACTACGCCCATGTGTTCCTCCCCGGCTCCACCTTCCTGGAGAAGAACGGCACCTTCACCAACGCCGAGCGCCGCATCCAGCGCGTGCGCAAGGTCATGGCGCCTATCAACGGCTATGAGGACTGGGAGATCACACAACTTCTGTCCAACGCGATGGGCTATCCGATGCATTATGATCACCCGTCGCAGATCATGGACGAGATCGCCCGGCTGACGCCCACCTTCGCCGACGTCTCCTACGAGAAGCTCGACGAGCTCGGCTCGGTGCAATGGCCGTGCAACGCCGCGGCGCCCGAAGGCACGCCGATCATGCATATGGACGGCTTCGTGCGCGGCAAGGGCAAGTTCGTCATCACCGAGTATGTGGCGACGGACGAGAAGACCGGCCCGCGCTTCCCGCTGCTCCTCACCACGGGCCGCATTCTTTCCCAGTACAATGTAGGCGCGCAGACCAGGCGCACCGCCAATGTCGTGTGGCACGAGGAGGATCGTTTGGAGATCCATCCCCACGACGCCGAGAACCGCGGCGTGCGCGACGGCGACTGGGTGAAGCTGCAAAGCCGCACCGGCGAGACGAGCCTCAGGGCGCTGATCACCGAGCGCGTGGCGCCCGGCGTGGTCTACACCACCTTCCATCACCCGAGCACCCAGGTGAACGTGGTGACCACCGAGTTCTCCGACTGGGCCACCAACTGCCCCGAATACAAGGTGACGGCCGTGCAGGTCGCGCCGTCCAACGGGCCGTCGGAGTGGCAGGAGGAGTACGAGGAGCTGTCGCAGGCGGCACGGCGCATCGCCGAGCCTCTGGTGGCGGCGGAGTAGCCGCTACACCCCTCGCCTCAACCCGGAGCGCCTGAGCACCATGAAGCCCGACAACCTCGTCTACATGGCGAACCAGATTGGCAAGTTCTTCCAGTATCAGAAGGAAGACGAGGTCGTTCCGGGGATCGCGGACCATATCAAGAAGTTCTGGGACCCGCGGATGCGCAAGGCGATCTTCGCCTATGTGGACCAAGGCGGCGAAGGGCTCGATCCCAAGGTGAGGCAAGCGATCCTCCGTCTCCAAGACCCGGCGTCCGGGTCCCACGCGACCAGCTTCCAGGGGACTTAAGTCCGGTAGCGGCTGGCGCGTGCTTCTGGACCGCCCGCCCAGATGCTAAGACTCTTCCCGTGTTTGCTCTGACGCCCGAGGAACTGACCGCCATCAAGCTCTCCTTGCGCGTGGCCGCCGTGGCCACCGTGGTGAGCCTGCCGCTTGGTATTGCGGTGGCCATGCTGATCGAGCGCGGCCGCTTCCTCGGCCGCCCTCTCCTCAATGCGTTCGTGCTCTTGCCGCTGGTGTTGCCGCCGGTGGTGACCGGCTATGTGCTGCTGCTGCTATTCGGGCGGCAGGGTCCGATCGGCAGTTTTCTCGCCGAGACGTTCGGCATCGTGCTTGCCTTCCGCTGGACGGGTGCGGCGCTCGCCTGCGCCATCATGGGGTTTCCCCTCATGGTGCGGGCGATCCAGCTTTCGGTGGAAGCGGTTGATCAGCGGCTCGAGCAGGCGGCCAGCACGCTCGGCGCTAGCCGGGCATGGGTGTTTCTCACCGTGACCCTGCCGCTGATTGCGCCGGGCATCATCGCCGGCGCCATCCTCGCCTTCGCCCGCTCCATGGGCGAATTCGGCGCGACCATCACGTTTGTGTCGAATATCCCGGGGGAGACGCAGACCCTGCCGAGCCTGATCTACACGTTCACGCAGGTTCCCGGCGGCGACGCGGGCGCGCTCAGGCTGACGCTGATCTCGCTTGGGCTGTCGCTCGGGGCGATTCTCGCCGCGGAAGCGGCGGCGCAATATATCGGGCGCCGCGTTCGCTCCAGCTAGGCGCGAAGCGTTATTCGCCCGGCTTGCCCGGCATGATGGCAACGCCCCAAGGCAGACGGCCCACCGGCACCGATTTCTCGGGCTTCAGCGTGTCGACATCAATCACCGTGAGGTCGTTGGTGAGCCCGTTCGCGACATAGTATTTCTTGCCGTCGGGGCCGAGTTCTCCATGCCAGGGACGCTGGCCGACCAGGATGTAGTCGATCACTTCTTTCTTGTCGGCGTCGATGACGGCGACGCGGTTGGACGGCCCGAGGGGCACGAGCACGATCTTGCCGTCGCGCGCGAAGTCCATGCCTACCGGCTGCAGCTGCTCGGGCCGCACGCCCGGGACCTCGAAGCCGATAGTCTTGACCACCTTCCAAGTCTTGGGATCGATGACCGCGATGGTGCCGCCCACTTCGGAGGAAACCCACAGCTCCTTGCCGTCGGGCGAGAACTTGGATTCGCGCGGGCGCGAGTCCACGAGCACGTTGGCGATCAGCGTGTTGGTGGAATTGTCGATGACATGCGCCATACTCGTGCTCTCGGACGTGGCCACGGTGAATTTGCTGTCCGGGCTGACCGTCATGCCTTCTGGCTCCACGCCCACCGGCACCTCGGCGAGCACGTCGCCGCTGGCGATATCCATGATGGTGACGAGGCTGTCGTCCTCGTTGGCGATGTAGATGATCTTGCCAGCGGGATCGATGGCCATGAGCTCGGGGTCGGGACCGCTATCCAGCGTCCGGGTGACCTCCAGCGTCTTGGTGTCGATGACGTCGATGATGTCGCCATCGCCCGCCGCCACGAACAGCTCCGTGAAGTCCGGGCTGAGCACGATGCCGCGCGGCCGGCGCGCCGTCTCGATGGTCTTGATGGTCTTCAGCGTCTCGCTGTCGACCACCGAGATTGTGTTGTCTTTTTCATTGGAGACAAAAATCGTCGCGGCTGATGCGGGAACGGCGAACAGGAGAGCGGCCGTCGCGCAGGCCGCAGCAAAGCTATTGGGGGTCATGGGTCTACCTTTGCCGGGGTCATTAGAACTTGCACTTGGTCTCGGGCTTGTCGAAGCCGAGCGTATCGGTGAGATAGGTCTGATGCAGGAAGCCCTCCTGCGGCGAGGTCGTGACGGGCACGCGCGTGCCGCCGCCGAGGATGATCGGCTGGCGCATCTGATGGTCCCAGTCGCGGAAACTGAGCGCCTGGCCCTTGAAGGCCTCGAGCTTGAAGTCGTCGGACAGGAGATATTTCTTCACCGCCTTGGGTGAGACCTTGCCCGACTTCATGGCGGCATCGGCGAACGACCGGAAGCCCAACCAAGCGGTGTAGTCACGCTCCACCGGCGGCCGGTTGGCCAGGCGCGGGATGGCGTTCTGGAAATGCATGCCGCCGGACTCGGTGTAGGACTTGTCCCAGGCGGTCGCCTGGAGCCCTTGCGTGCCCACCACGGGGCGCGGCAACGCGGTCCGGTACATCAGATAGTCACCGAAATCATCGTCGCTGTTGATGACCCAGAGGACGTCGTGGTTCGGCGCGCTCTCCGTCTCCATGGGAATCTGTGACTGAACCTGCTGAAAGCCCGAGTCGAGATTGCGGGCGCCGGGCGGCAGTCTGTAAATCTGGTCCTCGACCACCTTGCCGCCAAAGCGCGCAGCCGAACGCTTCACCTGGGCCGCGTAATCCTGGTCCTCCGGCGTGTCGCGGCGAAGGACATACCATTTCGGCCATTTCTTCCAGATCATATATTGGGCGATCGCGTCGGCGCGCATGGCGTAGTCGGGAATGATGTGGAAGACGTTCGAGCGGCACTCTTCCTGCCGAAGCTTGGTGGCGCTGGAGCGGATGTTCATGATCAGCGCATCCTCGGCCCCGGGCAGATCGGCCACGGCGAGCAGATCGTCCGGCTCCAAATCGGCGATGAAGAACCGCTCGCCGCTAGCAAGCGCTTCCTTGGCCTTGGCCACGACATCGCCGTCCTTCGGCACGATCTCCTCTTCGAGCTCGAAGGCATGGCCGACGAAATTGCCGGCCTGGTTTGCCTCCTTCAGCATGAGGCGCGCGCCTTGAATGCCTTTGTCGAGGATGGCCTTCTCGGCATAGGAGAGCGGCAGAGGCTCGTCATACTTCTTGCCGAGATAGACGACGCGCATCGTCTTTGGCTTGTTCGCCTCAGGCGCGGCGGGCTTGCCGCTGTCGGCGGCGGGCGCTTTCTCCGACGCGGCGGGCGCTTTCTCCGGCACGGCGGCCTTGCCAGCGGCATCTTCCGCAGGCTCCGCCATCACCGTGCCGCCCAGCATCGCCACGGCTAGGAAGACGGCCATGGCGCGGGCAAAGGCACGCGCACCGCGCGGGGAACTAGGGACTGGCAATCTGAACAGGTGCATATCTTCCGGTCTGGGACGGTTGGCGTCCGCGTGCTCTATGTCTCAAAGATGCGGCCAATTGGCAATGCGCACCGCACAATATGGCTAGCGAAGACCATCGGCTAAGCTGCTCAATTCCCCCAGAATATAAGGAGTGAGCAAGGGCGCTTCCATAACTTGGCAAGAAACATTGCCAAGAGTTCATGTGCGCTCGCGGCGCAAAAAGCCGCCGAGCCTCACGGCTCAGCGGCTTGCGGTCAAACCGACCGGACATTTCATGGCCGAGAGTTACTGCGCGGGCGTGTCGACCAGTTTCTGCGAGCTAGGGTTCTTCGCCCGCATGAAGGCGATGACCCTCCATAGCTCGTCCGAGGTCTTGATGATTCCACCGAAGGGTGGCATCGGCCCGACCACGACTTCCGTCCTGACGCGCTTGTACCCGGCCTTTTGCA
>Ga0307379_10005547_pt1 | contig 17563 bp, 7 predicted proteins | sample UN2MG_FD_202237 | JGI IMG/M metagenome (GOLD analysis project Ga0307379, IMG submission 202237) | Soil microbial communities from Risofladan, Vaasa, Finland - UN-2 | ecosystem: Environmental > Terrestrial > Soil > Coastal area > Acid sulfate soil | place: Finland: Risofladan, Vaasa | collected... | reverse complement strand
TCTTCTTATGAGAAAAGTTGCTTTTGCCGTGCTGGCTGCGGTGATCATGACCGCACCGGCAATGGCGGAGTTGACCCATTCGGGCAGTCGCACCGGGCCGATCTACACCGCCACGCCCACTGAGATGGTCAGCCAGGGCGAGCGGGCCAGTACAGCTGCCTACGACAGCCTGTATGCTGGCGCGCTCGGCTACTGGAGCGCACCCCCGAAGCTGGCCGCGCTGGGCTACGATGACTACGACACCATCAGCGGTGTGAACGTCACGAAGGCGAAGTTCGTCGGCGGGCTGACGCGCGTCGTCGGGCTGGGTGGCTCTGCTGCGGTGATGTGGTTCGAGTTCTACGATCCGACGAGCTTCAACTTGCTGACGACCTTCGGCGTGCTGCTCGGCACGCCTGGGAACTGGATCTGGACGATCAACATGGGCGCCACGCCGTTCGTCATTCCGCACACGGCTCTGTATCAGATCGTGGCGAACACGACGTTCAGCGGCGGCGGTGCCTACTCGATTACGATCATGGGCCAGTGGTTCTTTACGTCGTCGGACGCTCTGATCGTGGGTTCGAACAACCCGGCCATCGGGCCGCCGGTCATCACGACGACCTATGCCACGTTCCCGTCGGTCCACGACTTCAGCTTCCTGGTTCCCGAGCCGGCCACACTGGGCCTGTTCGGAGCCGGCATGCTGCTGTTGCTCCGTCGTCGTCGGTAGTAAGTAGTAAGTGCTCGACCGGTCACGATCGTTTGGTGACCGCGAGAGATGCATGACAAGCCTGAAGCCCGCCCCATCCACGTGGTGGGGCGGGTTTTTTACGCGCAGGTCGGGGCCGGAGTCTGAGGGTCGGTGGTCCTCGGGGGGCCCGGTCAAAGCGTCGGCCTCGATCCTGTCGTCGCCGGATCGGCGCCCGGCGATCGGGGTGGGAAGGCGCCCCGGCGCCGGGCAGCAACAGGGCAGGGGCCATGATTGAGGCCGGCACCGCCTCCCCTGCTTCATGCGGCGGCAGTCAGACGGGACCGGGGGATCAAGGGCCAAAGTCCGGCCCGGTGATCCGCGCGCCCCGCTGCACGGCCCATTCGTCGACGAACAAGGGAGCGGTCTGTCCCGCGGCTTGCAGAACGTAGAAGGCCTGGGTGCGCAGCGCGGGCGGCGTGCCGCGCGTGGAGTACGGCAGCCACAGCGTGTAGGTACCGCCCCGGTCGGCCCGAGCCGCCGTCTGGAACACGCCGGGGCGCTGCAGACTGGTCCGGTAACGCAGGCTGGCCGACACCTCCGTCCCCGGGGCGGCGCGGCCCACCACCCGGGCACCCTTGACGTACTCGTACACCCGGTACACCGGCGGGCCGCCCGGTTGAAGGCCCGGCGTCTCGAAGATCAATCGGTGTTGCCGCAGGCCCAGACCGTTCTCCGACAGACGGTGGCTCATCGAGGGCCTGCCGGCCGGGTCCTGCGCCGGGCGGTGCTCGGCCAGCACGTACCGGACCTTCAGCCGCTCGAGGATGCCGACGGCCTCCTGCTCGCCGGCCTCAAAGTAGGCGAAGCTCAGCCGGAAGTTCTCTTCGCCTATGTCGTCACCGAAGTTGTCTGTGACGGCGGGGCGGCGGCCGACGTACTCCAGGACGTGTCCGTTGCTGCAGCGAGCCAGGACGCCGTATTCGGGACGTTCGGCGGCGTTGAGGAAGCCCGAGGTATGCGGCGTGTTGCGCCGCAGCCACTCGGCCGCCAGGACCAGCATCCTCATCTGGACGGTGGCGGGCTCCATGATGGTCAACGTCTGACCCCGCAGGGCCTCGATCTGGTTCTGAATGGGCAGGTAGTGCGTTCCGAAGGTCGGCCAGAGCAGCAGCACGATCAGGGCGAGCAGCACGGCCCTGCCGGCCAGGCGGCGTATTCGGGAGGCCCGCAGGAGCCCGGGGAGCAGAGCGTACGCCCGGACGCAGCACCAGGCCGTCAGCAGCACGAGCACGACCGAGAACGAGTTGGAGAACCTCTTCTGCACCACCGTCGCCACTGCCAGTGCCAGGGACCATCCCAGCAGGAGCGACAGGGCGGGACGATCGCGTTGCCCGCGAATCCAGAATCCGAAGGCGACCGCGCAGATGGGGAACAGGTAGAGGAAACGGGAGAGACGCAGCTCGGCGAACCTGGTGGTCCAGCCCTGGCGCGTGCTGAACAGGGCCCGGGACTCGGCCACCATGGCCTGGAACGTCTCCCGCTTCGCGAACCACTCCCAGGGGTCGGCGGCGGCGTGTCGAAGATCGGGGAAGACGATGCCGCTGGCCGTCAGCAGCAGGACGCCGACGGCGACGGCCTGCACCAGCCTGGCCCGGAAGGTGCGTCCCACCGCCGTCCACTTCCACAGCGCCGCGCACGTCCCGGCGTAGGCCGCCAGGGCCCCAAACAGCCAGGGTTGGAAGCGGGACAGCACCACGGGGCTGAAGTCGCTCCACTGCGGCCAGGAGCTGGTGGCGCCGGAGGGGAGCACCAGTAGAAAGGCGATCACATGGGCCAGGGCGAGCAGCCCGGCGAAGCGGGCCGCGTCGTCACGGGTCGGACGGCTCAGCAGAAAGACCACCAGCCCGAGTTCGACGAGCCCGACGTGCAGGAGGCTCCCCGGCCATAGAAGCAGCGAGCAGGCCAGCATTACTCCGGTCACTATGGCAGCCAGCAGAACCGCGCCCCCGCCGGAGGGGGACGTAGTGAAGCGGGCCAGAAAGCCCATGGCCGCCGCGAGCAGCAGCGTCGAAACGAGCGACACCGCGGCGTGGTGATCCAGGAAGCCGATCTGCGAGTACCAGAAGTGGCCCGGAAGGATGCAGAGGAAAAGACCGGCTATCCAGGCGACGTGGAAGCCGAAGTACCGCCGGGCCAGGAAATAGAGGGCCAACACCGTCCCGGCACCGAGAAGCACCGGGACCCAGACGACCACCCGCTCGACGGCCAGCGAATCGTCGGCCCGGTAGAACGGGCGCACCAGAAGGGCGATGATCGCGTCGAAGAAGATGGGCCAGATCGGCTTGGCCCCGTGGGGGAAGTTGATGTAGCGGTCGAACTCGAAGCCCGACGGAAAGTTGGCCAGCAGATAGAGGATCCGCCGCATGTGGTAGTAGGCGTCCGCGCCGCGGAAGTGGACCCGGTGCGGGCCCAGCACGGTGGCCCAGGACATCGCCCGGACGGCGAAGGCCAGCAGGAAGAGCCCGGCGGGAACGGACCATCGGAGGATCGCGGCGGCCAGACCGCGTCGCTCGCCGCGCTCGACAGGTGAGCCGTTCAAGCTGCCCTCCCAGGCCGTCGCTGTGCCGCCGCACGCGCTCCGTCCGGTGCCGGTTGCCTGCGGCGGGCGATGGTACGCCTCGCAAAATCGCTTAGCAAGCAGACGGCGCCCGGCGATGGGCGTGCGGTGACCGACGGCCCCTGCATCGTCGGTCGGGCGCATGACGCGTGGACTTGCGTGCTCTACCGGGCTATTCTCTCGATCGATGAGCCGACGAGGCACGCGCCGGCACTCGATGACGAGGGAGTCGTGACGAACACGCAACCGGGCACGAACGACGCGGGTGCGGGTTGCGTCCCGGAGTCGGACTCGGGCGGTGCGACCACGGACGCACCGGCTCCCCCAAGCGGCATCCGCCGGGACCTGATCTGGATCGCGGTCATCTTCCTCATCGCTCTGGCCCTCCGCGGCGTCTATCTGTACCAGGTGCGTTCCTCGCCGTTCTTCGGCCACGAGGTCATGGACCCCCAGTATCACCGGCAGTGGGGCGAGGCCGTCGCCGCCGGTGACCGGTTCGTCGACGGGCCGTACTTCCGGGCTCCGCTGTATCCCGGGTTCCTGGGTGTGGTGTACCGGCTGTTCGGCCCGTCGGATTTCGCCCCGCGAATCATTCAGATCGTCGTCGGCTCGCTGAGTTGCGTGTTGCTCTACGCCATCGGGCGGCGGGCGTTCGGCAGGTCGGCCGGTGCGCTGGCCGGGCTCGGGGCGGCGGGCTACGGCATGTTCCTGTACTTCGAGGCCGAGCTGTTGGTCGTCTGGCTGGCGGTCTTTCTGGACCTTCTGCTGATCTGGCTGTTGCTGCTGACCGCCGACCGGCCCAGGCCCTGGCTCTGGCTGATCAGCGGCTGCGTGCTGGGACTGTCGGGCGTCGCTCGCCCCACCATCCTGCTGTTCGCGCCCGGCGTGCTGGTCTGGCTGATCGTCATGCATTGGCCGAGCCGGCGCCGCCTGTTGGGTTACGGGGCCTGCTTCGTGATCGGATGCATCCTGCCGATCGCCCCGGTCACGGTCCGCAATTACGTGGTGGGCCAGGACGTGGTGCTGGTCTCCTCCTCGTCCGGTGTGAACTTCTTCATCGGCAACAACCCGGGCGCCGACGGCATGACCGCGATCGTGCCCGGGACGCCTCCGGAGTGGTGGGCGGGCTACTACGCCCAGATCGAGCGGGCCGAGCGGGCGGCGGGCAGGCCGCTCAAGCCCTCCGAGGTCTCCGGATACTACTGGCGGGAAGCGCTGAACTTCATGCGCGACCAGCCGGCCCAAGCGGCCGCCCTGATGCTCAACAAGCTGGGGCTGTTCTGGAGCCGCTGGGAGGTGTCCAACAACCAGGACATCCGGTTTATGGCCGACAAGTTCGGTCCGGTGCTGAACTACCTGCCGCTGAGCTTCCGAATCGTTGGCCCGTTGGGCCTGCTGGGCCTGGTCATCAGCCTGGGCCAGGCTCGGCGGTTGTTCCCGCTGTGGGGCTTCGTGCTGATCTACATGGTCGGCGTGGTGATGTTCTTCGTGACCGCCCGATACCGGTTGCCGGTGGTGCCGGTGCTCCTCGTCTTCGCGGGGGGGGCGGTGTTGTGGCTGGTCGATACGCTTCGCGCCAGGCGCTGGCGCGCGGCGTGTCCGGCCCTGGTGGTCCTGCTTCTGGCCGGCGCCGTCGTGTCGCGGGTGCCGGAGGGGGTCGAGGTGGGCTACGCCCAGAGCTGCTCGGCGGCCGGAATCGTGCTCGCGGGCCAGGGCAGAACGGCCGAGGCACAAGAGTATCTGCTGGAATCGGTCGAGCGGTTCCCGGGTCTGCCCGAAAGCTGGTTTACCCTCGGCCTGATCAGCATGCAGCAGGAAGACTGGGCCCGGGCCGAGGAGTATCTGGCCAAGGCCGTGGCCTTGAAGCCCGACCACGTCGAGGCCCACAAGCATCTGGGTTTCGTCCTGGGCCGCCAAGGCAAGTTCGACGGTGCCATCCGCCAGTTCATGCTGGCCCTGCCTTTGTCGGAGGGCGACGCAACGCTCTACACCAACCTGGGCGGCGTGTTGATCCAGTGTGGACGGATGACCGAGGGGCTGGACATGCTGCACCAGGCGGTCCGCTTGGATCCGGAAAGCGCTCGCAGATTCGAGGCCATCGCCGGCAGTCTGACGGGAACCGGGCGGTTCGCCGACGCGGTCAGGGTCCTGGAAGGCGGGTTGGCCATCGTGCCGGAAGAGGTCGGGCTGTTGGCCATGTTGGCCAAACTGCTGGCCAGTTGCCCCGATCCGGCCGTTCGCGACGGCGGGCGCGCCCTGCAGTGCGGTCAGCGGGCCTGCGAGCTGTCCGGCTTCGGGGACCCCTCCGCGCTGGACGCGCTGGCCGCGGCCCAGTTCGTGGTCGGGCACCGAGAGCAGGCCGCCGGAACCGCTCGCCGGGCGGTGGAGTTGGCCACGCAGAAAGGGGACCCGGTTCTTGCGGCCCAGATCCGACGCCGGCTGCGGATGTACGAGGAGGCCCCGGCCCGGCCCCAAACCGCGCCCGGGCGCTCCCCCGGTGGGTGATGACCGCCGGCCTGAGTTCGGGCTCGGGGCGACGTCAAGCCGACGCGGCCCGACGCCAACGTCGGGTGCCCGGCCTGTCCCGGCGCGTGCAAAGGGAATCACCGGGCGCCTGTCCCATAATCATCGCTTGAATCTGCGGGCTGTCGGGCGCCGCTCGGGTCGTGTGTTATGCCCATCCGGCGAGGTGCGGGCGCCGGGCTTACCGGTGAACCGCAAGGTGTCGGTGTCGTAGAAACCGCGGCTTCCTTGGCCTGCCGGCCGGGCTGCGTATGTTTTGGTCCTGCTTGAATTGGCTCAGAGCAGCCCCTAGAATCCCGTTCTTTGCGGTTGCCCGACTGTGTTCGATGATCGGCTGACCCGATAGAGAAACCTATGAGCGATCCACCCCCCTCCCGAGACGCGGCGGACAACCCCTCGGATGTAGCGAGCACTCCCGAAACCGGTCCGCCGCCGCCGGCGGATGCCCAGTCGCCAGCCGCCCCGGCGCAGAAGGCTGGCCGCCGCCGCGTATCGTGGCGGTTGGTGGTGGGGATTCTCCTGATCCTCGCCGCCGTCGCCCACTACCTCAAGACCGGATACCAGTTGCGTCCTCCGGTCGTGATCGGGCACAACCCGAGCCCCATCGAAATACCGCCGGACCTGCCCGAGGTGGATTCGTTGTCCGTCGAACCGGGCGAGTTCGCCGGCAGCAACGTGTTGCTGGTCACCTTCGACACCACGCGGGCCGACCGGGTGGGCTGCTACGGCAACGAGGCCATAAAAACCCCCACGCTGGATCGACTGGCCCGCGAGGGGGTGATCTTCTCCAAAGCGACGGCTACCGCCCCCACGACGGTTCCGGCGCACGCCTCCATCATAACGGGGCTGTATCCGGAACATCACGGGGCTTACGTGAACGGTTCGTTTCGCCTCACCGACGAGCACCAGACGCTGGCGGAAACGCTGGCCGACAAGGGCTACGCCACGGGGGCGGTGATCTCGGCCTTCGTCCTCGATTCCCGTTTCGGGTTGGATCAGGGGTTCGACCGCTACGACGACGACCTGAGCGACTGCGAAGAGCCGCCGATTTTCCTGTACAAGGAGAGCAAGGCCGATCGGACCACGCAACGGGCCATCGAGTGGCTGCGCGGGGCGACCGAGAAGCCGTTTTTCTACTGGGTCCACTACTTCGACCCCCACGCTCTGTACGAGCCGCCCAGCCCCTATGCGGAGCAGTACGCCGGCAACCCCTACGACGGCGAGATCGCTTTTGTGGATGCCCAGCTCGGCAAGCTGGTGGACGTGCTGGACGAGCTGGGCATCACCGACCGGACGCTGGTGGTGGTGATGGGCGATCACGGCGACAGCCTGGGACAGCACAACGAACTGACCCACGCCTTCCTGACCTACGAGGCCACGCTGCGGGTGCCGTTCGTCATGCGTTGCGGGCAGCGGCTGGGCGGGGGCGTCCACGTCAGTCGCCGCGTGTCGCAGGTGGACGTCGTGCCCACCCTTCACTCGCTGCTGGGTCTCGAGGCGCCGCCGCGGACCGACGGCATCGACCTGACGCAGGAGATTCCCGAGGCCCGCCCGATCATCGCCGAAACGCGCCACGGCCTGTTGGCCTTCGGGTGGGGGGTGCAGTTGGCCGTGTACGTCGGCGACGACAAGTACATCTACGGGCCCAAACCGGCGCTCTACGATCTTTCCCAGGACCGGGACGAGCTGAACAACATCATCGACTCCCGACCGGAGCGTGCCGAGGAGCTAAAACAGGAGCTGGTCAATCTCTTCGGTCCGGACCTGGACATGACGGAGGTGGCTCAGCCGACGGAGACGCTCAGCATGGCCGACCGGCAGAAGCTCGAGGCCATGGGCTACGTCGTCCCGGAGGGTGGCAGCCTCCCGCCGCCGGCCGAGCGTGCCGACCCGGAGGGCATGATGCCGGCCATGCACGTGGTGGAGCAGATCATGTACACGCCCGATGTCCTGGAGGACGTCGAGAACCGGATCGAGCGCCTGGAGAAGGTGACCAGGCAATACACGGACTTCCATCCGGCCTTTCGGTTCCTGGCGGACCTGTACCGCGCGAACCATCAACCTGAAGAGGCGTTGAAGAACTACGGCCGATGCCTGGAGGTCTGCCGGGACGTGCCGACGCTGTACGGGATGGCGCTGGCGAACCTGGCGTTGGACAAGCCGGACGTCGCCAAGCAGTACTTAACGGAGATCGTCGCGAAGTATCCGGACCACCTGAACGCCCGGTTCTTTCTGGGCGTGCTTGCGGGGGAAGCGGCGGACTACGATGTGGCGATCGACCATTTCCGACGCGTCCTGGACATCGAACCGGGCTTCGTGCAGCCGGGCATGCAACCCTGCGCCCTCCAGCTCGTTCAGGCCTACGTGGCGGCCGGTCGCGGTGAGGAGCTTCCCGGGATTCTGGCCCCCAAACTGGAGGCCAGGCCGGAATCCGCCCACGTTCGGGCGGCGCTGGCCCGCTACTACGCCAACAACAGTGATTTCGCCAAGGCCGAGCAACTGTTGCGAGAAGGTGTGGCGATAGCACCGGGCGACCACGGTGCCGTCAGCAACCTGGCCATGTTCCTGGTGGGCTGTCCCGACCCGCAGTTCCGCAAGGTCTATGAGGGCTTGGCCATGATGGAGGACCTGTGCGAGAAGACGGGCTATCGCGAGCCCGAGCTGCTGAGTTCGCTGAGCTTGCTCTACTCGATGGCCTTCCGCATTGATGAGGCCATCGCCATGGCCGAGAGGGCCAAGTCGTTGGCCGCGAAGGAAGGGAACCCGGGCCTCGTGCAGGGCATCGAGCGTTTGCTGGAGCGGTTGCGGACGGCCAAAGCGACCGGGGCGCCGCCGACGGGCCCGATGCCGGGGACCGGCCAATAGGCAGAGCCGGTTCATGCCCGGGCAACGTCTGTCGGCCCACCACGCTCGCCCGCCCTCGACGGAGTGACCCCGCCGGCCCACGGGCACGGCAGGCCGCGGTCGGCCTGGGGCAGGGCCGGGAACGCGGGCGCCAAGGTGTACTGATTAGTCGGGGTGTGCCCCGTAGATGAGTCCAATGAATCTTCGAGATGAATCGCCGGGCCGAACCGTCGGGTTTCGCCGTCGTTGTCAACTGGGCGCGCTGCTATCGGCCCTGCTGCTGGCCGGGTCGATCGGTTGTGAGCGGTCGGCGCCGTCGGACGACCGGGTCGCCGCCCCCGTCGGGATCGACGGCAAAGGCAGGAACGTGCTGTTGGTGTCCGTGGACACCTTGCGAGCCGACAGCCTGGGCTGCTACGGACACGCGGGCGTGAGCACGCCCAACATCGACCGCCTGGCCGCCGGGGGCGTCCGTTTCACGCAGTGCATCTCCTCGGTGCCCATCACGCTGCCGTCGCACTCCACGATGATGACCGGGTCTTATCAGTACGTGCACGGAGCCCGGGACAACGGCCTGTTCAAGCTGGGCTCGGAGAACGTGACGCTGGCGGAACGGTTCAAGGAAGCGGGTTACGCCACCCATGCCGTCCTCGCGGCCATGGTGTTGAACCGGCGGTACGGGATGGATCAGGGCTTCGACACCTACGACGATCTGGAGGATCGTGAGGGCGACTCGATCAAGGGCGGCGCCGGGCGCGACCCCGCTGTCGCCAAGGGCGACCCGGACGCGCCGCCCGATCAGAGACCCGCCCCCGGCGAGCCCACGGCGGCCCCGCTCTGGGCCTCGTTTGATCGCGAGGCCGACGAGATCACGCAGATCGGCATCAAGCTACTCGAGCGAAACAGGGACAATCCCTTCTTCATCTTCGTGCACTACTTCGACCCGCACCAGCCGCCCAAAGCTCCTCAGCGTTTCAGCGCCCAGTATCAGGACGGATACCTGGCCGAGATCGCCTATGTCGACGAGCAGTTCGGCCTGCTCATGGAGGCTTTGGGCGAACTGGGGCTGGCCGAGAGGACTCTGGTGATCCTGACCTCCGACCACGGCGAGGGACGGGGAGAACACGGCGAGCAGACCCACTCCTACTTCATCTACGACTCGACGCTGCACGTGCCGTTGATCGTGTCGGTTCCCGGGCAGGTTCCGGGCGGTGGGGTGGTCGAGTCGCAGGTGCGGCTGGTCGATCTGGCCCCGACCATTCTGGAGTTCGCCGGGCTGGAGCCTACGCCGCAGATGCAGGGAACCAGCCTGCTGCCGTTGCTCGGTGACCCGTCGCGGGCCGTGGACCTGCCGGCCTACGCGGACACAGTGGCCACGCAGGTCAGCTTTGGCTATTCGCAGCTGCGGGCCCTGCGCCACGGCGGCTGGAAGTATATCCTCTCTCCGGAGCCGGAACTGTACCATTTGGCCGAGGATCCCCTGGAGCTGTTCAACCTGGCCCGGCTGGAGCCCCAGCGGGCCGCCAGCATGCGGGAGGAACTGCGCAGCCTGGTCGCCGAGTCTCCCGCGCCTCCCGGCAGCCGTCTGGCCCGACAGGAGGTGGACGAGGAGGAGCTCCGCAGGCTGCGGGCCCTCGGCTACCTGGCGGGCGGTGCGGAGCAGGCGCCGCTGGATGCCGAACCTTCCAAGAACGAGCTGGACGACTTCGAGCCGACCGGCCGCAATCCCGTCCATCACAAGGAAGCCATCGAGCTGATGAACATGTCTCTGGGGCTTCTGTTGAGCGGGAAGTATGCGGAGGCGGAGGCCAACTATCGCCGCCTGCTCGAGCTGGAGCCCGGCAATGCCAAGGCCTACAAGGAGATAGCCGACGCTGTCGCCGCACAGAAACGCTACGAGGAAGCGGAGGAACTCTACCGCGAGGCCCTGAAGCTCGATCCGGTCGACGAGCTCACGCGGCGGTCCCTCGCGAAAGTGTTGGTGGCGCGCGGTGATCTGCCCGGGGCCGAGAAGGAATGCCGCGCGGCCGTCGGGTTGAATCCAGCGGATCACGTGCCCCACGTGCAGTTGGGCAACGTGCTGCTCCGCCGGGGGCGGTACGAAGAGGCGTTCGAGGAGTACCAGGCCGCTGCGGCGCTCGCTCCGGATGAACCAGAGATTCCGATCCAGTGGGCCCTGGGTTACCAGTGGGCCGGTCGGATGCCGGAGGCCGAGGCCAAGCTGCGCCAGGCTCTGGATATCGATCCGGAGTACTCCGCCACTCGCCTGTTCCTCGCCCGTCTGTTTGCAGTGACGGGCCGGCCCGCCGAGGCGCAGCAGCAGTTGCTGGCCGTCGTGGAGGCCGAGCCGGGCAACGTCGCCGCTTTGGAAGCGCTGGCCTCGAGCTGCGCCAAGGCGGGGGAACTCGCCAGGGCCCAGGAGTACTACCAGCGGGCCGCGGATGCCGATCCCCAGAGCGCCCAGAGTCATCTCAATCGCGGGCTCGGTCTGGCCGTGTCCGGCAAGCTCGATGAGGCGGCCGAGCAATACCGCAAGGCAATCGAGCTCGAGTCTGATTCCCTGCGGGCACACATCAAGTTGGCCGGGGTCCTGGACAGGGCCGGGCGGACCGACGAGGCCGTCCAGGCCTGTGAGGGTGCGCTCGAGGCCATGCCGCAGCAGCCGGCAGCCTACCCCTTCGTGGCCGACTTCCTGGACCGGCACGGAAAGGCGGCCCGGGCCATCGATGTGCTGCGCAACGGGCACTCCTTGTTGCCGCAGAGCGTGGACATCGCCAACGACCTCGCCTGGCGACTGGCTACCTCTGGGGACGCGACCCTGCGCAACGGGCAGGATGCCGTCCAGCTGGCCGAACGAGCCCGGGAGCTGACCGACGGAAAGAACGTGAATGTGCTCGACACGCTTGCGGCGGCCTACGCCGAGGCGGGCCGATTCGAAGACGCCGCGACCACGGCCAAACAGGCCTTACAAGTGGCGGAGGAGGGTGGAAACCCCGCTCTGGCCAAGAGGATCGGTCAGCGGCTCTCTCTGTACGAGAGGCAGCAGCCCTACCGTGACATGCCGATGCCACTCGCCACCGACGAGTGAGCGCGTGACTCCAGCGTCCGACTTCGTCGCCTCTTCCGATTGACGAGACCCAAGGTTGGATGGGCCCGGTCCCGATCAGACGCCCGGGCCTTTCAGCAGGTCGTCCAGGCAGGATCGTGCCCGGGCCAGGTCGGGTTGGATGGCCAGGGCGGTGCGCAGGTGCCTCATCGCTTCCGCGTTTCGCCCCAATGTCCCCAGCAGGCATCCCAGGTTCTGATGCGCCTCAGCGTACGCCGGCTGCAACGCGATTGCGGCCTGGTACTGCTCGATGGCTTCCTGATTCCTCCGGAGCAATGCCAGAGTCCACCCGTAGTGCAGTCGGGCTTCCGCGTTGCGCGGGTGCTGCCGCACCGCCAGGGAATACTCCTTCGCGGCCTGGTCGAACTCGCTGAGCTGCACCAGGGCGTGCCCCAGCCCGAGTCGTGACTGAGGATGGTCCGGGTCGAGCTGGAGGGATTCTCTGAAATGCTCGGCGGCCCTGGCCCAGTCACTTGGCCCGGCGGGTGGCGGAGTCGCGTAGTAGACGCCGAGGTTACGTTGCCATTTCGCTTCGGTGGTGACCCGGAAGCGCTCCAGGCCCCCCAGGCTGGTCGCCTGGACCAGCGCCACAGCGCCTCCGATCGCCACGTATCCGGCAATCGTCCTGAAACCACGCGCTCTGACCGCCTGCGCGACCTGCAGCACTCCCGCCGACGCAAAGAGGATCAGCACCGGAACCACCGGCAGGCGGTACCGGGCCGGCACCAGGAATGCGACCACGGTGGCCGTGTAGATCACCAGGAAAGCCGCCGGCAGGAACCACGTTCGCCATTGCCGACGTACCAGCAACATTCCGCCCAAAGCCAGCGGTGCGACTACCGGGAAGCCGATCCAGAACAGAGCCGAAACCCATGCTTGCCGCGCGCAGGGCCAGATAGGCTGGTTGTTCGGAATCTCGAAGGGGCTCCAGAAGAGCCACAACTTGAGCAGCAACAGCTTGCCCCACGCCGCAGGGTCTGACCGGATCCACGCCAGTGCCTTGGCATACCAGTAGTCCGAGAGTTCACCGTCGGTCAACGCTCTGCCCAGTTCCCGTTCTGGGATCTGCCGCATGTCCGCCAGGGCGCCGACCAGGCCGGGTCGAGCGCCCGGCACCACGGCCGCCACGCCGTTGGCCGAGGGGTTGTTCGCATGATAGAAGGTGATGCCGCCGTTGGAGGAGATGAGGATCGCTTCCCCGCCGACCACGCGGTTGCGGGCCGTCACCGGCAGGACGATCAGCGCCGCTCCCACGCAGACCAGGGCCGTCGCCCGAAGCGTGTGGGCCGCGCGGCGACCGGCCGGTCCCGTGATCCAGAACCAGGCGACGATGGCCGGCGCAAACGCCAGGATGTTGGGCCGCGTGATTGCGGATAGTCCCCATACGAGTCCGGACAAGAGGAACAGCGGCAGCGATCCGCCGCGGCCCGCACGCAGCAGAAGCAACAGCAGGGCCACGTCCAGGAACAGTTCCAGCCCGGTACTGAGCAGTTCCGCGTCGAAGTAGATGAACGGCCAGTAGACCGCGGCGACGAGTCCCGCCAGTACGCCCACGCGCCATCCCGCCAACGCTATGCCCAGACGCGCGATCAGGTAGCATGTCGCGGCACCCAGCAGGCAGCCCGCCAGCCGAGCGGCCGCGACCGAGGGGCCGAACACTCGGTACAGGGCGCCGAGCAGGTAATAGTACGCCGGAGCGCGGTAGAACGGCCGTGGCTCCATTCCCTCGCCCGATGCGATGCGCTGGGCCCACTCGTGATGCTGCTTGGCGTCCATCATCGGGTGATCGAACAGGGGGTTGTTCTCCGCCTGCCCCCACAGATAGGCCCCACGCAGGAGCAGGGCGCCGAGGAAGATCAACCCCAGGATCAGATGGGCCCGGCGCGAAAGTCGGCTGCGGGACGAGTCGGAAGTGGCCTGGCGGTCTACCACGGAAGCATCCTAGTAACCCTTCAAAGCGCACGCAAGATTTGCGTGACTTTGACGGCGTCCGCTCTGTTCTTCCGCGGAGATTGCCCGTCGCTTTGCACGGAAACCGGGACGGACTACCATAGAGTGCGGCTCGCTGCCCGCCCGCTGTTGTTGGTTTTCTCGGCCTGGGGCTGGGCTGCTTCGCCTGGCGCCGCCCGGTGGTGGCGCGGCGGCCGATTCCAATTGTATTGCTCGCCGTGCCCGTGGTGCCCGGGCTTGTTCGGGCTGTCGGCGGGTCGCTGGTCTGACTCGGTGGTGCGTATGCGTGGGTGTTGTCATTGGCTGGGCTTCGTGCTGTGGACCTGTGTTGGCTGGGGGCTGATCGGCTGCGAACCGGAAGAGCCGGCTGTTCACTTCACGTGTGCGGAAGGCCAGCGGCCGAACGTTGTCCTGATCTCCGTCGACACGCTCCGGCCGGACCACTTGGGGTGCTACGGGTATCGGCGTGACACCAGCCCCAACATCGACGGTCTGGCGGCCGAAGGAGCCCTGTTCGAAAACACGGTCAGCAGCACGTCGTGGACCCTGCCGGCCCACGCGGCGCTGTTCACCGGTCTGGTAGACACGGTGCACGGCTGCCTGGACACGAACAGGCCGCTGTCCCACACTGCTACGACCGTGGCGGAGGTGCTGCGATCGGCCGGCTATGCGACTGCCGGCTTCTTCTCCGGCCCGTACCTGCACCCGGTCTTCGGGCTGGGGCAGGGGTTCGACGTCTACGTCGACTGCAGTTCGTATCCGGAACTGAACGAGAGCGAGGCCGCCCGGACGGGTGCTGCCGACGGGGCGGCGGTGTGGCGAGCGTCGCACGCCGATGTCACCGGTCCCAACGTGTACCGGGAGGTCCGATCCTGGCTGAGGTCAAACCGACAGACGCCGTTCTTCCTGTTTGTGCATCTGTGGGACGTGCACTACGACTTCGTTCCGCCGCCGCCGTACGACCGCATGTTCGACCCTGACTACACCGGGTCGGTCACCGGGCGCGATTTCCTGATGGATGCGTCCGTCAACGCGTCCATGGACCGCAGGGACATCGAGCATCTGATCGCCCTGTATGACGGCGAGATCGCCTGGACGGATCTGCACGTGGGCAAGATCCTTGCCGATATCGACGCCCTCGGCGTGCGCGATTGCACGGCCGTCGTGCTTCTGGCGGATCACGGCATCGAGTTCTTCGAGCACGGGCTCAAGGCCCACCGCCACACACTCTACGACGAGGTCATTCGGATCCCCTTGATCGTTCGATACCCGGGGCGCGTCACGCCCGGCCGGCGCTACGCCACTCAGGTCCGCATGATCGACGTGGCGCCGACCATCCTGGATCTGTGCGGTCTGGAGGTTGGGTCGGGGATGATGGGCCAGCGCCTGACGCCGCTGTTTGCGGGCCAGCCCCTGGAGGAGGACAACCTCGCCGTGGCCGAGCTTGTCACCAACGCCGGGCAGTTGACCAGCGACGGGCGTTGGGCGGCGCCGGACCCGCGGTTTCCGATCCGCCATCGCCTGCAGGCGTTCCGGCGGCTGGACCACAAGGTCATCGTGGACGCGAACCGGGGGCAGTTCCAGGTCTTCAACCTGCGTACCGACCCGGGCGAGCGGTTAGCGGCGCGCAGTCCTGCGTCACCGGCGGCGCAGACCGCCCTGGGGGACATGGCCCGGGGGCGAGCCTGGCTCGAGTCCTGTCGCTCGTCCCTCTCTTCCGCCGCGCCGGCGTCGGAGATCCCGCCGAAGGTGCGCGAGAAGCTCCGATCGCTCGGCTACATCAACGACGACGAACAGACCGACGATCGGTAGCGGTCACCGATGCCGGTAGTCCGCAAGCCCGTCGCCCAGGTCGGCCCACACCATCCGTGAGTCGGGGCGCGAGCCGTCTCGAGCGGCGCCGGGCGCTCCGCCGCTGCACGTGCCCGGGCCTCGCTCGGGCCTTATTGCTGCGCCGGTGTGAGTGACCGCAGCGTGACCCTCACGCGGTGGTGCGTCACCAGTTGTCCGAATTCGCCGAAGTCGCGCAGCGTCGTGCTGTGGGCGGGGTCGAGGAGTTCCTGCTTGAGAAACCGGTTGATCGGTCGTTTGGCCAGGACCACGAAGAAGCGACCGCTCGGGCCGATGGCGCTCCTCAGTTCATCCGCGACAGCGCGGGCTTCGGTCCGTACGCCCTCGGGGTCCTGCAACAATCGCCGGGCGTCGAGGTTGCCCCGGTGTCGAGCGACGTGCCGAGGAAACGAGAGGACTTGAACCGGTGCGCCGGCTCGCTCCAGATAGTATTCCACCGATGCCCTGGTGAGCGAGGTGCATAGTACGGCGTCGTCGGGCTCGGCATACTCGATAATGGCCTGGGCCATGGCCTTGTCGCCCTTTGGGGTGGGAGCGCCATACCAATCCCATAGCGCCGCAGCCGAGACAGCCACCATCGCAGTCACCAGGGCGTACCGCAGCAGGGCCGGCCCGACCGCAACCAGACCGGCCGCAACCGCCAGTGAGAAAGCCGGAAACATCAACTGGTCGCAACGACCGGGCACGTAGTTCGGCACCTTTACCGCCGATACGACCAGGGCGATCGCCAGCGGCACGACCAGCAGAAAGGCGATCGCGCTTCGGCTGCCGGGGTGCATCCGGTGCCTCGTGTCGGCTTGCGTCCGGTGAACCAGGCCCCACAGGGCCAAGCCCCCGAAGACGAGCAGCCGCTCCCAGATCAGGAAATGCGCCGGGTTGCGGATCGGCGAGGACATCGAAGCGATGCTGCCGGCGAACGTATCCAGCGTCTGCCGGAGAGCATTCAGCGCACCACGCTGCTCCCAGAGCGGACGCAGCCAGCTGTAGTGCCCGGTCTCCGACATCTGCGCAACAAATATCGGGATCCAGGGCAGGAATCCCACCGCGACAACCGCTGCGCAGAGAGACCAGGCGCCCAACCGTCGCCGCAGGGATCCGCCAACCAGCAGCATCAGGAAATGAACCGGCAGAACATAGAGCATGTAATAGTGCGTGTAGAGACCCAACAGGGTCATCGCTACGTACGCGATGCAGAAGCGCGATCGGCTGTCTCGCATCGCCCGCCAGAGAAAGTACACCGAGAGCAAGCCCACTGTCGGCAGCAGCGCGTACATGCGAATCTGCTGCGAATGCAGCACCTGAACCGGCGACACGCAGACCAGCGCGGAGGCGATCAGTCCGCCCTCGAAGGAGAGCAGCCGCCGACCGACGTGGAAGACGCACCCGACCAAGGCCACGCCGAAGACGGCCGACAGCGATCGAACCGCCGCCTCTCCGTCTCCGAAGACCTTCATCCAGTAATGGAGCAGTATGTGAAGGAGCGGCGGGCTCGAATCCAGCCGCATGCTCTCGATAATCTCCCACAGGCCGCCGCCCGCGATCAGAACGGTGTTGGCTTCATCGACCCACAGGCTCTTGCCTCCCAGGTCATGAAACCGCAGAGCGGTTGCCAGCAACAGGAGCAGGATCAAGGCGGCGGTTTCGGCCAGTCGTGGCGAGCGGGGTCTGGAAGGCTCGGCCGGACAGGTTTGATCTGGTTCTAGGTCCAAAGCTGACCGATCTCCGGAACTCGTCTTGGATTCGGACCCGAGCGCTGTCGGCGGGCACCGTCATGTTGGGCGTATGCTAACCTCCGACAACCGACCGTCAAGAGAGGGTGCCGGGTCATCGGTCGCCGCTCATTCGCGCGGGTGAGGCCTCGGCCGCGGCTGGCGAAACCCGACCCGGGGCGCTGTCCTTGTGCCGCGGAAGCCTTCCTCGACGGACCGTCGAGAAGTGCCAGAAGAGTGTCACTCTGAAGCGGCAGGACGGAGGCCGGAGCCGCGCTCAGCGCTTGAGC
>Ga0307379_10005546_pt1 | contig 17564 bp, 15 predicted proteins | sample UN2MG_FD_202237 | JGI IMG/M metagenome (GOLD analysis project Ga0307379, IMG submission 202237) | Soil microbial communities from Risofladan, Vaasa, Finland - UN-2 | ecosystem: Environmental > Terrestrial > Soil > Coastal area > Acid sulfate soil | place: Finland: Risofladan, Vaasa | collected... | reverse complement strand
AGCCTGCCACGGCCTGCCGACTATTCCCGCATTTGATGCATCATGCACAATTGATCCCCCCCCTGATTTGGCCATATGAGGTATTACTGCTTGGCTAGTCAGGACAATCCCTTTAAAGTTTACATTTATCAGAAAATCAATATCTTCAAGGGAAGTTTCGGTAAATGGGCGCGTCAGTGTAACACCTGCATTGTTAATCAGAACATCGATCCCTCCAAATGCATCAACTGTGGCTTTCACCGCCTCGTTTACTTGCATCGGATCTGTTACATCAGCTTTCATAGCGATAACTTGAGATCCCTCATGCTTTATCTCCTCAGCTACAGCAGTTAGCTTGTCCAATGTCCTGCCGATGATAAAGAGTTTGGCTCCTTCCCTAGCGAATATCTGCGCAGTAGAACGCCCTATTCCCTGGCCAGCCCCAGTTATAAGTACTGTCTTCCCTGACAAACGCATTGAGGTTTTCATAACTGCCCCCTATCATTAGAATTAAAAAAGTACCCCTTCTTTAACTGAAAATCCAAATTCTTAAGGGGAATAACTCCTAAAACTCAATCTTGCGCAAATTAGATACAATCCCCACAAAAAATTTCTTGCAGTTCGAAATTTTTATATCCAATCAATAGATTAGAGAAGGCCCAAAAGCACAAGCTTCTGAGAACCTTTATACCGCGGGGCTTCTCTAAAATTCCTTGCTTGAAGCGACACCTTCTTATAGAGGCGCTTTTTCAGAATGATCACTTTCTCTTCAGCGGTGTAGTTCTGTGCCAAGAACATCTTGAGCCCCGCTATGTCCTTGAGATCACAAAACGTCCTTTTTGCAACTGTTAAAGATCGGCTGAAAATTTACTGAGTTAAACAAATGCCGGCCATGCGGGACCGGACTCACAGCTCAGTCTACATTCCGTTTTTTTCGGCGACAACGAGATCACAAGCCACAAAATGGCCTGCGCTCACTTCTAGCAACATTGGGTCAGTTTTTGAACACTCTTCGATTGAACGGGGACATCTAGTACGGAACCGGCATCCTGAAGGTATGTTCAAAGGGCTTGGTACGTCTCCCTCCAAGGCAATCCCGCTGCGTGTTTTAGCGATTTTAGGATCTGGTACTGGAACTGCCGACATGAGAATTTGCGTGTAAGGATGAAGAGGTTCAGACCATATAGACGCATGGTCCGCTATCTCAACAATCTTTCCAAGATACATCACCATGACACGGTCTGAGATATACTTGATAACTGAGAGGTCGTGAGAGATAAACAAATAGGACAGACCCAAGTCAAGCTGAAGTCTACACAAAAGATTTAGGATCTGCGCCTGAACAGAAACGTCTAATGCTGAAACCGGTTCATCACATATGACAATGCTCGGATCTAATGCAAGAGCTCGCGCTATGCCGATTCGTTGTCTTTGGCCACCTGAAAACTCGTGTGGGAAATTGTTAATGCATTCAATTCCGAGGCCAACCTTGCTCATAAGCAATTCTATTCTCTTTCTGCGTTCGGAATGGTCTCCGATCCCATGCACCATCAACGGCTCTTCAATAATACGCTGAATAGTTGAACGGGGATTTAATGAAGAGTACGGGTCTTGAAAAATAAATTGTATTTCTCTCCGGAACGCCCGTAGCTCGCGTTTCCCTAATTGCAAAATGTCTTGACCTTCAAAAAAGATCTGGCCACTCGTAGGTTCGATAAGCCTCATGATGCACCTGCCAAGAGTTGACTTCCCGCATCCAGATTCGCCTACAAGCCCTAAAGTCTGGCCCTTTTCTAATCTTAACGAGACTCCATCGACAGCTTTCAAATAGCCACTCGGAGTTTTAAAGTGCTTTTTCAGATCAGTGATTAATAGAATAGGTTCCACGTTAGAGCCAACTTATTGGAAAATAACAATCCATCTCGTCTGTTCTCACGAACCATTAATATTGAAACAGGCGACTTCCTGCTCTGTGTTCGCTGAAATTAAAGTTGGAATCTCAATTTGGCATTTTTCAATGGCACGTGGACATCTCGGGGCAAACGAGCATCCACGTGGCATATGGAGAAGAGATGGGAGACCCCCTTTGATCTCTCGTAGTGAATAATTTCGGTAATTCTGCTTTTGATTAATCCGCGGAATCGCCTCGAGGAGGCCTGTTGTATATGGATGTAAAGGGCGTTCGAATATCTGAGCGGTTGAACCCTGCTCGACTTTGTTCCCCGCATACATGACAATTACTTTATCCGCCGTTTCGGCAACCACACCCATATCATGGGTGATAAGCAGCAAAGCCATTCCTAGTTCATTCTTTAGCCGCCGCAGTAGTCTTAGCACCTGCGCCTGTATAGTTACATCCAAGGCTGTCGTTGGCTCGTCAGCAATCAAGACAACTGGATTACAAGCTGCTGCCATTGCAGTCATGACGCGCTGACGCATACCACCTGATAGCCTGTGGGGATATTCGCGCATGCAACGACCTGCATCAGGGATACCGACCAATTTGAGTAAGTCAAGACTACGATTATATGCATTTTGCCAAGCAACATTCTCATGCGCCAATATCACTTCGGTAATCTGATAACCCACTCGAAGAACTGGATTGAGGGAAGTCATTGGTTCCTGGAATATCATAGAAATATCCTTGCCACGTATTGCTCGCAGTTCCTTATAAGACATTTTTAGTAAGTCCCTACCGCTAAGAAGGATTTCACCGCCAACAACCCGCCCTGGAGGAGAGGGAATAAGACCAAGAATTGACAATGCAGTAACCGACTTTCCGCATCCCGATTCACCGACTAAGGCAAGGCTTTCTTCCTTTTTGATAGAAAAACTCACATTATTCACAGCTGGGATGACTCCCGCACGAGTAAAAAAACTAGTCTTAAGATTCCTCACTTCGAGTACTGGCATGAGACCTTCCATTAACGCTCCTTCTGCCACGGATTAAGAGCATCGTTCAAGCCGTCTCCAAGCATATTCAACGCGAGCACGGTAAGTAAAATCGCAATTCCTGGAATTACTGTAAGGTATTCTGCGATTCGCAATACTTCCCGACCTTTCCCTATCATGGCTCCCCAACTCATAACGTTTGGATCGCCCAAACCCAAAAACGCAAGACCCGACTCATTTAAGATTGCTCTCGCAACAATAAAGGATCCCATTACCACGACTGGTGCGATTGAGTTCGGCAAGATTTGGGTGCAGATGATGCGGATGTCGCTCATACCAATACCCCTTGAAGCCACTACAAACTCACGCTCCCGTAGCGAGACGAATTCACCCCGAACCAAGCGCGCAATTTCCGGCCAGGAAGTAAGCCCAATTGCAGTCACTATTATCCCTATTGAAGGCTGTAATATCGCGACAATAACGATCATGAGCATAAAAGCCGGTATTGTTTGGAAAATTTCCGTAAATCTCATAAGTCCGTCATCCAACCAACCACCATAATATCCAGAAAGAGCGCCAATGGTAACGCCTACAGTAGTTGCAATTATCGTCGCGGTCACACCAATAAGAAGAGAGACGCGAGCACCAAAAAAAATGCCTGCCAGAACATCCCGCCCTAAACTATCGGTACCGAGTGGGTACCTAAAATTCTCGCCTGGGCGAAGGAAAGGTTTACCGACGAGTTCCAGCGGTCCGTGATCAAGAACTAGACCTGCGGTTGCTGCCATCACCAAAATCATCACAAAGATAATTACCCCGGCAACCGCACCACGGTGCCGGCTAAATTGAAACCAAAACTCTCGAAGCGCATTCATATTCATTTCTAGTGCATCTCAATTCGGGGATCCAGGAGGCAATAAATTAGGTCTATGGCGATATTGACTATGATAACCAGGATTGAGGATAGAACACAAATACTCAAAAGGAGATTGAAATCCCTTGCAAAGATCGCGTCAAACGCAAGCCTGCCGAGGCCAGGCCAATTGAAAACCACCTCAACAACGACTGCCCCTCCCAGCACTCCTGCCGTGTGAAGACCGAACATTGTTACAACCGGAAGAAGGGCATTTCGCATAACATGCCTTATAGCTATACGCCGTGCCGACAGACCTTTAGCATGCGCAGTGCGAACGAAATCTGAATCGTATACTTCTAACATTGAAGCACGCATAAGACGGGTGTAGACCGCCATATAGAGTAACGCGAGTGAAGCACAAGGCATTGCTAAATGCTTCACGATATCCCAAAACCAAGCAAGGCCAGAATACCCAGCACCTAAAGTTACCATACCACCGCTAGGTAGAAGTCCTAGCTTTACGGAAAAAAGGATAATCATCATAAGCCCTAGCCAAAAAACCGGAACTGAGTAACAAAACAGAGATACAAAAGTCGTGAAATAGTCGATTCCCGTCCCTGAGTATCTAGCGGCGACTACCCCGAGCAAAGTACCAATTGTAAAGGCCAAGGTTAAGCAGGAACCCATAAGAAGCAGGGTTGCCGGCAGTCTCTGGATGATAAGATCAATTACAGGCATTTGGTGACGGTAAGAAAAGCCGAGGTCTAGATTGATAATGTTCCACATATACTTCAGGTATTGGATGTACAGCGGACGATCGAGGCCATAGAGCTGCCGAAGTCGTTCCATATATTCTGGATTGGCGGTGCCTGCCTCTCCGGCTAGAACATCTATTGCATCGCCAGGCGCGATATTCAAAAGAATGAAAAATACTGTAATGATGCCTATAATTGCTGGAATAGCTTGAAGGAGACGCCTGATTATATATCTATGTGTTGCACTCATTGTATCAAAAACTCTTCAGGGATAAGTAGGTCAGACTTTTTCCTTCCGTGTCTCATAGCTCGACGAATGCTCCGTCCCAATCAAAATCCTGAATTGCAGGTCAGCGCTAGCGGACCTATTGGACTTGGTCCACCCAGCTTCGCCCATCCAGATAATAAAAGCTCGGCCAATTATTCATGGCAAGAGCCAATTAGCTCCCCACTTTCTTCTGGTATTTCAAATCTACGACTTAATGAATAACCACCATTTTTACAGCAAATTTGCTAGAAGTTGGTCAATTTCGTCTTTAGTGTTGTAAAAATGCGGGGATACCCGCAAGGAATCCTCGATCAGAGTAACAATGACCTTAGCTGCAGTTAACTTCTCATAACAAGCTGAAGTCTTATGGTGATTGTGTCTAAACACCACGATATTTGATTTTTCCTGAAGCGTTTCTCTCGGGGCAATGACGCTGTAACCACGAGACAACAATCCGTCGCACAGACGATCAGTCAAACTAATAATTCTCTTTTCCACATTCGAAATCCCGACCTGAGCTAGCAGTCTTATACTAGCACCTACCGCAGCAATGCCATGTAAATTCGGTACGCCGCTTTCAAACCGCCATGCATCAGATCTCAATTCAAACCGATGATCAAGAAATGAGTTTCTCTGCGTCACGCTGAAAGGACCGATGATAGAGGGCTGCACTTCATTGATTAGGTCTTTCCTCACATAAAGCCAACCGACACCAGGGGGGCCCAGCAGCCACTTAAAACTTTGAGTTCCTAAAGCATCGATAGGCAATTGGTGAACATTCAGGGCGATAGCACCAACTCCCTGGGCCCCGTCGACCACCAGATAGATCTTACGTGCCCTGCAGGCTTCCCCCAACCTTTCGATGTCCGTACGATACCCATTACTGAATTGCACAAGCGAAACAGCGATTACGCGGGTTTTAGAATCGCAAGCATCAAGCAGATCATCTATTCCCACACGGCCTTTTTTGCATGGTACCCTACGAACCTGGACACCGCGTGAGCCTAAATTCATCCACGGAAATACGTTGGACGGATACTCAATTTCTGGAATAACGACTGAATCTCCTTCATTCCATCGAATACCATTTGCGATGGTACTGATTGTTAAAGTTGTGTCATATGAAATGGCTACTTCTTCGGGCGAAGCGCCAATAAGTTGCGCATATTCCTTGCGAACTTTGGCCGCCTCGTCCAACAACTTGCCAAAACCCCGCGACCCCTCTTTGTAATGAATATCGACCGATTTTTGTAAGGCCATCACTCCATCAAGCGGAATCGGGCCCAATCTCGCGTGATCCATATAAACGCATTCCTGGGTTATTGGAAACTGTTTTCGCCAACTACCAACAGCACCTTCATTCATAGCACTCCTCCCCCATTAGATCTGCTTTTAGGTGAAACTCCCAGTCTAACAAAAATCCAAATCACCAAACTTTCTCGCTCGTCACCTTGCCGGCTCCGGCCATAAAGCCAGTCAGCTAAGACATGTTGCTCATGGGCCACGCTACACGCTCCTATTTTTCCTGACGGCCAATCCTGCCCAGAAGTAATTAATAACAGACGCTCCGATCAGTGCGGTAAACCCGGAAATATCTCGCCGCGTATTGACTTCATTCAACGCAAAATGCCGGACCTTAGCCTCTTCCCCCAACATTCTCGCTGCAACAAACGCATCGCGCCCACGCATGCCACCCGGATTTCTCATTACCTTCCCTGGGGCATAATGTTGATCTAGAACATCCATATCAAAATTAACATAGACGGCAGTTGTTCCTTCCGTTGCTTTTTTGATTGCCTCCCCTATTATGTCCACAATACCGCGCGCGTAAACGTCGTCAGCGGTAAATATCGTTACCCCTTTCTCCCGCGCATAGCGAGCATAATCTTTTGCTGCAAACCACCCATTGATACCAATTAATACTGCATTTTTTGGATTTACCTGACCACTCAGTTCATCAAGTATCCTTCGATAGGATGATCCACTGCTCGTCTCTTCGCCATAGAAAAATCTCATATCCAAGTGAGCGTCAAAACCTATGACACCTACATGGCCGTCCGTTGCACGACACAAGCCCCTCGCCGCAGCGAAACATAGGGAGTCATCCCCACCCATACTAACTGGTATTATTCCAGACATGATTACAGATTCTAAAATGCCACTCACCCTTTCATGAACACCCTGAACCGAGTCCGTATCATCAACAGGAATGTCTCCCAAATCACTTCCATTGATGATCTCCGAAAAGTCGAGATCAAGCGCAACATTATAGCAGTTCATTTCTCCTAGTGCTTCACGGAGAGCAGCAGGGCCTCCGCTCGTACCCTTTCGGCTCGGTATAACTGTCGCTCCATCGAAAGGTATGCCAATTAGTGCAGTATCAATCTCACCCTCCTGTTCAGTAAGCCACTTTCCAACCGGATGGTCAACAGGATCGCCTGAGACGACTGGTACCTCACTTTGCTTAGTCAGGCTGAAATGTTCTATGTGCTTGATCATTCATTCGCTCCTAAAATTTTGGTTTGAATCCGCCCCGTTTCTGAATTTATGTCTCAAAAATAGGTTCGAATTACACTACATGGTATAGTGAGGTTGGGATGGGGTAACGGAGGTACCCCCGAGTGACCGGAGTTACCCCATCCCTGACCGCAAAGAAAGGAGCATACCATGCATGTGTTTGATCAGGGAAATCCCCCTGAAGCGAAAAAGAAACGACGGTTATTATCACCGGAGAAAAAATTCCAGATATTTTTAGAATCCCACAGCGGCAAAAGGCCTGTAGGTGAACTGCTCCGACGCGAAGGGATCTATTCCACCGATTTAGCCCGCATCCGTGAAAAAGTGAAAGAAGGCGCCCTTGAACGCTTGGCTGACCGGCCTGGCGCAAAGCGCAAGACTGTTGCCCTGGAGGAGTATGAGGCCCTGAAGCGGGAGTTGGAGGAGAAAGAGAGGGCACTTGCTGAGCAGGCGGTGGAGCTGGCGATCCTGAGAAAAAAACCGAATGGGGGTTCGTGGGAGCGATAACAGGGCAGTGGTTAGGGTTCCAACAGAAAGCTGGCATCCTGGTGATGATTGAGCATGCGAGAGGAAAAGGCATCTCCATGACACGGGCCTGTGCACTGTGGAGGATTAATTGGAGACGCGTGGTACGCTGGCGCAGGAAGTGGAAAGATGGTCCAGAGCCGCATACCGTGAAACCGGGCCCCAAAATCCCCCTGCACAGCCTTTTAACAGAGGAGAAGGCATCAGTTCTTAAGATGGCCACACAGCAACAATATGCCGATCTATCCCATCGTATCCTAGCGGTAACTGCCTGGGATCTGGGCCTGTTCTTTGTATCATTTTCCTCTGTATATCGCATCTTACGTGCTCACCATCTCATGTCCATGCGAGGAGATCACCGCTCCCATAATGGCCGTTCAATCCCTCCGGTTCGAAGAGCGATCACCGGTCCGAACCAGAGGTGGTGCTGGGATATCAGCTACCTTTTGACCTATGAGAAAGGGATGTACCTCTACCTGTATCTCCTGCTCGATGAATATTCCCGTAAGGCCATCCACTGGTTAGTCAGCTGGCATCAAACGGCTGAAGAGGCCCGAGACCTTCTTGAAGGAGGCCTCATCGATGAAAACATTCTCGATGTGCCTGAGGATAAGCGGCCTGAGGTGATCAATGACCGGGGCCGTCAGATGAAGGCCAAGTCCATCAGACAGATGTTTGAGGACCACCACATGCCGCACCTGTTCGCCCGACCACGAACCCCCAATGATAACCCGTTTGTGGAATCGTTATTTGGTACTGTTAAGACCGCCCCTGAGTATCCGGGTCGTTTCCTGGATCGGGACGAAGCGGTTGACTACTTTAATCGCTTTTTTCCATGGTACAACACGGAGCATCTGCACTCAGGCATTGAGTATGTCACCCCGGAGCAATGCCACCGGGGATTACGGGAAAAAATTGTCTCCGAACGTAAAGCTAACCTCAAAAAGCAGCGTCTGCTAAGAAAGGAGGTGAATCGTTTACAGCAAAGTGCCTTGACAAATGATCCGATAACCCTAATTGGTAACCAAACTACACCGGCGTTTTGTAGTGTAATGAATCCCTCGATTGAGACATTGTCTCAGAAACAGGTCGAATCCTTCCTAATGACCTTGTCGCCCAAAAACCTGTAAAGTCATCTCTACATGAGAAAAAAGCAACATCGAGTGCTTTCAGAATCTTGGCGTAAGTCCAATCCTTAACATGAAAAGATATAAAGAGAACCCAATGGTCCTAAAGAGACATTGGGTTCGCTATTATATTACTTTTTATCAAGGTAGGCCTCGGCAAAATTGTCGAATACTCCCATGGGCCTAAGAATAAGATCATTTACTCTTTTGTTATAGATGGTGACTCGTAAGAGATACACAAGAGAGTAATCAGGGAGGTCAGTCATCACTAATCTCTGCACATCGTGCCATAACTTTACTCGGTTTTCAACGTCTGTCTGAGCAGCTTCCAGCAGACGGTCCATTTCGGGATTGGAGTAACCCGAGCCATTGGAGAACGGCACGCCGGGTTGAAAGCTCTTTGAATAATAGAAACGTTGAAGACCCGCTGTGGGGTCTGGTTGATTATTCATCATGTTATTTGTGAAGTCGAAATCGCGCAACGTATAGACGCGACGGATGTACGTGGGAAAGTCCTGGCCGCGGATATTGACTTCGATGCCAACCTGCTTGAGAGCCTGCTTAAGGTAATCTGCCGTTCGCTCAAAGGGCGATCCTAGGGGTAAATAGTCGTGGTTCAACTTAAATCGGACCCCTCCGGCATCTCTCTTAAAACCTGCCTCATCTAAAAGTTTGTTGGCTTTCTCAGGATTATAATCATAACTCGGAACATCCGGAGTATAAAAAGGTTTTAACAATATATGGACTGGCCCCGTTGCGATTATTCCGTGTCCATACCATATGTTGTCAAGAATGAACTTTTTGTCAACTGCATGGGCTATGGCTTGGCGTACCTTTTTGTGCTTTAGATACTGATTCTCCAGGTTGAACTCAAGACGAGCAAAAAGCCCTGTATACTTATTATCAGTTGTATCACCAACTAAATGCGGCATAGCGATTAAGCGATCAATATCGGATAATGGCACTGCATTGATCGGCCCTACATCGATTTCGCCGGATTCTATTGCAATAGCACGAGCAGCATGATCCGGTATTATTCGCCAGACTATACGGTCGAGATAAGGTTTAGGCTTATCCCAGTAATTGGGATTCCTATCGAGAATGATATGGCTTCCCCTTACCCATTCCACGAATTTAAAAGGCCCCGTTCCGATTGGAGCTATATTATTTGGATTCGTTAGAGGATCAGTGTTTGCATAAATGTGCTTGGGGACAATGGGTGACTCCATCGGAGAGAGCAGTCGCATAACGTAAGGAGCTGGGTTTCTAAACTTAATTATAGCGGTGTGAGGATCCGGTGTTTCCACCGATGTTACCGCCGCAAAGGTTGCTTTGCCACGTGGATGATACTTCTTCATTAACATGATCGAAAAGGCCACATCCTCAGAAGTGAAATCCTTCCCGTCATGCCATTTAACACCTTTGCGCAGATTAAAGGTAATCTCTGTTTTGTCGGGACTTATTTTCCAAGACTCAGCTAGCGATGGCTTCCAATTGTAGTCCGTGTCATATGTGACTAAGCCATCGTGTATCTTAGGCGAGATAAGGGTCGTCGGGTCAGAAGTGTGCAACGCGCTGACAAGATGCGGTGGCTCCGCATTCAAGGAAACAGTCAAAACGCCACCTTTAATCGGCCCCTGAGCCATTGCAGAGCCTGTTCCCATGACCATCGCAGAAACAAAAAAAATGGTCATGCACCAGAAATACAATCGACGCTTCAGTTCTTTCATGGTTTATCCTCCTAGATCAAAGGGTTACAAGTATGAAAACGTACCTGAGCCAGCTACAAATAACGTGTAAAGAAATAGCTTGAATCGGACAACCCATAGGGAGGGGCCTTACGCCCGATTCATGGCTTCACCATTACGATTTCTAATGACATTTTTAGGCATAGTTGCTGAACACATGACCACGCCCATAGGGCGTGGCTTTCTACAGCCAAATAAAGAACTCTTTTCGTGATCGTGATTACGTTTCCCGGCACACAGGGGTAGCTGGGCATTCAGAATCAAGATGCCGATGGATTCACCGTACCAGCACTGTTTCCTATTCTTGGCTCGCAACAAACTCACCTCCTAGGTGTTCCCATTATGAAATACATTGTCCCAAGGAGATATTGGGTTCGCTATTATATTACTTTTTATCAAGGTAGGCCTCGGCAAAATTGTCGAATACTCCCATGGGCCTAAGAATAAGATCATTTACTCTTTTGTTATAGATGGTGACTCGTAAGAGATACACAAGAGAGTAATCAGGGAGGTCAGTCATCACTAATCTCTGCACATCGTGCCATAACTTTACTCGGTTTTCAACGTCTGTCTGAGCAGCTTCCAGCAGACGGTCCATTTCGGGATTGGAGTAACCCGAGCCATTGGAGAACGGCACGCCGGGTTGAAAGCTCTTTGAATAATAGAAACGTTGAAGACCCGCTGTGGGGTCTGGTTGATTATTCATCATGTTATTTGTGAAGTCGAAATCGCGCAACGTATAGACGCGACGGATGTACGTGGGAAAGTCCTGGCCGCGGATATTGACTTCGATGCCAACCTGCTTGAGAGCCTGCTTAAGGTAATCTGCCGTTCGCTCAAAGGGCGATCCTAGGGGTAAATAGTCGTGGTTCAACTTAAATCGGACCCCTCCGGCATCTCTCTTAAAACCTGCCTCATCTAAAAGTTTGTTGGCTTTCTCAGGATTATAATCATAACTCGGAACATCCGGAGTATAAAAAGGTTTTAACAATATATGGACTGGCCCCGTTGCGATTATTCCGTGTCCATACCATATGTTGTCAAGAATGAACTTTTTGTCAACTGCATGGGCTATGGCTTGGCGTACCTTTTTGTGCTTTAGATACTGATTCTCCAGGTTGAACTCAAGACGATGAAACTTCCCTGTAAGTTTATTATCCGTTGTATCAACAGCCAAATGCGGCATGGAGATTAAGCGATCAATATCGGATAATGGCACTGGATTGGTCGGCCCTACATCGATTTCGCCAGATTCGAGTGCAATTGAACGGGCAGCATGATCCGGTATTATCCGCCAGACTATCCGGTCGAGATAAGGTTTAGGCTTATCCCAGTAATTGGGATTCCTCTCGAGAACGATATGGCTTCCCTTTACCCATTCCACGAATTTAAAAGGCCCCGTTCCGATTGGAGCTATATTATTCGGATTCGTTAGAGGATCAGTATTTGCATAAATGTGCTTGGGGACAATGGGCGATTCCCAAGGGGCAAGCATCCTCATAATATAAGGAGCCGGGTGTTTAAGTTTAAGAATAGCGACGTGGGGATCCGGTGTTTCCACCGATGTTACCGCCGCAAAGGTTGCTTTGCCACGTGGATGATACTTCTTCATTAACATGATCGAAAAGGCCACGTCCTCAGAAGTGAAATCCTTCCCGTCATGCCATTTAACACCTTTGCGCAGATTAAAGGTAATCTCTGTTTCGTCGGGACTTATTTTCCAAGACTCAGCTAGCGATGGCTTCCAATTATAGTCCATGTCATATGTGACTAAGCCATCGTGTATCTTAGGCGACACAAGTTCCGTCGGGTCAGCAGTGTGCAATGCACTAACAAGATGAGGTGGCTCTGGATAAAGGGAAACATTCAAAACGCCACCTTTAATCGGCCCCTGAGCCATTGCAGAGCCTGTTCCCATGACCATCGCAGAAACAAAAAAAATGGTCATGCACCAGAAATACAATCGACGATTTAGTTCTTTCATGGTTTAACCTCCTTGATAAAAGGGTTACAAGTATGAAAGCGTACCTGAGTAAGTGTTTCTTAAAACGGGTTTCCCTTTTACACACATTACCTAAAATACTTCCAGGCTCTCTTGAGGTTCATAAATTAGCCATCTGGCTACATGCCATAGATACACCTTCTGCGCCAGTTACATGTAACCTAAAGAACTCTTTCGTGAATAGAGACGCCGCCTTTCCCTTCTCACGAATAAATCAGGACTGTAGGAAATTCCTATTTCATGGTCTGCCATTCTCTCATAAACCTTGCTAAGCGGTTCCGCGGTTGAGGGAAAAAGCGGAAGTACTTAAGGCTACATGCTTATCTCAAGACTGCTGTCACCTCCACTTCGATCAAGAACTCGGGTAATACTGCCCCAGATTGCAGAGTGGTTCGTGCTGGGTAAGGAGGTTCCGTGAAGTATTCCTTATAGACTGCATTGAAACCAGAAAAATCCTTTAGATCTCGTAACCAAGCATTAACTTTGACAACGTTTTTCAAGCTTGCTCCGCCTGCGTCAAGGACCGCAGATATGTTTTCAAAGGTCAGCCTCGTTTGCTCTTTTATTCCTCCGCTTATAGGTTTTCCCGTGTCAGGATTGAAAGGAACCTGACCTGAAACGTAAATGGTATTGCCAGCGCGGTACGCCTGTGCATAAGGGCCAGGAGGCATCGTTGACTTTTTAGTCTTGATAGGTTCAATAATCACTTTCGTTCTCCTTTCGATAATTTACTTTGTTTGTCAGTCCACTTGCAAACAGTAAGGTCTTTTCCAGATCATTATTTTTGGGCTTAGAAGGCACCTTTCAAATTCTTTCCTTTGGGATGCAGGCCAAGAAGAGCAATCCACGCTATAAAGCACTCGGATGGGTCGTCGAGCGTCCCCTGTCTTGGTTAAATCGATTCCGGAAACCACTTGTGCGCTTTGAGAAGAAAACATCGAGTCACGAGGCGCTGTTGGAGTTGGCTTATGCATTAATCGTCTTTCGTAGGGCTATATTTATTTACGGATAATCTCTAAAAAACATTAGACGGATACTGCCGTCGCAGTAATCTCCACACGGGCTCCTGCTGGCAAGGATTTAACCTCAACTGTTGTACGCCCTGGCGGATTCTTCCTAAAATATTCACCGTAAATCGCATTCATCTGCGGGAACTCTCTTAAATCTGTCAAGTGTACAAGGGTGCTCACAACAAACTCCATGTTTGAGCCGCTTTCCTCTAGAATTGCTTTCATATTTTCAAGCGCACGCCTGGTTTCTGTTTCGATACCTCCGGGTACGATGTGCTTGGTCAAGGGATCCATACCTGTTTGCCCTGCCACAAATATGAGACCTCCTGCTTTGATCGCTTGAGAGTATGGTCCTACCGGGAAACCAGCCTTATCTGTTTTGACCACTGCTATTAAGTTTTCAACTTTTCTTGACATTTGCAAAATCCCTCCTCGATCAACTTTCAAGACTATCCCTGAGTAGCGGTCCAACCTCAGCCGGTCTAGTCGCGATTTTCACTCCCACCGCCTCCAAGGCCGCCACCTTGCCTTCGACAGAACCTTTCCCGCCGGATACAATCGCTCCCGCATGACCCATCTTCTTATCCGGCGGCGCTGTTCTTCCCGCGAGAAAGGCCACTAGCGGTTTGGTAAATCCCCCTCCGTTAATGAAGTCCGCCACCTCCTCTTCCATGGTCCCCCCGGCCTCACCCACCATTACAACGGCCTTCGTCTCTTCATCAACCTGGAAGTGCTTCAGAATTTCCCAAAAGCGCGTCCCCGGAACAGAATCGCCACCCACACCGATCACCGAGGTCTGACCCATGCCGTGGCTAACAATGTGGCTACATATCTCATTGGTGAGGCTGCCACTGCGTGTCATCACACCCACAGGACCTGGCCGGTATACATAATCCAGCCAGAAAGGCACAAACCCTATCATGCATTCATCACGGGTCATGCTTCCCGCGCAATTGGGCCCAAGGATCATGGCATCTTTCTCTTTTGCGAAGGCGATCATCTCAAGGGTATCCTGCACAGGAATACCCTCGGGCAGCAATACAATGATCTTAATTCCTGCGTCTAAGGCCTCAAAAACCGAATCCTTGGAAAAAGCGGCCGGCACATATACGGCTGCCGCATTGCACCCTGTCTCCCACACAGCCTTCTCCACACTTCCGAATACAGGGACGCCAAAGACTTTCTCACCCTCTTTTCCCGGGGTCACACCCGCCGTCACGTTCGTACCGTGCTCTAACATCTTCTCGGTCCAGAACCGACCCTCTTTTCCCGTGATACCCTGAACAACAACCCTCGTGTTCTTGGACAACAAAATTCCCATACTCCTACGCCTCCGCGACCTGGATCACCTTCTTTACAGCACCTTCAGTATCATTGTATGTCTCGATCCCGATTTCTTTAATCATCTCCCTAGCCAGGTCCTCCCCTGTTCCACGGACAGCCATAATGATCGGCATCTTTGGCTTAAGCTCTTTTACCGCCTGGACAACCCCTTCCGCAATCGTATCCGCTCTGGCGAAAAGACCAAACATGACCAAAAGCACTGCCTTCACATCCGGATTCTTGAGAACAATGTGAAGGGCATTGGCCGCATTTTTGTAGTTGTCCCCTCCGAAATCCAGAAAATTGGCAGGCCTTCCTCCGTTAAGTTTGATCAAATCAAGGGTGGTCATGGTCAGACCAGCCCCAGTGCATATCACACCAATATCTCCATCCATCTTCACATAAGTGAGGCCTTTCTGATGAGCCTCATATTCCAGTTCATCACCAAACTGATTCGGCCTCCGAGTGAATTCCTTTTGGCGATAGAGAGCCGCGTCGTCTATGCTCATCTTGGCATCTGCAGCCCAAAGCCCTCCCCCCCCATCCATCACTAGCGGGTTGATCTCCAGCAATTCCGCATCATAGGACCGAAACAGACTGTACAAGGTAGAGAGGATCTCGGCGCAAGCCTTGCTAGAAGCCCCACTGAGCCCCATGCCCGTGACAATGTTTCTTATCTGAAAAGATTGAAGGCCCCTGAAGATATTGATGTGTTTTTTCACAACCGCATGGGGCTTGCTGGCAGCCAGTTCCTCAATGTCTATACCGCCCACGCCCGAGGCGATGATCACGGGCGCCCCTGCTGCCGCATCTACACTAATGGAGAGGTAAAGCTCTTTGTGGATGTCCAGGACCTCCTCAAAAAGAACGGACTCGATGCGTTCCCCATTGAAGCGCTTTTCGTGCCAATCGTTTCCTATTTGAAGAAGGGATGCTTCATCCTCAATTCTCCTAATGAAGCCTGCCTTGCCTCTTTTCCCGGCTAACACCTGGGCCTTCGCCATCACCGGAAATGACAACCTCCCACCAAAAGTTCCAATCTCACGGACATCGTTTACTACCTGACCCTCCGGTACGGGAATCCCCGCTTTTCGGAAGATCTCTTTCGCCTGGTACTCGTACAATTTCATGTGCAGACTCCCAAAAAAGATAGGATGTGAAATGACCATTTAGACCTTCCTACAGATGATCATTCGCCTCTTTCCTCACCAGATATTAGATTCTCTTCCACACCCTTAATGACTTCCTTAATGTGCTGTTGCATCAACTTTTCCGCCAGATCGCTATCCTTCTTTTTGATGGCTTCAATGATCTTCAAGTGCTCGGAAAGAGAGATCTTGAGCCTGTTTGGATAGTTAGCTGTCTGGATGCGAATCATTCTCATCTGATCAAAGAGATTGCCTGCAATCTCAACAAGTTTCCTGCATTGAGACTTTTCCAATACAAATTCATGAAACGCAATATTGGCCTCCGAATATTCCCGAACGCGCCTATCTAGATCGAAATCGAGAAAAGGGGTGAAGATTGCCTTCATTTTCACAACATCCTCTTTGGTTGCGTTTTTAGCGGCGAGCCCTGCTGCCAGACCCTCTAACACGGAGCGTACTAGAAGGACGTCTATGATATCTTGTTTGGTTTTAACAGCCACATAAATGCCCTGGCGGGGAATCATCTTGATAAAACCTTCGGCCGCCAATTGGCGAGTGGCTTCTCTAATGGGCGTCCTGCTGACTCCAAGCTGCTCAGCCAATGCCCTTTCATCAACGCGAATCGGATCGGCAGAACCATTAAGCTCGGCTGTCAGAATAGATTTTTTGATAGCCGCATAGGCGATCTCGCTTAAATTGCTCCGCATTTTGATATTCTCAATTTTCAGCATCTTGACCTGTTTTTGTTTTTTCACGTTCCAAAATAGCGTTAGGAGCTAACGAAAGAGAGCCAGTTCACTCAGATTTTTGGTATTTAATATAATGTATAAATGAGTTTGTCAATAAAAAAATGTAGTTTACCAAAAACGGCAGGAACGGAAGTCAATGACCCCTTTTCTCAAGGGAATCCGCTACAAACTTCGGTTTCTCCGAGGTCCTAATTAAAGTGCTTGACAAACTCATCCACTATTTGTAAATAACACAAAATATTGTATACCAATTTCGCAATTATTTGATTCAAAGCTGACTATCAAGCCGAAAAATAAATGTCCTGTGTGACTTTTGCCTATTCCGGTGAAATCGCCATGCGGTTCCGAAGCATTCCGCCACCCCAGTCCGAGGGATTCCGCCACGCGAGGTCGGGGAAGTCGGAGCGAAGCGACGCTGGTGTTTTCTCTATCTTTCATAGTTGGTGCTGTCAGTCAAGTTTGAATGTAATTTTCTGGTATCGTTCAAAAGTTACGGCATCATGATGTGACCGATTCGATTTGGATGCTGAAGTAGCCCTTGATGCCGAGTTTTTCTTTCCAATAGTGCTCCCACTTTTCACGGGAGTATTGTTTGATCATAATCATCTTGGAGATGTTTGTTACCACCTGATCGGACCATCCCCAAGCGATTTTTTTCAGGCGCC
>Ga0307379_10005544_pt1 | contig 17567 bp, 14 predicted proteins | sample UN2MG_FD_202237 | JGI IMG/M metagenome (GOLD analysis project Ga0307379, IMG submission 202237) | Soil microbial communities from Risofladan, Vaasa, Finland - UN-2 | ecosystem: Environmental > Terrestrial > Soil > Coastal area > Acid sulfate soil | place: Finland: Risofladan, Vaasa | collected... | reverse complement strand
TGAAAGAAGTATGGGGCGAGGTGGCGCCGGAGCGGTTATGGCTTCAAAAAATTTAAAAGCTATCGCGGTAAAAGGAACTGGTGAAATAGCAGTAAGTGAACCGAATAAATTTAAAGAAGTTGTAAAGGAGGCTATTGCTTATGTACGTAAAAGCAAAGCCAGTCATACTGAATATGGCACTGCTCAATATACTGCTATTATGAATGAACTTGGCTGTTATCCGACCCGTAATTTCCAAACCGGAGTATTTGAGGGGATTAACACTATCACCGCGGAATATATGAAAGAAAACTTCTTTGTAAAGAATCAAGCCTGTTTTCGGTGCCCGGTAGCTTGTTCCCAGTTATGTGAGGTGAAAGAAGGTATTTTTAAAGGAGCAAAATCAGATCCAGAATATGAATCTATAGGTACTTTGGGAGCCATTTGTGGGGTGAGTGATTTTGCAGCTATTATCAGGGCAAATGAAATTTGTGACGAACTGGGTATAGATACTATGTCTGTTGGTGTTATAATTGGTTTTGCCATGGAGTTATTTGAAAGGGGATATATTACCAAGAAAGATACTGGTGGGCTTGAGCTTAAGTTCGGCAATGGAGTAGCTATGGTAAGTATGATTGAGAAAATAGCGAAAAGAGAAGATATTGGAGATTTGTTAGCAGAAGGTATGTTAGGTATTGCTGAGAAAATGCCGGAAATGCAAAAATATCTGATGCAGGTTAAAGGGCTACCCTTAGCAGCTTATGATCCAAGAGGTTTTTATGGTAATGCATTGACTTATGGAACTTCGAGTCGCGGTGCTTGTCATAATGTTGGGGGTTGGAGTATTCGAGATGAACTTTTATCAGGTGAATATGATCGTTTTGCTGTTGAAGGAAAGGGACAGTTGATAAAATCTATTCAGGATACTCGGGGTTATATAGATTCACTGGGTATCTGTACTGTAGTTAGAGGCGGATATGGTTTTACTGATAAACCTCAAGGTAAAGTTTTAGAATATTTAACCGGTTATGATTTTACTCCAGAACTTATGACTATTGGCGAAAGAGTATATAATTTAGAAAGATTAATTATCAATAGGGAAGGTAGATTTAGGAAAGATGATATGCTTCCGGAACGATTAAGAACAGAGAAAATGCCGGAAGGTCAGGCAAAAGGGCATGTTATCAGTGATGAAATTTATAATACCATGCTTGACGAGTATTATGAAGTTCGAGGCTGGGATATGAACGGTAGACCCACTAAAAAAAGATTACGCGAATTAAGTATAGATGATATTTTAACTTGAAAAGGTGAATTATTTTGAAGGTTAAAGTAAAATATTTTTTGAATTTTAAAAAGATTAGCGGACATTCAGAAGAAGAACTATTCTTTAAGGATGATAAAGTAAATGTGAAGGATGTATTTAAAGTACTTAATAATAAATATCAGATAGAATATAAGAAAGTTGTGTCTACAGGAATAGTTATGGTTAATAACCGGTCAATTAATCAGCTGGAGAAAGAGAATACCATACTTAAGGATGGTGATGAACTAATAATTATGCCTATGATTTCAGGTGGATAGTCCATAGGATTAATTAGTATTATAACTTTTATTTAATGATATTTTGTTATCAGTTTATTTGGGATTTATAAAAAAGGAGGTTTGTTTATATGAAAATATTAATTACTCCTCGCTCCTTTGCGTCAGCTTCAGATAAACCCATGAAGATGCTTACCGAAAAAGGATATGAAATACAATTAAATGATATTGGTAGGCCTTATAAAAAAGAGGAAATGTTAAAACTTATAAGAGATGTAGATGGGATTATAATTGGAATAGATGAACTAAGTGCCGAAATAATTGAAAAAGCAAATGCACTAAAAGTAATATCCAAGTATGGAATAGGTTTAGACAATATTGATATAAATATGGCAACAAATAATAAAATTATAGTAACGAATACCCCTACAGCTAATCTTGATGCTGTAGCAGATTTGGCTTTTGGATTGATATTGAGTTTAGCCCGAAGAATTCCTGAAGCTGACAAAAAAACAAAAAGTGGGGCGTGGGAAAAAATTATTGGAAAGTCAGTCTGGGAAAAAACTCTCGGGATTATCGGACTCGGAAAGATAGGTCGGCAGGTGGTTAAACGTGCCCAGGGTTTTAAAATGAATATTTTAGTTTTTGATCTAATTAAAGATAAAAAATTTGCGCAAAAATGTGGTATTAAGTATGTTAATCTGGAAGAACTTCTTCAGAAATCAGATTATATCACCATTCATATTCCCTTAAATGATGCTACCCGTGATATGATTAGCTATGAAGAATTAGAAAAGATTAAAGAAGGTGCATTTTTAATTAACACTTCACGCGGTGGAATAGTAGATGAGGGAGCTCTATATAATGCTCTAAGGAATAATAAATTAAGAGGAGCAGCTTTAGATGTCTATAATAATGAACCCCCCAGAGAATCTACTTTAAAGGAATTGGATAATGTAATAATGACTCCCCATATTGGTGCCTATACAGAAGAAGCCATAGAAAATATGAGCATTCAAGCTGCACAAAATTTAATTGATGTTTTAGAAGGAAGAGAACCCCAAAATAGAGTTAATTAATATATGATTGTATGCGGAGTCAAGAAAATTACAGTCCTTTAGTTTAAGAATTGAAGGACTTTTTTATTTTTTCTTTTTTAAAAAGAAGGATTTTTAATGGATTTTATCGAATTATACATTATAAATAGTTTTTAAAATAAAAAATAAGCTTTTTAATTTTAAGGTAGCAGTTTTCTTTTGAGAAAAGGTTTATAGGGAAGGATTTAGAGGTGAATTGAGGAATGGAAAAAACATTGGTGTTAATAAAACCTGACGCCTTTAAAAGGGGCCTTGTTGGGGAAATTATTTCGAGATTTGAAAGAGCAGGACTAAGGTTGGAAGAAACGAAAATAGTAAATGCTGCTACAGAAATTGTGGAAAAACACTATCCTGATGATAAAAATTGGATTAGATCTATTGGCAAAAAGACCGTAGATGCCCATAAAAAATATAATTTAAATATTGCAGAGGATTTAGGGACTGATGATACCCTGGAAGTTGGTAAATTAGTCAGAAAATGGCTGATTCAACATCTAACTTCAGGACCAGTATTTGCCCTTATCTTAAGCGGAAACCATGCTATTGAAGTTGCAAGAAAAATAATTGGAAACACGATTCCTCTTTTTGCGGAGTTAGGAACAATAAGGGGTGATTTTTCGATAGATTCACCTGACCTTTCAATTAAAGAAAAGCGGGCTTTACAGAATTTGGTTCATGCCTCGTCAACCATTGAGGAGGCGAAACGAGAAATTTCTCTTTGGTTTGAAAAAGTCGATAATTTATTGAGCTAGTACAACATTCCACTATCTTAGAGTAAGGGTTTAGCTTATTGTTTTTAAATTGTAAATTTATTAAATAAGCGGAATTCTTGAAAAAGGGAGGTATAATGATGACAACATTTTTAATGTTTGGGAAGTATTCATCTGAAGCCATAAAGGGAGTAAGCGGTGCACGTACATTAGAGGCTAATAACCTTATTAAAAAAAATGGTGGTGAAGTAGTCTCTCAATATGCTCTGTTAGGAGAAAATGATTTGCTTTTTATTGTAAATTTTCCTAGTGTAGATGACGTAATAAAATCTTCAGTAGCCCTGAATAAATTAACTGGGATTTCATTTAATAGTGTCCCAGCAATAACAGTGGAACAATTCGATAAGATTATCGCTTAGATATATTTTGATGTATGTATTAAAACTTGTTAGGTTTTTTAATTTAGCACAAAGTATAGATAATGGTTAATGTACTAGCTCAATAAAAATGTTTGGTAAGAGAGTTTTAATTATAGTTAGTGTAAACTTTAGTGGGGTACTTTAAGAAAAAAAAGAATAGCTATCGCTTTTGTTTTTCCAATATTCTTTTTCGTATGGTACTTTTCTTTCTCTTTACTCGATACTAGATACTGATTTTAATATAGACGAGGTATAGAAAATATGCTAACATTATCTCGTTAAAAAGAGGGATACCAGATTCACAATAATATTAATCTGTGCAATCAGCAATATTATATTAGGAGGAAGTAATGAAAGAAAAAGTAGAGGCGGCTTTAGATAAGATAAGACCATCTCTTCAGGCAGATGGCGGAGATGTCGAATCGGTAGAAGTAACTACAGATGGAGTAGTAAAAGTAAAATTAATCGGTGCCTGCAGTGGATGTCCCATGAGAGAGATGACTTTACAGATGGGTATTGGCAGAGCATTAAAGGAAGAAGTTCCTGAAGTAAAAGAAGTTGTAGCAGTATAATTTAATTTAATAAAATAATTACAGAAAAAAATAAATATAATAAGTGTAATAAGGGGTAAGATATTATAATATATCGCACCCCTTATTATTTTAAAATTTAAAAATAACTTCACTTCAATACGGAAATCTTGTTGGTTTAAACTTTGGGTGGATAGTAAGAAAAATTGAAGAATATTTATTGCTTTGTTTTTTTATCTTTTTTTCTTTACGCGATACTCGATACGCGATACGCAATACGAAAAAAATCCTGATTTAATTGTAAAATACAGCAATTTTCAGTTATAATAAATATTATAAGAAAATATCATAAACGCATATCTACCCTTTTTGTAATACGCAAGAGAAAAAGATAGCTCTTTTTAATTGATATCTCAATTGAGCAGACCTAAAGTAGGATATAATAATTGATCTATAAAATATTTTAGGGTGATAATTTATGAATAATACCAAGGTCAAAGAATTATTTAACAAAATATCTAAAAAGATTTTGTACACGCAAATATTAGATGATATCTTTTTGGTTAAAGAGTTTATTGGAAAACATATCGAAAGTCCTGCATTTTTAAAGCAATTAACATCTATGGTAGAAAATAAAGATTATAGCTGTCAGGCTGTATATTCATTATGTAAAGATATCCTCGTAAAGATTGATAAAGAACACAACCCTACTAATTGGCTTTTTCAGGTGTATCAATTTACCCTAACTAAATCTTTTCCTGAAGCAGTAGAGACGCCTGTTAAGCATATCTCCGATAATTACCGAAAAAGTTTCTTGCTCTATTTAGAATTTTTAAGGGTAATTTCGAAGTTCCAGAAGTCATCAGACAATTCTACTTTTTTCAGTAGATATCCTCTTAATTTCTTAGCCTCCGAAGAAAAAAACAAATTAGAAAATCCTGTTGAATATAAAAGATTTTTAAAAGTATTTAATGATGAGTATATCTACGAGATGATGAGGCTATGTCAGGAAATTTCAAAATACAATACCCTGGACCATATATGCGGGGTCAACTGGATTGCTTTGTTTGTGGGCAGACAATTGTGTGATCTGGGTCTTCCTGTTGATTTGGGGAGGATTTCGGGAGCTGCGGCAGGACATGATATCGGGAAATACGGATGTAAAGATATCGAGATAGAAAGGACTCCTTATTTGCATTATTACTATACTGATATGTGGTTTAAAAAACACAATATTCCTTATATCGGACATATTGCGGTTAATCATTCTGTTTGGGATTTGGAATTGGAAAATTTACCTCTGGAATCACTTGTATTAATTTACTCCGACTTTCGGGTTAAGAATGTGAGCAATGGTCCAAAACAGGAGATGAAAATTTTCAGCTTAAAAGATTCTTTTCAAGTAATATTAGACAAATTGGATAATGTTGACGAGAAAAAAAGAAAGAGGTATTACCGTGTTTATGAAAAATTAAAGGACTTTGAAAATTATTTGATAAATTTAAGGGTAAATTTAGATGTAGAGAATAAAGAGATAAGTTCTTGCAAAAAGGATAAAAAGTCACCGTATTATTCTCTCATGCAGGGCCAGGAAGTTATCCAGAATATAAAATTTCTTTCTATAGAGCATAATATAAGTTTAATGCACGAACTTCGAGATGAATCTTCTCTTAATTCACTTTTAGAATTAGCTCGAAGTGAAAAAGATTGGAATAATCTGCGGGAATATCTACAAATATTTAATGAATATTCCACCTACTTGACTCAAAAACAGAAGATGATTACTTTGAGATATTTATATGAACAGTTGACTCATCCGGAAGATGAAATAAGATGGAGAAGTGCAAATCTTATCGGGTTATTGATTGCGAGCTTCGACGAAGATTACCGTAAAGAGATTCCCCGGGATGTTACTCTGAAACCTCCAACAGTTACTAGCATAGCTTTATTGGAAAGATATTTAAAATACTTTTTACAGCCAGACCATAAAAAGATTGCACTTCATCAATCTCGCATTATTAATAGCGTTGAAAATATGATTTACTCTCTTTTTTCTAAATGTCGTAATAATCAGGCAATCGATTACAGAAAAATAATTCTAAAACATTATAAAAAAGATCTGTATACCGACGAAGTGATTCAACTGTGTTTAATAAAAACTGCCAAACATATTTCTCTATGTTCAGATGAAAAATCTGTAAAGGTGTTATTTGATTATGTTTTAAAGATGTTAAAGAAAGAAAATCATAATCTCAGGCTTACTGCTTTAGAGGTAGTCTATGATTTAATATCTCAAATTGATAAAAGGTTTAAATTCATAGATAGTTTAAGAAAAACATTTACTGGTAGTATTTCTGCTTCAGCGCTCCCCGCTGAAAATTATTTAAATATGAAGATAGTTGAATTATTAGGTTTAGATGAAAGCACCGTAAAAAGATATATGGAATTTTACCGAAGAGATATAGAAAAGATACAGTATATATTTTTAAGCAATCTTAAAACTTCAACCAGTGGAATAATTAAAAAAGTTCAGATAGAACTTCTATTGGAACATACCTTAAAGAACCAGCAGGAAGAAATCTACACCGCTTTACATTTTTGTAATATTTTAAAAGTTAGCGGAATAGAAGATATTAGAAATTTAGCCGGCCGAACCCTGGTGAAATTAATACCTTGCTTATCTTTTGAACAGAGGAACGATATAGCTATTGAATTATTACGGGCTTTAGAAATGGAAGATTATCAGTTTACAAAATATATTCCTTACTATTTAGGTCAATTAATACTTTATCTTACCCCTAATGAATTAGAGGAACTTATTGATGATTTAATAGAAAAAATTAAACAGTCAGATCCCAAATTAAGCTCATTGCTGCTTAGGACAGTCGGTATAGCCATCGCTAATTATCCCAAGTACCGAGAAAGATTTTCGGAAAAAGAGAAATCGTATGAAAACAGACTTAGCAAGATGATAGGTATTCTTTTGAATGGTTTTGTACACTATAATTTAAAGGTTAAGCAGGCAGCATTTAGAGTTATTGGCAGGGAAATATTTGGTTCAAGGCATCTTAGTTTGGAAGAAAAAAACCATATATTTCAACTTATTGCCAAAAAAATTCTTACTCTGTTAACCCCGGTAACTAAAGAGGGCTTGATGTTTTTAATAAATTCTACCGGACTCAGTTATATGTATAAATTTATCTCTGATTATAATTTTTACAAAGGGAGTATAACACTTGAAACTCCAGAAAAAATAGCTTTCTTTCCAGGGGCTTTTGACCCATTTTCTTTAAGTCACAAAGAGATTGTAAAAGCAATAGAAGCACTTGGATTTGAAACATATTTAGCAGTTGATGAGTTTTCCTGGTCTAAAAGAATCCAGCCACACCTCTTCAGAAAGAATATAATAAATATTTCTATTGCTGATGAACTTAATGTATATTTATATCCCGAAGATTTACCGGTTAATATTGCCAATCCGGATAATCTAAAGACCTTAAGAGAAAATTTTCCATTTTCTGAAGTGTATATTGTAGTAGGCAGTGATGTTGTATCGAATGCGTCTGCTTACCAAAAAAATAAAAGAAAAAATTCTATACATAATTTTTCTCATATTATTTTTGATAGAAGAACTCCACGCACTGCCGATAAGAATGAAAAAATGGCTCAGAAGGATATTAAAGAAATAAAAGGAAAAATCTTAAAACTTAATCTTACCCATTGTTATGAAGAAATAAGTTCGAGCCAAATAAGAAGCAATATTGATGAAAACAGAGATATTTCCAGACTTATTGATCCTTTGGCTCAGAAATATATTTACGAAAATGGTTTGTACCAAAGAGAACCACAATATAAGAGCGTAATGCAAACTATCTCTATTGATATACAGATAGTTGAAAATATTACCCCGAATTTAATAGAAGAACTTTTCCAGAAAATACTTTCTAAACATGATCAAAATGAAGTATCTAAAAAGTTGACCGAGTTTACCTGCAAAGTAAATCCGAAAATTTTGCTATTACGTGATGTTCGTCACAATGGAATGATATTGGGTTTTTCAGCATTTCATTGGGTTCGTTCAAACATTCTTTTCCAGGAGTTTAAGGACAACTTGATATCCGAGTATATTCGGGAAAATGCAGTTGGCCGCACTATAGTTATTGATGGTATTTTTACCATAAGTGACATAGAAAATAAATCGGAACTTGAAAATCTTGAACAGGCTATCCTTACCGAAACTCTTTCCTTTTGTATAGAGAAAGATTACAATTATATGATATTTAGAAATATATTTAATAATTATCCGTTAGCTTCTTTAAACGAGAATTTAGAACTTATGGGTTTCTATCGCTTACCCTTCAGCAATAAAGACAATCCGGTATTTGTAGTGGATATTAGTAAACCCTGCATAATCAATCTGGATACCGAATCAATTATAAAGGAACCTTTTTGCCAAAATTTAAACATTAAAAAATCCGTTATTGCATCTCGAAAGAGATTATTAAAATCATTTACTACTTTTTATCCCGGGAATATAGTTTTACCATTTAATATAAATTTGATTAACCAGACTATCGTAAAGAAAATTTGCAAGATAAACAATGTTTCGACAACGCTGTTAACCCCTCGACTTTTAGGAGGATCAATGTGTATACCTTTCGGAAAGATATTGCATAAGATGGTAGTACCCAATACGGTAACTAAATCTCTTCATACTGAAAAAATATTTGATTCTGATATGAAAAGTTTTAGGATCGGTGCTTTCGCCAATTATATGAGCCTGGAAAATCAGGTTAAGATGATTCGATCATTTGATATGCCCGTAATTCTTATTGATGACTATTTACATAAAGGGTATAGAATAAAGACTATCGAGCCTTTATTTAAAAAATATGATATCAGGGTTAAAAAAATAATTGTTGGAGCACTATCCGGCAGCGGGAAAGAGATAGCAGCTACATTGAATAGAGATGCAGATTGTGCTCATTTTATCCCCAATCTCAGGCTTTGGTTTAATGAAAGCGAATTGTATCCTTTTATTGGTGGAGATGCATTAATGAGAAAGATAAGAACTCAGGGAAATTTAGTTAGATCTATCAGTCAGATACTACCCTATACTTTCCCTTCATTTATTAAAAATGTTCCTGCAAAAACAATTTATAATTTTTCTGAGGTTTGCATTGAAAATGCTTTAACCATATTAGAAGCCTTGGAAAACGAATACCAAGTAATTCAACAAAGAAAATTAACTTTAGACCATTTAGGAGAAGTAATTATTTATCCCCGATATCCTGATCAGGGAGAAGATATGGATTATAATCTGAATCTTAGTCCCTCTCATTATTTAAGAAATAGCCTTGAACTTTTACAGCGTATTAAAGTAATGGCAGACAGGGGAATGTGAGGCCAAGTTAGTATATCGTATATCGTATATCGTATTTCGTATATAGTAAAGAAAGAAGAACTAAGAATACAGAAGACAGAATATAATCGTATCGCGTATCGAGTATATAGTAAAATACAGTGATAAGTGATGAGTAATGAGTGATGAGTTTCAGGTTGCAAGTCGCGGGTTAAAAAAGTATGGGCGTATTGCATACGCCCATAAAAAATCAGTAAAAATATTGAATAATTAGAGATTTGATGTAGGGGCTTGATTTATCAAGCCCGCATGCCTCTCCCCTGGAGGGAGAGGGTTAGGGCGAGGGAGAAAAATTAAAGATGTTCTTCTATAAACTAAAAGATAAAGTATTAATTTCCCAATCGGAGCACAATGAATTAAATAAAATATCTGAAAGCGAAGCTGAAGAGAGCAAAGAAATAATTTATGTACTTAAACAGGCAAACCCTCTAAAATCAAGAAGAAATTTTTGCATTTCCGATCCATCACTAATCTTTTTAAAAGAAGAAGGCATCCACCTACTACAGAAATCCAAGAAGATTAATTATAATTTATCCTCATGGCTTATGGAAAGAATAAAAGAAAAAAAAGTGAGTTCGCTTAATACAGGATACCCTAACTGGCAGGAGGCATTAAATTATAAATTCCCTTCACGGTGGAAAGTTAATATTGTAGGATTGGGTGATGTAGGAGGTATCCTCCTTACCGGTTTAAGATTATTGGGGAGAAGATATATTGAATCTATCGGAATATATGATAAAAATGTAAACTCAATAAAGAGATGGGAGTTAGAAGCAAATCAGTTATTTTGTCCTTTTACTGCTAACAAATTTCCTGAGGTTTACCAGTTAGGAGAAGAAAATATTTTTGATTGTGAAATGTTTGTATTTTGTGCAACAACAGGAGTTCCTTCTTTGGGAGAAGAACGGGAAGATGTAAGAATGAAACAATTTGAAGGAAATTCTAAGATAATCTCTGATTATGCCCGAAAAGCCCGGGAAAAATCGTTTAAGGGGATATTTGCTATTATCTCAGATCCGGTAGACTTATTGTGCAAAGTTGTTTTTCTAGCCAGCAATAAAGACATAAGCGGAGAGTTTGATTTTAAAGGATTAGCAGCAGATCAGATAAGAGGGTATGGATTAGGGGTGATGTATGCCCGGGCAGTCTATTATTCAAAACAAAATACTGAAACTGCTAAATATAATCGAGAAGGCAGAGCCTTTGGTCCTCATGGACAGGGTTTGGTAATTGTCAATAGCTTAAAAAAGTATGATGAAAATTTATCAGAGATGCTTACTGAGCAAACCATAAAAGCAAACTTAGAAGTGAGGGAGACCGGTTTTAAGCCTTATGTAGCCCCGGCTTTATCTTCCGGGAGCTATCCTCTTATTGCTACCATGAATGGAAAATGGCATTATAGTGCAACTTTTATGGGGGGAGTATTTATGGGAGCGAAAAATAGGTTGCTTAAATCAGGAACCGAAATTGAAAGATTAGACCTCCCGGTTATTTTAACGGAAAAAATTAAAAGAAGTTATCAGGAATTAGGTAATATTTTATAATTAATTACCGATAGAGGAAATTATTTTATGGAAACGATTTATTTAATTATGCCGGGAAAAATATCGGACAGTTTTGTTGAGGTTGTCAAAATAGCCACAGAAAATTATCAATTGACAATTTTAAAAACTATTCAGGATTTCCCTGTTGATTTACGAAATAAAAAGATTATATTTGCTATTGAATTAGATGAATGCGGATTTAATATTCCTTTATTTGAAATGCTTCTAAAATTAAAGGAAAAAGGAGATGATTCACTTTTAGGTTCAAGAGCTGTAATTATAATCCGGAGTTCTAGCGAATTGTATACCAAGAGTGCCGCTCAAAAAATAATTTTTTTAGCCAACCAGATGGGCTGCAGATTCCACGGTCATCCAGTGGTGGAAGCTACTTACAATCTCAGCAATTTTCTTACCTGGCAAAAAACTTTTAAACTGCCACTTATAGAGATTTATAAAAAACAATCCAAAGAATTAGTAAAAAAAATAGCAGGGGAGAATTTAAAATTAATTGACAGACCGAAGATACTCGTGTTGCATTCGAGTTTGTTTAAGACTTCCAATACTCTTATGCTTTGGAGAATGGTAAAAGAAAATCTTAAAGGAGAAGATATAGAGGAGCTCCATGTAGAAAATGGAACTGTAGTAGACTGCAGAGGATGTTCTTATAAAACCTGTATCCATTATAGTGAAGAAAAAAACTGTTTTTATGGGGGTATTATGGTAAAAGAAATTCTCCCTGCGATAGAAGGGGCTGATTGTATAATCTGGTTATGTCCTAATTATAATGACGCAATATCCGCAAAGCTTATGGCAGTTATAAATAGAATGACTGTGCTTTACAAGAGGATGAAATTTAGAAATAAAACTATATTTTCCATTGTGGTTTCCGGTAATTCAGGGAGCGATTGTGTGGTTAAACAGGTAATCGGAACTTTAAATATTAACAAAGGATTTCGGTTGCCTCCTTATTTTGCTTTGACCGCAACAGCTAATGACCCCGAATCTGTAAAGAATATCCAGGGGATAGATAAAAAAGCAAAAAAATTTGCTGAAAATATTAGAGGGGAAATAAAAAAATAAAATATAGAGATTTGGTTAATGTTATGCAAAAGAAAGATATTAAAAACTTTACCTTAAATGAATTACAAGAGGAAGTTAAGTATTTAGGTGAACAAAAATATAGAGCAACTCAATTATTTGATTTACTTTACAGGAAGGGCATAGAAGATTTCAGGGATATGCTGAATCTCCCGTCATCGCTTAGAGATTTACTTCAAGAAAATTATTATATTAGTAAGGTAAATTTAGTTAAATTTGTTAAATCGAAAGACCAAACCGAGAAATATTTATTTAAGTTGGAAGATGAAAATTTAATAGAAAGTGTCCTTATTTTTTCCGATAAGAGAGTTACCGAATGCATATCCTCCCAAATTGGCTGTAAATATAACTGTTTGTTTTGTGAAAGCGGCAAAAAGGGTTTTACCAGGAACCTTACAGTTAGCGAGATTATAAATCAAGTTTTATTCGTTAAGAAGAAAATGAAGTCAAATCCCAAAAATATTGTATTTATGGGTATCGGAGAACCTTTAGATAATTATGATAATATTGCAAAAACTATTTGTATATTAAACTCTAAAGATACATTTAACATTGGAGCAAGAAAGATCACTGTCTCTACCTGTGGGATAATTCCAGCTATAAAAAGATTACAAGAGCGTAATTGGCAGATTGAGTTATCGGTTTCCCTACATGCTCCGGAAAACAAATTAAGGTCTTATCTAATGCCGGTAAACAATATTTATCCATTACCTGAACTGATAGAATCCTGCAAGAATTATGCGGATAAAACTAACAGGCAAATTACCTTTGAATACATTTTAATTAAAGGAGTGAATGATTCCCTGAACTATGCCGATAAATTAGCTACACTAATTAGTGGTTTTAATTCCAAAGTAAATCTAATTTCTTTTAACCCTGTTCCCGGTTCTTTGCTTCAGGCGACCGCTGCTCCCCAGGTTAAATCTTTTAAAAGTAAATTGATAACTAAGGGGATTCCAACAACTATAAGAATATCAAAAGGTGACGATATCTCTGCTGCTTGTGGACAGCTAAAGAGCCCGCATCTAAAATAATTTTAATAAACATTGAACATTCTATCGCTTATAATATCTTTTCCTGAGTTTTTTCTTTCTATTTGCGCGATAAGCAATACGCGATATCGCAATACGAATTTTTCTTGACTTTATAAACATATCTGATATACTTTTAACGAAGATAATGTTGGCTAACGGGCCCATAGCTCAGCTGGCAGAGCAACCGGCTCATAACCGGTCGGTCCCTGGTTCGAATCCAGGTGGGCCCACCAGAAAATTGATAATTATAAATATTATTAATAACGCAGGTGGTGTGGAATTTATGGAAAAGCATGAAATTATAAAAATGCCAGGATTTTATTAAAACCTTACTTCTTCTATGTAAGAAGTAAGGTTTTTTTGTTTTAATGGGCTTTACAACTATGAAGGAAGGAGGAATAAGTTATTGGAAGAAGAACAGTATTATATACTTTTAGAATTACAGAAAATCGATATTGATATCGATGAAGAAGAGAAAAAGAAGAGAAGCTTACCCTTAAAAATAGAAGGGATTACCAAGAAAATCCAGGAGCTGAAAGATAGTTTAAAAAATAGACACGAAGATTATAAGAATTTGCAGATTAAATTTAAAAGAAAAGAATTAGACTTGGCTGAAAAATCTAATAAAATTGACAAACATCAGGGAGATCTATACGGAGGAAAGATATCTGATATCAGGGAACTTAAACAAATACAAAAGGTAATAGCTACCTATAAAGAAGAAAAAGATGGCATTGAAGAAGAAGTATTAGACTTAATGGAAGTAATGGAAGATCTTAATAAATCAATTTATAATTTCGATGAAGATTTGAAAGACAAAGAAAAAGAGTTCAAAAAGTGTCAAGAGGAAATAGATTTAGCAATGTTAGTAATTAAAAAGAATATGAATTCATTAAATATCAAAAGGGGAGAGATATTAAGTAAAATAAACGATAGCCATCTTTTAAAAGAATATGAACTTTTAAGAAAAGAGAAAGGTGGAAAGGCCATTATAGAAGTTGATGGTCCTATATGCCCTGGCTGTTATCTTGACCTTCCCAGTGATGTTATTTATCAATTACAAAAGAATCGAAAGATAATAAGTTGTCCCAATTGCAGCCGAATTCTAATCTGGGAGGGTTCACTGTTGGTGTGAGCTTTAGTGGGATAATTGATAGAAAGAAGAATGCTACTTTTTCTTTCTCTTTCTTAACTCGATACTCGATACTATATACTTGATACTTTCTTTTAAACTAATTGACTTTATTAGATTAAAATGATATTTTGAAGTTGAAAAAAGAATATTTGATAAGTAGATCAGGTAATCGCGGAAGAAATAATATTTCTTCCGAGGAAAGTCCGAGCTCCACAGGGCAGAGTGCTGGGTAACCCCCAGTGAGGGCAACCTTAAGGAAAGTGCTACAGAAAATACACAGCCGATCACTCAAGATTGAGTGCTCGGCAATGGTGAAAAGGCAGGGCAAGAGCCTACCAGTTGTTAGGTGACTAACAAGCTTAGCAAACCCCACTCGGAGCAAGACCAAATAGGAAGAGCTGTGGTGGCCCGCTGAATCTTCGGGTAGGTCGCAAGAGGTGTAAGGTAACTTACATCCTAGATAGATGATTACCACCCTTATAATTAATTCGTTAGTTAGTTACTTTAGCTGGTTAATTGGTTAATAAATTATTAGTATTAAACTAGTTAACCAGATAATAATCAACTAACTAATTTGCATTTTGCTTTTTAAACTAATAACTATTCACTAACGACTAATTTATAAGGGGACAGAACTCGGCTTATACGGTCTACTTATCAAAATAAATAGATATAAGGACATACGGTAAAAAATATTTTATTGTATGTCCTTTTTTTATTCTTTTTACTTTAAAAATGCTCCTTCCAAAAGCCAGTTTTTAAGTCTGTCCTTCTATTTTCCTCAAAAATACACTGAGAAATAGTGTATCTATTATAGAAAATACGCTAAATATGTGGTTTTTCTAATTTTATTAAAAAAAATCAAATTATTTTCAAAAAAAAAGAGGATTTTTCAAAAGGATGTAGTATAGTATATACAGTGGAGAAAAGTGGAGTAAAGTGGAGGATAAAAATAAAGGAGACTTTATGTTTTTAGGGCAGTATGAGCACGCTATCGATGAAAAGGGAAGATTGATTGTTCCGGCGAAATACCGGGAATCTTTAGGTGATAATTTTATTATCACTTTCGGTCTTGATACTTGCCTTTTTGTATATCCTCTGGAAGAATGGAAAAATTTATCTGAAAAAATGAAGCTGCTCCCCTTAGGGCAGAGAGATGCCCGGGCATTTAAGAGAATACTATTTTCCCGGGCTACCGATTGCACCATGGACAAACAGGGCAGAGTCATTATCATGAAATATTTGAGGGATTACGCTCAAATCAATAAAGAAATTATGGTTATCGGAGTTTTAGACAGGATAGAGATCTGGAGTAAAGATATATGGCAAAAATATTTTAAAGAAGTTGAAAGTTCATACGAAGATATTGCCGAAAGAATATACGAACAAGAAGGGTAATCTATGGCAAATTTCTTTCACATTCCTGTGTTAACAAAAGAGATCTTAAATTATCTGAACTTAAAGAAAGGAGGTGTTTATATCGATTGCACTTTAGGGGGTGGAGGGCACTCCAAAGCAATTTTGGAAAAAATTTATCCCCAAGGCTTACTGATCGGTATCGACCAGGATATAGAGGCAATTGAAACAGCAAAAGAAGAACTAAGAAGTTATATTGATAAAACAAAATTAGTTAAAGGTAATTTCAAAAATTTAGAAGGAATTTTATCAGATTTAAAAATTGAAACAGTTTCGGGGATAGTCTTTGATTTGGGAGTGTCCTCCCACCAATTAAAAAAGAAAGAACGAGGATTTAGTTTTAAAGAAGATAGTTATTTGGATATGCGGATGGATTTAACTCAAGAATTTAAAGCTGATATTTTGATTAATAGTTATCCCGAAAAAGATTTGGCTGAAATATTTGAAAAATATGGAGAAGAACGGTTTTCCAAGAGGATTGCCCGCTTAATTATAGCAGAACGAAAAAGGGAAACTATTACTACAACCAAGCAGTTAGCCGATTTAGTAGTAAGATCTCTTCCTAGAACTAAAAAGAGGCACACTTGGAGAATTCATCCCGCCACCAGAATATTTCAGGCTATCAGGATTGAAGTAAACCAGGAGCTTAAAGCATTAGAAAAGGGGCTGGATCAGGCTATTAGGGCGTTAGAGAATGAGGGAAGGATATGTGTTATTTCTTATCATTCACTGGAAGATAGAATAGTTAAACACTTATTCAAAAAAGTAGAGAGGGAAGGCAAGGACCAGGGGAATTATGGATTGAAGATTATAACCAAAAAACCAATTGGACCTGCTTCGGAGGAAGTAAGGGAAAATCCTAAGGCAAGAAGCGCTAAATTGAGAGTGGCAGAGAAAACAATATCTGTATTTTAATTCATTAGTTAGTTGCTTATGTTAACAACCATTCACTATCAACGAAAGTAAAGGGGCGATAAAATATGAGAGGGAATAGCGCTATCACTACTGTTAATTACGAAAATAAGAATGGCTTGTTTGTTTTTGTGTCATTTTTACTATTAGTAATTTTTATCACTTTTGTAGTAATTTATTATATTTCCAATAATATTGTACTAACCGAGTTGGGATACAAATTAATAATGTTAGAAAATGAAAAAACAGCCTTAGAGGAAGAAAATAAAATACTTGAATTTACTGCAGAGACTCTTTCTGCTTTAGATAGAATTGAAAAAATTGCTTGTAATCATTTAGGAATGATTAGGCCAAAAGAAGTTAAATTTATTGCCTTAAAACTCGCTCCCGAGATTAGCTCCGGAAATGATATGGGAATGATCAGCAACAATTATGAAATAGAAAAGAATTTTTGGGCTAGTTTTGACTTAAAGGATATAAATGACTTGATTTTAGGGGTATTAAAATAATATACTTGTAGCAGATTAAGTTAAAGAGGGCGGAAATAATTGTTGCTTTCCAAAGAAAAAAAAGAACGTATTATTTTTTTACTTATAGTATTCATAATTCTTTATTTTTCATTAATTTATAGGTTATATAACATTCAGGTCGTTCAGAGTAGTAAATTTAAAGAAATTGCCAAACAAGAACACCTCACTTCTTTTTCTATTGAAGGAGAACGAGGTAATA
>Ga0307379_10005542_pt1 | contig 17570 bp, 20 predicted proteins | sample UN2MG_FD_202237 | JGI IMG/M metagenome (GOLD analysis project Ga0307379, IMG submission 202237) | Soil microbial communities from Risofladan, Vaasa, Finland - UN-2 | ecosystem: Environmental > Terrestrial > Soil > Coastal area > Acid sulfate soil | place: Finland: Risofladan, Vaasa | collected... | reverse complement strand
ACCCACTCCCTGCACGATGCCGGAAACGTCGATGCCCTTGCGAACCTCCATTGCCGCACCTAACGATCACCCGCCCGGCCGCGGCCCACAGGCGCCGCGGGCGCACCCCGCGCCGTCCGCCGCCGCTCGTCCAGCCACCGCCGCCAGGATTCGAGTCCCGATTGCACCATCGAACAGACTTCGATGATTTCGATTCCCGGATGGATGCGAAGCGCGTTCTCCTTCGCCGTCGCGAGGTCGAAGGGGACATAGGGCAGGAGGTCGGTCTTGCTCAGCACCAGCAGGTCGGCGCGGAAGAAGATGGCGGGATACTTGAGCGGCTTGTCGTCGCCTTCCGTGACGCTCAGGACGACGATCTTGGCGGCCTCACCCAAATCGTAGCCGGCCGGGCAGACCAGGTTTCCGACGTTCTCGATCAGCAGCAGGTCGAGATCTTCCAATCGCCAATCGACGAGAGCGCGCTCCACCATGCGCGCGTCGAGGTGGCAAGCGCCGCCGGTAGTGATCTGCTTCACGGCAAAACCGAACCGCGCGAGGCGCCGGGCGTCGTTGTCGGTTTGAACGTCGCCGGTCAGGACGGCCACGCGCTCACCGGATGCAAAGCCATCGAGGGTGCGTTCGAGCAACGTGGTCTTGCCGGCACCGGGAGAGCTGACAAGGTTTAGACACAGTACTTCATGGTTTTGAAAGCGCGCGCGAAGTTCACCGGCGATTCGGTCGTTCTCACTCAGAACCTTCTTTTCCAATGGGATACGGCTCATCTCACAGACTCCCTCGATACGGTTATTGATGGTTTTGCTCCCTCACCTTTACCCGCCCCACTCACGGTTCCTCCAACTCGAGATAAACAACTTCGAGCTCGTCACCGCCGATGCATCGCGTTTCAAGGTAACCACAATCCGGACAAGAAATATCGAACTCGACAACGCGAAAAGTGCGGTCGCACCGAGGACAACGTTGCCGCCGCGGCCTGGTTTCGATTTCCAGCGCCAGCGGCGCGAACTCGGTCCCGGTCACGAGCACGTTGAAGCAGAAATCCAGCGAATCGGGATCCACGCCCGCCAATTCTCCCACGCGCAGGCCCACCTTGGTCAGGCGCGCGCCGGGACGCCGCGCGGCCTCGGCTCGCACCGTATCGAGAATCGAATTGGCGATGCTCAGTTCGTGCATTGAAGAACAGGTTTCAGGTGCCAGGTTTTAGGTGTCAGGAAAAGATTCCGGAGCCGCTTCCTGAAACCTGGCACCTCACACCTAACAGATACGCGGCAACTGGTCGCCGGAGAGCATGTCGACGATGCGCGTCGTTCCCAGCACGGTGCGCATCGCCACCACGCCGGCGTCGGATTCGCGGACCGTCCCGATGATAGCCGCCTCGCCCCCTAGCGGGTGGGCCCGCATCGCGTCAAGAATTTTCTCGGCGGCCTCGGGAGCGACGATGGCAATCAATTTCCCTTCGTTGGCCACGTACAACGGGTCGAGTCCCAGCAACTCGCAGGCGCCCTGCACCTCCTCACGCACGAGCACGGCGCGCTCGTCGATCATCATGCTGACCCGCGATTGCGCTGCAATCTCATTCAAGGCGCTCGAAACGCCGCCGCGCGTGGGATCGCGCAGGCAGCGAATCGAATCCTTGGCCGCATCGAGCATCGCCGCAACCAGCGTGTGAAGCGGCGCGCTGTCGCTCGTGACTGGGCTTTCGAACTCCAACCCCTCGCGCTGCGCGAGGATGGCGATGCCGTGCTCGCCGATCGAGCCGCTCAGCAGGATCCGGTCGCCCGGGCGCGCCTGGTCGGCTGAGAGTGTTAAACCTTCCGGAACGAGTCCGATTCCCGAGGTGTTGATAAACACCTCGTCGCCGCTTCCCTTCTCCACAACTTTCGTATCGCCGGTCACCACTTCGACGCCGGCCGCGGCGGCAGCGCGATGCAGCGACTCCACAACCCGCCGCAGAGTTTCCATCGCCAGGCCTTCTTCGATAATGAACGCCGCGCTCAAAAAGAGCGGCTGCGCGCCCCCCATCGCCAGATCGTTCACGGTCCCATGCACCGCCAGCGAGCCAATGTCGCCGCCGGGAAAAAACAGCGGGCTGACCACAAACGAATCCGTCGTAAACGCGAGGCGCACGCCATTCACGCTGACGATGGCCTGGTCGTCGAGCCGCGCCAGAATGGGATTCTGAAACGCCGGCAGAAAGATCTGGCGAATCAGATCGGCCGTCAGCCGGCCGCCACTGCCGTGGCCGAGAAGCACCTGGTCGCGCGCCGGCAGCGGCGCCGGGCAAGTAAACTGGCCGATCGTTTCGCGTTCGTCTTCCACGGCCGTTTTCCTTAGTGGGTAGCGCGGAGTACCGCGTTCCAGAAACTCCGCGGCTGTTGGCTCACCCTGCCGAAGAGCCGCAGACTTCCTGACAAACGGAAGTCTACGCTACCCGTCTTGTCAGCGGCGAGACTCATAGCATCTGCCGGAATTCCTCGATGCTGATTTTCAGGTCCGCGATGATTCCGCGCAGGGTCTTTCGCTTCAGGTCGCCTGAGTGCATGGGAATCACAACTCGCCCCTTATCGCTGGCCCGCACGTAGATTGCGTGACTGCCGCGCTGGCGGCGGAACTGGAAACCCAGCCGTTCAGCAATCCGTGCGGCCTCCTTGGCGGTGACAGCGGGGAGTTCGGGGCTCAAGCCGAAACCTCAATCGGCTTGATCAGGATATCTTCTTCGGGGATAGGCAATCCGTCCTCCACCAAGCTTTCGAGATAGAGCTCAATCGCCTCGCGAATATCCCGGACGCCGTCCTCGATGGTTTGGCTCTGCGTGTGGCAGCCGGGCAGGGTGGGGCAGAATACGTGGTAGCCGCCTTCCTCTTCCTTCTCGAAAATCACGGTGAAGCGACGAGCCATGGGTCACCTCGCATTGCTCCATTCTAGCCCGATTCCCTCGCCAGAGGTGAAGCGCTTTTGGCTCGGGCGCCGAAAGAAGCCGGTGAGGACCCACACTCCCCGGCGGAGCCAGACGCCGGCACTACCGCGGCTGTATGCTCCCTCATACCTTCACCTTGTGCCGCCGGTACAGGTAGTAAGCGGCGCAGGCGCCTTCGGCGGAGACCATGGGCGCGCCGAGCGGCGATTCCGGCGTGCAGCGCGTCCCGAACGCCGAACAGTCCGTGGGCTTCTTCAATCCCTGAAGCACTTGGGCGCTGATGCACTCGGCGGGCTCTTCGGCGGAGAAATCCGCGAGGCCGAAAACCTTTTCGGCATCGTACTCGGCAAACTCCGGGCGCAAGCGCAGGCCGCTCTGCGGAATCGAGCCCACGCCGCGCCATTTGCGGTCGCAGATTTCGAAGACCTGCTCCATGATGCGCTGCGCCGGCAGATTCCCCTCATAGCTCACCGAGCGCGCGTACTGGTTCTCAACTTCCGCCCGGCCTTCTTCGAGCTGCGCCACCAGCATGGAGATGGCTTCGAGCAAATCGATGGGCTCGAACCCGCCGACGACGAAGGGCACGCGAAAGTCGCGGCTCAGGGCTTCGTATTCCCTGTAACCCATCACCGTGCAGACGTGCCCGGGAGCGATGAAACCCTGGACGCGATTCTGCGGCGAGCCAAGCAGCAAGCGGATGGCGGGCGGCACCAAAACGTGCGAAGCGAGCATGGAGAAATTACCGAGACTCTCGCGCTTCGCCTGCCACGCCGCCATGGCGTTTGCCGGCGCCGTGGTCTCAAACCCGATGCCGAAGAAGACGACTTTGCGCTGGGGATTGGCGCGCGCAATCTTCAGCGCTTCCATTGGCGAGTAGACGACGCGAACGTCTCCGCCCGCCGCCTTGACTCGAAAGAGGTCGGAGTGCGAACCCGGCACGCGTAGCATGTCGCCGTAGGAAACGAACGTCACGTCCGGCCGCGAGGCGATTTGGATGGCCTTGTCGACGGTCTCGAGCGCTGTGACGCACACCGGGCACCCGGGCCCGTGGACGAGCGTGATCTGCGGCGGGATCAATTCGTCGATGCCGTAGCGCATGATGGTGTGCGTCTGGCCGCCGCAAATTTCCATCAGCATCCAGGGCCGCGTCACACGGCGGGCGAGCTCGGCCACCAGGCCGCGCGCAATCCGTTCGTCCCGGTATTCGTCAATGTATTTCATGGGAAGAATTGGTCCATTGTTTCATTGGTTCATTGAAGCATTGAAGCGCCGCGCGGAAAACCTGTGCACCGCATAGCCTGTCAATGAATCAATGACTCAATCACACAATCACCAGCGGTAGCCACGGTTAATTCGTCATTTGAATTAATCCGTCAGCCGACGGATTCGTCATCCAGGGAAGAGCCCACGGTCAGAAAAACGCTGACTGTGGCTACCAGAACTCACGGTCCGCTACGAGCGCCGGAACTGGGCTCTGAATCTGCACCCAACCCTTCATCTTCAAGCAAGCCCATGGCCTCGAGGATGCGAAAGGTCTTTTCGGCCTCCTCCGCGTCCAGGCGGCTGATGGCGAAGCCCACGTGCACGATGACGTAGTCGCCCACCACCGCTTCCGGAACAAAATCGAGGTAGGCGGTCCGGGTGATGCCTCCGAATTGCACGCGGGCGATGCGGTTACCACCGCGCTCTTCGACGTCGAGGACCTTTCCGGGAACCGCGAGGCACATCAGGAACCTCCGGGAAATGATTTGTCGCCGGGCGGGAAGTGGCGCGGGGCGAACGTCCCATGCGCGGGCGCGTCTAGTGTTGGACCGCCAAAAGAAGAGGCGCAGGATATTGCCTTGTCACCCTGAGCGAAGCGAAGGGTCTCACCGCATGAGTCGGCTGTCAGAGAAGAAGATGCTTCGCTGCGCTCAGCATGACATTCCCGGTGGTCCATGTGACGCTCTTTTCTGAAACACAGCACCAGCAACAATGCTGAGAGCCGGGCGAAGCTGTCCACCACAGTCTGGATCGCCGCTTCCACGGCCTCGGAGCGCGGCTTATCGGGCGCGAGCGTTTCGATCTCCACTCCGAGCAGAAACAGGCGCGGCGCTTGCCACTCCAGCGCCGACATCAGGCTGAGCGCCTCGGTCAGACCCCAACCGTGACTGGAAAGAGCGCCCAAGCCGCGCGCCTCCAAATCGGGCGAAGGCAGAGGCACAAGATGCAGGGTGCCCGGCGGGGCGCCGCTCGAAACCGCGTCCACGAACAGGATGACATCGGCGCCCTGCATGCAGTCGAGTAGCTCCAGTCCCGCTTGCGGCCTGTCGAGCAGTTCGCACGAACCATCCCAATTTTCGCGCAGACGGCGAACGATCTCCAACCCCGCGCCGTCGTCACCGGCGTAGGGATTCCCGCAACCCACCACTCGCAGCCGGCCGGGGCGTGTCGAGCGCTCCGTGCCCCGCTCGTCTTCAATCGCCGGCTTATTCACGGTCGACCTTCAATTTCAGGAAATGCGTCGCGCAGGAAATGCAGGGGTCGTAGTTGCGGATGAGCTGTTCACAGCGGTGCTGCAATTGCGCATGCGGCAGGTCCAGGTATTTGGGGACGAACTCCCACAAATCGCTCTCGATGCATTTCTGGTTTTGCGACGTGGGAGGAACAATCTTGGCGTCGAGAATGACGCCTTCCTTATCGAGGCGATAGCGATGGTAGAGGATGCCGCGCGGGGCTTCCGTGCAGCCGCAACCCGTCGAGGCACGCGGCTCGAAGGGCACGGCGGGCGCCTCCGGCGGCTCGTACTCGCCGATGATGCGCAGGGCCTCGTCGCAGGCGTAAAGCGTCTCCACGCTTCGCACCACGATGCTCTGAAATGGGTTGAGGCATTTTGGCCCGAGCCCGGCGGCGCGCGCCGCCTCCTGGGCGAGCGGAGAGAGCCGGTCGAAGTTCAGGTTGTAGCGCGCCAGCGGCCCGGTATGGTACGCGCCGCGGTCCTTGAGGACGGAGTGCAAGGCGTTGGAATGTTCGACGTGCTCTTCGACAAAGTGGTTCTCGTATTCGCGGACAGGAATATTTAATCCCTTGTTCGAAACCAGCCGCCCTTCGTTGAAGGGATATTCATCCGGGTGGCGCAGGGCGACGAATTCGTAATCCTGCTCGAACTCCGGGAAAGGCAGCGTCGCCGCCCAGCGAACGGTTTCGAGAGCCGCATCCCGCGCCCATTTCAGTTTTTCGGCGAGCGGCTCGAGCTCCCGCCGCGCCGGCACTCTGTAGAATCCCCCGACGCGCACGTTGATGGGATGAATTTCCCTGCCCCCGAGCAAGGTGACAATATCGTTGCCGACCTTTTTCAATTTCAACCCGCGCTCGACCGCCTCGGGGTGGTCCTTGGCCATCCGGATGGCGTCGGGATATCCGAGAAAATCCGGCGCGTGGAGCATGTAAACGTGCAGGACGTGGCTCTCGATCCATTCACCGCAGTAAATCAGCCGGCGAAGCGCGCGCAGCGGGCCTTCTACCTTGATGCCATAGGCGTCTTCCATGGCATGCACGGAGCTCATCTGATAGGCGATGGGACAGATGCCGCAGATTCGCGCCGTGATGTCGGGCGCCTCGGTGGAATTGCGGCCGCGCAGGAAGGCTTCGAAAAAGCGCGGCGGCTCGAAGATTTTGAATTGAACGGCCGCCACCCTGTCGGCCTTGATCCTCAGGTAGAGCGCGCCCTCGCCCTCGACGCGGGCCAGGTAATCGACTTTGATCGTCTTACCCTTCATGAGCCTCGCTCGCTTTGCGAAATGCTTCCGCGTAGGCGTTGAAGCTGCGGAAGGCTCGGACGAGGTCCGGTTCCTTCACCCCCAACTGGACCCACTGGGCGCCGAGCGATTCGGTGTTGGGCGTCTCCATCGGTCCGAAGCATCCGTAGCAGCCGCGGTCGTAGGCCGGGCAGATGGCGCCACAACCGGCGTGGGTGACCGGCCCCAGGCACGGCGTGCCGCGCGCCACCATCACGCAGACGGTGCCGCGCTGTTTACACTCGACGCAGACGCTGTGCGGCGGCGTATTGGGTTTGCGCCCGTTGAGAAAGGCGCTCAGCACTTCGACGAGCTGATATTTGTTGACGGGACAACCGCGCAGCTCGAAGTCCACCAAGACGTGGTCGGCGATGGGGGTCGATTTGTTCAACGATGAAATGTACTGCGGCGTGGCATAAACGATGGAAATGAACTCTTTCACGTCCTTGAAATTGCGCAGCGCCTGGATGCCGCCCGCCGTCGCGCAGGCGCCGATAGTCACCAGGAATTTTGACGCCCGGCGCACCAGGTGGATACGCTCGGCGTCGTGCTGGGTGGTGACGGAGCCTTCGACGAGCGAGAGGTCGTAAGGGCCTTTCACGACGGCGCTGGAGGCTTCGGGAAAGTTCGCGATCTCCACCGCCCCGGCGACGGCCAACAATTCGTCTTCGCAATCCAGGAGGCTGAGCTGGCAGCCGTCGCAGGAAGCGAATTTCCAGACGGCGAGTTTGGGTTTGCGGGCGCGCGCCATATTAGATCTCCCGCCCTTCGAAGTAGGGCTTGATACGGTCATAGCGAAACACCGGCCCGTCCTTGCAGATGAACGTGGGCCCGTACTGGCAGTGTCCACAGAATCCGATGGCGCACTTCATGTTGCGTTCCATAGAGACATGGATGCTGTCGAAATCGATGCCGCGCTTGTTGAGCTCCTTCACGGTGAACCGCATCATCACTTCCGGCCCGCAGACCATAGCCACGGAGTTGAGCGGATCGAACGGCGCCCTGTGGATGAGCGTGGTGACGACACCGACGTTGCCGCGCCACCCGCCCATGGCGCGGTCCACGGTGACGAAAACGTCGAGGTCAAACCGGGCGCGCCAGGCTTCCAGATCCCGGCGAAAGAGGATGTCCGCGGGAGTCCGGGTTCCGTAGAGAAGGACGACCTTTCCATAAGCTTCCCGGTTTGCCAGCACGGAGAAGAGGACGGGGCGAAGGGGCGCGAGTCCGATTCCGCCCGCCACGATGACCACGTCGCTGCCTGCCGATTCTTCCACGGGCCAGTGGCTCCCGAAGGGCCCCCGCACGCCCAGCACGTCGCCGCGTTTCAGCTTGACCATGGCCTTGGTGACCGTCCCCACGGCGCGCGTCGTGTGCACGAGCAAACCCGCCTGGGTCGGATCGCCGCTGATGGATACCGGAACCTCGCCCACGCCGAAGACGTAAAGCATGTTGAACTGCCCGGGGGTATAGAGCCGGGTTCCGGCGCCGTTCAGCGGTTCAAGCTCGAGCGTGAACGTATCATCCGTTTCGCGCCGCACGCGCTTGACGCGGTGGGGATGCGGGAGCATCGGGCTGTTGACACCGGCCGTGATGGGAGATTCAGCGATGGGGTTCATAGACGTTTAACAGCTGTAATATCGTGGCCTCCAGCCGATCCTCGATGATGTGCGCGAAGCGCTTTAGGAGTTCGTAACCCAAATCATGATCTTCTTCGCATTTCTTGCGCAGGCAGACGCCATCCAGAGCAATAGCCCGGGTCAGCTCCACCGCCCGGGCATCGAACTGCCAGTGGTAGGGGGGGAGAAGCCATGACCAGCCCAGGATTTCGCCCTCCCCCAGCGTCAGAATGGTGATGGAACCGCGTTCGGCAGCGTAGATCTCCACCGCGACTCTGCCATGACGAATGAGATAGAACTGATTGGCCTCCTCACCTCCGCGGAAGATGTATTGGCCGGCGTCAAAGCGAACGTTGGCCGCACATCCGACGAGCAATTTGAGATGACGGTCCTCCAGACGTGCGAAAAAAGGGTGTTCCGCCAAGATCGGTTCAAGGGTCTCCATGTTCATCCTTCCCGGTTGAAGTCGTCGGAACTCGTTCGGACTGCCGGATGGCCCGGACTTCCTCGGTAATATCAATGCCTACGGGACACCAGGTGATGCAGCGCCCGCAGCCCACGCAGCCTGAAGTTCCAAACTGATCGATCCAGGTCGCGAGTTTATGGGTCATCCACTGGCGGTAGCGAGCCCGGGGCGTCGACCGGATGCTGCCACCGTGAATGTAGGAAAAATCCATGGTGAAGCACGAGTCCCACTTTCGCCAGCGCTCGGCGTGCTCGCCCGTCAAATCGGTGACGTCTTCGACGGTCGTGCAGAAGCAGGTGGGACATACCATCGTGCAGTTCGCGCAGGTCAGGCATCGCGCGGCAACGTCGTCCCACCGCGGATGCTCGTAATTGCGATAGAGGAGCTCTTTGATACCTTCGGTCTCCAGCTTTCGGCCCATTTGGCTCGCGGCTCTGGAGACAACCCGGTCGGCTTCGCTGCGTTCCTTCTCGGTCGCCTGGGTCGACGACACTCCTTCGAGCACTGCAGCCCCAGCCTCGGTTCCCACCTCGACAAGGAAGTAATGGCGGTCGCCATCGATGATCTCGGTAAGAGCCAGGTCGAAGCCGGACGTGGCCTTCGGACCCGTGTTCATCGAGGCGCAGAAACACGTGCCGCCCGCCTGCCCGCAGTTGACCGCCAGTATGAAGATGTTCTCCCGTCGCGCTTTGTACGCGGGGTCAACGTACTGACCCTGGAGCAAGACCTTGTCCTGGATGCCCATGGCGTGAATTTCGCAGGAGCGAACGCCCAGGAAGGCTACCTTGGGCGCTGCGAGGGGTTCATCCGTTGCCCGGAAACCGTTCCCATTGCGCTTCGCCTGCCACAAGCGCAGGGCTGGCACGTGAAGGAATTGTTTCCAGGAGTGCGGGCCGACCACAAATCCGAAGAAGGCGTTATCCTTGCGCTTTTTCAGGCGATAGCGGCCCCCGTCCTGCTCGTCGGTCCACCCGACGGGCAGATCGGAGGGCGAGGAAATCTCGTCATAAACAATGGCGCCGTCGCGAACCGTGGGGCCGACCAGGGTGTAACCGGCCGCGCGAAGACTGGCGAAAATGCCTTCGAGAGAGGCCTTGGGGATTTTTGCGTTGCCCGGAATTGGGGGCATTGCGGTCTTCCTTTCGTCGATCAAAGGGCCCCGTGCTGCCAATCCTCGGCCTCTGAGCGCCGACACGCCCCTGGGCCGGAGGGCGAGGTGAGAACCCTGGGAGAGCCTCCTTGCATGATAGGGCCGCGGCTCCCTTCGCCAAAACTCGGCTCTTTTCGAACCTCTCTCAACAACGCTCGGCAGGGTAGGGGCAAGCACGCACCTGGTCGGAGGGCTTCCCCCCAGCACCCCGGAGCTTCAAACCTGACCCTGCACGCGCACAGCCAATTGAATTCTGTTACATCTTCCATGCTAGTTTGACATGCGTCACATTTCAATGACGAACCTACCTTGGAGGGTAGGTGATTTCACCCTGATTCTCACTGCAAACGGCGGGCACTCAGCCACTGGGGCGGCTTAGCTCGCATTCGAGGCGGGCTCCGAGGCCACCGGCAGTCGCACTGTGAACGTGCTTCCCTTCCCCACCGTACTCTCCAACGTGATGTTCCCGCGGTGCTTGGTGACGATCCCGTAGGCAATGGAAAGTCCCAACCCCGTGCCGTGACCGCTCGACTTGGTGGTAAAAAAGGGGTCGAAGATCTGATCGATCTTGTCCGGGGGGATGCCGCATCCGGTGTCTGCGATCTGAACTTCCACGAAGTCGTCGACGGAGTTACGCCGTGTGGTAATGGCGATGGTGCCTCTCTCCTCCATGGCCTGCACGGCGTTCAGCAAGATGTTCATGAAGACCTGTTGGAGTTGGGGGCGGTCAGCCAAAACGGGAGGGAGGTCGGGGTCCCATTCCTTGACGATCCGAATGTTCAAGAACAGCGCCTGTCTGGCCAGCAGCGAGAGCGTGTCCTGGAGGACCTTGTTGAGGTCAAGGAGTTCCATGCTGACCTCAGACTGGCGTGAGAAGTCCAGCAAGCCTTTGACGATATCCCGGCAGCGCTCCGTCTGCTTGAGGACCTCCTCCAGGTTTTCGCGGTTGGGGTCGTCGGGCTTGCAGTCTTCCAGGGTCAGAGCGGTCAGCGCGAGGATGCCGCCCAGGGGGTTGTTCACTTCATGCGCGACGCCAGCCGCCAGCCGGCCCAGGGAGGCCAGCCTCTCGGACTCCGCCGCCCGCGCTTGCATGGCCATCAGCTCTTCCGTTCGCAGCTTGACCTTTTCCTCGAGAGTTCGCCCCCACTCCTCGAGGTCCGCCTTCATCTGCCGCAAGCTCTTGAGCATGGCGTTGAAGGACGCGGCCAGGAGTCCGATCTCATCCTGCGAAGAGGCATGAACCTCCTGATCAAACCGACCGGCAGCGATGTTGCGAGTGGCGGCAACCATCTTGGCGATCGGCTGGGTAATGCTGCCGATCATGTAGTATGTGATTCCCACGATTAAGATGAATCCGATCGTGGCAATGCCGAAAAAGGAGAGAATGACCCGATTGCGGGTGGAGGTGTAGGCTGCTTCCAAGAGGCCCACGTAGAGAATTCCGACGATCTTGCCCTGGTAGTTATAAATGGGGTCGTATGCGCTGATATACCAGTCATTCACCACAAACGCGCGGTCCCGCCAGATCTGGCCTCGCCCCAAAACGGCGTCATAGACTTCCTCGGAGACCCGCGTGCCCAGGGCACGCTCGCCCGCCGCAGTCTTGACGTTGGTCGAAATGCGAAGGTCATTCTGGAATATCGTCACGGTAACGACATTTTTGCCTTCGAAGCTTTCGCCCTTGGAGATGATGTGCCAGGCGCGGTCCACGATCTCGAGGTTCCGGTTCAGCAGTACGCCTCCGTACAGAGCGCCCAAGATTCTGCCATCGGTTCCTCGCACAGGCGCTGCTGCGATTAGCACCATACCGGAGGTCTCTTCCGCCTTGTCGACGGGCTTAGCCTTCGGGGTAGGGACGAAGCGGAAGTAGGCTCTCTCCCGGAGGAGGGGATCTTCGTCGTTGAGCAGCTCGGCCGGGACAATCTCCGTGGCCGCCGCGGCCTTGCCTGCCAGCGCCGCCCTGACGACGCCAATGGAAGAGACATCATCTCCTGCACGGTCCGGCTGTGAAACCCGCACGATGACACGTCCCTTGCTGTCCGTAAGCGTAAGGAAGTCGACGGGGGTATCCCGGCGGATTGAGCGCAAATAGTCAACAAGGGCGGCTGTGTTTCCAACCGACAAGTAGTCCGAAATTGTCGTCCCTTGCGCGGAAATCACCACAGCGCGCCTCAGGCCCGCGAGCTGCTGCTCATACACCGTGCGGGCGGTTGCCAGGTGACGGTCAACCCTCTGACGCGCCTCCCTCATGATCGTGGTACTGACGATCCAGGAACCCAGCACGGAGGTAGCCAGTCCCCCAATGGCCAGGATCACTAGATAGCTTGAGACCAGCTTGGTCTTCAGCGATAGCCGGCGAAACCTGGGGTCAAATCGCATTGCCATTTCGCATTTCGCCCGCGAGCCCGGGAGGGCAGGACTTTGGCCCTAGTGTGTGGTTGTGCTCAATGGGACATTCCGGCTGGTTCAAATCTCTCCTCCCAGGAGGACTGTTCCCCGCGCCTTGGGCCACGCTTCGAAGGCCGCAGGGGGTTCATGGAATTCGTGCACCTGCAGGACTTACCGCGCGGCCCCCCTCTGCACCGCGACCCTACTTTGGACTCTCCCGCGAGCCTCCCTCCCCTGCCCGCTCGCGGTAGGGGGGCAAACTAACCCGAAACGTGGAGCCGACATTGACTTCGCTCTCCACGTCTATGCTTCCCCCCATTTCAGCAACGATCTTCTTGCAGATGGGCAGCCCCAACCCCGTGCCGGCGGCTTTCTCACCCTCGCCACTCGGGATGCGAAAAAAATCGTCGAAAAGGAACGGGCGGTGCCTCTCACAAATGCCCACGCCGGTGTCCTTCACCGCAACCACAATCTGCCCTTCCTCGACCTCGGTGGAAACGCTGACACTTCCACCCGGCTTGTTGTACTTGATGGCGTTCGCGAGCAAGTTGTCAAGAAGCACGCTCAGGGAGGTGGAATCGCCTCGGACGTAGCAGTCCTTTTCGGATGGGTGCGCCTGGAGGGAGACACCTTGTCGCGCCGCCACCTCCTGGTGCCTCTGGAGGGCTTCGGCAACAATGGGCTGCAAATCCACCTTCGCTTGCTGGGATGCCAATCGCCCGCCTTCCACCTTGGCCAGGGTCAACCAGTCTCTGATCAGGGCCTGCATTTCCTCGATCCGTTTCAGGCATCGCTCGAGCCACTCTTGCTGTTGGGCGCGTGCGTCCTGCCGGTCACCCAGTCGCCGCATGACATCCAAGTACTGATGGATGGCAACCAGGGGAGTCTGCAGCTGATGCGAGACAAAGGTCACAAAACGCCGCTGGAGCAAAGCGCGTTCCACTTCGTGGTGCAGCGACTCCAGCGTCAGCCGCCGGCGCTCAAGGCCCCGTTTGACGATCAAGCGAAGCTCGTCCGGGGAGAAGGGCTTGGGGAGAAAGTCATAGGCACCGCGCTTCAACGCTTCCACGGCGGTGTCGACGGTCGCGTAGCCGGTGATGACCACAACGATGATCTGGGGATCGATGCCGTGAACGCGCCCAATGACTTCCATGCCGCTGATTCCCGGCATCTTCAGGTCCACGAGCACCAGGGCTGGCCTCAACCCTGCAACACCTTCCAGCCCCTGGGCCCCGTCTTCGAAAGTCTCGACGCGGTAGCCCACCTTGGACAGGATCTTCTTGCACGAGAGCCGCATGGCGCTATCGTCGTCAATGACGGCAATCGTGTCCTCCCTGCCCGGCTCGGTCATTGCACACCTCACCCGCGGCTCGTCGGGCCCTGCTAGCGGCCGTGGGCCAGCTCCCACTCGCGGGGGCGAGAGCTAGCGCACCACGACGGTTTTCAGGATCTCCAGCAGCTTGGTAAAGTCAATCGGCTTCGTCAGGTATCGATCCGGCCGAATCATCCCCACGTCGCCGGAGAACGGAAAGCGCTCGTCCGGACTCTTCTGTATGGATGACACCATGACAATCGGAATGTTCCGGCAGTCCTTGTACGCGGGCTGGTGTTTGATTGCTGCGCTGACACTGTATCCTTCCGTCAGGCTCTCCATCATGATGTCAAGGATGATAGCGTCCGGCTTGCGCTCGGCCAACTTCGCTAGCCCCTCGTGTCCCGATGTCGCCTCGATCACCGTATACCCTTGACTCTCAAGAAAGGCTCTTACCGAGGTATTGAAATCACGGTCGTCATCGATCACAAGTACCGTAGCGGTTTCGGCCATGCTCACCTCCTCGGCGCCAGGGTCTTTATGGCGCCGGCCCAAGGACATTCTCGCCCTTTTGCTGCTCGAGTCTCTCGCCTCTCGGCATCAGGTTGATGCGGCAACATCCGCGTGCGCTGTGCCGCATGCCCGCCCATCCTATAGCACGTCGGTTTCCAAGTCCTCTGCCGCGGCAGGTCCCGCTACCGACCTGTGAAGGGGCCCCCGTCGCCGGGAGATTTGCTGACAAAGAGAATCCTGAGTACAGACGTCCTGAGAGCTATGGGGCGCCGCCGTCGGAGCGTGTCAAGAATGTCGCCAAGTACGGGAATCCGGGAAGGGGCCGGGGGAGAAATCAGGCCAAGAGCGCAGATTGAATGTTTGTGTCCTCCTGTGGTAATCCTAGACCGAACCCAATTGATGAGCCGATTAGACAATTTCATCCAGGATATTGCTGCCTTCAGGTGGAGCCGGCGCGAATTTCTTCGCGCGCTGGGTTACGGCACGCTTGGGTCCGGCGCGGCCGCGGCATCGCTGGTGAACCTTTGGTCCGCGCGCGGAGCTCCGCCGGCGGCAATGCCCCGCATAGAAGCGCAGGAGGATAGCGTACAGAAATCCCTGCCGGAAAGGATTGAGACCCTTCCCATCGGCGACAGCACAATACAGGTTCGAATTGTCGGCGACTTGAGCTCGCCCATCCGCTACGTGGTCATCCACGGGGACGAGGAGACCGCGCCCCAGGCCGCGGAGCTGCACCTTCAGCGCTACGGCGGGGCGCTCATCCAACTTGTCAACCCCGGCAAGCGGCTGGTGACCTTTCGTTTGCCCGAACTCCGGTTTACCTACGATTTTGATCCCAACCGCATTTTCACCCGAACCGGGCTGGAACGAACCTTGAGGGCGCGGAACCGTCGTACGCGGCAGAGCCGATTCCCGCGGCTCTTCGCGGCGGTGCAGGAATTCGCCGACCGCTTTTTGAATCTGCTGGTGGAACCGCGGGTGAAAGGCCAGGGGTTGATCGCCGTCCACAACAACGGAACGAGCCCCAATTCGGATTTTTCCTTCGAGACCTTCGTCAACTCGCGCGGCTACTTTCCGGGGGTCGAAGCCATGCAGTACCGGCGCAACCACTCGCCCTATAATTTGTTTGTGGTGACGGACGCCGCAGACTACGATGCGCTGGCGGCTCGCGGTTTGAACGTGGTCCTCGAGAACAGTGAACTGGCTTCCGACGACGGCTCGCTTTCAGTATTCTGCGGAAGGCAGCGCATCCGCTACGCCAATGTTGAAGGCCGAATGGGAGAAGTCGGGAAGCACGTGGAGATGCTCGACACGTTGCGAGAGATCTGGAACGCAAGCCTCGGGGCGTGACGAGCGTGGGGAGAAGGGAGGCGTAAATGTTGGAACGAATTCGAGTGGGGGCACTGCAATATTTCATCCGTCCCGTCCAGACGTTCGACCAGTTTCGCGACCAGGTGGAAGCCCTGGTCGAGACGGTGGCGGACTATTCGTGCCACTTGATGGTCTTTCCGGAGTATTTCACCATCCAGCTTCTCACCCTGGGAAACGTCAAGCGCCCGATCAGCGAGCAGGTTCGCGACCTCACCAAACAGGTCCCGCGCTTTCTGGAATTGATGGAGAGTCTGGCGAAGAAGAATCGCATTTACATCGTGGCGGGAAGTATCTTGACGATGGGAAATGGCGACGAAGCCATCTACAACGATTCCTATTTTTTCAGCCCCTCGGGCAAGCACGGTTTCCAGGGCAAGCTGCACATGACGCGCTTCGAGAAGGATGATTGGAAGGTTTCGGCGCGATCCAAGCTGCGGCTTTTCGAAACCGATTTCGGCAAGGTGGCTATCGCCATCTGCTACGACGTGGAGTTTCCGGAAATCGCCCGCGCCGCGGCGCGCCAGGGCGCGCATATTCTGCTGGTGCCGAGCTGCACGGACGACCGCCAGGGTTTCCTGCGCGTGCGCTACTGTTCTCAGGCGCGTTCCATCGAAAACCACATGTACGTGGTGCAGGCGCACACCGTGGGCTCGCTGCCCATGGTTCCGGCGGTTTCGTTGAACTACGGCCAGGCGGCGATTCTCACGCCCAGCGATTTCGCTTTTTCGCGCGACGGAATTCTCGCCGAGGGTACCATCAATACGGAAATGGTCGTCATCGGCGAGCTCAACCTCAGGACGATCGAAGAAGCGCGCTCGAGCGGGACCGTGCTGCCGCTGCTCGACAGCGTCCGAACGGCGGAAATCGTCTCCCAAAGCGAAGTCGTGACGTTATGAGCACCGCGCCGCGCGCCCAGATCATCGTGCGCAACACCCGGCCGGAAGATTTTTCCGCCATCATGGAGCTTTGCGGCGAAGTCTACCCGACGGCGCCTCCTTGGACGCCCGTACAACTGGAGTCCCATCTGCGGGTGTTTCCCGAAGGGCAGTTCGTGGCCGTGGACCAGACCACGCAGCGCCTGGTGGGCATGGCAGCCAGCCTGATCGTCTGGTGGGACGACTACGACTCGCACACCACGTGGCGGGACTTCACGGATCGCGGCTTGTTCACCAACCACGACCCGGAAAACGGCCGGACGCTTTACGGCGCGGAGGTCATGGTTCGGCCTTTACGGCAGGGACGAGGCGTCGGCAAGAAGATCTATCAGGCGCGCCGCGACCTCGTCGAGCGACTGGGCCTTCTGCGCATCCGGGCGGGCGCGCGGCTGCGCGGCTATCACCGGCACGCCAAACATATGTCGGCGGAAGAATACGTGATTCGCGTGGTGCGCGGGGAACTCCGCGATCCCACGCTGAGCTTCCAGCTCAAGCAGAGCTTTCACGTGCTCGCCGTCGTCTCCGGCTACCTGCTCCACGACCCGGAGAGCCTGGGTTACGCCGCCGTCATCGAGTGGCTCAACCCGCTGGTCGCCACTTCCGCCGACTTCGCCGGACGCGATCCCCGGTTCCAACCGAAGCCGCCCCAGCCGCCACCTCCGGTTACAGCTTAACGGGCCAACGTTTCTCGCGTGCCAGGTTCCCCGAAGGGGAACAACGCGAGGGTTTCCGGGGGCGCTGCCCCCGGCTATTCAGATTGGGACCTTGCGGGTTTCCTACTGTAGCGGCGGTGTCCCCACCGCCGATCTTACTGAAAATCCCGGAGCGGCGATGGGGATCCGTCGGCTGACGGACTACAACAAAGTCGGCAAAAGCCGCGGAGTTGACGACCAACTCTGCGCTTGTATCTACCTTGCTTCGGGGTTTTTTCTGTAGCCAGGGACCGGGCGCGTAAAGTGGCGCGAACTTCAGAGGTCCATGCTAAGATAGCGTGCATTCCTCAGGTTTGAGACTGAATGCGCCCCAAGGAGGTGCTCTATGGGACGGCTTCGAATATTCGTGAAGTTGGCAATTCCGATCGGACTTCTGGCTTTCCTCGTGGCCTGTACGCAAACGCAGGCACCCGCTC
>Ga0307379_10005541_pt1 | contig 17570 bp, 11 predicted proteins | sample UN2MG_FD_202237 | JGI IMG/M metagenome (GOLD analysis project Ga0307379, IMG submission 202237) | Soil microbial communities from Risofladan, Vaasa, Finland - UN-2 | ecosystem: Environmental > Terrestrial > Soil > Coastal area > Acid sulfate soil | place: Finland: Risofladan, Vaasa | collected... | reverse complement strand
AGATACCGTTAGATTTTTATGGGATATGGTAGATATAATTCAATATGGTTTAAAACAACATATTTATCCGGTTGTTTCTCCATATAGTACAACTTCTTTAGAAGAAGATATAACTGAAACCGATTTCAGTTATAACATTAAAGTTGCTGATTCTAGCATATTTATTCCAGGAACTCTTCATAGAATGTTAATAGAAGATCCGTGGAATACAGAAGAACATGTCGTTACTTCTATATTAGATTCTGAAACTATACGAGTATCTACTCCTATTTGTCATACTTATTATGTAGATGATGGAACCCAAGTCATTAGTGCTACTAGATTCTTTTATAATTCGTGGCCTGCCGATATACAATTTGGTAAAGTATATAAAGGAACAATGCTAAAAGCCGCCACGGTTAATTGGTTTGCTTGGGAGGAGAATATTAACGCGGCTCCTCCTCGTCGTCCTAGCATTGTTTGAAATTTGGCAAAAATAAAGAATTTAGGAGACGTATTATGAAAATTATGACCATGGGGGAATCTCCATATCGACTAACTTCGAATGGTAAAATTCATTCTGATATAATAAAAATGATGTCTAGCGAGGGACATGAAATTATAGCTTCGGCTTGGGGTTTTGATACTTCTTGGTTTCTCCCTGACGAAAACGAAATTCACTATTACGAAGAAAAAAACAATAAAATATGTTCTATTTTACCTTTTATTAATTCTCACGATAAGGCTTCTTGTCAAATATATGAGATTATGAAAAAGGTTCAACCTAAAGTAGTTATAACAGTGGGGGATTGTTCTCAAACTTCTTTTCTTTTTTCTATTAAAGCTATTTATCCAGATCTTTTTAAATGGATAGCTATTATGCCTATAGGAGCAATTCCTATAGAAAAACACTATCACCAGTCTTTTTCTTATATGGATGCCGTAATTGTAACTAATAAGGAATCTTTGGAAGAAATTAACAGAATTTCTAATAATCCTAATATTTTTTATTGTTCTTATGGTCCTGATAAAGAAGTTATGTACGAACATACAGTAGAAGATAAAGATTTTCTTAGAGTTATGATGGTCGCTAAAAACGACGGTTTATCTAATATTCCGGCTTTTATAAAAGCAGTAAATATCGCCTCCAGAGAAATAAAAGGAAAAATAAGAGGATATCTTCATACAAATCTATATGATAAAGGATTTTATGATATAGAATCTCTTGTAGAGAGATATGGAAATGCTGTAGATATACCGTCTTCATTTGTTTCGTCAAATGAGGGGATAACAGACGAAGAATTAAGAGATGAATATAATAAATCTCATGTAATAGTTGATTGCTCTATATCCTCGGCCACAGGGTTGACTCTATTAGAAGGAATTTCTTGTGGGTGCCTTCCTTTATTCAATTTAATAGGAACAAAAAAAGATATTTTTTCAGAAATGGAAAATGTTCCATATTTACACTCTTATAAATATGTCGGAAGAGGAGAAATCGAGTATAGCATCGTAGATCCAGAACAAATGGCACAGTCTTTATTATATTTATACTCGCAAAAAAACAAGTTAACAACTGAATGGATAAGGATGCAAAGACAATCTCAAAATATTTTAGAGAAATACGATAAGAAACATTTTTTTAAAAGGATAAAGGAAATTTTTAAAGAAACTGTAAATAATGATAGTCCTTTGATTTTGGAAGAAATATTATAAAAAAAAATAGGAAAAAAAGGATATTGTTTTAAATAACAGAAAGTTAAGTAATTAGATGGCTCTACACTATGTAGGAGAGTATTAATATGGGAACCGAAATATCATACGCTAATTATCAAAGCGTTATTGAAGATTATGCCGCAGCACGTTCTTTGATATTATTATCGTTGGACTATTTAGAAACAGCAGTAGATGTTATAGTCGCTCTCGATGAGGTAATACCAGAAGTTGATTTGTTACAAGATTTTTGGGATACTTATCAAATTGCAGTTGACACTCTAGGATCTCTTTATAATTTTGTACAGGCAGTAAGATCTATTCAAAATCATATTGTTAATCGAGGAGACGAAGATAATGTTAACGATTGGTTAGATGAAGAAGGCGGAAGTTCGGCAACAGTTCCTGAGGAATGGGCAGATCTTTCTGAGGCAGCAGGGTTTACATATGATTCTGATAATATAGGCGGTCCAATTTTTGGATAATTTAGGATAGTGTAACGGAGATAAGATATGCCACAAAATGCCCAACTAGGATATGTAGGCCATGTTTCTTTTGATAATACAAAAATAAGGGCCACTACCGCAGATATTCGGGTTACTCAAACCGTAGATAAACCAGATGTGGTTGACGGAAAGGTAGATAAAACTGTTTATCAACTTGGTCCAAAAGAAGTTGGTGGAACGGTTGGGTTTCCTGGCATACACGAAGATGGAACTGGAGTTATACGAACGCTTTGGGATTACACCTTACAGAGAGCATCCAATGGACAAATGTTACATTATTCTAATATAGATGTAAAATATGCAAATGGTGTAGGATATCGTTATCCTAATTGTATGCTTGATAGTTTTGAATGGAATGTAACTCATGAAGATATTGTTAATATAACCATAAATGTTATAGGTACTACAAGAACCGATATTGGATCTTTTACAGAACCTAGCTATAATTTTAGAAATTCTAGGATTGTTACATGGAATGATGCTGTTGTTGAATTATACAGTGTTGCCAGCGGAGGCAACCCTAGTGTGGAATCGTCAGAAGTAAGATCTTTTACTGCTACGGTAGCTAATAATGGAGCAAGATATTTCACATTGAACGGAAGTATGTTTCCTAATCCTCAAGCTATTGCTCCGACAAAAAGAGATATAGATGGTAGTATAGTAATTATGGGAAGATCTCCATTTCTTAAAGACCAAGCTTTTACAAATCAAGATAGATGTAATGAGAAGTCTGCTGTTAGATTTGGATATACAATAACAGATGCTGCTGGTGAATGCCCAGGTAGCTTTACTGTTAGAATTCCAGGAGTCGTTTTTGAAATAGAAGAGTTATCACTTAGTAACGATTTATTTGAAACAACTGTAAATTGGCATGCTTTGCCTGGTATAACCTATGGAGATAGCGGTTTGGATACTACTTTTGTAGAAGGTTCCGGCGCCTCTTAATATTCTTGTAGTTTCAATATAATTTTTCTTTCGTTTTCTTCGATCTATCGTGGACGAATTGTTCTTTTTCGTCCATTTTTCCGATAAAAAATCAATTCTATATTTTTCTGGAGATATTAAATGTCACTTTTAAACAAAAATTCTACTGTCGATATTCCTTTGTATTATCAGGAAAAGCCTACTGCAACTGGCTTTACAAGGATTATCGTTTTAGAGGACGAAAAAGGCAAATCTCTTTTGGAGAAACAAGAACAAGATATAAAACAAGGCAAAAAAGTAGAAGACGATGTATCTGTTCATGTTCTTAATACTAAATGGAAAACATTAAGTTGGAAAGACCAGAACGAAGTAACAAAAAAATCTATGATCTATAGTCAAGTAGAAGATAGACAAGATATAGATTTATTTATGTTTAGAGACGCTCGTCTTAAAACTTGTTTGAAATCTTGGGACTTAAAGGACGAATTTAACAATGTGGTTCCTGTTTCTAAAGAAATTATTGACGAGTTACCGGCAGATGTTGTTTTCGCATTAATAACAAAGTATGATAGGATTACGTCTCTTACTCCGGAAGAAGAAAAAAACTAGCCAGTGCGATGGCTGATTTCCTTCGGGGCAGGTGGCCATCGCACAAATCAATACCTGCCGAGATAACAGAATTCTTTTTAGCGAAAGAGTTTAGTTGGACGTTAGAATATATAAGAGAATTACCAATAAAAGATTATGAAACACTTACTATGTTGATGGATTTGTTTTATAAAATTAGATATTCCGAGCAAAAAGCAAGAATGAAAAGCGGTTTATTTTAAAGATAGGAGATAGAAATGGGAATTTTTGTTGATAAAAAATCTACATTTAATTTTAGTATATTTGTCGCAGAATTAGAAGAAAAAGTAATAGCTTTTTCTAATAAAAATGATATCAAGAAAGAAGCTGAAAATGTTTATGAATTAGAACTAACTTTTAAAACGCCAAACTATAAAGATAATGTAGATATTACCAGAAAGGCTGTTACCTCAAATGGCCTAGAAATTAATATAGATCCTGTTGTATTAAGATATGAAAGATTTATATCTCTTTTGAAAGAATGGAAGATAGTAAAAGACGGGAAGAAAGAGGTTGTTGAAGTATCTAAAGAAAATATTGACAGTTTAAATCCGGTTGTTGCAGAAATGATATTATCCGAATTAGATATTTTGCTTTCTTAATGTTTTTCTTTCCAAATGGGGGATATCGCTCAAAGGATTTATATTTTATTTCCCGAATGAAATATAGGACTTTTTTTTAGTTAAAAGCGTGATCGTAAAATCCCCCGTTATTTTATCGCGGGGAGGATATAAAATTTATGACTACAGCGGGTACTACATATGGTGTAACAGCAACTGCTACAACTTCTGGTTTTTCAGGTTTTGCAGGAACTATAGATAAAAGTACCAAAAGCTTAGAAAAGCTAAAGAAAGAATTTGATTCTATAAAGAAATCGTCCAAGGCTGTTATTGATTCTTTTAAGGGGATGAAGAACGAAATAGCTAAATTTGCAGGAATTGTTGGCGCTGGATTCGGTATAGTTAATAGCATTAAAGAAGTCAATAAATATAGTAAATCTATTATACAATTAACGAATCAGTTTGCCAAATTCGGGATAAAGGCTAATGAAGTTCGTAAAAGATTGGATTCGCTATCCGATTCTTTGAGTTTAACTAGAGAAGATCTTGCTGGAATGCTTTCCCAACTTGAAAGAGCTTTGCCGTCTGGAAATCTAAAACATGCTGAAAAAATTATTAAAAATATTCAAAAAGTTACTGGCTCCAATACTAAAGATATGGGCAAGTATTTGGGCGTATTGAATGAGATTTTCAAAAACTATACCGATGTGCAAGGTATGATTGCAAGGTTGAATGAAGGCGATAAACAACATATTATAAATTTGGCAATCACTGCGAATCTTAGCCGTGAACAGATAAAATTGGTAGAAGAATATGTAGCTGGAGCACGTCTTGGTCTTGAGACGGAAAAAGGACGTATTGCGACGATGGAACAATTAAGGGCGGAATATGAAAAAATAGCTATTATTATAGGTGATGGGCTTTTACCTTTATTTAAAGAAATATCAGATTATATTAAAAATAATCGCGACGGCATTAGAGATACGGTACAGGCTGTTGCAGATTGGGCAGTACCTCTAGCTAAGGTCGTAATAGCATATAAAGCAATTGCTGCAAGTTGTAAGATGATAGCAGCAACGTCTGGTGTTATTTCAGCGGGTTTGAAAGGAGTCGCAGTGCTTGCCGCGGTTTGGGCTGGGTGGGAAGTTGGGACATTTTTAGGTAGCGAGGAAGGTCTTGGGATTTCTAAATCGATTGGGGATCTTGTTCTCGGTATATTTGAATCTTTTGAAGATCCAAAAACTCGTAAAAAAAATAAAGAAGCGGCGTCCATAGCGAAGGGTTTCTATGCAGATGAAAAGAAAAAAGCGCTTATAGATGAATTGACTGAGTTCGACCGTCCGGATCCCAGTGCTCCTTATGTAGGACCTCTGACCCCTCTTATGAAAAGACGGAGAGCAGATAAAGAAAGAAATGATGAGTTAATTAATTTAGGGATACAGATGAAAAAACGAAAGACACAAGTAGCCGCTCAAGCCGGAAGAGTAGGGGTATTAGGAGAATGGGCAGCGGTAACGGGAGGCACCGGTGCAGTCGGAGCAGCTATAGAAGATGTTAATAAATCTAGAATTGAAGAAATAAAGTTAATAAACAAAGCCTTAAAATTGAGAAGAGAACAAGCTAAAACTTTAACTGGTGAAGCACAAATAGAAGCAATAGGGAGAGTTACTGAATTAGAAAAGGAAAGAGAAAAAATAGCTTTAGATATATACAAGACGCAGAAACTAACATTTGACTTAGCTACAAAATATGCTCAAGCTAATTTATCTATTGTAACTGCTAGTATGAGTAGTTATAATAAAATGATTAATGCCATGAGGGCTACTGGTAATATAGATCTAGGGTTGCTAAACCAAAGTGATAGTTTTATTAGAGAAAGGGCAGAAAAAGCATCTGCTGCTTTAAGAAGGGCTATAACGAAAGGTACTACTTTGTTAAAAGGTAAAAAAGGCAAAGGAGAAGTAGAAGAGGCTCTTGGATTTTTAGGACCGAAAGCGAGAGAAAGATATAAAATAACAGGAAATATAGATTTGTTGTGGGGACAAATACAAGAGAAGATACTTGAGTCAAATGCTAATTTACTAGATCAAAAGAAGATATTAATTGATTTGGATATAGCGGCTTCTAAGAGATGGGATACAGAAAAGCAGATAGCATCACTAGAAGCAGAAAGAGCTAATATGTATGTTCAATTGATGGATAATTTTGCCGTAGGTATAGGTGCTAGTGCTCAAATGAGAATGCAATACATAGAAGCATTAGGAATACAATCTGATTTTATTACTAAGGCTATTAACGATCTTAAGTCGCGGGCTGCACATCGAAACAAAGAAAAAGGGGCGATAGCCGAGGTTCTTCGCTTAGAAAACGAAAGGCTTTCTATTCAGATGAAGCAAATAGATGCAGCTAAGGTTTTAAGAGATGGTTGGATGGAGTCAATACAGGCACAAGTAAATGCTTCTGGAAGATTTACTAAGATAGTGATAGATCAAAGTAAAAATCTTGCATTTGGGTTAAGAGTAGCTGGAATGCTTACTTCTTATCTCTCGGGTAATGTTCAGTGGGGGCAAGGATTTAGAGGACAAACTTTTGGAGAAAGATTTATGGCTCACCCAGGTGGGGCCATAGGAATACAAAATGCCAGATCGGGAATTGATTATCAAGTATCTGCTGGAGGTCTGCCTCCAGGAGCTTTACAGGGGGCTTTGTTAGGAAGCAGAAGGTCTTTGCAAAATGTCGCTAATGCACAGCAACAAAATATAAGATCTATGATAAAAAATAATCCAGGAGCATTTAGCTCTGATGCAGTTTTTGGAACCCCAGGAGGAGAAGCATATCAAGCAGCAATGATAGGGGGGGGATTACCAGGTAATCCAGGTGCTGGAAAATTTACTTCGCGTGGTGCTGGTGGTTGGGGCGGGTCTGGTGCTTGTATTAACTTTAATAATTGTGATTTTGTTGCAGAAGATATAAATGCTTTAGTAGATAAGATAGCGGCAAAAATATTTAATACTCTTGGGCAGACAACTACTCCTGGAGGAGGAATGGGTTCATCCACTGCTGGTGGTTCTTAATAATCAACCGTTGAAGCTCCCCTACCACAAGGGTAAGGGATTCTCAGTTCATAGAAAACTGCATAACATTATGCCAAAAAAAGCGAAACATTATGTCTAATATTATCTCCCTGAGCGTGAATTTGGGCACTTCCTGCCCTATTTAAGAAGTTAAATATTTGCTATTAACCAGCACTTTCAGCCTTGAAAATAGCTTTGTTAACCTACTAGGTTTTACGATAACAAGGTTAGAGCTTTTGTTATCAACCAGAATACCTATAGACTTGTCAAATAACTCTTATATATTAAAGGAAAAAGTTATCACTTCCTTTAAGAAAATTAAGAAATTTTAGGTTTCGTCAGAAAACTTTTTAACGATGAATTATAAATATATTAAATATAGGATTATTTATGGCAATACATGAAGGCATAAATTTAGAGCAGATATTTTATCCGGCAGTTCACAGTTCTAGAGTGTGTTGTCTTTATAGACCTGGTAATTGCTATACTGAAAGTAATCCTGAACCTTGGGGACCTATTCCTTCTGATCAAAAACCTTTTCGTCAAGTGCGATATCAATATTCTATAACTCCAATAATTAAACATCATGATAGTCTTCCCTATACCGTTGGTCCTGAGTTTTCGGGATCTGTTGAGGGGACTAATGATTTTGCTCATTTTTTTGTAAATGAACCTAATGAAACACGATGGGGTTTTAATGTAGGTCCATTATATGATAATTTGGTTCAGGTTTGTACCGATTGTGTAGAACTTCCAGACGAGCATTTGCGGGACGAAGATATAGAGAGAAAAAAAGAAGCAGTAGAACAGGGTAAAGAAGTTTTAGATAGATATATTGATTATTTAGGAGATCTTAGTAATAGATTATTACAAGCAGGAAGTATTGCAGAGCAAGCAGCAAGTGAAAGGATACAAAATAGATTAGATAACGTTTTAGATATTAAAGAATCCATTAAAGATACAGAGTGGAGAAGTCCTGAAGATTCTCAGGAATTTTCTGACGCGGCTACTTCTTTAGAAGCGACTGCACAAAACACAGTAAGTGATCTTAGTTCTATATCTCATGCTAATTATGATGAAGATATAAGAACGCTTGGAAATTACGATCTCGCTTTCGGGGCTACATTTGATTCTCATACCTCTATTAGAATACAAATAGATAAATCTTCAGATTTCGGAGTTTACCATATACAGGGATTTTGGGTTTCTTTTTTTAATGATAATTATATGGCAAGGACGCCAGATCCTGTTGCACTAGAAAGCAAATATTCTGCTTGGGGGTTTCGCCATCCAATAGAGTTAGTTTTTCCTCATTACGAACCAGAGAAAAGAGCTTATGATCTTAGTGGTGGTAACGGTGAATATGACCCTTTGGGAGAATCTGATGAAAGATGTAATTTTGTCAGAATTATATCTGCGTGGAACTGTTTGGAAAGTGTAGAGTTTGATGATAATGGTAATCCCGTATTAGTGGTTAATCCAGGTATGAATTCGACATCAAATCCTTTTGATGAAAAGTGCGAGGAGTCTAAATTTGTTATACAATTGATTAAAAGAGTACAAATTCCTTCTGGCTCTAGTTCTAGTGCAAGTGGTTCTAGCGCTTCTAGTGGGAGTTCTGGATCTAGTCAAAGTTCTAGCCAAAGTTCTAGTCAAAGTTCTGAATCTAGTTCTAGCCAAAGTTCTAGCCAAAGTTCTAGTCAAAGTTCTAGCCAAAGTTCTGAATCTAGTTCTAGCCAAAGTTCTAGCCAAAGTTCTGAATCTAGTTCTAGCCAAAGTTCTAGCCAAAGTTCTAGCCAAAGTTCTAGCCAAAGTTCTAGCCAAAGTTCTAGCCAAAGTTCTAGCCAAAGTTCTAGCCAAAGTTCTGAATCTAGTTCTAGCCAAAGTTCTAGCCAAAGTTCTAGCCAAAGTTCTGAATCTAGTTCTAGCCAAAGTTCTAGCCAAAGTTCTAGCCAAAGTTCTAGCCAAAGTTCTAGCCAAAGTTCTGAATCTAGTTCTAGCCAAAGTTCTAGCCAAAGTTCTAGCCAAAGTTCTGAATCTAGTTCTAGTCAAAGTTCTGAATCTAGTTCTAGTCAAAGTTCTAGTCAAAGTTCTAGTCAAAGTTCTGAATCTAGTTCTAGTTCTATTGCAGATAGTTCAAGTTCTAGTTCTAAATCTAGTTCTCATTCTAGCGAAAGTTCCAGTTCGAGTTTTAGTAGTTCCAGTTCTAGTTTTAGTTCTAGCTCAAGTTATAGTAGTTCTAGTTATTCTAGTTCTAGTTCTAGTATAAGTTCTAGTTCAAGCAGAAGTTCTAGTTCTAGTTCTAGTGTTAGTAGTAGTTCTCAATCTAGTTCAAGTTTTAGTTCAAGTTTTAGTTCAAGTCAAAGTTCTATTTCAAGTTCTAGTCAAAGTTCTAGTTCTAGTTCTCAATCTAGTTCTAGTAATAGTTCTAGCATTAGTTCTGCTTCTAGTACGAGTTCTAGTTCTAGTTCAAATTCTCCCTCCTAATAATTAAATATTTATATTATATTGTCCTAAAAAAATTGTGAGTTATCATGACTAGTACAGAAACAAATGTAATTATGGAGTTATTCATATACTTTGAAGTTACGAATTTCCCTGGTTTGAGATTACTAGCATTCAGAGGGACAAGAAGTGTAAACCCACAAGATATTCCATGGAATGGTCCAGATAAAGGGTCATGGACTTTTAGCAATAGACTTTTAGCTGATGATTGTGGAGAAGAATATACTGAATGGGGTGGTACTATTGAAGGTGTAACCGAAAGTGATGCTCAAGCACTAGTATCTTTAAGGAATACATATTGGGCTTATAGATTTTTTTCTGATCCAGAAGATAATAAAAATATATTTTATTCTATGGGACACGACGGAGAAACAGATGCGTATCCAGGTCGTGTTCATCCACAGCGATTAACCAGACAAAGACTTAATGAATCTCTATCTAATCATAATAGAGATCATAATGCTATGTTTGGTTTAGAAAATAACTATGCATATTTTCATACAAATGAACCTAATAACTGGACACCTGATAAACAACAATCTGCCGTTGGTCTTATGAACAAGAAATTTTTAGAAGAAACAGGGGATACAGAAAAACCAACAACCATATTTACTCCTGTTGTTACTGCACATGATACATTTACTTTCCATTTTTGCGAAGAAGAGATGGTTATAAATAAAGAGGTAAGTTCTAGAGCCATACAGGTAGGAGCAGATGAAGCATATAGATTAGGTATTATACCAATATACACTTATTCTATTACTAAAGAACCTGCATCTATAAATAAAGAAGATTTTATGAAATATTGTCCTTTTCGTCCGGCTGTTTTATCTTATCCTATGGAAGATGGAACTTTTTATCCTCCAGTTCCTGATAGGGATCCAGACCAGCAGGCATTAGTTACCCACGCGGCAGATGGTGAAACTCATCATATGAACGAATGGAATCCAGTTGCCCAAGGAGATTGGACAATTTTGGTTGATTCTACAGATGGTGATTATAAAGAATGGATAAGAGGTTCTGAAATTCATGCAACAGACGGAAATAAGGTTTGGAAAGGAACGAAACCTCTAGTTGGATTAGTTGAGTGGGAAGAGCAGGAATCAATTCCTAATCTTTATTGGCTTATGTATCACGAAGATTATATAAAACGCCATATGGCAGGATTTCCAAGTTGGGATAGAATTATGCCTAGCCAGATGCAGTTTGAGAGACAAACTTGTAAATATTTGGTATATGATTTTGATTATAGACAAGATACGGTTAAACATCTTTTAACTGATTTTAAAAATCCAAGTCCTTTAAGTTCTTGTAGAAGAATACATCCTATAGGATTTGATGATATTATCAACGAACATATTGGCCCTACTCCTCTTATATCAGATGCCTTTTTTTTACATGAAAAAATAGAAGATGGTACTAAGTTATATTTCACCGGTCTGGTAGCGAAGAATAGGAGATATAGACAGATAAGCGAGACTCATACTAAAATATCTAATGATAGGATGAGAAATTATAAATTCTATACGTGGAGGGTTTGGGATATAGACGAGGACAATTCCAATATAGATTGTCCTGAAAAATGGGATAAATATAATTGTTTGCAACCAGAATCTAAAACAGAACAATTTAATTTTATTTTAAGTCAGTTAAAAGACGAAAAAGGAGAAATGTGGGATGTTTGGCGGATTTCTGAGATATTCTCGGATGCACAAATGATGCACAAGAGATGGATAAAGTTACATCCAGATGATCCTTTTCCTGCATTGGGTAATCCTGAGGCAGAAATCGGAGATCCAGATAAATTATGGGAAAAGGATTTTGGACCAGGTCTGGGATATGATGGAAAAGGAGGTTCTGGTCCTATTGATGATTCTCATCCGTTTGGGGTCAATACAAATGATGGAATTTCATTTAGGGAAGATTTCTGCTGGGCCGCAGATTCTAGAGGAATCATATTGCTAATTATGTGGTGGGATGGAACGTTTACAGCCAGGGTTTATTATAAAATAGAAGATATAGAAGATCAAGAATGGTTCAATGCATATTTAGTATCTGTTGGGCTTGTTGATAAAAAATTAGATGAAGTGTTAAATGCTTGTGGAGGCGCTTTTCCGAAAGCGGCCGGGGGAGGTGATTTTTATGAAGGATCGAATGGAATTCCACATGAAGTAGTTTCCACATGGACAAGTGGACTTTTATATGATGTATCTGAGAATGTCAATAAAAGCATGTGGGATCATTATAAAATCCCATATGCTAGATCTTTTGCATTGGCTTTACAGTTATTAAAAGAAGAGCATAAAATTGGGATGTATCCATTAGATTTTATTCCTCCAATAAGCGGCAATACCCCAGGTTATAGAGTAGAACCCAATATGAGAGAAACGGATTTATCAGAAGCGAGATTCGTTTTGAGCGGAACTGCTGGAATTAGAATGGAAATAGATGGAGAAAAAGCGTATAGATTTAGGAATTATGAAGCCTATATGGGAGGGATGGCAAGAAAGGCATCTGTAGATGAATTCGATCAAGAAACAGTTATAGATAAATTAATACATAACGATGGAACTGATGGAGATCCAATAGGGATGTATGATACAGATGATTTTAAAGATTTTTTTGGGGAGGACGAAGAAAGTTGGGAAACCGATATAGCATCTCCTGGAAATTGCTTTTACGGTGACGATGAAGATCTTCCGCCTGGTAGCTATCGTGTAAAAAGAGTTCTAGGTGTAGGAGATGCTCAAGTAGATTATCTTTATGGACCTCCATTTACTAGAATTTTTGTTGATGCCCCTGCTACAATATCTCATTTTGGAGGTCCAATATGTTTAACTGGTGATGGTAGTCTTACTTTTCGTTTAGAACCGGATCTCTTATCTCCTATTTTATTAAATCAATGGATATATGAAGATTTTACAGCCGTTAAATGGAATATTCTTTCCACAACGATAAGACCTACAGAAGAGTTTTCTAAAGATACTAGAATATATGTAGAAAGTTTTGCTTTAGAACGAGGAAACGGAACAGATGCGAGATATCCTCCTGTCAAGAAGCAAGAACCTCCTTTTTTGGATGGATTTAATTGGACTCATCCTCTTTTAGATGATTGTCTTAACATTTATCCTTATCACAATGCGTTAGAGAGATTGTCAATAGAAGTAGAAAAAGAGGAAACGGAAGGTAATTTATCTATAGGCATTCGTTCATATAAAGATTGGGTTATTCTTACAACTCCAGATCCTCAATATGATACTATAACTTATCACAAGATTGAAGATTCTCCATGGAATATACAGTATCAGACCTGGCCTTCTTGGTGGTTACATGGAGTAGACCAAACTGAAGAAGAAGAAATATGGGAAAAATTATACGATGCAGAATTCAAGTCGGTAGATGCCGCAATAGATACAGTAGATGAGGATATTAACGCTAATTATGAAGGAAATACGATTTTAGACGAAGCAAGCTGTGCTATGTATAATTATCTTAGAGTGTACAATCCTTTAATGTGTGAACCTTCTGAAGACACTGAGGCAGAATGCGATCCTGCTTATAGAATGGATCATATTCCCAGTGAACAATATGCATATAAAAGAGGACGTAATCCTACTTGTGAATCGGGAGCAATAGCGTTTGGTTTAGTTAAAAAGGAAGATATATTTAGAACGGTTGATGTAGAATTTGCAGATGAAAAAGATATGAAGGTTGCTAGATCAGATAAATTTGAAGATATGGAGCCTTTTGGTTTTATAAAATATCTGGCTATAAAATTTGCAGGGACAAAGGATAGCGATTTTGATGAGGACAATGATAATGATATTACAATGATAATTATGGGAAGTCGTTGTCGTTTTAATTTTATTGATATTGTATCTCCTTCTCGTGGCGAAAATCTTATCGATGTTAGATATTCAGAATTTGGAAAAATAGGAATGCAATCGGAGGCTTTTGAGTAATAATATGGCCATAAGCATTACCAGAGCACAGGCAACTGTTATGTCTTCCTCAGAATGGAAGAAATGGAAAGTCCCTGGAATGTGGTCGGCTACTGCATATGATTCTAAAAACAGATTGTTTATTTTTTATGAATATAATGATAATATAAGTTGTTTTGTATCTTTTGATGATGGTATTAATTTCTTTTGTTATTATTCTATTATAAGACTTCTAGAAGGAGAAACCGCTAGAAAACCTTATGTGGTTAGCAATAAACAACAAAATAAGATGTATTTGTTTTATATATTTAATAATAATTATTTGGCAATGAAAGAAATAGATACAACTCTATTCACTGAAGTCGATTCTTATATAAATATTGAAGAATTAGAGGTTTTTACCAAGGATACCTCCGATAACGCAGGTTTAGAAAATTTTTCTAATTTTGGCAAAGGTTTAAGGAAATCTCCTAGCGTTTTGATAGATGGATTTTTTGGTTATGGTTCTGCAATGATATGGTTAGAAATAGAGGATGTGAATACTAGTCGTTTATCTTCAGGAAAAAGTATTAGATTTTTTCCGGGAAAAGATCAATCTGAATATAATACTTTTTGGTCTGGTATACCTTTTGGCGCTTATCAGGATGTTAATAACGTATTTAGGGTATGGTATGTAAAAGATGATCTCGTCAATATAATTAGTTCTTATGATGGAATATCTTGGAAAGATACTTTGAAAGATATTTATTTTCATAGATATCCGTCGTGGGGGACGGAGGACGAAAGCTATTCTGTTGATGATTTTAAAAAATATTATGAAGTAGGAGCATCTCTATATTGTCATAATAACGATACTTTTTCAAATGTCTATGAATGTTGGAATCCTTTTGATGAAGAAGAGGACGAATACGATCAAGGCGACGATGTTGAGGAATACACAACTTTTATCGCTAGCCAAAACGATGCTGTTGGGGATTTAATCGAAGGATCTACATCTATTTCTAGGATTACTAGAATACGTACTGATGAGGATGGTATACGAGTAGCAACAGCAAGAATAGGCTCTCATGGAGGAGATTTAGAATATGACACAGGAAACGAAGGAAATAAAATTGGCGATAGCTTTGGAGAAGGTGTAATTGTTCATATAGAGAATATTAATAATGTTGATTTTAAACTAACAATAGAACTTAATGTTCCTCCAGATCCTCCTCCTCCTGACAATACCGAAATTATAAGAACCGATGAATGGAGCCATGAAGATTATATCAAAACACCAGATCCTGAATTAAAAAATCTTACTGTTTGCCAAGAAGGAGGTTATGTAAATTATAAATCAGATAGCACAGAATGTGTTGGCACAATTATGGAGATAGAAACAGTTTATGACAAATGGGTAAATCAGGTTGTTATTATAATAACTATGGACTATGGTGTTTTCGTGAGAGTGATACCAAGTGATATGCTTGCTTTGGTGGATACTATGACAGAAAATCAGAAAAAAAAGAAAGGAGAAAAGGTAGGAACATTGGAATATGTAGTTGAGAATCTAATCAACTTAACCCCAGATTCGCCCAACAGGTTTACGCAAGTAGCCGGTAAAATTTCGGGTAGCAACTCAGCTTTTGTTCCTATAGATGTTAGAAATTATTCTCCTGAGCATTTTGTTTGGCACGAAGTTAAGCCTACTGGTTATTTTAGTAAAGCAAATTTTTGCAAGATATTTTATATGGATAAAAGAACAGAAGAGTATGATGAGTCTGAATATGATTCACAAATTGCTTCTGATATAGCAAGTAGTAATGATACATCATTATGGTGGGTTACTTTATATTTTAACGATTTAACCCCTTACGTTAAAGAGAGAAAATAGTGACAACATTCGCGAGATCTTGGGAAATCCCTAAAAATAAAAACGTACTTGAAGCAGGTGCGAGCAATTATAATTCTGGCATTGTCAGGATGAAGGTTGAAATAAACCAGAGATGCCCTTTTACTCATTTTTATCAACAAGCCAATTTAAATTTTAATTCTATATCCATACAAACCTTACCTGATGCCATGTTAGAGTCGCAGATAGCATATTTAGAAGGAGAGCCTGGTATATTTTTAAAACCAAAGATTTCCTATAAATCAAATTTTTTAGTTATTTCTGACGGTAGTGATACTATGGAAGATCTTGATCCATGGGAGGCAGTAGGATTTGATGAAACCAACCTTGCTTCCAATGAGAACTATAGAGATGATCATACTTGGGTTACAGTAAATGATCTGTTTGGAGGGATACCTCTTCTCCAATCTAATGTTTTAACTGCTCCTTCAGATATCAAGGAAGCTACTCCAAGATGGAAATATTATAGGGATAATTGTGACGTATCGAGATCAATTCCCGGTAAAGAAGCTGATAAGAATCCGGGTGAAGCTGTCGATTCTGGCGTTCTTTTTGTTGGAACTGCTAATGGATTGCCATATAAAGTTCCAGGGCAAGACGGCAAGTTAAAAGGAATTCACTGGGGAGTTCAAAAGAAAACTAATCTTTTTTGGGGAGAAGATTTCTTTATTGAGTTTCGTTTGGCGGCCGAAGCCAGAGCAGATGCTCCCAATATAGATTCCGAGCCTTTGACTATAGAACATAAATATGTAGATTCTATGTTGAACGCCTCCGGGCAAGAGATTCCTGATAATTTTGCCGTCGCTAATTATGAAATAAGTAGAGGTGCAGATGGAGATCCTACTGAATTTAAATACGTTGCAAACAGCGGAGAAGCATATAATTTAAATAAACAAGTTTATATAGTTATTTTAATTAGAGAAGCTCCCGGTAAATGGCAAACATTAAGCCAGGGCGGATATTATTATATTATTATCCCATTTAACTCTAATCCTATGTTTGTGAAAGTTTATGATAATAAAAGTTATTGCTTAAGCAGATACGAGGAACGTACAGGAGGCGATTTATTCGAAAGAAGAAGATTTCGAATGACAGTTAGGCACCATTTAGGAGCGATGGTTATCACCTTTGGAAAAGATGATTCTCCATGGATAATAAGACAATCTCCTGTTAACAAAGACGAACCGCCATTGATGCAAATTGGAGAATCTGAGATGTTTATTTATGGCGGTAATTTGCCTATGGGATTTAACTTTGGAGTATTACAGTATAATTTTATTTCTACTGTATCTCTCCCTGCTGCTCCAAAAGGAGTTGTTTCCAGATTAGAATCAGAATTTGCTTCGAATAACACATTTTCTAGCAACCAAAAATTTAAGTTGCCGAAAAGTAATATTAACTATGTCACTTTAAGCGATTTCGAAGGCGGAGACCAATTTGATGCTCCGTTAGAGTGGAATGCGGCTAAAAAGGGATACGATTGGCCAGTAGATCTGAATGATCAACTTGCCAGAAGACAACCGTATTACACATGTGATGCTCAGGAAATTAAGGAGTGTACAGTCGGAGAACATTGGGATATTACACCACCATTTTTCTCTTTTCATAATTTGTTAAAAATGAATTCTGTTAATATGCCTATTCCAGATGATTGGGTTGATCCTGGTGCCGCGAGCGATGCTCCTGTAACCGGAATACCATATTTTATAAAGGAAAAAACCGATGGTGCTCTTTCTTGTTTGCGTTTGTCTTCTGCTACTGAGAAATCATCCGCCGATCCAAATATGACCGTGTTCAAAGTAAATATGCAGATGGAAGCCGGTGGGCATCAATTCCCGTCAGGATAGTTT
>Ga0307379_10005540_pt1 | contig 17571 bp, 9 predicted proteins | sample UN2MG_FD_202237 | JGI IMG/M metagenome (GOLD analysis project Ga0307379, IMG submission 202237) | Soil microbial communities from Risofladan, Vaasa, Finland - UN-2 | ecosystem: Environmental > Terrestrial > Soil > Coastal area > Acid sulfate soil | place: Finland: Risofladan, Vaasa | collected... | reverse complement strand
TGAAGACCGGCATAAAAGAAAAAGTGATGATGAGGAGCGAATAAAACAAGGCCGGGCCCACTTCCTTGGAGGCTTTGACGATCAGGCTCCAGCGGTCGCTGCGACTGCTGATCGTCTCCCGCTCCATGTGTTTATGGGCGTTCTCGATCATGACGATGACGGCGTCGACCATAGCGCCGATGGCGATGGCTATCCCCCCCAGGGACATAATGTTGGCGTTCAAGCCCTGAAGCCTCATGACCACGAAGGCGAGCAACACCGCCAGCGGCAAAGTCAGTACGGCCACGAACGAACTTGACAGGTTGAGAAGGAAGATCATGATGACCAGAGCCACAACGATGGTTTCTTCGAGCAGTTTCTCTTTCAGAGTGGCGATAGCGCGCTTGATCAAAGAAGACCGGTCATAGGCCGTTTTTATGGTCACGCCTTCCGGCAGGCCTTTTTTCAGGTCCTCGAGCTTTTGCTTGACGCCATCGATGACCTTCAGGGCGTTTTCGCCATAGCGCATGATGATGATGCCGCCGACGGTTTCCCCCTCTCCGTTCCAGTCGGCAAGGCCGCGACGCAGCTCCGGCCCGATATGGATACGAGCCACATCCTTGAGCAGGACCGGGGCATTATTCGGTCCCATCCCGACCGGGACCTTCTCCAGGTCCGCTAGAGATTTGATGTACCCCAGGCCCCTGACCATGAACTCCGTTTCCCCCATCTCGATCAGCCGGCCGCCGACGTCGTTATTGCTGCGCTTGATGGCGGCGCGCACCAGCTGAAGAGGGATGTGAAAGGCCTGCAATTTCAGCGGGTCGACTTCGACCTGATATTGCTTGACAAACCCGCCGATGCTGGCCACCTCACTGACGCCCGGCTGGCTGGCCAGCTCATAACGCAGGTACCAATCCTGGATCGACCTCAATTGCTGCAGATCGTACTTGTCCCCGCCGTCAAGAACATATTCATAGACCCAGCCGACACCGGTGGCATCCGGGCCCAACTGAGGGATCACGCCCTGGGGAAGGCGGCTGGCGGCGTAGTTCAAGTATTCCAAAACCCGGCTGCGGGCCCAATAGAGGTCCGTTCCGTCTTCGAATATGATATAAACCAGGGAGAAGCCGAAGAAGGAATAACCCCGGACCACCTTGGCGTAGGGCACAGAGAGCATCGCAGTGGTGAGAGGATAGGTGACCTGGTCTTCGACCACATTGGGTCCTTGCCCCGGGAATTCCGTGAAAATAATGACCTGGACATCGCTTAGGTCGGGGATAGCGTCGACGGGCGTTGTCCGGATCGCGACGAATCCGGCCAGGACGATGGCCAATATGAAAACAAACACCAGGAAGCGATTATTGACCGACCATTCAATGACTTTTTCTAGCATCTCTTTCTCCGGATATCGGCTGGCTGCATAGTCTTCAGCTCACTGAGACACAGGGGCGGACCCCCGGATTATTTTTTCTTGACCTTCTCCACCTTCATGCCGCACTCGGGACATTTTCCGTCGGGGTCGGTCGTCAGGAATTCCGGATGCATGGAACAGGTGTAGAACTCGGCCTTATCGAGATTGACCTTATCGCCGAGCTGTTTGGCGGGGACGACAGCCATCCCGCAATCCGGGCAGCTCGCCTTCGGGTCTGTCGTTATAAAATCGGGATGCATCGGACAGGCGTAGAGCTTGGAGACATCCATATGGAGCTTAATCTGTTCTTCCCCCTGGCTGGTTTTTTCAGGAGGCTTGGGCATGGGCATTTCGATCGGAGCTTCCTGAGTCCCGGGCTTGAATTCTTGCATTTCCATCGAGGATGCCCGGGCCTTTCCCGCGCTGGCGGCCCTCATCTTCGCTATGGCCTCCCTGGTCCGGCTCTCCGAATCCAACAAAAACTGCCCCGAAACCACAACCTGCTCCTCATCGAAAAGGCCGGAGATAACCTGAACAAACCCATCATCGGACTCAGCGCCCGTTTTCACCTCGCGGGGCTCGAACACTCCCTCTCCTTTGCTCACGAAAACGATGTCCCGGGTCCCAGAATGGAGGACGGCTTCGGCAGGAACAGCCAGGGAAGCGCTGATCGTCGGAGCAAAAATCCGGACCGTGGCGTACATATCCGGCTTCAAGATCAGCTCGGGATTGTTGAATATCAGTCTGACATTGTTCGCCTGCGACCTCCGGTCAAGGTAGGGATAAATAAAATCGACTTTGCCTTCGAGTTTGTACTCCGGCCGATAATCCAGTTCGAGTTGCGCTTTCTGCCCCAACCGGAGAAGCGGTATCTCTGATTCATAGACAGCCGCTTCCACCCAAATCTTGCTCAGGTCGGCGATATGGAGCAGGTCCATTCCCGGTCCGACTTTGTCGCCTTCGACCACAGCCTTGTGGGTGACAACCCCGCTCAGCTGTGATTTCAAGGGAACGGTCCGCCGCACCTTGCCTGATTGTTCAATCCTATCGATCTCGGGTTCGGAGATATCCCAGTACTTGAGGCGGTCTCGGGCCACGGTGACCATCCTTTGGGCATTCTGGCGGATATTCTCATAAGGGCTTTCCATCAGTTTCTTGTAATTTTTTAAGGCCAGCAAGTATTCTTCCTGAGTGGAAACGAGCTCGGGCGAATAGATCTCCAAGAGCGGGTCGCCCCGGCGGATATTCTGTCCGACCGTGTTGACGTATAACTTTTCTATCCAACCGCTAATCTTTGTGTTGACCGAAAATTCTTTATCCTGCGCATAGGTGACCTTACCGAAAGCGCGAATCACGGCCGAAATATCCCGGCGCTCGACCGGGGCGACGCGCAGGTTCATGTTTTGCTGCACGGCGGCGTTTATGGTCATGCTCCCGGCTCCTCCCGCCTCTTCCCCTTCATAGACCGGAATCAGGTCCATGCCCATCTTGGACTTGCCCGGATGGTCGTAGATTTCGGTCGGGTCCATGGGGGCCCGCCAATACAGGATCTTGCGCTCCTTTTCCGGCGTCCCCGCTGCCGTCCCTTTTTGGCCGGAAGCAGTGCTTTTGATAGGTGTGAGCTTCATCCCGCAGATCGGGCAATTCCCTGGCTTATCCGAAATGACTTCCGGATGCATGCCGCAGGAATAGAGTTGTTTTCCCTCCGCCTGAGAAGTGATCGACGCGGTTTTCGGCCTCGGCATCAAAAAATATATTGCCGTCGCTCCGATGAGAATCCCTACCAACAGAAAAACTATCGACTTAGACCTCATGTCCGACTCCTTTGAATACTGTTTTCATTTCGTCGCTTCCCTGCCGATGGCGAGCTCATAACCGGCCAAGGCTTTCCGGTAATCGGCCAGGGCGAAGAAATACTGGAGCTCGTAGTTTTCGACCATCATCCAATTGTTGATGAGAGTCAAGAAATCAACCTTGCCCACCTGATATCCCGCCAGGGCCGATTCCAGCGATTGTTGGGCCTGGATGAGGATGCCTCCTTGATAGAGCTCAACCCTCTTTCTATTCCGTTCGAGGTCCGCTTTCAGGCTTTCTATCTCGGCCAGGACCCCGGCCCGCGCATTTTCGTATTCGGCGGCCACGGCGGCCCTATCCAGTTCCTTCTCCGCCACCTTGGCCCCCTGCTTGCGCTTATAGTAAAGAGGGATATTCAAGGAAACCGTGACGGAAAAAAAGTCGTGCATGATCATCCCGTTGGCCAGGTTATCTCGCTGATTGTAGCTTGTTCCCAGAGTGAAGTTGGGCCAATAATCGCGGCGAGTGAGTTTAACGGCGGCTTCAGCTCTGCCCATCCTTTCTTTCCAGGCTCTTAAAAGCGGCCTTCTCTCCTCGACCTCACTCAGCGAGACGAGAGGCAGCGGATCCTCCAGCAAAGCCAGATCTTTGGGCGTTAGCTCAAACGGCGAATCCGGGTCCCTGTTCAAGAGCGCATTCAGCAGGGCCGTGCCGGCCACCCTTTTCTGCTCCCACATGATCAAATCGTCTTCGAGCTTGGAGAGCTCAACCTGAGCGCGGAGAACATCCTGCTGAAGGCCGGAACCGGTGGCGTACTTGATTTCGGTCACCTGGACAAACTGCTTCATCAGGGCTTTGTTTTTTTCGATCGTTTCCCGGGCCCGGTCGATAGCATATAAGTCATAATAGGCCCGCTTGACCATCTGGATGATCTGGTTGCGGACTTCTTGCTGCTGAAATTTGACTGCAGCGGCTTCGTATTCGGCCATATCCGTAGCCAGGGCCAATTTCCCCGGAAACGGAAACATCTGCATAAGAGAGACGAGCTTCCCGGTCATCGGCTCCTGGTTGAAGGCAAAGCTATTGACCGGCAGGTTCATCGCGCCCAGGGTGAGCTGCGGGTCCGGCAGGGCTCCGGACTGAGGGATGGCCTTCTCGGCCGCCAGCGTCCGCTGGACCGCGGCCTCGAGCCTGGGATTATTTTCCAGCGCCTCTTTGATCAATCCCGAAAGAATAGAGTTCTCCCCGGGTCCGCTTTGAGAAAAGACAGGGAATGCATTCAAGGTGACCGCCAGGACCAGTAAACAAATAATGGTCTTGTTCATTATTCACCCTCCCTTCTGAGTTTTTTGCGCAGAGCACCGGAATCGTCCCGAACCATTGACCGGCGCCTCGGAATTCCCTCAGGCCCACTTGTCTTAGAGTCAATACTTTCTGAACTTGCGCAGGACATCGATGATCTCATTTATTTTTTTTATCCTGTCTTCCTTGGTCCCCTTGGCGAACGAGTGGTCCACGCAGCCTCGCAGGTGTCTTTGGAGGATCCTTTCCTCGACTCCCTCGATGGCCCCGACGATGGAATTGATCTGAGTCAGGATGTCGACACAGTACCTCTTTTCCTCGATCATCTTCTGGATGCCGCGGATTTGTCCCTCGATCCTTCTGAGCCGGGTCAATTCCTCTTCATGGGTTGTTATCTGTTTCATGATCCAAGACCTCCGTCTTGAATATACCATACCCCCCTATGGTAAGTCAAACCAGTGGATTTTCCTTTCCTGATGAATGACCTTAGCTTGAGCGGAAAAGGAAATCAAGCCGACAAACAGAAAGGGATATTCCAGAAGAAATGCATTCGGCTTCTAATCGAGTTCTAATTCCCCTTGCTTGGCCAGGCGGGCGGCCCAGCCGCCGCCGGGCGCCAGCCGGACTTTCACCCGGTCGCCGGCCTTGATGACGGTACTCGTCTTGGTGTAGTCGCTCGCGTACTTCGAAGCGTTCACACCATCCGCATAGATCTCGGCCTTATATTCCCCGCCATCCAGAAATCCGAAATTGACCTCGAGCTCGCGCGGCGTCCAGTCGGTCATCGCCCCAACATACCACTCCTCCCCGCTTTTCCGGGCGACGATGATGTAGTCCCCGACCTTGGCATCGAGCGCCACGGTCTCGTCCCAGACGGTCGGTACCTTGGCGAGGAAGTCCATGACCTCCGGTTCGCGCCCATAGGCCGAGGGGGAATCGCAGAGCATCTGGAAGGGGCTCTCGTAGACGACAAACATAGCCATTTGGTGGCAGCGGGTCCCCTGGCTCATCGGCTCGGAGAAGACCGGCTTAAAATTCTTCTCGGCGGCGTTACGCATCGCCCCCGGCGTAAAGTCCATCGGCCCAGCCAGCATCCGGATAAAAGGAATGAGGAGGTCGTGCTCGGGGGTTACCTGGTTGCTCCACTTGCTGTACTCGAGTCCCAGGACGCCTTCCCGGGTCAGGATGTTGGGGAATTCGCGCCGCAGGCCCGTCGGCTTGAAGGCCCCGTGGAAATCGACGACGAGCTTCCTCTTGGCCGCCTCGGCCGCCACCCTTCTGTAATAGTTGACCACCTTCTGGTCGTCCCGGTCCATGAAATCGACCTTGATCCCCTTGACGCCCCATTTCTCGAAGAGGTCCAGGGCTTCCTGGAGCTGGCGGTCGAGGGTCAGCCAGACGCACCAGAGGACCAGGCCGACGTTCTTCTCGCGCCCATAAGCCAGAAGCTCCGGCATGTCAATCGCCGGGTTGGTCTTGAGGAGGTCCGCCGGGTCCGACCAGCCCTCGTCGAGGATGATGTATTCGATCCCGTAGCGGGCCGCAAAATCGATGTAGTGTTTGTAGGTCTTGGTGTTGATCCCCGATTCGAAATCGACGCCGAAGAGGTTGAGGGCGTTCCACCAGTCCCAGGCGACCTTGCCGGGTTTGATCCAGGACGTATCCTCGAGCGCGCACGGCCCGGCCAGCCGGTAGACGATGTCGTTCTCGACGAGCTCGCCGTCCCGGCGGGCGATCGCCAGGACGCGCCAGGGGAACTCTCGAGTCCCCGTCGTCTCGGCGATGTGGTCGGCCCTCTCGGTGACGGCCAGCGTCCGGTCCCGCTTCTGCTCTTCCTTCAGCGGGTAGGCGGCGAACTTGCCGGAAAGCGCCGGCGAGCCATCCTTTGAACCCATAAGGTAGAGCCCGGGATAGTCGTCCAGGTCGGCCTCGGTGATCGCCACCTTGGGGCCGTCCTGGATATCGACTAGGACGGGCAGAAAGGCCATCTTCTCCGCTGTGATCTGGCTGAGCGGGAGATAGGAATAATTGCGCTCGAACGAGCTGAGGAAGGAGTCGACGACGGGGAAATACACAAAATGGTCCCCGCCGAACTGGAAGCCGGCTTCTTCCGATACCACCTTCACCCGGCCTTTGAGCCTGGTGAAAAAACGGTAGGCGACGCCGTCATCATAGGCCCGGAAGATGAGGCCATAGCTCCCTTTGAAATTGAACACGGCTTCATTGTAACGGTCGGTGATGACCGCCCTCTTTTCCCGAACGGGGGGGATGATCTTCTCGTTGGCCGACCTCGTCTTGACGCCGGAAAGACGCGCCTCCTTCCCCAGGACCCCGGCTCTTTCGATGGTCAAGGAAATGGGGGACAGGCTCAGGATCTCTTTCCCATCACAAGAAACCGAGTAGGAAATTTCTCGGTCGACGTGGATGATGACCTTGATTTTCTTGTCCGGCGAATAGAGCTCGTAGGTCTTAGCAAAGAGAGACGTCCCCGCCCAAGCCAGGAGAAGAATAAAGACGAGGCAGGCCAGGCTTGCCCTATGAGTCACTATCATCATAACCTCCTGCGAAGCATGCAAACGATGGAAACCCCCTCCTCCCGACCTCCTCCCACCCGGGGAGGAGGATATGTGGGTTCGCTGCCCGTTTCCTCCCCACACGTGGGAGAGGAAAAGGGAGAAGGGGATTCTCTCGAAATGGCCCATTGACGAGTCTCGGTTCACTTATGAAAATGCACAGTCCAGGCGACTTCCCGGCTTTGATCGGACTTCAGGCTGACGCGCAACACCGCTCCTTCCCATTCGGTCTTGATAAGGGATGCAGCGGCGCATTCGGCGCGATCAAAGACATAACCGGGCGGAACGGAAATAAATAGCTCATAAGCATCTCCTCCCACAACTCGGCTCTTACCGGACAACCGGTTGTTTTCCCATATGACGTCGACGAGGTCGACTCCCCCGCCGGTGATGTGCCGGTTCGTCGCCAGGATTTGAGGATGAGCACGACGTTCCCGGATGCAGAAGACCTGGCAGTTGAATTTCGGGTCGACCTCTCCCGGAGGGAACGCCCCGCTGAAGGCGCCGCGTAACTTCCGGCTCCAGAATTCAAAGACAAAGTACTCGCGCTCTTTATCCAGGCCCAGGTCTTCAAACTTGATCGCCGTATTCTCGCCGCCCGTTCGGCCCAGGACCATCCAATCCTCGAAAGGCCTGTTGACCTCTAGGAGATAGAGATGACATCTCGGCACGAGTCCGGCGTCGAATACCTTGGGCTCCTTGCCGCTGACCTCTATGTCGGCACGCCAGAGGTCCTGGGAGCGCGAGGGATCGACGTCGAAGACCTGGCCGGGGAGGGTGAACAGGACGGGCGCCGACCTCTTGGCCGGCTCGACGACCGGCGTCCGGTACACGTCCGGCTTGTCGGTGAGCAGCATCAGCGATCCGGTGAGGGACGTCACCATGGTCGACCTGAAAGCTTCGGCCCCGGAAAGCTCGATATGATCGGGGTCGTTCCGCCAGACAACGTTGTTAAACGAATTGTACTGGGACAGACCGGCGAACGAGAAACCATCCGTGCCCAGCCGGCAGCCGTCGATGATACCCACGAGCTCGGGCCTGACACCCCAGCAGCCGAGCATGAAATAATCCCGGCCGATCGCGTCGCGGATGGTCTGGACGTACTTGCGGTAAGTGGTCGTAACATCAAGACGCTTCTTCCGAAAATGATCGCTGAAAGCGTTATATCCTTCGTAACGCAGGTGGCGGAGGGCATCAACCTTGAAATATTCGAACCCGTCCTCGCGCAGGCCCCGGTAGATCGGCTTGACGATGCCGTCGAGCGCCGCCGGAACCGAAGCGTCCAGGATGTGGCGGATCCAGTTCCCCCTGGCCACCCTCCCCTTTCCATCCAGGACAAACCAGTCCTTGTGCTTCTCGGCGAATTCGGTCTGGGCGAAGGCCGTGTTGGTCCAGATGCCGGGTTTCAGCCCCTTCCGCTTGATGTAGGAGACGAGATAGCCGAGTCCGTGGGGAAATTTCTCGTTGGGCTCAAGCCAGAGCTCGGGGAGTCCGATATCGCGCTGGTAGCCGTCGTCCATCTGGACGTACTCAAAGCCGTAGGGGGCGAGGACTTCGGCCAGGACATCGGTCGTCCGGAGCATATCCCGCTCGGTGATGTCGTCAAGAAAGGCGAACCAGGAACACCAGCCGACGACCGGCCTTTCCCAGACCTTGTATGTCCAGGGCTCGAAATGCTTGAGTCCCCGATGGGCCTGGTAGAAGCGCGGCCGGAAACGGAGGATAATCTCGTAGCCTTGGGTCCGCAGGGAGAAATCGTGGCCGGCGACCGAGGTCCGCTCCGGCTTGACGATGGTGCGCGTTCGCGGCTGGTCGTCTACGGACAGAACCCAGTCCCACTTCCGGTCATAGACGGCCTGGTTGAGGAGGCTCTTGCTCAGCCCGGAGCTGTGCCTGACGATCGCCGGCGACCGCGGATTTGGGTCCGACTCACAGGGGAAGGATTCCTCGCTCCCGCTGATGAGCCCGGTTAGGACAACCGGCTTGTCCCATGTCTTGGCGTTAAAGGCGATGATTTGATCGACGGCCTCACCGACCTTGAAATCATTTGTGGTCAGACGATCCAGGTCGGCGGCATTCTCGATCCTGCAGTTGAAGATCGTGCGGCCGTGGTAGATGATTTCCAGGGCTGTCCCGTCGACTTTAACCTGCGCCGGCGCATTCGGCGGCGGCAAAGGCGGCTTTTCTTGGCCTTGAGCGATGAAAAGCGGAATCGCTAGAGCGAGAATTGACAGCAACCATCCAGCGCTGCTTTTTTTCATACCTTTCTTCTCCGGTTGCCCGAGCCATTTATTCATGGGCGGCCTCGGCCAGGGCGGCCACGTTCCGCGGCGGGACGTCGGGGAGAATGGCTTCATGGCTCGGGCTGATGATAAGATGGGGACCCAGCAGTTCCTTGACCCGCCGCACTTCGTCTTTCACTTGGGCTGGAGTCCCGAGGTTGAGCACGCGCTGCGTGTCGATCCCTCCCATAAAGGCGATCTTCCCGCCGAACTCACGGGCCAGCCTTTCCGCCTCCATGTTCTTGGCTTTGGCCTGAAGAGGATGGAGGCAGTTGACACCCGCCTCGACCAGCCGGTCGATGACCCGGTAGATCGATCCACAGGAGTGGAGGATGACCTGATAGCCATGGGCGTGGCCCTGCTCGGTGAACCTGCGGAACCAGGGAAGGACGAACTCATCGAAGCGGGCGGGGCTGAGGAGGAGGTCGATCTGGGTGCCGAAATCATTCCCGAAAAAGAATCCGTCGACAAGCTCCCCGGCCGTGGCGAAAAACCGTTCGTTGGCTTCGAGGTAGAAGCTGCAGACGCGGTCGGTGACCGCCTGGACGACCTCCGGGTGGGTCGACATCTTGATCATATAGTTTTCCATGCCCATGAGGTCCATGATGTCGTGGAAGAAGGGGCACCAGAACCCGCTCGCCCGATAGACACCGCCGGCCTCGCGGAGCCGGGAGACCGTCTCCTCGAAATTGAGCCGGTCGAGATCGGGCCAGTCGAACGCGTCGACATCGGCGACGGTCTCGGCATCTCCCAATGGGCCGGCCTGTCCATGGGACTTCTTGTCCCCGCGCAGGTCGAAGAGCTTGCGGTCCTGCGGATGCCGGTAGGTTGAGTCGAAAAACTGCGGCGATATCCAGCGGTAGTCATCCCCCAACCTGCCTCTTAGGTCCTCTTCGGAAGCGGTGCCGAAGTAGCGGTGGAGGATGGGCCAGGTGTCGGGATGGGGATTTCCCAGCCAGAACCCGCAGCGCGGCGCCGGCCGGCGGCCGATGATGGAGCGGACGACTTCACGGTTGTTCATCGGACCTCGGCTTCACAAGAAAATGGGGACGGTCCTATTTTCTTTCACCCTCTCCCTGCACCCTCTCCCATCAAGGGAGAGGGATATTCGAAAAAATGGGTCCGTCCATTTTTCCATTGCCCGGACCTAAGGATAAACTTCGTCAACCTTCTTTCTCCGCTCTCTTGCTCATTCCGGAAAAAGACTTTCGGCGATCTTGATAACCAGGGGAAAATGGCGATCACCGGTTCCCATGTCCCAGGTCTCGCCGGCTGCCGTCTGCTTCAGCGCTGTCAAAACGGCTTTCGCTTTCACCCTATCTCCCTGGAACACCGCCGCGGCCCAGCCATAGACGGGATCCTCCTCCCCGCGAGCCGTCCGCCATCCATCGAAAAGCCGGAGCGCTTGGTCTTCCCGTCCGCATTTCTTGAAGGCCATGGCACTGAGCAACTGCAACGCGTCCCGGCTCGCCTCGAATTTCTCTGTGTCGGCGCAAACAGCCCGGTACAAGGCCTCCCCTTTTTTATGATCACCTTTTTTTTCGGCGGCCGCGGCGGCCAGGAAATTCTCCAACCGCTCGTCAACACCGAAGGGTTTTCCTACGCCCAGGTTCTCGGGCCAGAGCCGGGCCCTCTCGATTCCCAACATGGCCTTCCGATCGTTCCCTTTCTGGAAGTCTTTCGCGGCCAAGAAAAGGTTGGCCTGCCGGTAAAGGTCATGGCCTTCCCAGGCTCCTTCGTAGGGAAGGACGCTCGTCCTCTCTAGAACTTTGAGACACTCCTCATACTTCCCGCTGTGGAGCAGGGCCTTTGCATAGTCCATAGCCAGAGCGGGCTTTTCCGGCCGCAGCTTGTAAACGGCTCCGGCGCTTCTTAAAACCTGATCAAAGTCCCCGTGTTTCTCATAGAACCCCGTCCGGGCGCGCCAGGCCCTCCAATTGCCTCTGTCAAGGCCGATGGACTTCTGAATATCCTCCAGGACGCGGCTGTCGTCTTCCCCTTCGCTCCGCAGCTTGGCGCGGGTCAGATAGAACGGCGCCCAATCGGGTGCCGATTCCAAGCGCTCGAACAATCCCTTCGCTTCTTGCGGTTGCCCGATGTTCCACAGCACAAGGCCGAGATAATAAGATGACTTCCAACCACCGTCCTTGGCGGCCGCCCAGCGCAGCATGGGGATCGTCTCCCGGCGGTGGGGAAAGACAAGAGCGGGCGACGCCGTCGTGGCTCGATCGAGATACTCCCGGCTTCCCGCCGGATCATCTTCTCTATGGAGGTAAGCCAGCCAGTAATCAACCAGAGGATGGGACGGCGCCATTTCCAGAGCCTGGACCGCTTCCGTTGTCAAGCCCAGGTTGAAATAGAACATGGCCAGCTCGAGATAGGTTTCATGAGGAAGTTCGCCGCGGACGAGCGAACGGAAAGCTTCGCGGTTGGCTTCGCTCGGGTTAAGAAGATAGCGTTCGAAGCGGGCGAAATGGCTGAGCGGGTCGACCTTCGCGATCTCATCAAGCTCCTTCGCCGCGGCCGCCGCATCCTTTTCCAGCCGACGTAGAATCGCTTGGAGCCGGCGCGTGTTCAGGTTGTGGGCGTTGTAATCCAGTGAGCGCCGGGCGTACTCGGCGGCCCTTTCCGGGCGCCTCTCGGCGATGCCTATTTCCGCGAGTTGCTCGTAGGCTGCCGACCGGAACTCCAAGGAGCGGGCGGCCCAGCCGAACCCGTCTTTGGCGTCGGCCAGGTTGCCGAGCGAACGATTGATCACACCGTAGATGAAGTTTGCGCCGGGATCATAGGCGTCGATGGACAGCGCGTTCCTGGCATAGTCAAGAGCGCTGAGGTATTGGGTGCGCTTATACAGGATCTCGGCGGCCCGGGTCAAAGCCCGGACGTGTCCCGGCTCTTTTTCGAGACAGGCCTGGAATTTCCTCAGGGCTTCGTTATAGCTCCGCTGTCTGGACAGCTCCTCGCCGGCGACATAGAGGCCTTCGGCAGACGCCCAATCGAAATCCGGCGGCGAGGTGACAGGCCGGCCCAGCCGGTTCATTTCCTTGTCCAGGCTCGTCCACCTAAGCTTTTCCTCGCCCAGGGTCACTTTTATCTCACCGTTCTTCTCACCGACTTCAAACGTCCGGATGAACGTCTCCATGGGATCGAGAGTCAGACGTCCGGAGAAAACTGGCTTGCCCGCCAGCGTAACCACAAGCTCATCGTTGATCGGCTGGAGCGGACAGATCCCGACTTTGAGTGTTTCTTTATCACGCTCCACATTGAGCGCCGCGTAGGGTGAAGCAGCCACCAGCCCACCGATGTCCTTAACCGGGAACCAGACCTCCCGCCAGCGCATCACCGACTGGGGAGGAAAATGCGCGTGCTTGAACGGCGTCAGGCTGCTGTCGCTCCCGGCCTGATTGTAGAGAAGGCCCGTCTGCGGCTCGACGTATTGCACCTTGGGGGGATCGGTCAGCAGGTCCCTCCAGATCTCGCCGTCCCGGGCCAGAGACCAGAGCCAGAGTTTCATCCCGGGCTTGTCGTCATAGAGCGCCCAGTGGCCGTAGCCGAATCCCGCCCTTTCGTGATAGCCGCCGAAATACTCGTCGTATTCGCCGAGGATGTGGTAGGATTTGCTGCTGCCGAAGTCGTTGTTTTGGTAAATAGAAACATCACGACCGTTCTCGGCGATCGGCCAGGGATGGACATCGCCGCCGTGGCCGATGTGATGTGTGCCAGGATAAGAGAATTTCAGGTCGTTGCCCGCATCCTGGGCCGAGGTCAGCCAGTTGTAGAGGGAGTCGTGGAGTGAGGTCGGGTTGTACCAGAAGCATTCGGTCTCGAAATAGGCGGCGTCTTTGGGCAGGCGGACGTTCACCCTCCAGACCGTGCGACTCGGGAGATCAATAGCGCCGACGATGCAGCCGACGCTTCCGTCGGCATTCTCCTGGATCAGATAATCCACCGGTGTCGCCGTGGTCGGGGCGTGTCCGATGATCCCGAAGTTGAGCTCGATGCCGCCCGATGTCCAAGGCCCGCGCATGGCTATCTCCCGGAACTTGACGACCGGATTCAGGTAGATGAACTCCCGGCCGGTCGATTTTTCGACTGCTCCCCAGACTTTGCCGCCGATCTCGGGCGCCACGAGGACCTTGACGTAGGGATTTTCCAGCTTCACCATCTTCCAGTCCTGGGGACGTCCATCGAGGCTGTAGCCGTGGAAGCGGAAATAGGGATAGATCGGGCCGATCATGGGCATCGGGTCGGGATCCGAGTATGGATAGGTCTTGAAACTCGTCCTCTCTTCCTTGACCGTCGCCTGCTGTCCGGAAACCGAAAGAAAACCGGCCAGGATGAAAAGCAGTGCAGGAATAATCGACTTTAGCCTCATCTTAACCTCCGCCGGATGGAGTTTTGGGATTTTCAGTATACACTGTCCGCATTCCCGCCGCCAAGAAAAATGTGGGAGCCCGTTTCAGGGGCTTTAGGCGTGCAATCATCACCACAAATTCGGAAATTGATATACTTTCACCATTTCTTTCTTCTCGGCCTTCTTGACAGATGCGGCCTCATGCAATATCCTTGTTGAGCGGTTATCCAATAGAGCTACAGGAGCAAGGATAATTTAATGGCGATGGGGGGCTATCGAGGAAGGCCCGATCAGAAATGGATAAATCGTTAACGAGCGCGGAACGCATTCAGTTGCGGCGACGGGAAGCGGAGCTTCTCCAGAAGATCAAGCGGTTGAAGAAGGCGATGAACGAGACCAAGGAGCTGAACACCTTGGCCTTTAAGTCCAAGCTGCTCAAAGAGGCTCAGGAAGAATTGAGAAGGCTCCAGGAGAAATTAGCCGGCGTCGGCACTCGAGAGAATCCGGAGTAGCTTAAAGAGACCTGCTGAAACCTTTTCAGGAATATGACAAGGGGTCGCCTTCGGGAAATGTCCCCATCTCTCCTGAGCGTGCCGCGCCGTCAAAAGGCGTAGACGAGCTGAACCAGGACGCGCCCGACATCATCCAGGCTGTCGGGGCTGCATTTATCAGGCGTATCCTGGCTCGTATGCCAGTAGGGGTAATCCAGGTCGATGAGGTCGATCGCCGGAATCCCCAGCCGCAGGAAGGGGATATGGTCGTCCATGACCGCGGGGCCTCTTTCGGGAAGGAATGACTTTATCTTCAAGGCCGCAGCGATCCCCCAGACCTTTTCCATGAACGCGGGGCTACGTTCTAGGCTATAGGCTTCCCGGGTAATGGCCAGGTCCCGGTCGCCGACCATGTCCAGCAGGATGACGAACTTGGGGTAATCCTTCTTCGGAAGATGTCCGGCGAAATACTGGGATCCCTGGGCCCAGCTCCACGTGTTTCCTGTGTCGCCGGCGTCTTCCCCGTCGAATAAGACCAGGTCGATCCCGCCCGGAGGCGATTGGGCATGGAAGATGTGGGCCATTTCCAGCAGGACGGCCACACCGGAGGCGCCGTCGTTGGCGCCGAGGACGGCTGTGGGATGGGACTTGGGATCATGGTCCTCGTCCGCCCAGGGACGGGAGTCCCAGTGGGCACAGAGAAGGATCCGCTCGGTGAGGTCGGGACGGAATTTCGCGATGATGTTGAAGGCCTCGACGTCGCGGGGCGGCCGCCCATAGCTTAACCGGAACGGCTGGACCTCGACATCGTCGGAGTATCCGGACAGCGTTTTCACCAAATAATCCCGGCAGCGAAGATGGGCCTCGGAACTCGGCACCCGGGGGCCGAAGGCGCACTGGGCCTCCAGGCGGGCAAACGCCGCCCGCTTGTCGAAGACCGGGACGGTTTCCGCGGAAGAAATGGCTGAGCGCAACACGACCAGGGGCATCAGCATAAGAAGAATCCACTGTGCCGGGTGCCTGCCGGGCCGTCCTGAGAGGATCTTCGCCTGCCGCATTCTCGGGCTCCTGCCTATCTTTCTTATATCCTTTTATATCACATCCTAAGGAGATCCCGCTACGGGTCTCCCCCATTCCCGGACGCTGCAAAACTCCTTGATTCAGAACCATCCTTCTGACCCGCCTACAACATCAACAGCAAATAGGGCCCATTCAAATGGAACGCCATCACGGTCGAGATCCAATAAGGGGCTTGAACACATTCTGACCGTCGGCGCGCTCAGGTCTCGGAAATCAGGCCGGCTTCGCGCCAGGCACCCGTCCGTTCGATGCGCAGCGTCTTGATCTCGAACGGCTTGAATTCGAGGTTGATCACCCGTAGTGGCTGTCTCAAGATCAAACGCGCGTCCGTCGGCAGTCCGGCCGTTTCATGAAGCCGGAGGACGAGCGCCTTCCCATCCCAAGAACGCTTGCAGGCGGTCAGGCGGATGCTTGCCGGATCGAGAAAGAGGAGGCCGAGCCCATCGGCATCCCCATCATAAGCGGGATCTGTTTGACGGTCCCCGTGCTTCTCCGCCGCCCCGCCTCCTGACCCCCCAAAAGGAAGATGGGCCAAGGCAAAGGGTGGAGAGGCCAGCCAGTCAGCCAGCGCGGAGACCGACCGGCGGACCCTCCCGGGATCGCCGGCCGTGACCAGAAACCGTATCTCATGGATGCCCTGGTCCATGAGTTTCCGGGCCGGAAATTCCGCCAGTTTGAAACCGCGTTCGTGGCAGTAGGCCGCGCTCCGGAGGACGGAGACGCGCAATTCCCCATTCTTGAAATCGAGCCCGTGCGGGCCGCAGCCGATGACCGCCAGGGACACTCGGCGCCCTCCGGTCTCTCCCTCGACCAGCGCCCACCGACCAAAGACGTGTTCTTCGCCGTCGCCGGGGCGGCGGATAGCTCCTCCAGGGATCTCGCAGAGAAGCTCACCCCGGCGAAAAACGGCCGGCACGGCCAGCTTGAGCATTTTCCGCTCTTCCTGCCAGTGGATGCGCAGCCGGAACTCGATGGCCTGCCAGGAGCGGTAGCCGATCGTGTGGAGGACGATCCGGCTTCTTTTGTAAGCCAGGACGGACTCCGTGATGGTCCGGACCGGCCCATTTTCGATGATCTTCAAACTCCCCGGAACGAGACGGAATCGACCGGCGACGGCGCGATACGACCAGCATCCGGTCCCCCAGGAATCGCCTTCATCCTTGATGACGAGCGGCTCGAGCAGAGGCCCTCTGAGAAGCTGCCCTGAGTTTCGCACGCGGAGAGAGGTGATGAGTCCCCTTCGACGATCGATTTTATAATTTATATCGGGATCACCGGGAGAAGCGTTCCGCGGTTTTCTCTTCCCCGGATTGACCTTCGCTTCGAAATGGGCGGATCCGAGGCCCGGAAGCTCGGCCATGAAACAAAGCCTTTTCCTCCAGTTGAAGGGGAGCAGCGATTCGGGTTGCTCCTCTTGAGACGGGATCTTGCCGCCGTCGGGCCCCAGAACAAGGAGATGCCTCTCCCCCTTCCAAATGGGCCGGTAGTCGGCCATGAATTCCACTTCGACCGGAACCCGGGTCAGGGACGGGTCCGTGTTCAACACGGTAATGGGCAAGGAGCCACCCGAACGCGCCGGGAGCAGACGATTGAAAGCGGCCGCCGCCCTCAATCGCAGGCGCCTCGCTGTCCCCAGCGTTTTGCCGTAGAGGTCGAGGGCGTCCTTTTCCGCCGGCTCGGTGCAGGAGCCGGTCAAAATATCATGAAAATCATTGAAGAGATGGCCCCGCCAGGCATCGCTCAGCCCGTCTTCCGGATACTCTTCTCCCGTCATCCACCAGGCCGCCGCCCGCAGCGTTTCCGTCTGGACGAGTGTTCCCAGGCTCTCTTCCGCTTTCCGCTTGATCCGGGCCAGAGATGTATAGCAGCCGGTAAAAGTGCGCTGGAGGTCTCCCTCGACGACCGGGGCCTTTCGGCCCGCCTCTTTCAGCGCCTTATACAGCCGGTCCGGGGTGCTGTGCAGGACTTCGACCCGCTTCTCCCGGACAATGAACGCATCGATCGCGGCCAGCGCTTCCCGCGTCGCCCCGCCGCCGTGATTCCCCAGGCCCCAGAATACAGGAACATCACGCCCGAGTCGCAGGGCCATTTCTTTCCCCTCCTGGAGTCTCTGCTCGATATTCTCGCGCTCAGTGTGGTACAGACCTACGGCGATACGCAACGCCAGGACCTCCGACCCGTCAACTCCCCGCCAGCGGTAGAGGTCGGACGGCAGGCTGAGATCCTCTTTCTGCGGCCTCATGTGGATGTACATCCTGTAGCCGGCGAATCTCAGGACCTGGGGCAGCCCGCCGCCGTGGCC
>Ga0307379_10005538_pt1 | contig 17573 bp, 30 predicted proteins | sample UN2MG_FD_202237 | JGI IMG/M metagenome (GOLD analysis project Ga0307379, IMG submission 202237) | Soil microbial communities from Risofladan, Vaasa, Finland - UN-2 | ecosystem: Environmental > Terrestrial > Soil > Coastal area > Acid sulfate soil | place: Finland: Risofladan, Vaasa | collected... | reverse complement strand
TCAAGCGCTGCGATCTCGTCGCGCATGGCCAACAACTCGGGGTCCGACCGCCCCGCCCGATAGCGGTCCACGAGGCGCGCCGGCAGGTACTTGCTATAGCGACCATGCTTGAACTGCGGTAACGCCATGCCTCCTGGCGTCATGCCCCCGTGCATCCGGCATCGCCCATTGGGCATGGCCCAGTTGCGGCACGGGGTCTCGGCCCGCGTCCTGGCACCGCAGCGATTGTTATTTTCTTGCATGGGGGTTCCCAGCTTGCATGGGGGTTCCCAGCTTGCGCACAGTGCCCTCAGTCCGCCACGGATCTACTCCCATGCCAGCTAGGCACTGCAAGAAGACGGTCCTCACCTTCGCCCGCCCAGGTAGAACTCCAGGATAAAGTGCGCCTGATTCACTTCCGCCCCAGGCCGGTAGTCCGTCTCACCCACGCCCTTCACGCTGTTGCACCGCCGACAGAGCGGCTGAATGTTGGCCACCGCGTCGCTCCCGCCACGGCTGCGAGGCAGCACATGATCCCGCGTCAAGTCCACCTCGGACCCGCACCGCAGACAGCGGTTGCCGTATGCCTCGCAGATGGCGTCGAAATCGTCCATATCAAAAAAGGGCCGTCTCCGGCCCCCCTCTACTCCTCGCGTAACTCTGGTAGAGCGCCGCGCAGCGCCTCCATCTTCGCCTTGTCAAACCACCATGACCCGGCTACCTTGCCGCCCGGCACCACTATCTTGTCTGCCATTCGCTTGGCCATCTTGGCAGGCGTCAGCCCGAGCAATGCCGCCGCCTCTTTCAGAGTCAGTTGGTCCGGTCCGAACTCCCGCGGCCTGCTGGGCCTGCCCCCGGACCTGCGCGGATGCGCGGCCCTCCAGGCGTCCACCTCGTCTACCCGATACAGCAGCGAGCGCCCGATGCGCCCGTGAGGCTGTGGCCCTTTGCCATGGCAGGCCAGAACGGCCATGTAACTCACGCTGTAGCCCAGACGTTGCGCCACCTGCCGGCGCGTTAATAGACGCGAGCCAGGCAAAGCACCGCCATGCTCTACCTGGCTTTCTTGCGTCCTGGCCGCCGTCTCTACGTCCATGACAACATCATATCATATCTGTCACATTGTGTCAAGAATACCCTCAGCTCCCCACAAAGTCGCCGATGATCCCGGGCGCCGCGGTGTCGAAACCACACACGTCCATCATCCCACCATCGTTCGGGTCCGCAATGCTGAACTCGTTGGGCACGATAGCCACCACCGCCAGCTTGGCATCGATTCCCGATTCCTTGCGATACTTTGCCAACGCCTGCGCCGGGTGGATGGCCCCGCACCAGGTCTCAGAGTCGGTGTAGACCACGAACGCATCCGCCTTGTAGATCGACTGCCGCTTCTTCTCGTAACCGCTATCCCTGTAACTATCCGTCTTCTCATCGTACCCGAGCGCCCACATCATCGGCAAAGCGCAGTCGGTACCCCCCATCCGCAGCGCGGCTGTCTTATTCACCACGTCGTCCAGCCTCTCTCGCGGCGAGATCTCTAACCGCACGAACCTCTCCGCGAAAGCCATGATCTCGTGCTGCGGCTCGGTCCGCGCCGTGATGAGCGCCATTGCCGCAGCAGCCTCCCGGCAGGTCAGAGGGGAGCCCATCATCTCATTATCCATCGATCCGGACACGTCGATGGCCAGCACGATCCGCTTGTTGGTCGGCGTCACATTGTCGAACGCGGCGTAGAAAGCCCCGTCCAGAGCGTCCACAATGGCCGAAACGGGCTGCCAGCTGAGAGACCCCTTCATCCCGCGCCCCTGCGCGTAGGTCTTCAGCGCCAACAGGATAGCGAACGGATGCACCCGGGGCAGTTCCCCGGCCAGCACGGACAGCACGCGCTTGTTCGCGTCGGCGAAGGGCCCCAACAAGCCGTTGGCCGTCATCCGCCCCAGGTTGCGCACCAGGGCCATCGCCGGGAGGTGTGGCAAGAGCGCGCCCCAGACATCGGCGGAGCCCAGCCACTTGGTATCGATAGCCTCCCAGGGCAACCCATATCCCTCGATGAGCGAGACGACTTCCTTTTCGGTCTCCGCCGCGCTCGCCTTTACGTACGCGTCGATCAGCGGCAACCCGGCGGACTCCCCCTTGGTGATCCAGTGGTAGACGGCGTTGTTGCGCTCGCTCTTCGGATGCGACAACCGCAGCATGTCCCGGTGCGTCCAGCCGTCCCTTTGACGATACTTGATCACCTGGTAGGACAAGTTCTCGACCGACTTCTCGTCGTACCACCTGGCAACCGCCGTGCGCAGGCCGCGTCCCCAGCCGCGAAAGCCCTCGACGTACTCAGCAAAATGGTAGAGATGGGTGCCGATGCGCGCCACCTTGGGCAGCGCGGCGAAAGCGTCCGCCTTGGCCGCGGACGTGGTGCACAGTGCCAAAACGAACAGGGGCGGATCGTTCTGCGCCGCCCTGCCGGAATCGCTGATCTCGACCACCCGCCGCACGACGCGGGCCGCATCCGCGGCAATGCACCGCTCGACCGCCTTGGCGTTGTCGCGAGTCAGCTTGCGCTCGGTGGCGTAGTACGAACCGCCTTCCGAACCGAGAATCAGGAACCTGTCCAACCGCACCCAGTCGTCCACCGGATAGGCGTGGCCCCCGGCCGAGTTCTCGACCTGGCCCGCCAGCGGCTCCGACTGCGGCGTCTCCAACGTCGAATAATGTCGCCTGTAGTTCATCGTTCCCCCCCAAAAGAAAAAGTCGGGCAAGAGTGTTGACCACGGGTTATGTTATCCTGATAACCGTAGTCAGCCGGCCCGACTATCACACGACGCATCGGATAAGATCGACCCCGACGCTCAGTTGTGGACGGCAGGAGTTGAACCTGCATCACCCCATTAGTAGTGGTAACCCTCCTCCAGCCGACCCGTAATCGGGTAAGGATTTGGCGAGGGCGTTTAGGCGCTCTGCCATTGAGCTACGTCCACAACGAGCATTGTAGCACATCATGCTATCATTGTCAATACCGCTCAGGCTTCCTTAACTTCCCCAAACGCGGCCTTTTCATCCATGTACACGGCATAGCCTTTCGCAGACCATCCCACGCCTTTCACGGCCGTCTGATAATAGTTAAAGGCTTCCTCCGTATTGAGGGAAGTAACATCCCCAGTAAGACGCACCAAAAAGTACAGTTGCTCACCCCTCATAAGAGTGGCCCAACCAAGTTCGGCGATTTTCTCCGCCTTCTCCGTGTCGTACACGCGACCATGAATCATCACGCGCACCGCTATTCCTCCCGCGCGTCGCACACCCAGCCCCAGAGCAGGAGCGCGAACACGCCGCCGATCGTTCCGCCTAGCACACAGGCTAGAAATACCTCCCAGAATGCCACGCTATTCCTCCCTGGGATGCCAGGGCTCCTGCCTACCGGATGCTCCACCTGTGATTCATATGCGCTTGGAGCCCCGGCATCCCTCTACTTACTTACGCACCACGCCGCAAGTCCGCGATCCCGCACCGCTCGCAGACGTGCATCGCATTGGGCCGCTGCTTCATCTGTCCAGCACAGATCGGGCAGCCCTTCCCGACGCCTTCTAACCGCTGCTTGGTCAGAATGAGCACGTCTTTGATCTCCCCTAAGTGCGGTACCAGCCACTTGGCCTTCAGCGCGCCGTACTCGGCTGTCTCGATCTCGCCTGGCACGATGCGCAGGCCCTTGTCGTCCTTCACTAGGCCGGCGCCCAAACACCGTAGCACATGCATGATGTTCACCAGCGTACGATCCCCGACACAGCTGCGCTCAGCGATCAGCAGGAGCACCTCCCACGGCTCGTGATCCTCGATCAGTTCCGGGCGCGGGTCGTGACCCATCGGGTTATCGCAGTAGGTGCTAAGTGCCATCCTCGCCACCTAGCGGACGGCAGTCCCCGAGTAGTGGCGTCCGCTCCACCCGCCGCAGCCGCTTGACCGGACCCGCGCAATCCGCAAGGGTGAGCCAGAACCGGATCGCCGTGCGAGGCTCTATCGCCTCCGTATCCAGGATCGTGAAAGCCGGCTGACTCACTAAATCGTAGCCGTCTGGCTCCAGGTATTGCCGCGCCACCGCGATCCCCTTGGTGGCCTGGTTCATGGCCGCTGCCCCGCAGGCGACCATCTCGATCTCCTCGTACTTGCGGAGGCCATGTGCGATGGCCCCGGCCAGCTTGCGCGGGCTCGACGTACCCGCCACCCGCAGTACCGTATTGGCTCCCATTATGGCCTCCAGTTAGAACGGCATCGATTCCTGAGTCACCCCCGATCCAGTCGCCAGCGGTTCCGTGTCCAGTAGGGCCATGGCCTGCTCGAAAGTGATGGGCAGGTCGCTGATGGCCTTGCCTTCCGCCACGCCAAGCCGGTGAAGAAGCGCGGCCTTGGACAACTTCAGTTTCTTGCCCTTGTCCAGAAGCGCCTTCTGCTTGGCCTCATCCTTGGCCCAATGAGGCGCCTCGGCCTGCTCCTCGATCTGCTCCTCGACGATCTCGCCGGTGGTCTCATCAACCACTTCGGCGTCCACCACTTCGGTGTCCTCGAACTCGTCAGGCCTCTGGTCGGTTGACACGTCCTGCTCGACGCCCGACTTGAGCATGGGAAGGCTGAGTTTCGTGATCTGCTGCAGGCCCCGCACCCACTTGGCCGCCGGCTCGAGCGTCACGAGCCAGTGGGATCGCCGCGCCCGCTTGCCATCCATCCCTGGCGTGGAGACCTCCCGTTCCACCCTTCGCAAAACCATCGGGATGTTGCGCAGGTCTACTGTCCGCCCACTTTGCAATTGTGAATCGGCAATAACACTCAGGCTGTCATAGATGCTCGTCACGTCGTGAATGCTGCCTGTCCCCAGCGTCACGTATCCCACGAAGCCAGCGACCCACAACTCCGGGACGATGACCGTAAGCCTGCCGATCACCTTGCACTCCTTCTGCGCCTTGTCGGCATACGGGCAGGCTTTCTTGTGCGTGGCGTCGGCCAGCACATAGGCGCCGTTCTCCAACCAGACGGTGCAGTCGGCACCGTTGCAGCGATGCTGGAGACCCCCAGCCTTCCACTCCTCGCGCCAGGTGGCAAAGTTCTCGTCGAGACCAGGATAGGGCAGGTAGACCGTGAGGATGGCCGGCTCCTCGCCGTGCACCTTCTTAAAGGCGGCCCGCACGTCGGGCAGGTCAGACGTGAACCGGAAGTAAGATAGTTCGCGCCCCGGCCCTTTTTTGTTCGGGTCCATGGGCGCGCCTTTGCGCAGCTTGCCTAGACTGGGAAACTGCGCGATGCGATCCGTGTCCTGGGTCAAACCGAGAATCGGAGACATGTCACTTCCTCCATGGTATTGAGGCAAATGTGTTCGTCTTGCTAGATAGCGTAGAACTGCACCGCTCGCAGGACCTTGTCTCGTGCCAGTAGTCTCCCTCCTTCCAACGGGATACCTTGCAGAACTCATAGCCACATATCCGGCAGATCTCCGGGTGACTCGGATGCTCGGCCATCATATCGCTCATGCGAGAGACTCCTCCTTCTCTACTTCTGACTGCGGATTCGCCACGGGCAGCCCAAGGTAGAACTCGCGCACCTCCGCCTGGCCCTTACCCCTCAGCGGCAAACACTGCGCCTTCACGTTCTCCTTGGCCATGTCCCAGAGCCCGTGCATGGCCACGTCAAGATCATCCTCCACGTCCAGGTCGGCCCAGAGGTTACAACTAACCGTAGCAGAAGAGTAGTCTCCCGTATTGATCTTCCGCTCGTAACTTACCGAAACCGTCTTGATCCTCATGTGTCGCCTCCTTGATTGCTGCTACCATGCACCTAGTATAACATATGCTTATGGCATTGTCAAGGTATCATAGGCCGCACACGCAGCTCACTTTAGCCATGCCCACGATTTCCCCCGTGCAATAGCGCTAACGGATGCCTGCCGGACCCCAAACTGCGCGGCAACGACCGTCTGGCTCACTCCACTTGCTAGCAGGTCGCGGATTTCGAGAACGGCTGATTCAGTCAGCTTGGAACTCCCGTTTCTTGTCCCACGGTATGACTCTGGGTGCAAACTGACAGGCGACCTGGCTCCTCTCGCCGTGCGCTCTGGGAACCTGCGATGTGGATTAAGCTCGCCTACCGGACGGTATGCCCTCCCGTGACGCGACCGATCCTGCGCGTTCTCTTGAGCCGTACCCCACGCGAGATTGCTTGGACGATTATCTGTTCTCGTCCCATTCAGATGCCGTATCTGCTGGCCCGGTTCAGGTTCACCGTAAAAGGCCAGTGCCACGAGGTGATGCACCGCCTTGGTAACGGCCGTCCCATTCCTAAGGACTCGCACGATAGGGTAGCCTTTTGTACTGAAGTGTAGGGAAAACCGGTGCCATCTGTTTCGCAAGTTGCTCCAAATATGCCCCTCGGAATCTGCGAAATACCCGGTATATCCGGGTATCGGCCTCATTCTGTCTGCGTCCATATGCCCTCCTACAGCGAACATAAGCACGGCCGATAGGCCAGCAGCGCGTCCCAGTCGGCGTCGTCTAGCAGGCTGCCCTGGTGCTCGTACCGATACTGGCGCTCGCGCAGCGTGATCTTGCCCGACGCGGCGAGGAATACTGGTGCCCCCCCGCGCTTGGCCGTCGCCGCTTCCTCCAGTCGCGCCGCTCGTTCAAACAAGTCCAGATGCCGGTGCCACAGTTCGCGCCACACGCTGTCCCGCTGAAACGGGCAGATATAACAGCCCGACTTCTGCGGCACGTCTAGCCCCTCGGCAACGATTATGTCGACACAATCCTGCCGCGAGACGTTGCGATCCACCAGTGGCCTGTGCATCAGCGGTTGGCGATGGGATTCATCAGCGGCGATGCCGAGCAGTTGCGTCTCGATACCGTTCGCCACTGCCCACTTTTGCAGCGGCCCAACCTTGTACTCTGCCGTACACCAACGGATTCCTGCCAGCGGGATCATATGATGCCCTTCGCAATACTCGATCAGCGTTGGCCGCTTGGCCGGCGCTCGCCACTCTCCCCCCAGCGTTGTCACGCTCAGCCCCCGCGGCGCCAGCCAGCCATCCTCAAAGTAGCGCAGGTAGCACATCGTCTCCGGCCACTCGCAGCCGGTGTCGGCAAACACGATCGGCCCGCGCCAGCCCTCGTTGACCAGCAGGATCGCGAGGGCCACGCTGTTGACGCCGCAGCCGAAAGACAAGAGTTCGCTCATTAGTCATCTGCCTCCTTATTGGCAACGGTGTCGCCCTCGGAGATTCTGACCACATCGTCAACGCTACGGACAATGTGATATTCACCATGATTAGCCAGAATCTTGTCACGCATCTCGGCCTCCGCCTTCGTCAGCTTGCCATTGGCACTTTTGATTTCTATCCACAAAACGCGCCCTCGACGCAGGCATATCAGGTCACTCCAGCCCGGTATGAACTGAGCTACTTGATAAGTGTGCCACACCTGCCATAAGAGATCGCTAAACACGGCGGCCAGCTCATCATGGTTAGCGTCCTTCTTGGCATCACGCCGAGGCATCTCTCCTCCCGTTCATCACCCGCGCGACGACCTCTCCTAGCCTCGCCAGAATACCGTCCTTCTGCTCTGCCCATTCCCCGTTCATGCACCGCTCCGCATCGCTGGCCAGTGCCAGTAGCGCGTATCCCGCCGTGCGAAACGCCCGGGCCGCCTCCAAGTGCTCACGAATCCCCATTGTCGCGGATCCCGCGCAGAATGCGGTCCGCCGCCTGTTGCGCCTCCTGGCGCTGCATCCACCGCCCCATCAAGAACGCCACAAAGACCATGCCGATCACCGCCCCCACGACTCCGCCGACTACCCCGAGTGTCAACGCCCAACCTGGCGAGATCACAACCCACCCTCCATTCTGTCGTCCACATCGCTGGCAATGCGCAGCGCGCAGTAGACTACCAGCAGCAGAAACAGCGCCACCAGAATCAGCGCGAACCCCCACCACGGCATGTCACACCTCCCCCGGCCACTCGTGCACCGTCACGCCGTCCAGCAGCAGCGGCACGCCAGGCCGCAGCCCCGCGTCCTGTTTGGCGTAGTAGGCCACGCCCGCCTCACGGCACTGGTCGCGCAGGTCGGCGGCCCAGGCCGGGTCGAACGGCCGCCGGTTCGGGCCGGACTCGGCACCGACAATCGTCCAGTCTAATGCGTTGTAGCGGGGATCACTATCGGGTATCGGTTCCCACATCCCATCATGCCACAGCCCATCGTAGTCAGGTTGCAGCCACTCCCGCAGGTCCACCGGCCCCAGCATCGGCTCCACGCTCACGAAACGCACCGCCGCCGGCGTGTCTAACAGCAACGGGATGCGCTCGTCGGCGGTAGCCTGGTCCTCCACCGACACACCTAGCCACACGCTTGCGATTGGACCGCACTCACTGAACGGCTTTATGGGCGAATCGTAGTACTCTCTGAAAAAGGCACGCATCCGCTCGGGCCGCTTGGTCAGCACCTGCCACGTTACGTCGGCTCGCTCCTCCAGCGTGTCGAACACCTCCGCCAGGAATCCGTCGCCAACATCCTCATGAAACAGATCGCCGGTGTCGCACAGGAAACACATCGGCTTGTGCGGCGCGCCGCGCTTGGGGCTGTACCGTTCTGTGTTGCCACCAGCGTCTTTGATGGCTTTGCCGAACCGCTGCGTCGCCAGTCGCGCCAGCTTGTCCGGGTGCGTCGTCACCGTGCCGTAGTCGCGCCCAAACCGCTCGTAGATCGCCCGCCCGTAACAGTGGTCACAGCCCGCCGACACCGGCGTGCAGCCGGTCACCACATTCAGGTCACCAGAAGAGTAGTCAGTCCAGCCAATCGCACTGGCCTTCATTTCGTCTCCCCTAGCGCGGCACGCAGGCAGGCCAACTCGGCCATGGCCGCGTCGTATTCGGCGGTTAGGTCTCTCTCCTCACAAGTGACCCAGCCGCGTTGGTGGCATCTCCAGCACGGCATAAAGCGATGGCCCCTGGCGTCCATCGTGTTTCCGTTGCCATCGCATGTCGGGCAGGTATCGGTTAGGCGCTCTACGATTTCCCTTTGCATGTTAGCCTTCCTCCACCTGCGCGGCCTCCAGCGCCTCGATCAAACCCAGTACATCGTTCTTCGATAGACTACCGTCTCGATGCATCGCCCATGCCAACTCACTCAGGCCCAACTCCTTGACTTCGGGCAGATCCCTGAGCATAAAGTTCGCAAGATGCGGGTCCCTATCGAGCTGCCTATGGGCACTTTCAATGACTTTCTTGGTCCTTTCCGATAGCATCTTTCACCCCTCCCCCAGCGCGGCACGCAGGGCGGCCTCGGGACTACTCGCAAACTCGATGTGCCTTCCCGGTGCCTCCTGCACTGCCCAGCTCGTATCCCCGCGTCTTGCGCTACAGCGCCATATCTGCATGTATAACGGCATCCGCTCCACCAGCACCCAGTTCGCCGCCGCCGGTTCCAGTTCCGCCACACGAGCCCGTAGCCGCTCGCACTCTGCCAGCAGGCCCGCCGGCTTCTCGGCCAGGTGCTGGCGCAGCTCCTCGTTGTCGCGCTCCAACGTCGCCACCTGCTCGCGCGCCGCCACGTACAGCGCACAGACCCCGGCGTAGGCGTCGCCCCACGATCCGGGCGCGCCGTAGTCCGGGTTGTGCGGAAACCGCTCCTCTACGTCGCCAACCGTGATGACGGGCGCCTCATGATGACCGTGCTCCATAACGCCCTCAACTGTCTTCAGCCTCTTATCCAGATCGTCCATCTTGACACACACCGCCTTTGCCCAGTCAGCAATATACCACTTAGCCACCGTCAGGCTATCTTCGCTCTCGATATCCTCTAGCCATAGCATTCGGCTTCCTCCCCTAGCGTCTCACGCAACGCAGCGCGTAACCACGCTATCAGCTGCAATCGCCCCTCTCGCAACTCCTCCTGCTCCATCACTCCACGAGCCGCTACGGCCGGGATGTCCTTGTCCATGTCATAGGGCAGCGTAAGCCATCCGCCAAAGCGTATCATCTCTCCCCCTGCCATGCGTAGACATCTGAGAGATCACAGAAATCCCATACAATCTCGACCGGTGGACGGTCCCACCGCAACACTTCCAAGTGCGCCTCCTCGACGCACTCCTGGCAAACCCGCCTACCGTTCGCCAGCACGGCTATCCCATACGGTTCATGCTTCCGAAGCAGGACTTTACACCTAGCGCACGCCTCCCCGCCTGCCCGCAGAATCTCAACGATGGCGTCCGCTCGTATCCCTCGACGGATACTCAGTTTCTCCACCGATATACCCGCGCGGTAAGCCTCCAGTATGCCATCATAGACAATACACTTTGGTCGACCCACCACATCCTTTTCCGGGCCGCGCGCCTTCATCGGCAGGCCGAGCGCGTGCGCCTTCAGTCGCAGGGACTCACGGTTCATGCCGTACTGGGTCGCCGCCTGGGCCAACGTGCGGAAGGGCTCGGCCATATACCAAGCGTGTGCCTCACGGGCGGCTTCCTCAGATATCACGCGCCGCGCCATCCATCCTCCTCATCGCTTGGTGCTCAGCGAGAAGGCCCAACCACTCGCCGAATGGCACCGCCGCCGTGTGGACCAGGTTGGCCCAGTAGCGCATATGCTGGCGCAGCAGATCGTCAGTCCAGTTAGGTCCGACGTAGCTGTCGCGCACCATCGCGTCCAGCGGGTTGTAGCGCATCGGGTTCGGCTTCACGCCCAGGTTCCAGACCGTGCGCAGTCGGAACCACGCATCGTCCGGCGTGTCTTTGTAGCCGATCAGCACGTAGACCCTTATGCGGCGCTTGGGTAGTCCTGCCCTACGCAACTTCTCGTACGCCGCCATAAACGCATTGCCCGTGTCGATGTGGTCCCACGCCAGCCGCACGATGCAGTCCAGTTCCCCCAGTCGCGCGGCGTGATGTTTGGTCAACAGCCGCGCGTCGAGTCCCTGGTTGAAGTCGATGCCGGCCAGCGGCTTCAGCCGGTCAATCACGGTGTCAAAGTGCCGCCGCGAACACGCCAGCAGGTTGTTGTCACAGACGATCGGGCGCGGTTCCCAGTCCGCGAGCTCACGCAACTCGCCCTCGATTCGCGGGACTGCGCAAAACGCGCAGCGCCGAACGCATCCCCGACTGGTGAACGTCGCCTGCGGATTGTGGTGCGGCAACGCATCCACCTCGCCTCCGAGTTCGGCAACACCTGCCAGCATCTCGGGCATGAGCGACACCGCAGGGCCGCCAGCCCGGACGCGATAGCCACTCTCGCGCAGCCAGACGGCGCGCTGATAGGCGTTTTGGAGCTCCCAGGTGAAGGGCACCGACAGATAGGCCGTATCAGCCTCAACCCACTCGGCAAAGCCGCCACGCCAATCGCTCACGGCCGCCTCCTTCACCAATTGTTCAATCTGTTTGCACCGCACCATCCGCGTCTCCTATCTTGCGGAATCGCTGTGCAAGCTGTTTCAACCAGCACCGATGTTCCTCGCGCTCCTGGGCTTCTTCAATCGCCGCTTCAATCTCGGCCTTGCCAGTCAGCTCGTCCAGCCAGCGGGTGAACCCCTCTTCCGTGCGATCATACGGGGCCCCCGCATTCAGGTATTCCTCCCACAACCCCGCGTACATCATGCGTGCTGCTTCATCAAAGGCTTGAAACACGGGCCCAAACAGAGCCCCTATCTCACGCATGAATTGGACTAGCGCATCTGCCGCCGCGTCGCACTGCTGCCGAAACCGCTCTATCGCCTCATCTACGTCGGGCTTGTACTCAGTCATCTGTTCCTCCTGCATCCCCAGGCCGTAGTCCAGTGGTCATCATAATCTCTGCTCAGGCCATACGCGAGCAAGTAGAGGTTTACCGCCGGATCGTATAGCCGCGTGCCCGCGTCCCAATCGTCCCCCCACCCCAACTGGCCCGCCCACCAGGCACCAGTTTGAGGTTTTATTTGTGCCAACCCCCGCTCATCGGCGGCTCCAACGGCGTCGACCTGCCAGTTGGATTCGCGCTGGACGATGCAGGCGGCATAGTCGTACTCGGCGCTCAGGCCGTGCATCGCCAGAGCCACGACCAGCAGGACCTCCAGCATAGCCATCATGCCTCGGCTCCAGCCTCGCGCAACAGTGCCGCCACGGACTCCAGCGTTTCCACCGGCACCAGTTCCAGCCGCGCATATCGGATAGTCCGCTCCGCGTCGCGCCGCCGCTGCCTCTCGACGTCTGCTGCGATGGCTGTCTCGGCCTTGTGGCGCGAGTCCTCCGTCACGGCCTCGATTCGTAGAAAGTTTGACAAGTTCCAGCTATCCGTGTCATACGCAACACTACGCCCGCTTTGGCGCTGCCAACGTATCCCTTTAGCCACGATCAGCGTCTTAGTTACGTGCTCCACTGGCACGAACTCCGCGTGCTCCACTGGCGCTAACCCCGGTGGCTCAGAGTGTCTGTACCAGTAGATCACGGTATCGCCTTTTTGCACATTCTCCAGGTCGCTCATTGTGCCTCCCTTTTCAGCGCTTAGTCCGCCGCACGACGGCATCAATGCTATACCGTGGTGGCCATTGGCGCTCATAGTCTGTCAGCGCATCCCGGATCCGCTGCCACTGGGCCGCATCTAACCGCACGTCCACCTGGCTCTGTCGCCCGACTACCACCGTCACCTCGGCGCCAGGCCCCAGCACGTCGCACACGCTCCACCGCAGGGCCTCGCCGTCCATGATTGACACCTCTGTGATCATCGTGTCGAGTTCATGACATGGATCATCTCGTTCATGTATGGTTTCGCGGCTTCTTTGCTCGTCAACTCGCTCCACGGAATGGCGGTCTCCAGAAGCGCCCGCCGCATGACCTGCAAAGTGCGCTTCTTGCCGCTGGTCATGGCCAGCCCACAGGCAATTACGGTCAGCGTGTGCAAACCCGCCACCCCAGTGCTAGCCTCGTGAATCGCCAACCCGCCCTTCACCGATGCCGACACCTCCACATCCACGTACTCGCGGAACGATGGCCTCCACGACGCTATGATGATCTTCTCTTCTTTCACGTCCCCGCCTCCACCCGCACGCCCATTCTGTGCGCCAACCTCCGCTGTCGCCTCCTGAGTAGCCCTCTCCATCTATGCGCCGGGCAATAGCAGTGCTCACCAGTAGCCCGCCAGCCAGCACTTTGGAACGTGGGCCAACTGCCTGGGCCACTCTTCCTGTTACATACCTCACACCGTAGCCAGCACGTCATCCTAGTATCTCCAAGGCTTTCTTCCTCAACGTATCCCCCAGATCGGCCTTGAGCGGCGTCCCCTCTGGCCAGGAGAACAGCCTTGCCTTGACGCCCGCCTCAAGCAACCGGTTCACCAGCCGATTGCCGTTGGCCGGCGGATCGCTCGGATGCTCCTCACCCCAGGACCGCGCGATCATTCCGGCGCATCCCGGCGTCACGTTCCCGGGCGCGTCGTTGTCGTAGGCCACGATCACGCCCAACACCCCCGAATCCCGCACCAGCGCCGTCCATCCCTCCCGCCACATGCTCACGCCGAGGGTGGCCACCGCGCTCGCCCCGCTCACCTGATTCTCGATCAAGATCGCGTCCACCGGATTCTCGACGATCCACAGCCAAGTTCTCTGCGCCCGGTACCAGCCAGCCGCATCGCCCACATCGTCCGGCTGTAGGGCCCCCGGGCATAGCAGACGCGCTCCGTTGTAGAGAACGGAGCGCGTGCCCAACGCTGAGAGCCACTTGCCGCAGTCACACCCCAGCGCTCGGCTGCGGATGCCTACCAGTGCCCCGCCCACTCGCAACGGCAGAATGAGCCGCTGATGTCGGCACTTACTGGTGCCCATCAACATCGCCCCAACCGTCCAACCGCGCTCCTGCCGTACCGCATCCGACAACGTGGGCGCGTATCCCTCCCACTCGTAACGACCGTCCTGGCCGTACTCACCGAGGAGGCGTTCCCAGCCATCCACGTCGAACACGCGCTCGCGCTTTGGCGGGACTTGTCTCTGGGGCATATACTTGTCGGGCATACCGCCGAGCACCTGCCGAGCCAGACCGCGCAGGCCCCAACCCTGCCCACATACCAGACATTTCGCCCCACGCAGCGAAAAGGAAAAGTGCGTCTGCCCACGCTTGGCTTCCTTGCCGCAGGCGGGGCAGGCGCAGTGCGCCTCGCCGTTGCCAGCCACCTGAGCCCCCAGCGCGTCCACCAGTTGCCAGTAGATCTGCTCATTCGTCTGACCATGACTATCCATAGAGCCGCCTCACATGCGCCCAGTCCCGCGAATCGGTGTGGTATAACACGATCTCCAGTTCACGACGCGGGCCGACCCCATGCAACGTCTGTAGCGTCCCGGCGCGGATGTGCGCGTGAACCTCAGATACTGTGTGAATATTTACCTTGTCCAGCCAGTTCAATACCCGGATGGGTATAGTCCTAGGATAGACTAGGTGTAGCCATCGTACCCGCGGATCTTCTGCCATGTCGCCTCCCATCTAATGCTTACGGAACGACTTGAGAATCTGGCGAATTTCCTCGCTATAGGGCTCTGCGCTCGCAGCGGACACGATTTCCGCCCACGGTATATCCATGGCCAATAACGCCTTCCGCACCCGCTGCATCAGCATCTTGGAGCCGTGGGTTATGGCCAAACCGCACGCGACCACAGTCAGTGTATAACTATCTAATGAGCCAACTCGCTCATGGACTGCCAGCCCATCGACCACGGATGCCTTGATCTTCCATGTGGTAATCGCCCCGGTATTGGGCCAATACGCCTTCAACGTCAGTTCTTGTTTCGCCATGTCGCCTCCTCTTGTTCTCTCTGCACTCCGTCTACCGCCCGCCTGCACAATGTCTGACTGATCAGTTGTGCCGCCTGGCCTTTGGTACAGCCGTCCGGCACCTCGATTCCCAGCCTCCGCATGTAAAGGACCTGCGGACTGCTCACATTGCTCGACCGCCATGCCGTGCGGCGTGCGGCCAATATCGGCTCCGCTGCACGACTCGCAATCTCCTCCGCCACGCCCATCGCTTCGTCACAGGTAGAATACACCCCTACCGCTCGCCCCTGCCAGTAGCGGTCCTCTTTCCGCACCATATACAGCCGATAGGCGCTCACCAACTCATACAGCGCGCGTTCTCGCTCGGTCCAACTCTCGCGCACTTCCTCCGCGCGCGCCATGCGCACCACGTCGGGAGCCAGGAGCGCCAGCATCATCGTCTCGCTCAACCCCGCCGTGGCCAGGACCCCATCCAGTGCCCAAGCCAACTTGCTCCTGCGCAGGTAGTTCAGGACCTTGACGACCAGCTCGTTCGGGTCCACGCTCGACACCAGACCGAGACCGTTGATGTCCCAGGCCACCATGATCCCAGAGCGCTCGGCCCGTGCGGTCGCCTTCTTGACGGCGCGCGGTTGGCCGAGAACGTCCCCGGCCATGATGACGTTGCGGTCGTCCAGCGGCGCGAAGTCCAGCACCAGCGCGTCCCGCTTGGTGGGCGTGATCCGCAGAATGCGCCCGAGCTTCTGCACGTAGGCCAGGTCGCTCTTGGTCGGGCAAATCATCAGCGCGCAACTGGCCTCCGGGACGTCCACCCCCTCGGTATAGATTTGGCATTGCCCCGTTATCAGTACACGCCCACCACGTCGAGTAATGATCGTCCCCGTGGCATTCGTGATACACCAGACCCGCTCATCCTGCGCTTCTTCTTCAAACCGTGCCGGATTCCCCCCACTTGTTGGCACAGAGCGGTTGTTCGTTGTGATATAATCGCGATCATGCACATAGAGGGTATAGATCGGGCATGTAGCCATCGGCCCGTTGTCCTTTGGGCTAGAAAGAGTAGCCTGAATGCCTCGTAGTGTGCAAAGAATTTGCAGCCGCTCAAATGCTTCTTTGCGTGTGCCGAATAGACAGAAAGACGTTACTCCCGTACTAGGACGTTCTTTTTTACTCCCATCACCCAACCACCATCCCCACAACAAGGCCAATGTTTGTTCGCGAGTCAACCCGTAGAACAAGTCATTTAGCCCCTTGTCCAGATAGGGCAATAGGTGGAAAAATCCCCGACCCAGTACGCTCCCGTCCAAACCCGCCGGGATACGGTAGTGATAGGCGCTATGTTCCTTACCATCCAGATTGGATACCCTAGACACCATGCGCGTCGTGTAGGCAAATCCACATGAATCCAAAAGGTGAACGATCTCGCAGTTTGCTTGCGCATAGTGGATACTCTGTGCAATCGCTATACCGCGCCCTGCCAGTGCAAGATGCCCGTCGGCTAAAAATAAACCGATGAATCGGCATTCTTCCAAGGTCAACTCAACAGGATTCTTAAAGCGCAACGCCGTCTTGAACGCTGCAACATCATCCATATGACGTTCTGCCGTGGCACCTACTATGCCCCGTTTCTTAAGGCTATGGCGCAGAGAGGATCGTCGGCCCACCTTGGTGTACTTTGTCGGGACGGCCGGCGCGAAGATACCGGCCGGTTCGGCATAGGCTGCCACTTGAAACTGATAGGCTGCCCGGCGCCCTGGTAGTGTTTCGGCATCCTTGAACTGCCAGACTTTGGCCCCCTTGGTACGCACCAACATGCGGTGTCCCGCAGTAACACGCGCATTAAATGCCTGATTCTTGATATAGATCATGTCCTCACCCACTGCACGTGGGCGATTCCAAATGCGCTGTATTGATTCCCAACGGATGATGCCGGTCTGCGGCTCTACTGCTGCTGATAGATCGTTCTCTCGGATACCATCAATCCCTACCCATCCTCGTTGAGTAAGAAGCTCTGTTTCTGCGTCCAAACAATTCGCCAGCACCCGGATATCGCCGCGCTTGAACGCCGCCAGCGTGACGGCCCGCTCGTCGTCCGGCGTGCCGCCGTCCACCGCCGCAGCCGAAACCCCGCGCTCTCGGAAATAAGCCGCCGTGTCGTGCGCCTGGAGGACGCTCGCCGTAAACGCGAACGTCTGCCGGTCCTCGGCGCGTTCGCGCCATGTCTCGTAGACCACCTCCAGGACGTTCGGAGCCCGCAGCAGGTCGCCCAGCGGCTCGACCGCCCAGCCGTCCTCGCCCTCGGCTATCCCCGCCAGAGTGATCGGCAGCGTGAACCCCAGCGCCCGGAACGGCACGAGGATACCCCTGTCGATGGCCGCGTTGATGGGGAATCGGTAGGCGACGGACGAAAAGACGCGGCTCAGTCCGTCGCCGTCCGTGCGAATCGGGGTGGCCGTGAGGCCGAGCACGCGAGGGTTGCCAAGACGCTCCAGAAGCGCCAGCCACGTGGCGCTCGTGATGTGGTGCGCCTCGTCCGCGACCACGTACTCAAACGGGCCTGCTTCCAGCGCCCTATCCAGTCGCCCGTTCGCGCTTAACGTCTGCACCGTGGCCACGACAACCTGCGCGTCCGCGTCATTCTGCCCCGCCATCACGATCCCCATACGGGCAGCCAGTTCGGGGAACAGCTCGCGTGCCCGCTCGACCGGCTGGTAGATCAGCTCCTGCCGGTGGGCGATCACGAGCGCCCGCGCGCCGGAACGTGTCAGTTCGTCTAGAAGGCTCAGATAGATATGAGTTTTGCCAGTGCCGGTGGCCAGGACGGCCAGCGTCCGGGGGCCCA
>Ga0307379_10005536_pt1 | contig 17577 bp, 15 predicted proteins | sample UN2MG_FD_202237 | JGI IMG/M metagenome (GOLD analysis project Ga0307379, IMG submission 202237) | Soil microbial communities from Risofladan, Vaasa, Finland - UN-2 | ecosystem: Environmental > Terrestrial > Soil > Coastal area > Acid sulfate soil | place: Finland: Risofladan, Vaasa | collected... | reverse complement strand
GATTACGTCATAATCATTCTTATGTACATTTAACGCTTCTTCGACCGTTTTGACTTTAACAATCGGCAGCACTTCGATGGGAAAATCAGCTTCGGAAGACAACGACTTTAGTTCATTTGATATTCTTTTCGCCTCCTGGATTGCCGCCTCTTCGGTTTGTACGTCGCCCCACGATTTCCAGGAAGTTGCTTGCCTTCGTTGGGAAACTCTATACATAAGAATTGGCTGGACTTTTAATTTTTTACCTGTGACGATAAATGGCTTATCCGGGTTCCATTCTTCCACTTTCCTGTTAGCAAAAGCCGGAGCACCGAGACCAAGAACTCCACCGGCAATACCCGCTGTTGTTAATCCTACAAACTCTCTCCTGTTCATACAGTTACGACACATAATAACCTCCTTCAGTTCAACCAACGTGGATTTTCAATTTCTCGCCCCCTTTAATACCAATTATAACCGGGAAAAGCAACTATGAAGCTATACTGTCTCTTTAATAAGTGGCAGCGGCTGCGACTCACAAGCGCGACTGAAAAAATCAGTGATATATCAGATAAATCCGGTTATACTTGCTTTAGCTCTTGAGAAATGAAATGTATTGAGAAATGGGCTTTTCAGTGAAACGAATCTTGATATTTATCTTACTTTTGTCTATGTCTTATCCGGTCCGGGCCGAACCACAACCGGGAGATATTTTTCGAGAATACAAATGGCGCCCTGAAGGAAAATGGCAGCGGGTAACCGGACCCAACGCTACGGCCGAAGGAGCAAAAGAATTTCTGCCCAATTCCATTAACACCATAGTCATTGATGACCTTGAAGATGCACGCAAGGTCGAAGTGTATCTCGAAATGCTTTTATGTCACGACGGGACAGTAAACAAAACAATCCGAATTAACAAAAATCCGTGGATAACCATTCCGGAATCATCCCTTATCCCGGGCAAGACAGGACAGGGACCGCCGAATTCGGAATACCAGTATATGCGTTACCCAAACGTTAGCATTCCTTTGAAATATCTGCGAAAGGGAAATAACACATTCGAATTTACATGCAGCCCGGGGACATCTCTTGGCGGGTGGTGGCCTCAGTGGATTCTATACGGCGTAACGTTCAGGGTTTATTATAACAGCTCCAAACCACATCCGACCGGTATGATTATAAAACCATCTGCCGGTTCCACAATCGCAGAAGAGCCTGTTTTACAAGCCAGTGCCAAAGGCCCTCGTCCTATAAATAAAGTTGACTTCATCGGTTTCTATGAGGATTTCAACTGGGAAGGCGACGGCAACTACCGCCAATGGCACTACCGCTATCTGTACAACGAAATGAAAAACCACATGGGTACCGCTGAACAAAAACCCTACAAAGTGATATGGGACAACTCATGGACTCCAACACAGGATAAAACTATTAAAATAATGGCTCGAATTGTTGACGCCACCGGTATGTGCTATATGACGCCGGCGGTGAAAAATATCCGTCTTGCTCGTGATAAAATGGTCAGGATGTATAAGCCTTATGACATTCCCAAAGCGTGGTCAACCCGCGTGGGCAATACTCAAAAGTGCAAAGTCGATGTGAACGATGATTTAAGCAAGGCAGTTGCCGCGAAAATCATCATGTCCACCTGGAACGGAGTCGCGGCGGACGAAATCGGAATAAACGGCAAGAAGGTAATCAACAATATCGGCAAAAACCACGATTTGAGCTATGACGAGTTCAACGTTCCGCTGAATCTCATCAAGGCCGGCACGAACACTCTATACACCCACAGCTCGACTACTCATCACGGCATCGAGGTTCAGTGGCCCGGTATGGTGCTGATGGTGCAGTACAAAAACAGCCAAACACGACAGAAACCATAATTTGTGTGAATTATTTTTTTCAAAATCTCACGCAATTCGTGTAACATATCAAAATACAGTTTTTTGGCATTGTTATTGGCAAATAATTAAAAACGGATTTTTGGAGCATGCAATGAAGCGTAAAATTCTACTTTCAGCATTATTACTGACAACGACCGTTATCGCCGGCTGCAGGAGCCGGCAAAGGGCCGAGACCCCTTACGATCAACCGTTGCTGCCCGGCCAGTCGGCACTAAGGAAAATAACCGACCCTTACGAGATACCCGATTTTACGATGGCCTGTTTCGACCTGGCCGATGTGAAAACCGCCATAGACCGCAGCCTTAACTATCTGCAGAAACCTTCCAGCCGGCAGTTCTTTCCTCTCGGCGATGTTACCCACACCAGAGCGGTTGATAGCCTGAAAGCATTCGCCGAGATGATGGATTCGCGTTTGACCGCCAGAAGTATGAACGAGGCAATTCGAGCAAAGTTCGATGTCTATATGTCGGTAGGATGCGACAACGTCGGAACGGTGTTGTTCACAGGCTATTACACCCCGATTTTCGACGGCTCTATGACACGCACCGAACGCTTTCAATATCCGCTTTACAAAATGCCGAAGGATTTGATTAAAGGCCCGGACGGCGAGACCCTCGGCCAGCGCGGCACAGGAGGCGTGGTTACGCAATATCCACCACGGGCTATAATCGAATCGACAAAAATGCTGGCCGGTACTGAGCTGTTTTGGCTGAGCGACCCATTCGAGGTGTATATCGCCCACGTTCAGGGCTCGGCGAAGATAAGACTGTCCGACAGCAAACTTATCACTGTAGGCTACGCCGCCAACAACGGACATGATTATCAAAGCATTTCCAAAGAACTCGTCAAAGACGGCAGAATAAGAACCGACCAGCTTAGCCTGTCGGCGATGATAGATTACTTCAAAAACAACCCGACCCTGGTTGATACGTACGTCTGGCGTAATCCGCGATTCGTTTTCTTTAAGACACAGGACGGCGAGCCCCGCGGCAGTCTTAACGAGCAGGTAATCTCCTTAAGGACTATCGCCACCGACAAGGCGATTTTCCCCCGCGGGTGCCTGACCTTCATCTCCACCCGGCTGCCCCGGGAAACAGGCGGGACGGTTTCCAACCAGTTCTACAGCGGTTTTGCCCTCGACCAGGACACCGGCGGAGCCATACGCGCACCGGGCCGCTGCGATGTTTATATGGGTATAGGCGATGAGGCGGGCAAATTAGCAGGACAGACTTATCAGGAAGGCAAACTATACTACCTGTTTCTAAAATCGACTGAACCATCCCTTTTTTATAACAGATAACCCGGCCAAAGGAGCTTGAAAATGATTAAGAAAATACTTCTATCGGTCATTTTGATTTTTGTTGTCTTTATACTAATCGGCTGTCAAACTGCCGAAGGACTAAAGGGTGATATTACATTCATCGGTGATAAAACCACTGAAATACTGGATAAATAATGGGTATCTCTAAAAATTGCTTTTGTCACGAGAACGAGCGATATTTTCTATCGCTTTGGCGGAGGTTCAAAATCGCCGCAGTAGTAGCAAAGCTACGTCGAGGACGAATTTTGAACCGACAACACAGCGAGAGGAAATTGTAGCCGTTCGCAGTAAAAATGAATTTTTTGAGGTGCCCTAATGTCAGAAAATTTAGACCGGCGCAGCTTCATAAAGAAATCCGTCATCGCCTCAACAGGTGCGGGCCTTGGCCTGTCTCTGGAAGAGAAAATCCTTCTGGGCAGACAAACCGCAAAAGCAAACAGAGCCGAACGCAGCACTTCCGGCAGCAAACTGCCCACAGGCAAAATCGGCAAGCTCAATATAAGCAGGCTGATATGCGGCGGTAATCTGATAAACGGCTTTGCTCACGGAAGGGACTTGATTTATGTCTCGTCCCTGCTGCGGCACTACTTTACAGATGAAAAGATTATGGAGACCTGGGAAATCTGCGAAGACAGCGGCATCAACACCATGATATCGACTGTCAACAGCCCCTACGCCGACGGCAACGACCCGACCATCAGGGTCATCAATAAATACCGAAACGAAAGAGGCGGCAAGATACAATGGCTCGCTCAGTGCTTCCCGCAATCGAACGACCTGACCGGCAGGATAAAAATAGCGATTGATAACGGCGCCGACGGCGCTTTCATACAGGGCGAGATCGGCGACAGATGGACAAGGGTCGGCCGGGTTGACCTGCTCGCCAAAGCAGTTTCGTTCATCAAGGAAAACGCCCTCGTTGCCGGCATCGCATGTCACGATTTAGCTGTCCCGATGGCCCTTGAAAATGCCGGCGTCGATGTCGATTTTTATATGAAGACCCTGCACAAAGACGATTACTGGTCCGCCACTCCAAAAAAGCATCGCCCCGCCGTCGGTCTGCCCGAACACGATAATATGTGGTGCGTAGCGCCGGATAAAACTATCGAATTTATGGGCAACGTCAAAAAGCCCTGGATCGCCTATAAGGTCCTGGCCGCAGGCGCCATCCATCCGAGGGACGGCTTCAGGTATGCCTTCGAAAACGGCGCCGACTTCGCCTGCGTGGGAATGCTCGATTTTCAGGTCATAGAAGATGCCCTCATCGCCAAAAACATCCTCTCCGGCAAATTAAAAAGAAAACGCCCCTGGCGAGCGTAAATGTTTTTTCCCAGCTACCCGCCTTCGCTGGCACAAAGACGATGATGACTAAGAAAATGCGGACGTCTCAAATTGAATTTTCTAAAAAAATTACTGTTTAGTGTGATAAAAACCCGCTTATCAGCACAGGAACATCTGATGAACAATAATTATAACAAGTATTTGACTGTTAGCGTGCTGGCATGTAGAATTCAGGACTACCTGAAAATTGAAATTCAGGACTTCGACAAGTTCGGTCGGACCGGAGGAAGGGGGTTGAATAAGAACTGGTAAGTAAATGGAAACCAAAAACAGAAAAGCTCATTCGCAGAGCCGCAGAATAGAGACGGTTGAGCGTACCGGCCAGGTCGGTACTCGCCCGGAGAGTCCGCCGAATATCGGCGCGGCTCTGGCCGCCCGCAGTATGCCCGAATCGCTGGCCGCCGAAGCGGCGGTCTTAGGCTCAATGCTGATTGACCCGGAATGTATCGGCGACGTCGTCGAGCATTTGACGGCGGAGGCCTTTTACCGTATCGAACATCGCTATATATACGATGCCCTTATCACTCTATATGAAAAAAATAAAGGCGTAGGAATAGACGCCGTCCTGCTTCGTGAAGAGCTTATCAAACGCAACCAGCTCGAAGAGGTGGGCATCGAGTATATCGTGAAGATTCTGGACTCCGTACCGTCTTCGGCGAACGTTGGTTATTATACGTGCATTGTAAAAGATAAAATGCTGCTTCGTGAGCTTATCAGCACCGCCGGTGATATCCTTAACAGCGCATACAACCAGAACGGAGAGATGGCGGAGGTCCTTGATGAAGCCGAGCAGAAAATGTTTGCCATTACCGATAAAAATATTAGCGGCAGCGCTTCGGCGCTGAAAGACCTGGTCGCCCGCTCGTTCGAGCTTATAGAGAATCGCCAGGGCATCCATGTCACCGGCCTGCCAACCGGCTTTTATGAGCTTGACGAATGGACGTGCGGCCTGCAGGACGGTGAGATGATAATCGTCGCCGGAAGGCCCAGCATGGGAAAGACCTCACTTGCGCTTAATATCGCAGAGCATATCGGCCTGATGGAAAAGACTCCTGTCGCAATATTCTCATTGGAAATGGGCAAGCAGCAGTTGGCTGAAAGGTTTTTGTGCAGTATCAGTGAAATCGACAGCCAGAAAGTCAGAAGAGGGCTGTTGAGCGATGCGGATTACAAGAAGCTTGCCAATGCCTGTGCGGAGCTGTCCGAGACTCCGATTTATATTGACGATACCTCGACCCTGACGCCGCTCGAACTTCGCGCCAAGGCAAGGCGTCTTAAGAGCAAGCATGATATACGCTGCGTTCTGGTGGATTATCTGCAGTTGATGCACCTCGGTTCCGGGCGGATTGAATCGCGCCAGCAGGAAATCACCACAATTTCAAGATATCTCAAGGCCCTGGCCAGGGAGCTGAGCATCCCTGTTATCGTAATGAGCCAGTTGAACCGCTCTCCGGAAGGCAGGGAGGGGCACCGGCCCCGCATGAGCGACCTGCGCGAGAGTGGCAGTATTGAGCAGGATGCCGACGTTATTATGCTTCTGCACCGTGAGGATTATTACAAACGTAATGAAGAGAACTATGAGCCGAATAATACGGCCGAACTGATAATAGCAAAACAGAGAAACGGTCCGACAGGAACTGTAAAATTGACATTCAGAGAAAAAATTACAAGGTTTGAAAATGCCTCCCGCATAGAACAGCCCGCCGGCGAAGGAGTGCCGTTCTAATTATGAAAACAGAAGTCAGAAATCAGAAAACAGTAGCCGGAAAACAGAAATCAGAATCTGTCCTCAGCCCTCTGTCCTCTGTCCTCTGGCTTATATCGATTATGCTTTTAAGCCTGAGCACGGGCTGCGCATCCAACGCCGGGCGGGCGGATGACAAGCTAAAGAAGCCGGCTGTGGAAAACAGCGACAGAAACATTATCCGATCGATTGATTTTGTGAACAATCGGGCGTTTAAGGACAAGGCCCTGCTCAAAAGAGTGGACTTTGAGGTGGGTGACTATCTCGACCCGATCCTGGCCGATGCATACAGAAGGACACTTGCCGAATTTTATCGCAAAAAAGGCTTCCCCTTCGCCGAGGTAACGCTGGACAGCGAGCAATTAGAGCAGGGCCGGGTGGTTTATACTTTTAATGAGGGGCAAAAGGTCAAAATTGCTTCGGTGAATTTCAGCGGCAATGAATCCCTAAAGACTTCAGCGCTTAAAAACACAATAAAGACAAAAACCACGAAATGGTTTTTTTGGCCCGCCTTCTTTGTCGAAGAGGTGCCTGCTGAGGACGTAGCAAGGCTGGTGAACATTTACCATGATAGAGGCTTCCTTGATTACGATATAAAACCAAAAATGGATTTCACCGACGGCAAGGTGGACATAACATTCGAAATTAACGAGGGCCCGAGCTATACTGTCGGTAAGATTTACTTTACCGGCGCTACTCACTTCAACGATGAAAAACTATTGGAAGGATTACAGTTGGAGCCCGGACAGGTTTATCATGAACGAAGGGCCCAGGCACACGTCAAGCAGGTACTGAAGCTGTATCGTGAGAATGGCTTTGTTGATGCAGCGGTTGAGCAAAAGTATGACTTTACCAAGGATCCCAACGTTGTCGATCTTAAATTTAATATAAGAGAAGGCAATCAATTCAGGGTCGGCCGGGTTGACATAACCGGCAATGAGCAAACACAGGATAAAGTCATTCGGCGAGTGCTGGACGAGTATGGTTTTACGCCGGGTGAGTTTTACAACGCTGACTTAGCCCCCAGAGAAGGAAACGGCAAGCTGGAACAATACGTTCAGCAGATGACATTGTCCCAGGAGGTGATTATCAGGCCCGTTACCCCGGCTAGCGGAGCTGATAACGCCAAGGACATAAAGGTGGACATCAAAGAGGGACAAACCGGCTCTCTGATGTTTGCAGGCGGAGTTTCCAGTGACTCTGACGTTATTGGTCAGGTGATTCTGGAGCAGCGCAATTTCGATATTACGGACTGGCCGGAAAGCTTCGGAGAATTCATCACCGGAAATGCTTTCAAAGGCGCCGGGCAGACTTTGAGAGTTGCCCTGGAGCCGGGCACCGTAGTCAGTCAGTATTCGGTTTCGTTCACCGAACCATACTTCAAGGACAAACCCATTTCATTTAATCTGTCAGGCTCAAGCTGGGAAAGAGAAATAGAAAGACGCGGCGACCACAGGCTGTACGACGAAGGCAGGACAAAGGGATATGTAGGTTTCGAGAAGCGATACGAGAACGACTGGCGAAGGAGTATCGGATTTAGAGCAGAAAATGTCAATGTTGACAGTATCTATATACAAGCGCCTAAAGAGATAAAGGATGTTGAAGGCTATACTTTCCTCACCGGAGTAAGGTTCGGCATCGGGAGAGATTTGAGGGACGATGTATTCAACCCGAGCAATGGTTATAAGTTTAATGTCGGCTATGAGCAGGTCGTCGGCAATGAGACTTTCGGAATATTGGAGGGAAACATTGTAGGATTCAGGACCCTTCACGAAGATTTAGCCGATCGCAAAACTGTTCTGGCGATGAAGCTTCTTGGGGCAACTACGTTCAGCTATGCACCACCTTTCGAAAGATTTTACGGCGGCGGAACGGGCACTTACAGTATCAGAGGTTTTGACTATCGAGGCGTCAGTACAAGAGGTTTGCAAACCAATGTGGTCAACCCGCAGCGGAAAGACCCGATAGGCAGCGAGTGGATATTTTTAGCCAATGCCGAAGTGGCGGTTCCTGTAGTAAGCGACAATCTTTCGGCTTTGTTTTTCATCGACAGCGGTGCGATAGATACGGGCAGCTACCGCGCCGCGGTCGGGACAGGCATACAGATACTGATCCCGCAATGGTCCGGGCCGATGCCGATGAGGTTCGAGTTTGCCGTGCCGTTTATGAAGGACGACGAGGACGAAACCAGAGTATTCAGCTTCTCTATGAGGGGGCTGTTTTAAATTCATCCCGCCTTTGGCGGATATACGATTGCGATATTGAATTATAAATTAGGGAATAAATCTGGAAAGGGTAATTTATGAAATTCAAAACGATGGTTTTAGGTTGTTTGGCGTGTGCGATTATTCTTGCGACGGGCTATGAATATCTTCAGGCCCAGCCGAATGTTACCGGGCCGGCTTTGAAGATAGGGATTGTCAGTGTAAGTACTGCATTGCACAAATGTAAGGCAACTATCAAGTTCACCGAAGGATTGAGGGCTGAACAAGACAAAATGATTTCAGAGGAAAATACGCTCGCTACAGAAGGCAAAGCACTGGCAGACAGTCTTAGGGCATTTAAGCCCGACAGCAGTGAATATATGGAACGATTACAGGAGATGGTGCGAAAACAAAGTGAGCTGAAGGCCCTCCAGGAGATTAATCCCCGTCGAAGTACGTTAAAAAAAATGCAATGGACAGAAAAGCTTTATAAAGAAATACTTCGCATAACAAAGGAGCTGGCCGCGGAAAAGGATCTGGTTCTGGTACTTGGAGCGGATGAGCCTGAATTTCCTTTCCAAAGATATGATGAGCTCGCAATGACCCTAACCCTAAGCACACATAAAGTGCTTTATCATAACGGATGTGTGGACCTTACCAGTGAGGTGATAGCTCAGTTGGATAAAATGCAGTCACAGCTTGGAATGTAAAGATACAGGATGGGCATTCGGTGCCTGATGCCGGAACGAAGCGCCTTTCGGCTTTCGGTTAGTTCGACATTAGACGTACAAAAAATATCTGTTTAAGAAGGTGAGCGATGGGTAGTGAATTAATCAATTACTGTAATTTTCATTTCGGTGTTTGATTTAGCCCGTATTTTTCTAAAGTAGCAAATGAGTTTAACAATTGCACAATTAGCCAGGCGGCTTGGGGCCGACCCCGATAAAATCGGGAGCAGTTCGCCAGGTATTTTATCGAAGGAAATAACGGGAGTTAGCCCGGTCAAGACGGCCGGCGAAAATGAAGTTACTTTCGTCTCAGGTGATAAATATAAGGCGGCCCTTGCAGGTTCCAGTGCAGCAGCAGTTATTGTTCCCGAATGTATTGAAGGTTTAGACAAACCGCAACTGGTCGTGAAAAATATCAATGCCGCTTTAATAGAAGTTCTGAATATTTTTGCGCCTAAACTAAAAGCAGTTACCCCGGGTATTGACCCAACCGCCAGGCTTGGGCAGAATACCAGGATAGCCGAAGATGTTTCCGTTGGCGCATACGTAGTGATTGACGATAGTGTTGAAATCGGCCCAAACAGTGTAATCGGCAGCGGATGCAAAGTAGGTGAGAATTCGAAAATCGGCAAAAATTGCCGGCTTGACAGTAATGTAGTTATTTATCATAATTGTAGTTTAGGCAACAATGTGGTGATTCAGGCAAACAGCACGGTCGGCTCAACAGGCTTTGGTTATTCATTTATCGAAGGCGCCCACAGACTTATTCCGCACAATGGCGGAGTTATAATTGAAGATTTTGTCGAGATAGGAGCTAACTGCTGCATTGACAGGGCCAAATTTGATAATACTATAATAGGAGCAGGTACAAAGTTAGATAACCTTGTTCATATAGCACATAACGTCGTCATCGGCAAATGCTGTCTGATAACAGCGCAGTGTGCCATCGCCGGCAGCAGCAAGCTCGGTAATGGTGTTGTCATGGGAGGCCAGGTCGGTGTGAGGGACAATATTGAAATAGGTGATGGAGTAATGATTGCCGGGCAATCCGGAGTCATCCAGGACGTACCAGCCGGACAAACGCTGTTTGGCAGCCCGGCGCTCGAAAAGAAAGAGGAATTCCGGATAATCAGCGCCAGGAAACGTTTGCCTGATATGGTAAAGCAGATAAAGCAACTAATCAAGAGGGTAGAAAGACTTGAAGCTGCAGAAGACGATAAAGAATGAAGGCAAGATGCACGGTCTTGGCTTGTTCGGAGGAGAAGAAACAAAGCTTGTTTTTCGACCCGCTCCTGCGAATTCCGGAATAACCTTCATTCGTACCGATATCCCTGAACCGGTACGGATTAGTGCCGTTGCTCCCAATATAGCCGAGCGCAGCCGCCGGACGACGATTAAAAAAGGTGCTGTTAGCATTGAAACCATCGAACATTGTCTTGCCGCAGTCAATGCGCTCGAGATTGACAATATTGTCGTAGAAGTTAACGGCTCAGAATTACCGTCCCCTGACTGCAGCAGTGCCGAGTACTTCAATGTCCTTAAACGCGCAGGATTGGTTGAGCAGAATGTAAGCCGCAAAGAATTTGTTATCCAGAAGCCCATAACTATTACCGCCGGTGATGCCTGTATTTACGCCCTGCCGTATTCGGATGACGGATTAAATCTGACTTATGACCTGGATTACGGCGGTCACACCGGTATCGGCAGGCAGATTTTCAGTTGTCGTCTTACGCCGGAGAGCTTCGAGAAAAATCTGGCACCGGCCCGGACCTTTTTACTCGAAGCTGAAGCCAAGCAGTTTCAGAGCCGGGGAATGGGGACACACATCGGCCCCCGAGATCTTCTGGTTATTAACTCAGACGGACCTATTAAAAACAATTACAGATTTCCCGATGAATGTGTCCGGCATAAGATTGTTGATTTAATCGGTGATCTTGCCCTGGTGGGTCGAGCAATCAAGGGCAGGATTGTAGCTTATAAGAGCGGCCACGCGCTTAACCAGCAGCTTGCAAGGAAATTATACGAAGCGGCCCAGCAGCAGGAGCAGATGGCCAAATTCGGAACCGATGCGCTGTTGGATATTCGGCAGATTACGAAGATTCTGCCACACAGATACCCATTTTTATTAGTGGACAAAGTAATCGAAATCGAAGGTCATACTCGAATAAAGGGTATAAAGAATGTAAGTTTTAACGAGCAGTTTTTCCAGGGCCATTTCCCCGGGACTCCTATTATGCCGGGAGTTCTTATCGTAGAAGCAATGGCACAAGTGTCCGGCCTGCTGTTTGCGCAGAGGCTGGAACATACCGGTCAACTGGCAATGCTGCTCAGTATGAATAACGTAAAACTGCGAAAACCCGTTGTTCCCGGCGACCAGCTTATTCTTACAGCAGAGACAATTAGATTGAGAAAGAGAACGGCACATTGTCGGTGCAAGGCGATGGTCGGTGATGCTGTAGTCGCCGAAGCTCACATCAAATTTATGCTCGTTGACGACGAGAAGGTATAGAAACACTTTTAAGGTGATAATTGTTAGTTATTATCTAAAACCGATATGCGAATTTACCAATAATCGGAGGTAAGAAAAAAAGAATGGAATTACAGATCCATCCAAGCGCAGTAATTCATAAGGACGCCAAGCTGGCTGACGGAGTTAAGGTTGGACCCAATTGCGTTATTGAAAGCGGGGTCTCAATCGGGTCAGGTACTATACTCGAGGCCAATGTGGTGATTAGCAAGGATGTCAAAATCGGAGAAAATAATCATTTTTTCCCGAATTGCGTGATTGGTTGCCGGCCGCAAACGCTGAATTTGAGCTTAGATGCCGAAATCGGCAGGCTTGTGATAGGCGATGGAAACGTCATTCACGAACAGGTAACAATCCATCCGGGTATTCATCCGGGGACACAAACGCAAATAGGTAATAATAATTTCATCATGGTCGGCGCTCACATCGGACACGACTGCATTCTTGGAGACAAGATTGTTATGAGCAATCTTGTTCAGATAGGAGGTCACTGCAAAATCGAGAACGGAGCCTGGTTCAGCGGTCTGTCCGGGGCGCATCAGTTTGTTACAATGGGCAAGTGGTGCTACGTTGCGGGCCTGGCCGGGATTAGCCGGGATATTCCGCCTTTTCTGACCATCAGCGGGCATTATCCACCAAAAGTTCGGGGTGTTAATAAGCGAGGTTTAAACCGGGCCGGCCTGAACGAACAACAGCAGGAGCGAATATTCGAAGCGTATAAGAGACTCTATCGTCAGTCAGGCTCATTGCTGGAGAATGCAAAGGCCCTGGCCCAGGAGAACGGACTCGATGAAAATGTTCAAGCGATGATTGACAGCATTACCAAAAGCAGCAAGCATCAGTACGGCAGATATCTCGAGACGTTTAGATGACATAAAGTGTGAATGTCATTAACCACAGACAGTAGAGTTTGGCAGGGAAGCAAAACAGCAAACCAAAGGTAAACAATGCAAAAAACGAAAGTGAGAACTGCTGTTATCGGCGCAGGAAAAATGGGGGCCATACACGCCAAGGTCTATGACCAGTTGGAGCAGAGTGATTTTATTGCCGTGGTCGATATCGACGCCAACAAGGCACGGCCCCTGGCGGAGCAATATAACTGCTCGGCGTTTTCCGATTATACCGATATTCTTGGTAAGGTTGACGCGGTAACGATAGCAACTCCAACTGTGACACATCTAAAGCTGGCAAAAGAGTTTATCAAAAACAATATCGCGGTGCTGATTGAAAAGCCGCTTGCGGCCAACGTCACCGAAGGCAAAAAGATTGCAGGGCTTGCGAAGAAGCATAACATCGTTGTAGCAGTTGGTCATTCCGAGCGATGTAATCCCGTTGTTCAGGCCATCAAAAGGCTCGATATCGAGCCGAAATTTATCGAGGCCAACCGTATCAGCCCTTATCCGTTCCGCTCGACAGATGTCGGCGTTGTGCTGGACGTGATGATTCACGATATAGATATTATCCTGTCCCTGGCGGCGAGTAAAATCAGGAAAATAGACGCAGTCGGTCTCGGCGTTATCGGAGAAAAAGAAGATATCTGTAACGCAAGAATTGTATTCGATAACGGCTGCATTGCGAATGTTACCGCTTCGAGACTGGCACTGAAAACGGAAAGAAAGGTTCGGGTGTTCAGCCGGCAGGTGTATGTGAGTGTGGATTATTTTAAGAAGAGCGGTATTGTTATAAAAGCCGACCCGAACACCAATGTTCTTAAGTGGATAAATGAGCATCAAGAAGCCGGAGATTTTGACCTGACGACGGTAAATTGGCCGGATTTATTGCACATCGAAGAGCTTGACATAGATGATAAAGAGCCTGTCCGTCTGGAGCAGGAGAACTTTCTGCGGGCCGTAATGGACAGTGATTTTATGCCTGAGGTCAGTGCCGAAGAAGGTCTTGCCGCGCTGAAATGCGCCGAGAAGATTCTGGCATCGGTCAAAAAAAATCAATGGAACGAAAAAATAGATCATAACACTTAATTGACAGCCTGCTAAAATAAATGAATCGACACATTTATATGAACTACGGTTTTTTCAGAGGAGCAAATTATGATTAGCAAGTCCTGGTATTGCGGAATGTTGACTGCTGTTGTTTTGGTATGCGGCTGCAGCGAGACAGCGAAAGAGGCGAACATCGAAAGGAATATGATGAAGTTGGAAACGAATCTGGTGAATCTCCAAACAAGTATGGGCAATATCGTTCTTGAGCTTAATGCCCAGGCCGCACCTGTTACGGTTAAGAACTTCCTCGGATATGTAGAGGAAGGCTTTTATGACGGGACCATATTTCACAGAGTCATACCGGGCTTTATGATACAAGGGGGCGGTTTCACGGAACAGATGGTAAAAAAGCAAACGCACGACCCAATCGTAAACGAAGCCAATAACGGCCTGGGAAATGAGCGTGGCACTATCGCGATGGCTCGAGGTCTCGACAACCCGGACAGCGCAACCTGCCAGTTTTTCATTAACCACAGAAACAATATACCTTTGAATTACGTTGAAAACGGCAAACCGGGATTTGCAGTATTTGGCAGGGTAATTGAGGGAATGGACACTGTCGAAGCAATTGCATCGGTAAAAACGACGACACGGAAGGGTTATCAGAACGTTCCGGAGAAACCTATTGTAATAAAATCCGCAAAAGTCGTCTCAAAATAAGTTCGAGGCAGCGCCGCCGATAAGTTGTTTTCAGATGTTAAGCTTTAGCTTGCTGACAAACTGGTGAGCCAGACGGGCGGGTTCCGGCAGGCGATATTTAACCGCACAGGCCAGGGTGATTTTTATCGCATCTTTCAGCAGACATTTGTTGCCCACGGAAACAAAAACCGGCTTGACGTTCGTGCGCGTTCTGAGTACAGCACCGATTGTTTCGAATTGTGTACTCCGTGTGTTCCTCTTATCCTTTAGCAAAGCATGCGCACTTTTTTGCAACCCCGGCTCTTCATAGACACCGATTAACCTGCTTTTTGCACAGCCGATAGTTGGCTTATCGAAGAATAAACCCAGATGAGTTGCAATACCGAGCCTGCGGGGATGCGCTATCCCCTGGCCGTCGATTATGAATACGTCCGGCTTGCTCTTTAGTTTTTCAACCGCAGCGATACAGACCGGAGCTTCGCGAAAAGACAGCAGGCCCGGTATGTAGGGAAACGTAACTTTTCTTACCGCACTTGCTGTTTCTATGAGGGCGAAATCAGGCAGCTTGAGTACTACAACGGCGGCAATGATTTTTTTGCCGTCTTTGCTGAATGCGCAGTCGATACCTGCGATTAGTTCCGGCGGTTTTTTCAGGGGCGTAAACCGTACCTTTGAGGCAAGGGCCTTCTGGCAGTCCCGCGCCTGCGAATAAGACAAATTCCAATCGTGCAGTTTCTTTGTCTTCATAACAGCTTCTAATGGCTATTACGGCAAATCGGTTAGTTTTCCCTCAAGGTCGCTTACCGGCGTAAAGTACCACGTTTTGCCTATTTTTTGACTTTCGAGCAATCCTCGCTTTTCTAAATCAAGCAAATCGGTTCTGGCTGTTTGGTAAACAACATTATGACTTATTTGATGCGACTTGAAAGTATAGCGTTGGTGCGGGTGAAGCAGAGCATGGCTGATAAGCGCACGTTGTCGATGATTGAGTACAATTATCCCTCGTAGTTGATTTTCAATCATCTGCAGTTTCTCAGTCTTTCGTTTGATGTATTCGTGAAGTTCTTTGATCGCTCGTCGAATTACATCAAGATGATAAAGAATAAAGTAAGTAAGATCGTTGTCGTCCGTTTCTGTGTAAAGAAATGCCCGAGCGTATTTGACCGGCGCTTTGCGAATAATCTGCGAAATCGAGATGAACTCAAAGAGCCAATACCTGTGTCTGAGCATCAACCAGTAAAATAAAGCTCTGGCTGTTCTGACGTTGCCATCTACAAAAGGATGATCGTAGGCCAGCCAAAAATGTAAAATGATGGCTCTAATCACCGGATGGATAAAAGACTCGGGTATTTTGCCGTTAGCAAAATCGCACATAGCGGTCATTCTTTCTTCAAGCTGGTTTGCAGGCGGCGGGTCATGGAAGACTTCATTATACATATCGATGACATGTACCTTTTCATTGACCGTACGGAATCGCCCCGCGGCTGACGAGTCATCTAATGTTTTTTCCGTAACAAGCTGATGAATATCAAAAACTAATTCTTTAGACAAAGGTTTGTCTTTGATTTTTCCGATTTGTTGCATAGTTTTGTAGTTGTTAAGAATCATCCGTTCGCTTTTGTCACGGGGTGAGCGGCCTGTTTTAATCATCTCTTTTGCAACTCTTCGAGTTGTTGCTGCACCTTCGAGTTGACTTGATGTGATTGCCTCCTGGATTAGTGAACTAACATAATATTGGTCTCTTGTATTCGGGTTTGTAATCTGTTCCGGCATTCGGATTAATCCCCCAGCCCCTTGATCAATCTCGTGAAGTATTTCAGGCGTAGGATCCACTAAGATATATTTGAATGGCTCTCCGTTTTTGTCGTTAAGCGGGACTTGCTTAAAAAGACTACGACGTTGCATTTTTAGAGCGAACCACCATTGTTCATGGTCTAGACCCTTTGGGGGGGAATGGTAAATAAGCTTATCCCAATGAAGATATTTGCCTCTCACCGAGGGAGCAAATCTTTCTACAAAAATCTTTGGAATCAACTCTTGATCATCCTTAATTCGTTCACATATTGTTCCAAAATCAGGTGGCTTTTTAGGCATTTTCATTGCGATATCACCTTTAATATCAGTAGTTTACGTAAATACTAATTATGTACTAATTTGCTGATTATTAGTATATATTTCGGATAGTTCATGTCAAATACTAAATTTAAATATTTTAGTATTAAATTAGTATAAAAACTGATAAGCAACGTTCGTTCCGATAAAATGCAGGCTTTCACAACTAAAGAATCCCCTTTCGTATTACGTCCGAAAACAAAGTTGCTTTTTGAGTGTTCCAAACTCTCCAAAATCGGTGATTAAAAGCATTTTACCTTTTTGCGGCTGTGTGTTACAATTGCTAGTTTGGGTTATTGCAGGATTTTTAACAGTAGTACGGTAGGAGTAATAAGAACGTAAAATGGCCAGGCGAATAGACAAAGCAATCAGGATTACAGGTGCATCAGAGCACAATCTCAAAAATATCAGTCTGGATATTCCCCGAGATAAGCTGGTGGTAATCACCGGTATCAGCGGCTCGGGCAAAAGCTCGCTCGCATTCGATACGATTTACGCCGAAGGCAGGAGGAAATATGTCGAGTCGCTCAGCACCTACGCCCGGCAGTTCCTCGAGCAGATGCAGAAACCGGCGATCTCGGATATTACCGGCCTGCCCCCCACTATCGCGATTGAGCAGCGAAGCGCCAGCAGCAATCCCCGCTCAACGGTAGCCACCACCACTGAAATTTACGATTATTTCAGACTTCTTTTTGCCCGCGTGGGCCAGCCCCACTGTTGGGTATGCGGCCAGGAGATTACCAGCCAGCATTCATCGCAGATAGTAAATTCGATTCTATCGAGGCCCGAGGGTACCAAACTCCAGATTTGCGCCCCGCTGGTCCGCGGCAAAAAAGGCGAGCACAAAGATATTTTCACCGGCATACAACGGGAAGGCTTTGTTCGTGTACGGGTTGATGGGGCTGTCTATGACTTGCGCAACGTTCCGGATTTGAACAAGAATAAAAAGCACGATATCGCGGCGGTTGTTGACAGGCTGATAATCAAGAACTCGATTCGCGTGCGCCTGGCTGATTCTGTGGAGACGGCACTGAAAGTAGCCGACGGTATCCTTCTGGTGCTTGTGCAGGAACCT
>Ga0307379_10005535_pt1 | contig 17580 bp, 15 predicted proteins | sample UN2MG_FD_202237 | JGI IMG/M metagenome (GOLD analysis project Ga0307379, IMG submission 202237) | Soil microbial communities from Risofladan, Vaasa, Finland - UN-2 | ecosystem: Environmental > Terrestrial > Soil > Coastal area > Acid sulfate soil | place: Finland: Risofladan, Vaasa | collected... | reverse complement strand
GCACAGGCCGACGACGCGGACCTTCGAGGTGCGTCGGACGGCGTCGACGATGAAGTTGGCCGGGTTGGTGTAGTTGACGAGCCAGGCGTCCGCGCACAGCCGCTCCATCTTCGTCGCGACCTCGAGCACCGCGGGGACAGTCCTCAGGGCGAGGAACGTCCCCCCCGCCCCCACCGTCTCCTGTCCGAGCATGTGGTGTTCGAGCGGGAGGGTCTCGTCGGCAAGACGTCCCTCGAGTCCCCCGACGCGGAAGGTGGTGATGACGAAGTGTGCCCCGTCGAGTGCACGCTCAAGCTCGGTGGTGTGCGTGACGTCGACGTCGGCCCCGGCCTCGGACGCCATCTGCTCCCCGAGCCGCGCCATGATCGTCATCCGCTCCTCGGCGATGTCCATCAGCGCCAGGTCCACCGGTCCCAGGGCCCCGCGCCTGCACGCCAGGGCGAGACTCCGGAGCATGAGCGCGGCGTACACGCTGCCGCCGCCGATAATCGAGATCTTCAGACGGTCCATGGGGTCCTGTCCTCCCGTCGAAAGGAACGTTGCCCTCATGCTACGTCGGGCGTGGAGAAACGTCAAGACCGGAGGCCCTCACGCGTGGGGGAAAAATCCATTTGAATTGCCGGCAGGACGTGTCACAATACCGTCAGAGGCGAAGCCTCGGGCGTGCTTCGCCGACGGCCCGCATCACCATCATTCATAGCGAGGGGGTCATGAAAAGGTCCGTAAAGGTGCTTGTTGGCATATTGATCGTTCTGATCCTGGCGGCGGTCGTGATCGGCCTGATGATCGATTCGATCGCCAAGGCGGGCGTGGAGCGGGGCGGGACCTACGCCCTGGGCGTCGACACCAAGGTCGACAGCCTGAGCCTGAGTCTCCTGAGCGGCAGACTGACGATGGACGGGCTGAGGATCGCGAACCCGGAGGGCTACAAGACCGCCCACCTGATGAAGTCGGGACGGTTCGACGTGGAGGTCGAAACCGGCAGTGTGCTCACCGATACGATCAGGATACCCAGGTTCGAACTGGACGGACTGGACCTCAACATCGAGCAGAAGCTGGGGAAAACCAACGTCGGCGAAGTGATGGACCACCTGAAGCAGCTGTCCGGTGACGAGGCGAAGAAGGAGGGCGGGAAGGAACTCAACATCGATTCCGTCGTCATCAGGAACGTGAAGGCCACCGTCCAGGTGCTGCCCATCGGCGGCCAGGCCAGCACCGTCACCGTGGAGGTGCCCCTGATCGAACTCAAGAACCTGACCCCCGAGAACCGCAAGGGCATCGTCCTCGGCGAGCTGATCCAGAAGCTCTTCCCGGCCATCATGGGCGGCGTCCTCGACAAGGGCGGGGACCTCCTGCCGGCCGGCCTCAAGGGCGACCTCACCAAGAACGTTGAGGGACTCAAGAAGATCACCGAGGACGCGACCAAGAAGCTCAAGGAAGCCGGGCAGAAGGTCATCGAGGGCGTCGGCAAGGACGTGGGGGACGTCGGCAAGAAACTCGACGACCTCCTCAAGAAGTAGCGGGCAAATCACCGGAAACCGTTGAGCGGAGACGCGGCCGCGAGTTCGCGTCGTGCGTCTCTACTTCCGTCCGACGTCCAGAGCGAAGCGGTGCACGTCGTCCGGCGTCGCAGCCGACCACCGCCCTTTCACGTCCTGAACGAACGCCGCGAAGTATCCCGACCGCTTGCCGGTGGGCGTCTTCGTGAGCGCCGCCGGGACCTCCGCGACTGTCGCATCTCCTTCCGCGTCATGGCTTTCCGGAAAGCGCGCCGCGTGCCAGCGGATGCGCACCAACCTCGACACCTTCTGGAACTCGTTCGACCACGCCCACGTCGCGACGCCCGCGTCGTCCACCGTGAAGTGCGACACCTGGATGGGATACTCATACGCCCCGATGTCGGTGGGGGTGAGTCCGTCGCGCGAGCCGGTCCCCTTGTTGATGCACGGTGAATCGAACCGCAGGTGGAAGTCCATCCCGTCCGGGTCCACGAACTTCGGGTCGGCTTCGAAGTAGCCCTCCCCCTTGATGAAACTGTTCTTCGCCTTCCACAGGCAGGAGTACTCCAGGCTGTGGTCCTCGGACGTGCATCCTTCCGAGAGCCACTTCTCGGCGATGCCCTTGTCCACCGCCGCCTGGTTGTTCATGCCCGCACCGCCCCCCACCTGGAGATGGTTGTAGTACCTGCACCTGAGTCCGTAGCAGTGATACAGACAGGCCCAGTTCCTCATCACCAGGGTGTTGTTGAACCACTCGTTCTCGTCGCCCTTGTTGTAGAGGGACGGTGAGACGTGTCCGACGAGGACGTTCTCGTAAATCCGTCCCTTCGTCGGCCGGTATTCCCCGTACTCGATCCCCTCGTGGATGTATCCGCTGTCCGCCGCCTTCCATTTCTCGATGATGACGTTGCGGTAGACCTCGGCCGCCGTGGGCGTCCCCTCACGGTCGAACCCGTTCGAGGCGATGGTCATCGCCATGCAGTTGCCCTTCGACAGGTCGTGCAGCACGTTCCCGTAGACCTCGGGTGCCGTGGTGCGTGTCGTCAGACCGTGACACTTCCAGTCGGTGCCTTCGGTGCGGTAGATGTGGTTCCGTCGGACGACGACCTTGTAGTCGCGTCGGGGCTTGTGACCCCACTTGCCGGTCCAGTCGTCGAAGCTCAAGCCGCCGGTGATGTTTTCGAGTGTGCAGTCCTCGACGAGTGCGGGTCCGAGGCTGCCGACGGCGGCGCCCTTGGGGTTCTTGCGGAAGACGCAGCGACTGACGCGGATGCCTCGGAGCTTGTCGCGGTTCTTCGGACCGGCCCCGGAGCGGACGATGCTCTTGCCCGAGAAGTTCCGGAACTCACAGGCTTCGACTTCGAGGCGTGTCCCGAGGGTCTGGAGGGCTCCGACCTCCCTGCCATCCCCCTCGAAGACCACGTTGCGGATCAGGACCGTCCCCTCGACGTCGCCCGCGTCGAGGATGAACGCCCCTTCCCCCGGCTTCAGCACGGGGCGTCCGTCACCGTCAGCCGCCTCGATGGTGAGCGGCCCGAGCGTCACCGTCGCCGAGAGGATATACTCGCCGGGCGCCACGACGATGCGGTCGCCCGCCGCGGCCTCTTTCAACGCCCCGGCCAGCCCCGCCGAGTCGTTCACCTTCCGGTCGGCCGCCGAAACGAATCCGCTCATGACGAGCAGCACGGCACAGGACGCGATCTTCAGCCGCTGCATGTCCTTCCCCTATTCTCCCTTGAGCGCGAAGCGGTGCACGCCGTCCGGCGTCGGAGCCGACCACCGCCCTTTCACGTCCTGAACGAACGCCGCGAAGTATCCCGACCGCTTGCCGGTGGGCGTCTTCGTGAGCGCCGCCGGGACCTCCGCGACTGTCGCATCTCCTTCCGCGTCATGGCTTCCCGGAAAGCGGGCCGCGTGCCAGCGGACCCGCACCAGCCTCGACACCTTCTGAAAATCGTTCGACCACTCCCACGTCGCCACCCCCGTCTCGTCCACCTTGAAGTGCGAGACCTGGATGGGATATTCGAACGCCCCGATGTCGGTGGGCGTGAGTCCGTCGCGTGAGCCGGTCCCCTTGTTGATGCACGGCGAATCGAACCGCAGGTGGAAGTCCAGCTTGTCCGGGTCCACGAACTTCGGGTCGGCTTCGAAGTAGCCCTCCCCCTTGTGGAACTCACGGTCACGGATGTGCTCCACCTTCCAGAAGCACGAGTGCTCGAGCGTCGCGGTCTCGACCTTCTCCCTGTTCGCTTCCCAGTCCTTGCGGGCGAAGTAGTTGCCGTCGGCCCGCCCTCCGGACATGACGTTGTTGTAATACCGGCACTCGCGGCCGTAGCAGTGGAAGAACCGGTTGACCCCGAAGAACGTGTTGTTGAACCATTCGTTCTGGCTGCCCTTGTTGTAGAGTGCGGGCGACATCCTCACGCGTCCGACGAAGACGTTCTCGTAGATCCTGCCCTTCGTCGGCATGTACTCCCCGTACTCGATCGCCTCGTGGATCATGCCGCTGTCGGCCGCCTTCCACCGGTCGATGATGACGTTCCGATAGACCCGGGCCGCCGTCGGGGTGCCCTTCGCGTCCAGACCGTTCGAGGCGATGGTCATCGCCGAGCAGTCCCCCTTCGACAGGTCGTGGATGACGTTCTCATAGACCTCGGGTTCCGTGGTGCGAGTGGTGATGGCGTGACACTTCCAGTCGGTGCCCTCGGTGCGGTAGATGTGGTTCCGTCGGACGATGACCTTGTAGGGCTTCGTCGCCCAGTTGTGGAAGACCAGTCCCCCGCGGACGTCTTCGAGCGTGCAGTCCTCGACGTTCGCCGGTCCCAGGCTGTAGACGGCCGCTCCACAGCTCCCGGAGTCCTTCTCGTGGTTGGGGTTCCGTCTGAAGACGCACCGGCTGAGGTGGATGCCGCGGTGACTGTCCTTGTCCTTTCCGTAGAACGAGCAGATGATCGCGTCGATGCCGTGGAAGTCACGGAACTCACAGTCCTCGACGACGAGTCGCGTGTTCTTCGTGCGGACGCACCCGGTCTTCCTCTTTCCCCCGTCGAACACCAGCCCGCGAAGCGTCACCTCCCCCTCGGGCGTGTCGGCGACGTCGAGGACGAACGTGTCGTCGGCCTTCGGCGTGATGACGGGCCGGTGCTCAAGGTCCGCGGCCTCGATGGTCAGCGGGGCGACGTTCACGGTGCCGGTCCACGCGTAGCCGCCGCCGGAGAGCACCAGTAGGTCGCCCGGTGCGGCGGCCGCCAGCGCGGCCTCGAGCTCCGCCGACGACGTCACCTTCCGCTCGGCACACTCACCCGGACGCGCCGCCAGCAGACACACCAGACACCCGAGGGCGATCACCCACTTCATCGGCACGGCCCCTTTCGTGTGGTGCGGCCGCGCTTCAGCACGGTCGACAGGTCCGCCACTGCAAACGGACACGCCGCCAGGAGGAAAACGAACACGAGGAGCTTCAGCCAGACCCACGTCACGAGGCCCGCGGCGAGGCAGGCGAGGTCCCAGAGGGACGGACTTCCCGGCCGCCACGTCGTGGTCGAGACGTAGCGGAGGGCTTCCGTCGCGCCGGTCCACTCCAGCACGTAGAATCCCAATGCGGGCACCACACCCACCACGGCAAGCACGATCCACGTCTTTCTCATCTCGATGTCGACCTCAAGGTATCGCGGCGTCTCACCTCGGTCCACGCCGGACCGGTGGTCTTTCCCAGGAGGAACACGGCGTCGCCCACCAGGTTCGAGCTTTGGTATCGCAGGCGTCCGTCGTGCTCCCGCGGCACGCCCACCAGGTCCAGCATTGCGAGGAGACCCGCGACGAGTTCCCGGTCGCTCCGCTCCTTGCTCGCGATCAGGGCAAACCCGGTCGAGGCCGGCCCCATGCCGGCCGGCGTGAGACCGGAATCGATGTCCCACTGACCCCGCATTCCGACCGGCCACTCCCGGCCGTAGCGAAAGCACGCGATGCGTCCCGTCATCAGTTCCGTCGCCCGTTCGTATTGTTCACGGGCCAGCTCGGGCGCGGCGATGCTCAGACCGTAGATCCCCACCCAGATGCTGCTGCCCTCGGGCGGCTGGACCGGCTTTCCCTGAAGCGTGACGGCGGAGTGCAGGATGCCCGTCCCGGGGTGCACCAGGTGTTTCCGCGCCCTCTCCTCCCACCGGCGGAAAAGGTCCGAATGGTCGGCCCCCTCGAGCACGTCGAACACCTTGACCGACGCGAGGGCCAGCGCGTTGCAGAAGAGCCAGCACTCGTCCGGGTATGACTCGGCCCAGAGCGCCGGCCCGGCCTCCATCGCGTCCACGCACCGCGCGACCAGACGCCGGTGCTCGCCGCGATAGCGGTAGTCCGGCTCGTCCCGCACCAGACGCCTGAGCCCGATCAGCAGACTCACCTCACCGTCCACCATCAGCGACCCCTCGGGCCTTCTCACGAAGGGCCGTTCACGACTGTAGGCAAGCAGGTACTCCCGCCAGGGCTTCTTGAGCGTTTGCTCGATGATGACGTCCATGTGCCGGAGCGCCCTCTCGCGCTCGGACGGATATTTGAGGGCGACGTTCGCAAGGCTGTATCCGAGGAACGTGCTGCCGATGAGTTCCCACTCGGGGTTCAGCTTCTGCATCGCTTCCAGCGCGGCATCCCGCCTCGCCGGGTCGTCCCAGACGTGGTAGAAGTGATCGAGCTGGGCGCGGACGTCCGGGGGCATGTCCGCCGCGAAGTAGACGTCCACGTCGGGAAGGAAGAGATGCGGCGACAGCACCCAGAGCGCCGCGCACGAGCCCGCCAGGGAGAGTGCAACGAGCAAAGCCCGTCTCAGGAAACTCAAGCGGGGGCGGTTTGTCATTGGCCTGCTCGACGAAGAGGCCCGGTATAGCCACGGGGGAATGTCACAAGTAGACCCGTTGCGCGGGTGCTTGTCAACCCATCTTCGGCGCACTGAGATGCATCGGGGGCGGGGCTACGACGGGATGATGCCGCCGGCGACGATGTCGTGTCCACGGACGAGGACGAACCGGCCCAGCTCCGGGACGTCGTAGAAGCTCTCCGTCGCCACGGGCGTTTTCGTCCGGATGGTCAGCTCGGCGATCTCGTTGTTCTTCAGTTCGTCCGAGTCCTCGGCGATGACTTCGAGGGAGGAGGAGTCGATCCGTCGGGCGATGTCGACAACCTCGGCGGGGATCTCCTGCGTGCCCAGCTTGATGCGCAAGCGCTCCGTCTTCTGAAGCGGCGCCTTGCTCATCCAGAAGACGTTCGCGTTGACGACGTCGGTGACGGCGGGCTGCGACGCCGTCTCGCACGCCACCTGCCCGCGCTCGATGAACAGCGGATCCTCGAGGGTGATGCCGATGGATTCCCCGGCCTCGGCCCGCTCGGGCGGATCCGCGAGGTACTTCTCGATGCTCTTCACCCGGCTCTCGCCCCCCGACGGCAGAAAGACCACGTCCTGTCCCACGGTGACGGCGCCCGATTCCACGCGTCCCACGAGGATGCGCTTGTCGTCCACCTTGTAGACGTCCTGGATGGGGAGACGCGTCGGCTTGTCGGCGGGCCTCACCGGGACGACGAAGCTGTCGAGCGCCTCGAGCGCCGTCGGTCCCGGATACCACGGCATCCGCTCGGACGCCGACGCGACGTTGTCCCCGTCCTTCGCCGAGATGGGCACGACGTGCATCGCCTCCAGGTCGACCGCGCTCAGGAACGCCTTCACGTCGCCGGCCACCTCGTCGAACCGCTCCCGGGCGCAGCCGACACGGTCCATCTTGTTGACGAGCACGGTGAGCTGCCGGAGCCCGAGCATGCCCAGAAGATAGGCGTGCCGTCGGGTCTGCTCGCGCACGCCCTCCTCCGCGTCGACGACCAAGAGTGCGGCCTGCGCCTGCGACGCCCCCGTGATCATGTTCTTGATGAACTCCTTGTGCCCCGGGGCGTCGATGATGACGTAGTCACGCGCCTCCGTGTGGAAGAAGGTCTGCGCCGTGTCGATGGTGATGCCCTGGTCCCGCTCCTCCTGGAGGTGGTCCATGACGAAGGCGAACTCCACCTCGCGGCCCAGCTCCGCCGACATCCGCTCCACCTCGGCCATCTTTTCGTCGGGAAGCGATTTGGTGTCGAAGAGCAGCCGGCCGATGAGTGTGGATTTGCCGTGGTCCACGTGGCCGACGATCACGAATCCGAGCGTGTCCTTCTCCATTTGTCTCCTCTAGAGGTAGCGCGGCCACCCGTGGGCCGCGACGACGCTGCGCGGGGCACAGGTCCCCGCGCTACGGCGGCCCAAGTCGGCTACATGTACCCCAATGCGCGAAGTTTCTGCATCGTGTAGTCCGACTCCTTGTCCTGTGCCCGGCCGGAGCGCTCGGCGGTCCGCGTCGTCCGCAGCTCCTCGACGATCCTGTCGATGGTGTCGGCGTCGGAATCGACGGGCTCGCAGCACGGCGCACACCCGATCGACCGGTAGCGCTTGCCGTCCCTCGCAAAATAGAGCGGACAGACGGGCATCTCCTCACGCTGCACGTACCGCCACACGTCGAATTCCGTCCAGTGCAGCAGGGGATGCACGCGGAGGTGCGTCCGGTCCTCGCTCGACGACTTGAACTGGTCCCACAGCTCGGGCGGCTGGTTCTTGTAGTCCCACTTGAACTCCTCGTCGCGCGGCGAGAAGTACCGCTCCTTGGCACGGATGCCGTGCTCGTCCCGCCGGATGCCCAACAGCAGCGCCTCGAACCCGTGCTTGTGGATGGCGTCCTTCAGCGCCTGCGTCTTGAGTGCCGTGCAGCAGGCGAGCTTGTCCTTGGCGTCCGGGCCCATGCCGTCGGCGAGCGCCTGTTCGTTTCTCCCGATCACGAGCTGCAGCCCGTACTCCACTGCGTACCGGTCCCGGAACGCGTAGATCTCCGGGAACTTGTAGCTCGTGTCGATGTGCAGCACCGGGAACGGCAGTCTGCCGAAGAAGGCTTTCCGCGCCAGCCAGAGGAGTGTCGTCGAGTCCTTCCCGATCGACCACAGGAGCGCCAGCTTCTTGAACTGGGCGTACGCCTCGCGGATGACGTAAATGCTTCTGCTTTCGAGTTCGTCCAGCCTGTCCATGTTGCCTCCGTCTTCGCGGCGTCCCGCTCGCGGATGTGCCCCGGGTGGTTTATCGGCACCGCCGTCGCGGCGCTTCAGAGGTACCCGAGGTTCCGCAGTCTCTGTCGGGTCTCGTCGATTTCGTGTTCGGTGGGCCTCTTGGCGCCGGCGGCGCACTGCCCCACCAGGTCCCGCAGGACGTACACCACGAAATCGGTCACCGAGTTATAGCCGGCGCCGTCGATGAGTGCCGAGAGCTTCTCATACAGCGGCGTCGGCAGCTTGATCGTCGTCTTCCCGCTCGACCTCGATTTCGGTCGCATGACCACCTCCGCATCCGTCTTCCGTGTTCCCTCTCAGTCCATGTCCGCCAGCGGCCGAACGCCCATCGCTTCGAGGACGTGACGCGTGACGTTGTAGATGGCGAACCGCTCCGCGGGCAGTTCGACCCCGCGCGCGAGAATCAGGGCATCATCGTACGTGTGCATCCCCTCCAGTTCCGTCTTCACGAACACCTCGGACTGTGCCAGGCCCATCTTCAGGTCGTACCCGTCGAAAGGAACCGCGATGAGGTCCGCGGCGAGCCCGAAGGCGGTGTCGGTCCTGAGGAGTTCCTCGACCTGTATGTCGGGGGCGGGCGCAGACGCGCCCTCCGGCCAGTAGACCTCCTCGCGTCTGAAGACCCGTCGGATGACCTTGTCGCCGTTGGGGGCACGCAGCTCGAGCACGTCGGCCGCCACCTCCTCGCGCACCTGGTTGTAGTCCTCGGGCGGCACAATCCCTTCAGGCTCGCGGCCCCGGACGTTCACGTAGATCCGTCCCGGGATGAGCGAGTAGACGCGCGACCTTGCCGGGTCGATATCCAATGGATGCTGCGGCACCTCCGCGCCCAGCGCCGTCCAGCCCTTCTCCACCAGGAAGCGTGAGAACTGGACCTCGCTCTTGATCGGACAGAACCCGTGGTCCGACAGGACCACCAGCGCACAGTCCCCCGGCAGCGCATCCATCAGCCGTCCCAGGTACCCGTCGAGCTTCCGGAAGAAATCCAGGAACGCCTCGGCATACTTCGCTTCGCCCGACTCATAACTCCCCAGAAGGAAGTGACACAGCCGGTCCGTCGCCATCACGTGCGTGTGGAAGTAGTCCCACGGCTCCTTCTCGAGGAAGTGAAACATCGCCTCCATCCGCTTCTCGAGCGTGAGGTGAACGTTCGGGAGCATCCTGTCGCGGGACTCACGGGCGAGCATCGGGTCCGAGTCGATCTGGTAGTCGATGGACGATAGGTATTGTCGGACCTCGGCCGACGCGGCGACCTTGTCGATCGCCGGACAGAGGAAGCCCCCGATGAGGATACCGTTCACGTCGCGGGGCGGATAGGTCACCGGCACGTTCATGCCGAAGACGCGCTTCCCGGCGTCCGACAGCACCTCCCAGATGGTCCTCGACCGCACCCACGTCGAGAGCGGAATGCGGATGCCGTAGCCGTTCGGCTCGCGCTCCACGAATCCGTAGAGCCCGTGCTTGCCGGGCTGCTTGCCCGTCACGAAGGAGGTCCACGCGGCGGACGAGACCGTCGGGTAAACGGAGTCCATCTGGCGGAACTCGGCCGACTCGGCCAGCCGGGCGAAGTTCGTAAGCCCTTTGTTCTCAACCAGTTGCTTCAGAAAGGTATACGGGACACCGTCAATCCCCAGGACGACGACGCGCTTCATTCCGGGCTCCGTGGGCTCCAGTAATACCCTTATAACACTCCCATTTTACCCCAAGCACACACCAACGTCAAGGAATTATCCGCTCTTCGGGAGGAATCAGCGAATCAGCGGCGACCGCGGCGTGAGCGGCTGCCCACGGCGGTCAGATCGCGGGTGATGCTGGGCAAGTCGAGACGGTTGGCGAGGATGGCGGAGAGAGTGGGATTCGAACCCACGGTACCACAAGGGTACACCGGTTTTCGAGACCGGCCCATTCGACCACTCTGGCATCTCTCCGCACCGGACGTGACACGTCATTTTACCACACGTAGGACGGTTTCGCTACCCTTTTCGCGGGCGGCGGGGGTTCGTGCGGGGCTGACGCTCGTCGGCGTGACGCCGTCTCGGCTGCGGCCACTCCAGGACCACCTTGACGGCTCCCGAGGTGCGGTCACGTGTCAGCGCGAGCCCCTCGGCAAAGCGGGAAGCCGGCAGACGGTGCGTGACGAGACGGTCGAGCGGAAGCTTCTCCTCCACGGCCAGTCGGACGGCCTCGGGCCAGGCGTGTGCACTGGCGTTCGTTCCGATGAGTTCGATTTCACCGAGGAGGACACGGTTCCAGGCGAAGTCGGCCCGGGCGTCGCCGTAGTCGCCGACGAGGAGCACCTTGCCGCCCGGGGCGGCCAGCACCACCGCGGCGTCCGCCGCGGCCGACGACCCGCTCGCCTCGATCACGTTCGGGAATCCGCCGGAGCCGGTCTCGGCGATGCCCGCAGCGAGGGGACCGTCCAGCTCGTGGTAGTTGAGCGTGCGCGTCGCTCCCAGCTCGCCTGCAAGCTGAAGTCGTTCGTCGCGGCCGCCCACCAGCACCACGTCGGCCGCCCCGGCGCGTCGAAGCAGGATCACCATGATGAGCCCGATGGGCCCGTCGCCGAAGACGAGCGTCCGCGTGGTGTCTTCCAGACGCAGCCGACGGATCCCGCGCACGCAGACGGCAAGCGGCTCGATGAGCACTCCCGCGGCGAAAGGGAAATCATCCGGCAGAAGCTGAAGGCGGCCCGCCTCGGTGATGAAGCATTCCCCGTACCCGCCGGGATGCTCGAAGCCGACCTCGGCGCCGTCGGCGAGCACGTTCTCGGCGACGCACCGTCGTCCGACGAGCCCCCCATCGACGCCGGGGCCCACCGCGTCCACCGTCCCGCACCACTCGTGTCCCGGAACCGACGGAAAGCCCGTGCGCGTCCACCCGTCAATCATCACCAGGTCGGTCGCACAGATGCCGCACGCCCCGGTCCGGATGCGCACCTCCCCTTCCCCCGGCTCGGGAAGCGGCAGGTCCTGCATCTCCAGACGACCCGGCGCGGTGTTCACGATCGCGTTCATGGGTGGACCATCACCTTGTTCCGTTCGGGGGTGCCCATCACCGCCACGGCGTCGTGGATGTCGCGCAGGTCGAAGTGGTGCGTGACGATCTCCTCCGGGTTGACGAGTCCCCTCTCCATCAGACGGATGGCCTTCGACATCGCGAGAGGCGTGGTGCCGAAGGACGCGTCCATGCGTCCTTCGAGGAAGTGCGTGAGTCCGCCGTCCAGTTCGAAGGTCTCGTGGGTGGTGATGCCGAAGACGTTCCACCGGGTGCCGCGACGACGCAGGTCGACCATCAGTCGGACGGCCTCGATGGGTCCGGCGGCTTCGACGACGAGGTCGGGTCCCCCGGGGATGACGTCGTAGACGTGCTTCTTCGCGTCGGTGCGCTCCGGGTTGACGGTGTGCGTCGCCCCCAGACGCTTCGCCTGACCCAGTGCGTAGTCACTGGTGTCCACGGCGATCAGCCTTCCGGCGCCCGCGGCCTTCGCCACCATCAGACACAGAAGACCGATGCCTCCCACGCCGATGATCACCACGTCGTCACCCACCTGCATCTCGCTGTACTGGATGACGCCCTTCCACGCCCCCGAGAGCGGCTCGGTGAGTGCCGCCGCGTCGAACGAGATCCCCGCCGGCTTGTGGAACAGCATCTTCGCCTGCGTCTTCATGTACTCCGCGAAGGCCCCCGGCCAGACGCCCGGCGGTCCGTCGCCCCCCGTCGTGAAGGCCTGCTCGCAGTAGTGCGTGTTGCCGCTGCGGCAGTGCTCACACACGCCGCAGTACCCGCTCGGCTGAACGATCACCTCATCGCCCTTCCGGAAATGCTCGACCCCCTCCCCCACCTCGGCCACGACGCCCGACGGCTCGTGACCCGGGATGAAGGGAAACGTGACGTTCCGGCGGATGCCCCTGATGGCCTTGTAGTCGGTGGCGCAGAACCCGCACGACTTGACCCGCACCACCGCCTCGTTCACCCCCGCTCTGGGAACGGGGACGTCTTCCAGGACCAGCTCGTCGAAACCCTTGAGAACCGCGGCAAGCATCGTCGACGCTCCTTTCCCATCATCCGTGGGCGGCAGCCGGACGACGTCAGTTGTCCTGAATCCGTCGTCGGCGGAAGAAATCGGTGAGCAGCCGGGCGGCTTCGTCCGCGAGGACGCCCTCGGTGATGTCGACGCGGTGGTTGAGGCGGTCGTCCTGGACGATGTTGCAGAGGGTGCCGCAGGCGCCGGCCTTCTCGTCACGCGCGCCGAAGACCAGCCGCTCGATGCGCGCCAGCACCAGCGCCCCGGCACACATGGGACACGGCTCGAGCGTCACGTAAGCGGTGCAGCCGGTGAGACGCCAGCTCTCGAGCGCCGCCGAGGCCTGGGTGATCGCGATCATCTCGGCGTGGGCGGTGGGGTCGTTGAGTCGTTCGCGCTGGTTGTGCGCCCGGCCGACGATGCGTCCCTCGTGCACGATGACGCACCCGACGGGGACCTCGTTCTCCTCGGCCGCGAGACGGGCCTCCTTGAGGGCCTCGGTCATGTAGAAGCTGTCGTCGTGCGGTTCGATCGTCGCGAACCCCCGGTTGCCTTTACCCCCTAAGGCAGGAGGCCGGACATTCTTGTCCGGCATCATCATCGTGACAGGCAAGAATGCCTGTCCTCCTCTCGCCATGGGGCGAGGCGGCGGTGCTGCCGCGACAAGAAAATGGCGCGCCCGAGAGGATTTGAACCCCTAACCCCCGGCTCCGTAGGCCGGTGCTCTATCCAGTTGAGCTACAGGCGCGCACCATCCCTAACCTTCACCAGCACTTGAGCTTACACCAAGCCCCCTGCCCTGTCAAGCACAAACCGCCGTGCGTGAGTTCGGCGGTTTGTGATAGCACCCAAACGGACGTCCGGTATAATGATCGAGCCGTCGCGTGAGCCCGTCGGACCGTGGGAAGATGTTCTCCGTTGGCCTCTGCGAGAGGATGAAAGGGCGATGAAGAAGCACATCGGGACAGCGGCGTTGTTTCTGACCGTTGCGGCGGGTCTCGTGGTGTTCCTGTGTATGGGGCGAACCGCGCCCCGCGGATTGCGTGACGAAAGTCAACGCGGCCGGTCGCCCGACGAACTGTCCGCGTTCCTTGCAGACCATCGTGGGAGACTCCTTCTGCTTCTGTTGGGACGCGAGGACTGTCCCGGCACGGCCAGGGCCACGGCCGTTCTGGACGCCTACGCCCCGCACAAGGGCGAGACCGTCTCGATCATCCGTGTCGACGTTCCGCTGCCGAACGAGCACCTGAAACTCGGCCCATGGAAGCATCCGTATCCCCGTAGGCTCGACGAAGGCCGGCACCTGGCCCAACAACTGGATTTCTTCTTCTACCCGACGCTCTACGTGTTCGACCGCGACGGGGATCTGCGCTACACGGGCGGCTGCGACGAGGCCGGGATTCGGACGATGGTGAGCGAGATCCTGGCCGAGCGGCCGGGCCGGCCCAGGAAGTCGTACACGCTGTCGATGCCGGGCGCGGGCGATCCGGCGCCGGACTTCGGCGCAGAGACCCTGACGGGCCGCACCGTCACGCTCGCGGACCTGCGCGGTCGTCGCGCCACCCTCCTCATCTTCGCCCGGACATCCTGCCCCTTCACCGTGGAGGCGCTGCCCGGCATGAGGGCCCTCGCGACGGACTTCAACAAACATGGCGTGGCGACGGTCATCGTCAACAGCCGCGAGCAGAAGGCCAAGCTGAAGGAGGTATATGGCAAGCACGGGGTTACCATGCCGATCGTGTGGGACCGGGGTGGTGAGGTCAACGCGGCTTACGGCGTCGACGTGACGCCGTTCTTTTTCCTGCTGGATGATCGCGGGAAGATTGCCGCACGGCGGTCTTACACGCACGCGGCCGCGCGCAACGCTCTGAACGCCCTCCTGGGCCTGGCGGCCGAGCCGCCGCGCTACGAATCGACCAAGGCGGGATGACGCTAACCCCGCCGACGGCCATGGTGGCCGTCCACGCAGCCCCCCGACGCCCCGTGCACTTCACAGCCGGTCGACGAGATCGACGAGCCGGCCGGTGGCTTCGTAGACGAGACGCGTGAGCTCGGCGGTCTCGTAGGCGTCGCCGATGAGGTGCATCTCCTTCACCTTCCCTTCGAGTGCGCCGTAGGAGGTGTCGCACGGCTCGTAGTTCCCGGTGAGGATGATGGTGTCGACGAGGAGCTTGAGGGTGCGGCCCTCGTGGTGGGCGGTGAGTTCGCCGTAGATGTTGACCTGGAGGTCGTGGACGCCGACGTAGACGGGACAGTCCAACTCCTTGAGGGCGGCGATGAGCCGCTGACGGAGTTCGGGATGGGTGTCGGAGGCGACGCGGGTGCGCTCCTCCAGGAGTGCCACGCGCTTGGCACGCTTGGCCAGGTAATAGGCCAGTTCGGCACCCATCAGCCCGCCGCCCAGAAGCACGATCTTCTCGCCCATCGTGGGCTCGGAACTCAACACCGAGACGGGATCGATGGCATGGATGTTGCTGAGTCCGTCGATGTCGGGCTCACGGAGTTCACCGATGTGCGCCACGAAGACGGCGGACGGCCGCTGCTCGAGGATGTCGCGGACGGTGGGCTTCCGACGGAGGTGCACCTTGACGCCGAGGGTATGCAGCTCACGGGAGAGGAAGTCGACGATGCGGTAGTTTTCGGTCTGTCCGGGGATGCGCGAGCGAAGGGCGAGGAGGTTGCCGAGGACGCTCCCGGGTTCGAAGAGCTCGACGGTGTATCCGAGCTCGGCGGCGACGAGTGCACTCCAGAGTCCGGCGAGTCCGGCGCCGACGACCACCACGTGATGTCCGGCGCCGCGTCGTGCCAGCCAGAAGAGCTGCTCACGACCGACCATCGGGTTGGCGGGACAGGTCATGCTGAAGTTGGCCGGACCGCCCAGACACACGTTGCACCGGATGCAGGGACGGATCTCCCCGAGCCGGTTCTCGAAAAGCTTTGCCGGAAGCTTCGGGTCGGTGATGAGCGGACGGCCCAGCGCGATCATGTCCGCACGTCGTTCCCGGACGAGCTTCCCGGCCTCGGCGAGGTCGAAGAGGTTTCCGCCGCCGATGACCGGGACGTCCACGGCGTCCTTGACGGCCGGCTCGACCGGACGTTTGACCTGACCCGGAGCGGCGATGGGCACACGGTCGGTGCGCGGCAGCATCTCGGCGCCGAGCGCCACGTTGATGCAGGACGCACCGGCCGCCGTCGAGAGCTTCACGACCTCCAGGAGTTCCTCGAGCGGGAGGTGGTAGTGTCCCCGTCTGCCCGGCCCCACCCGCACCGAAACCGGGAGCGCCGCGTCGGCCGACCGGATGCCCGAGATCACGTCGGTGAGCACCCGTGCACGACCGGCGAGTTCCCCACCGTACCCGTCCTCACGGTGATTCGACTCGCTGCTCAGGAACTGGTGCAGCAGGAACCCGCCCGAGGCCAGGAGTTCGACGCCGTCGTATCCGGCCCGGCGTGCACGTGCGGCGGCCGACACGTACGCCTCGACCAGTTTCCCGATCTGCGCGTCGGTCAGTTCCACGGGGATTTCACCGAAGTCGGGGTCGGCCTCGGCCGACGGCCCGACCGGCTGCGCGCCGGTGATGCGTGAGCCCGTCTTCCGTCCGGCGTGCATCAGCTGGACGAACAGCGTCACCCCCTCGGCGTGAAGCACCTCACACAGCCGGGCGTGCATCTGTACGAACTTGTCGTCGTCGAGAAGCGGTGCATTCGAAATATGTCTACCTTCTGGAGCGACCACCACGGGCTCGACGATGATCAGTCCCACGCCGCCGCGCGCACGCGCCAGGTAATACGAGATGGCACGCTCGGTGAAGAACCCCTCCGGGGAGGCGAAGCCGGTGGCCATGGCGGGAAAGACGACGCGGTTCCGGACCGTCACCCCGGCGACGTCGATGGGCTCGGCGAGCGCCGCGAAGGGTCCCATCGTGTCGTTTTCCGTCGCCTCGGCGTCCTCATTTGTCATTTCGATGTCACCTTCTGTCGTCCAAATGTCCGCCGAGGGTCACGCGGTGTCCAGAAATGTCCGAAGTTGTCGCCCGGACGTCGCCTCGACCTCGTCATGGAGGGAGCGGCCGTGCGCGTCCATGGTGACGACCGTGGGGAAGTCCCGGACGCCCAGGAGCCACAGGCCTTCGGGGGCGCCGAACTCATCCACCTTATGGCATCCGTCGATGCGTTCGACGGCGGCGGCGAGGGATTGTGCCGCGCCGCCGACCGCCGAGAGGTACACCGCGCCGCACTCGCCGAAGGTCTTCAGAAGCCCGGCGGCCATGCCGCCCTTGCCGATGATCGCGCGCACGCCGAACCGCTCCACGAGTGCCCCGACGTACGCGTTCATGCGCGCGCTGGTGGTCGGCCCGGCGGCGATCAGCTCCCAGGTGCCGTCGTCGCGCCGGCGCGTCACCGGGCCGCAGTGATAGACCACGCCGCCGGCCAGGTCGAACGGCAGCTTCCCGGGCACGGCTTCCTCGACGAGGTAGCGATGTGCGCGGTCGCGCGCGGTCACCACCTGTCCCGACAGCAGAACACGATCGCCCACCTCGAGCGCGCGGACGTCCTTCTCGGAGAGCGGCGTCGTCAGTTTCACCTCACGCATGGGTCGCTCCGTATTCGTCGAGGGCGAGTCTCGCGCGGCGCATCGCCCAGCACCCGAACGACACCTCGACGAAGTAGCACGCACAGTGCCGGTGTTGACGGGCGATCTTGACGCCGAGCACGGTGGTCCTGCCGCCGAGCCCGGCGGGACCGATGCCGAGACGGTTCGTCTGCTCGAGGAGTTCCGCTTCGAGTTCGGCGAGGGCCGCGTTGGGCGAGCGGTCGTCGAGCGTTCGGAGGAGCTGCTTCTTGGCGAGCGCAGCGGTGGCGTCGCGCGCGCCCCCGATCGCGACGCCGACGACGTAGGGCGGACATCCCCTCCCCTGCGCACGGTGCACC
>Ga0307379_10005534_pt1 | contig 17580 bp, 12 predicted proteins | sample UN2MG_FD_202237 | JGI IMG/M metagenome (GOLD analysis project Ga0307379, IMG submission 202237) | Soil microbial communities from Risofladan, Vaasa, Finland - UN-2 | ecosystem: Environmental > Terrestrial > Soil > Coastal area > Acid sulfate soil | place: Finland: Risofladan, Vaasa | collected... | reverse complement strand
TATGAAATGCCCTAAATGCCACTCTGCGAATCCCGCCGATAGCACATATTGCAGCAAGTGTGCTACCCCTCTCTCTTCCTCTAAGGTGAAACCCATTTCTGTTACAAAGACTCTTGAAATGCCCACAAAAGAACTGTCCATCGGGAGCACTTTTGCCGGGAGATACCAGATCATTGAGGAGATAGGGAGAGGAGGCATGGGCAGAGTATACAAAGCCCTCGATAAGGATGTTGAGGAAAAGGTGGCTTTAAAGCTCTTAAACCCTGAGATTGCTGCTGATGAGAAAATAATCAAGCGCTTCCGGAACGAACTGAAATTTGCCCGCAAGATAACCCACAAGAATGTATGCCGGATGTTTGATCTTAACGAGGAAGAGGGAACGCCGTATATCACCATGGAATATGTGCCTGGTGAAGATTTGAAGAGCTCCGTAAGAAGAATGGGGCAACTGACTATCGGGAAAGCTGTTAGCGTAGCCAAGCAAATCTGTGAAGGGCTGGCTGAAGCCCACCGGTTAGGGGTTGTGCACCGAGACTTAAAGCCCCAGAATATTATGATTGATAGCGAAGGAAATGCCCACATCATGGATTTTGGGATAGCCCTATCTGTCGAAACGAAAGGAGTAACAGAAGCAGGGATGATAATCGGGACTCCGGAATACATGTCTCCTGAGCAGGTCGAAGGAAAGCAGGCTGATAAGCGTTCAGATGTTTATTCTGTGGGAGTGATTATTTATGAGATGGTGACAGGGAGAGTGCCTTTTGAGGGCGATACGGCTTTAAGCATAGCTCTGAAGCATAAGAGCGAGGTGCCCCGAAGTCCGAAGCAACTCAATGACCTTATTCCTCTGGATTTAAATCGATTAATTCTTAAATGCATGGAAAAGGATAAAGAGAAGAGATTCAGGGGGGCAGATGAACTTCTTTCTGAATTACTCAATATTGAACAAGGCTTACCCACTCAAGAGAGAGTGATTCCGAAGAGAATTCCCTTTACTGCAAGAGAGATAACAGTCCAGTTTAAGATGAAGAAAATCTTCGTCCCTGTTGCAGTTGTGGTAGGTCTTATCATAACAGGATTGGTTATCTGGCAGCTTATTCCTCAAAAACAGGCTGTTCCTGTTTCCTTTCCATCAGATAAACCTTCCTTATCTATCATGTATTTTGAAAACCTTACCGGAGATAATAATTTAGATCATTGGAAAAAAGCTATTTCTGATTTGCTGATTACAGACCTCACCCAATCGAAATATATTAAAGTAATGAGTGCCGAGAGTCTCTTCAACACGCTTTCGAAAATGAATATGCAGGAAGCCAAGAGCTATTCTTCAGATGTTTTAAAGGAAATAGCTGCCCAGGGTGGAGTAGAGCATGTTTTGGTGGGAAAAATTATGAAATCAGCTGATGCCTTCCGAATCGATACGGTACTTCAAAAAGCAAGCACCGGGGAAATCATAGGTTCAGAACGGGTAGAGGGTAAAGGCGAGGAGAGCTTTTTTCCCATGGTTGATGAGTTAACCACGAAAATCAAGAGGAGTTTTAAACTTTCTGCTGAAGAGATAGCAGGCGATATCGATAAGGAAGTAGGGAGGATTACGACCAGTACCCCCGAGGCTCTTAAATATTATGTTGATGCGAGAAAATATCACAATAAGGGAGATTATAATCAAAGCATCCAGTTAATGAAGAAAGCAGTGGCCATTGATCCTGATTTTGCCATGGCTTACAAAGGCATAGCCTCTTCTTATAGTAACCTAAGTAATGATTCTGAGGAGAGAAAATACCTTCAAAAGGCTTTGGACCTGATAGATAGAGTCTCGGATAGAGAACAATATCTCATCCAGGGAGATTTCTACTGGCAGATAGAAGAAACCTATGATAAGGCGATCAAAGCATACACCAAATTAGTGAAGCTTTATCCGGACGATGAGGTTGCAAATATCAACCTCGCCATATTATACAGGGATCTGGACGAATGGGATAAGTCCGCTGAGCGATTTGAAGTGTTAAAGATGACCGGTGCGAAGTCTATTTTTATATACATGAACCTCGCAATTGTATATTGGTATAAAGGAGATTATGAAAAAGCTGGAGAAGTTCTTGAGAGATACCTGAATAATATTTCAGATAATGTTCTTATCAATGGCCTTTTAGCCTACAATTATCTTTTTCAAGAGCGCTATGATCGTGCTCTTGTAGAGGTGGATAAGGCCATTTCTCTTGATCCGACTATTTACCGAAACCTCTATATTAAGGGCGATATTTACCATATAAAAGGGGATTTGATTCAAGCAGAAAGAGAATACCAGAAGCTGATAGAAACAGGAGAGAAAGCAGCAGAGCTGGAGGCAAGAGACAAGCTAGAAGCATTGTATTTACTGCAAGGAAAATTTGATAAATCAGTAGACCAGCTAAAAAAAGGAATTGAGTTGGCAAAAGAGCTTGGTGAACAGAGCGATAAATCGAAATTCCAATTAAAATTAGCCTACTTATACCTAAAAATGAGGAAACTTGAAGAAGCTTTGGAAGAGTGTAGCAAGGCATGGACTGAGGCTGTTGAAACTGAAGACATGGAGGCCCAAAGAAATGTTTTGCATTTCAAGGGGCTGACTTACCTTGAGATGAAATCGATGAGTGAAGCCCAGAGAGCAGCAGATGAACTAAAAAAGTTGAGCGGGAAAGGACCAAACAAAAAAGTAATTAGAGATTACCATCATCTTGCAGGAATGACAGAGTTCAAAAAAAAGAATTTCGCTAAGGCAATCAAAGAGTTCGAGAAAGCAATGTCACTCTCATCTCTTCAATCCTCATTTAGCGCTTTATTTATAAATTCTTTGGCACTAGCCTATTACGAAGCAGGGGATTTAGAGAAAGCTCGAGAGGAGTATGAAAGGATAGTTGGCCTAACTTATGGAAGGCTATATTATGGAGATATTTATGCTAAGAGCTACTACATGTTAGGGAAAATATACCAGGAAAAAGGACCGAATAAAAAAGCTCTAGAGCATTATAGAACATTTATCGATCTCTGGAGAGAAACTGAGCATGATTTTCCTGAAATTGTTGATGCAAAAAAGCAAATAGCTGCCCTCCAAACTTTATAAAAAGGGGACAGGCTGCTTTTTTTTGTCAAAAGATTTCCCAATTTTTTACTTTCGACAATTTTTATTAAAGAAAAAAGTAGCCTGTCCCACTAGTGTCCCAAAGATTTCATTTGAATTTGCGTAAATTGTTGAAATAAAATGAGATACAATGAAATTTACCATAATCGATTTGAACCAAAATTTCTATTTTTTATGCTGCAACTTCAATTATATCAACACAAATATTTTTATTTTAGAAACGTTGGGACAGTAGTGAGCCTGTCCCCTTTTTTCCATATAAAAAAGAAGCGTTTCAAAAAAAAGGAATCTCTAATCAAAATTTCCTTGGTGCCTGCCATGATATCTGATAGTATATATTTGGTATTTACTCCCTATTAGGAGAATCCAGTAAAAGGAATAATTTCCGCCAAAGTAAATGGAGGTGTGATAATGAAGAGATTAATTGTGACTTTTATGTTTATAGTCATATTTTTTCCGTGCGCTGTGCTGGCTCAGGACCAAGATTTCGGATTGGGTTTTATGTTAGGAGACCCCACCGCGATTAGTTTTAAGAAATGGACTGGAAGTAAAACCGCTTTTGACGGCGGTGTTGGTTGGTCTTTCGGAAATGGTGGATCATTTCATGTACACGCTGATTATCTGATTCACAGCTTCAACCTAATCACCTTAGAAAGGGGTAAAGCTCCTCTATATTTTGGCCTTGGAGCTAGACTTAACACAGAGGATGACACTAAATTTGGCTTTCGTATCCCCCTAGGTGTAAGTTACATTTTTGAAAAGGCACCTTTGGATATTTTCTTTGAGCTTGTACCATTGTTTGATTTGGTTCCCAGTACAGACTTTGGTGGATTAGAATGGAGTATTGGCGTCAGATATTATTTTTAATGTTTTTCCTTATTATATGAAAGGAAAGACAATTCTTTTGGTCAAATAAAGCTGCTTAAGATTGAATCAGTTGTCTGGACTGGATTGCAGGAGAAAATCGGATTGAAAACCCGCTTAAGCTAGCTAGAAATTCCTGGTTCTTGCAAAGAAATGAACCTAAGAATGAAGGCAGTATAAAATATTGGATCTTTTTTCCCACCTTAAGAATTAAAAAGTTTTTTCCTGTCAAATTAGTTAAGAAACAATATGTTTGAAGACAGAAAAGATGCTGGCGAAAAACTTGCCAGAGCTCTTGAGAAATATAAAAATAAAAATGTTCTGGTTTTGGCTATTCCTAGAGGAGGTGTAGAAGTAGGCTATCAGGTTGCTAAATATTTAAATGCTGATTTTTCTCTACTAGTATCGAGAAAATTACCCTACCCTGATAACCCAGAAGCAGGATTTGGGGCGATTGCCGAAGATGGAAGCACTTTTATTTTTGAAGATGCTACAGGGTGGGTATCAGAAGAAGAAATTGATAGGATTAAAAAAGAACAAATTAAGGAGATAAAAAGAAGGGTTAAGGTATTAAGAAAAGGGAAACCTTTACCAGAGATTTCAGGAAAAACTGTCATATTGATCGATGATGGCCTTGCTATGGGCTCTACCATGAGAGCATCTATAATGCTTTGCAAGAAAAAAAAAGCAAAGAAAGTTGTAGTGGCAGTGCCTGTTTCAGGGAAAAGGATTGCCTATGAAGTAGGAAGAACGGTTGATGAAATGATAATTTTGGAAATACCTGAATTCTATCAAGCAGTCGTCCAAGTTTACAGAAATTGGTACGATGTTTCAGATAAAGAAGTCATAAAAATAATAAAAGAATGGAAAAACAGATGAGCGAAATCAAACCAGCTTTTCTCCTTTGAGATGCGATAGAGAAAAGGCCTTTAAAAACCGTTTTATAACTATCTTCTCGATTTCTTTTAGTTTATAAAAAGGAACATTTGAGATTTTCCCTCCTGCCATTGTTTCGTGGCCCCCTCCTCTGCCATATCCTTTAAGGATCGATTGCATAAGACCGGCTGAGTTAACATCTCTACGAAGCGATCTAATACTTATAAAAAGATCACCCTCGTAATAACCTATGACAAGACTGAAGTCGATATTTTCTTTGAAAATCAGGAAGTTGGCGATTTCAGCCGGGAGTTCAGGGTAGGGAACATTTCCCAGGGGGCAGGTGATAACAAATTTATATATCATGCTTCTGTCTAGGGCCTCTTTTACACTCCGGTAATAAGCGGATGAGAGAGGGGGATAGCTGATATGATACAGAGCTTTAAAGTCTACTTTGGGGAGAAGAAAAAGGTAATTTTCATAGTCCTGCCTTGTGCCTTCCCATCCAAGATCCTTAGTTTCGCTCCTTATTGCATGAAATAAAGCAGTTGCCAGCCTTTTGGGAATTGAGAAATTTCGTTCTCTAATAACCGAAACAATGATTGTGCTTGTCGCCCCTATCTTATCATCGAAATATGCCCATTGCTTATATTTTGTTGTCTCTCTAAAGGGGTGATGATCGATCACTACATCAGGAATGATTTCTTCGGGCAAGGTACTGTTTCCGGTGTAAGGCTGGCAGTCGACCATAAGAATAGCCTCAGAATTTTTGAGTATTAGAGGAGAAAACTGAACGAGCGGTATCTTCAATACGCTAACCATTGCCCGGTTTTCGGCCCTTCCGAGAAGACCTCCATAGGCAATTGTTGATTTTATTCCAAACTCTTTTTTAAGAAGATGTGCCAGGCCCCAAGATGAGGCAATAGAATCAGGGTCAGGATTATCATGGGATATAATAAGCACCTTTATGAGGCCCGATAATGATTGTAATTTTTTACCTAGCATCGTTTCTCTGTATAAATAATATAATTATGATTTAATAATCCGAGATTGCACTCTCAAAGTCTTTATTAGTGTTAGGCTCAATTTCATATTTTTCTTCCAGTCAATCAATTTTGAAGTTTGAATATCCGGCGGAAATAATTAATCTAAACGCCTCATCAACACTTAGATCAAGGTACTTAACCTCATTCTCTGCAACCATACAGAAAAATCCTGATGTAGGAATGGGAGTAGTGGGAATAAATATCTTTAGCATTTTCCTATCTTTTTTGTTAGGGATAAGGTATTTTTCTTCACCTGTAACAAACCCAATAAAGAATAAGCCCTTTCTCGGAAACTCAACCAATACCACTTGGGAGAATATTTTTTTGTCGCTCATAATTCCTATCGTGAGATACTTTACTCCCTGGTATATTGTTTTTATAACAGGAATTTTTGCCATAATTATTTCCCCCATCCTAAAAATTTTTTTTCCAAGATAATTGTTAGCAAGAACACCGACTAGAATTATTAGAAAGAGGGCAATAATGAGTTCAATCCCAAAAAAGGGGATATATGTTTTTGGATGAATTACAGGAGGAATTAGATTAAGCGTTCTATTTACTAAATTTACAACAGCCTTGATTAGTAAAATTGTGATCCATAATGGAATAATAACAATCATCCCTGTGATAAAATATTTTCTAAAGATTTTAGAAAATTTTTCTTTTAACATGATTTTATTTATCCTCCTTTTCTATTGAACTTTTTAATTATATCAAAATACACAGCTATAAATTAATTATATTAAAATTTAAAAACCATAAATATAGCTTTTTTTTGAATGATCTGTATCGCTTAATAAGGTTTTTGGGAATAACTTCGCTTCCCATTTATGCTGAATTTTGACATCATATTATTCCTGTGCTATAAGCTTCTTCGTGCAAATCTCAGGAATGCTTGAAAATAAGAAAAAATTACAAATTAGAGAAAAAGAAATATCTCATCCTAAATTTAGAGATTCGGAGCAATGAACACCAAAAAATTAAGAAAGGATGCATTAGCTATCTTTAACGCCGGAATCAAAGCTGTTGATCCTGTCACTGCTGTTAAACGGCACTTCAAACTTCAAGATAGCATTTTATCAGTAGGAGAACGGACATATGATCTTGCATCATATAATAAGGTCTATGTCATTGGTGCTGGGAAAGCATCGGCAGCCATGGCTCAACCTCTAGAGGAAATTATCGGAGATAGAATAAAAGCTAGTGCTATCAACGTCAAGTACGGACATGCTGTCCAGTTAAAAATAATCCGCGTCAATGAGGCTGGCCATCCTGTGCCGGATGAAGCTGGTCTGAAGGGCACAAAACAGATCATTCAACTCCTTCAGCAAACTGGGGAAAAGGACCTTGTGATTTGTTTGATCTCTGGAGGCGGCTCAGCATTGCTGCCTTATCCAGCTCAGGGATTAACATTAGAAAATAAACAAAAGGTGACAAAACACCTCCTGGAGGTTGGAGCTACAATTCACGAGATAAACGCAGTGCGCAAACACATATCAAAGGTTAAAGGCGGGCAGCTGGCTCGATTGGTCTATCCATCAACTTTAATTTCCCTGATTCTCTCTGATGTCATCGGCGATAACTTGGACAGCATTGCTTCAGGACCAACTGTTCCTGACACCAGCACATTCAGCGACTGTCTGCATATTCTGGATAAGTACAACATTAGGCAGAAAATCCCTGCCGGTGTTCTCGAGCATTTAGAGAGAGGTGTTAAGGGTGAGATTAAGGAAACACCCAAGGCCGGTGATCCTGTCTTTAAAAAAACTCAGAATGTAATCATTGGAAGTAATATTATGGCTGTCAAGGCAGCCAAGGAGAAGGCTCAAGAACTTAAGTATCACAGCCTGGTCCTTTCCTCCTTCATTGAAGGCGAAACGAGGGAAGTGGCCAAAGTGCATGCTGCCGTAGCCAAGGAAATTCTCAGCACTGGCTCTCCTGTTTCAAGGCCTGCTTGTGTTATTTCTGGCGGGGAAACGACAGTCACTATCCGAGGCAAAGGACTGGGTGGTCGCAATCAAGAGTTTGCACTGGCTGCAGCGATTGAAATTGATGGATTGGAGGACGTAGTTATCTTAAGTGGCGGCACGGATGGAACAGATGGACCGACAGATGCTGCTGGTGCACTTGCTGATGGGGAGACGGTGCGCCGGGCTAAGGAGTTGGGATTGGATGCAGAATATCACCTCCTGGAAAATGATTCCTATCATTTTTTTAAGCCTCTTGGCGATTTACTCATCACCGGACCAACTTTTACCAATGTGATGGACCTGCAATTGGTGATAGTGGGTTGAGAGGAATTTTCCATGCCTAGGACGAAGATTGTCTGCACAATCGGTCCCGCCTCAAGATCTCCAGAGATTCTCGAGAAACTTACCCAGGCAGGCATGAATGTCGCTCGGTTGAATTTCTCTCATGGCACCCAATCCGAACACCTTGAAGTTATCGAGAGAATCAGGAGCCTTGCCGCAAAATCAGGGAAACCCGTTGCCATTCTCCAGGATTTAGCGGGTCCTAAGATCAGAATTGGGAAGATTAAAGCAGGTGCAATCACACTCGAATCAGGAGCACTATTCACCTTGACCAATCAGCAGCTTCTTGGCAATGAAAATAAGGTTTCCGTAAACTATCCTGATCTCCCTAAAGATGTGAAACCAGGAGACACGTTACTGTTGAGTGATGGTGCATTAGAGTTAGAGGTGCTTGAAAAAACAGATCGAGATGTAAGATGTCGAGTGATCATCGGTGGCTCGCTCAGTTCATTCAAAGGGATTAATCTGCCAGCCCGCTCAATCAAGGCCCCGAGCTTGACCAAAAAAGATAAAGAGGATCTGGCTTTCGGCATCGAGCAAGAGGTAGATTATGTTGCCCTCTCCTTTGTTAGGAGTGCAGCGGATGCGACAGTGGCAAAAAGCTTCATCGAGAAACGCGGAAGTGCTATTCCAATCATCGCCAAGATTGAAAAGCACGAAGCTTTGGAGAATATTGATGAAATCATCCATGACGTGGATGGGATTATGATCGCTCGTGGTGACCTTGGCGTGGAAACTCCCTTAGAGAAAGTGCCTCTGGTTCAGAAGATGTTGATTCAAAAGTCAAATCAAGCGGGCAAACCAGTTATCACAGCGACTCAAATGCTGCGTTCGATGGTGGACAGTCCCCGACCTACTCGGGCCGAGGTGACAGATGTGGCGAATGCTATTCTGGACGGCACTGATGCTGTGATGTTGTCAGAAGAGACTGCAACAGGGAAATACCCCGTTAAGTCTGTAGCCACGATGGCCAGGATTGCTGAGGACGCAGAATCGGGCTTTCCGTTCGAGACATGGATAAACAGGTTAGGATCAAAAACTGAAAAATCCTTGCCCGAGGCTGTTGGTTGTGCAGCCTGCAATTTGGCAGAGAGCATAAATGCTTCATCTATCATCACCTTTACCCAAACAGGCAGTACTGCGCGCCTTGTGGCTAAATATAGACCTCGACGTCCCGTACTGGCAATGACACCTCTAGAGAAGACCTATCGCCGCCTTGGACTCATATGGGGCGTCGTACCTTTCTTAAGCGAAAGCATGAAAAATACTGATGAGATGATTGATAGAGCATTCAAGATTGCGCTCCAGTCAGGGCTTGTTAAGCGCGGTCAGAGAGTGGTCATCACAGCTGGCGTCCCAGTCGGTATTCCTGGAACAACTAACTTGATCAAAGCAGAAGTGTTGAAATAAGGTGTTGAAAATCAAGATCTTAGTATCTATTTTTGGTCATAATCAGGATTAATCAAACAAGGCATTAATAGATCTATTTAATAGAGAAGAATGATCCGAAGTGTTAAGTGTAAAATTTGATATAATATTATAAAAAATATCCTTTAGAATAACGATTATGTTTTAATATTACTCGAAAGGAGTATTCATGAAATTCCACACAGCATTGCGGCCATGGATAAACAGAAGGCTGGAGAAAATTGATCATGTTGATATGGTAGTAGGAATTCCCTGCTTTAATAATGATTCTACGATTGGACATGTTATTGATATGGTGAGCGAAGGAATCGCCAAATACTACAAAGATCTTCAGGTTTTAATCATTATCTCAGACGGGGGTTCAACAGATGACTCCAGAGAACTCGCTAGAGATAAAACTGTACACCCCTTCATTGAGAAAATAGTCACAATTTACAGAGGGATTCCTGGAAAGGGAAGTGCGCTTCGGATGATATTCGAAGCAGCAGATTTCCTGAAGGCTAAGGTCTGCCTCTTATTCGACTCTGACTTACGAAGTATTACATCTGAATGGATAAAAGCTCTTGCAGATCCCATATTGAATCACGGACATGACTTTGTTGCGCCCGTTTACTCCAGATATAAATATGATGCTACAATCACCAACAATATTGCCTATAATTTGACAAGGGCCCTTTACGGCAAGCGGGTGCGGCAGCCCATAGGAGGTGATTTTGGCCTATCCAGAAATATGATCGAATTTTTCTTTAGATATGGTGAAGATATATGGACGACTGACATTGCTAGGTTTGGGATTGATATCTGGATGACAACTTCGGCTATTGTGGAGGATGAATCTATCTGTCAGGCCCATCTGGGAACCAAAGTTCATGATGTCAAGGACCCTCTTGAAAACCTGGGGCCGATGTTCAGGCAGGTGGTCTACCCTCTTTTCCAATTGATGGAAGATTATTCGGATAAATGGAAAAAGATTAAGGGAAGCACTGTTGTCCCTACATATGGGACTCCTGTTCAAAAGGAACCTGAAGCCTTTGCCGTGGATCTCCCGGGAATGATTGAAAATTTCAAAGAAGGATTTAAAAATCTATGTGTTTTTTGGGAAAAGATCATAAACCCCCAGAGCTTTGCTGTTCTCAAGGGCCTAACCAAAAAAAGGAAGATAGAAAATTTCCTCATGCCAACCGAGGATTGGGCAAAAATTGTCTACGATTTTGCGGCCACATTTCATCAATGGAAAAGGGATAAGGGAAAACTTGTGGAAATTATGCGTCCCCTTTATTATGCACGGGTAGCCTCTTTCATTAATAGAACTAAGGATATGAACAATAAACAAGCCGAAGAGATAATAGGACAACAAGCCCAAACCTTTGAAAAACTAAAGCCCTATTTGTTAGAAATATGGGAAAAAGAATAGCTGTTTATTTTAAAGGAGATAATAGGTGAGTCAATTGAAAATACTATTTTCCTCTTCAGAAGTTACTCCTTTTGCCAAAACTGGAGGCTTAGCAGATGTCTCCGCATCTTTACCAGCCGCTATGGCCTCTCTTGGTCATCAGGTAAGAATCGTCATGCCTATGTATCGTTCTGTGATGAAAGGATCATTTGAATTAAAACTACTAGAAAAATCCTTAGAAGTCCCGTTCAGAGGGAAAATATTAAAGGATAAAGTTTACTATTCAGAGATTAGTCGTAATCTTTTGATTTACTTCATCAAGCGAGATGAATTTTTCGACCGAGACATGCTCTACGGCACTTCAGAAGGAGACTACGTCGATAATGCCGATAGGTTTATCTTCTTCAGCCGTGGGACTCTGCATTTGATCAAGCTAATCGGCTTTCAACCTGATATTGTTCACTGCAATGATTGGCAAACCAGTCTTGTCCCGGTTTACCTCAAGAGTTCATACAAAGACGACCCCTTTTTCCATAATACCCTAAAAGTCTTCACCATCCATAATTTGGCCTATCAGGGTGTTTTTCCTAAAGAATACATGGATATCAGTGAGTTGCCCTCGGAGCTTTTTTCATTGAAAGGTCTCGAATATTATGGAAAGATGAATTTTATGAAAGGTGGGATTGTCTTCACCGATGTCATAACTACTGTAAGCGAGAAATATGCCCAGGAGATTCAAACTCCAGAATACGGCCATGGTTTGGATGGCGTTCTCAAGGAAAGAAATGATGACATCAATGGAGTGTTGAACGGAGTCGATTACACTGAGTGGAACCCGGAGGCAGATCCCCATATCGCTGCTAACTACAGTCCAAAAGATTTATCAGGAAAAAAGAAGTGCAAAAAAGAATTGATTGAGATTTTTAGGTTAGAAGGATCAGTAGAAACTCCTATTATAGGGATAATTTCAAGGCTTGCCGACCAGAAAGGATTTGACATTCTTGCGGATGCGATGGATGAACTTATGAAAATGAAGTTGTTTTTAGTTTTATTGGGCCGAGGAGACGAAAAATACGAAAAACAATTTTCTGAATTAGGGAAAAAGTATAAAGGTCGCCTTGGAGTCAAGATTGCCTTTGATAATGTCCTTGCCCACAAAATCGAAGCTGGCTCTAATATGTTCCTTATGCCTTCACGCTATGAGCCTTGTGGCCTGAATCAGCTATACAGCTTAAAGTATGGAACCATACCTGTTGTTAGAGCCACGGGAGGGTTGGATGATACTGTACAGGAGTTTGAGCCAGAAACGGAGAAGGGGAATGGCTTTAAATTTTTTGAGTATTCGTCTAAAGCGCTGATAGAAAAAGTCAAAAGGGCTTTGGTGATATACAAGAATAAAGAGCTCTGGTTGAAATTAGTGAAAAATGCTATGAATGAGGATTTTTCCTGGAATAAGTCTGCCCTTAGGTATCAAGAGATTTATAACCGAGCGATAACAAAAATTTAAAGCCTTTCTTATAAAGAAAATTTGATATAAATTTAGTTTAGAATTAAATGATTGCCATAATTTATCTTCTAATGTATAAAGGGTATTTCCCCTTGTAACCGAGATAATTCTATTCAATCCTTTAGTTTCTTACTAAGAGATAAAGATGAAGAAAAGAACAAGTGGTATTCTTCTCCATGTCACATCACTCCCTTCTTCTTATGGCATTGGAGATTTTGGTTCAGATGCTTACAAGTTTGTGGATTTCCTTTCCAAAGCAAAACAGAGTTTCTGGCAAATTCTTCCTTTAAGCGCCATGAATTCCCCTTTTGACAGCTCTCCTTACAACATCATCTCCGCTTTTGCCTATAATACATTTCTCATAAGCCCAGAGCTTCTGATTCATGAAGGTTTGCTCAACAAGAAAGATGTCTATCCCATCCCTCGCTTTCCCAAAGGAAAAACTAATTATAAGGATGTTATTCCCTACAAGAAAAAGCTTTTTCGCACAGCCTTTGAGCGTTTTAAAAAAAGAAAAGACAGAGATGAATATGAAAAATTTTCTACTGAGAATTCTTCTTGGCTCGAGGACTTTGCTCTATTTAAGGCGCTTAAGACTCATTTTAAGGGAAGAGTTTGGAGTGAGTGGCCCATCGAGGCAAGGGACAGAAAGCCTGAGGCGATGCGATCTTTAATTAAAGATCTTCACGATGAAATAGAGATGGAAAAGTTTCTTCAATATATTTTTATTCAGCAATGGTCCTTGCTTAAATATTATTGTCATGAGAAGGGTATTCGTATCATCGGGGATATGCCAATTTATGTAGGTCATGATAGCGTAGATTGTTGGACTCATCCTGGTATATTCAAGCTTGACAAGAATAAGAGACCTTCTGCAGTTTCAGGTGTTCCGCCTGGTTATTTCAGCAAAACAGGACAGCTCTGGGGCAATCCCGTTTACAGATGGGATATCCTTAAGGAAAAGAAATATGACTGGTGGGTAAAAAGAGTAGAACATAACTTCAAACTCTATGACCTTGTGAGAATTGACCACTTCCGCGGCTTTGTTGGCTATTGGGAAGTCCCAGCCACAAAGAAGACGGCTGTAAAAGGAAAATGGGTTAAAGCTCCGGCTTTGGACTTTTTCAATCGACTAAAAAATAGATTCCGTCGATTGCCCATGATCGTTGAAGATCTTGGCCTTATTACTCCTGATGTGAGAAAGGTTGTAGAGCATTTTGCATTTCCGGGAATGAAAGTGCTTCTCTTTGCCTTTGGCGAGGATTATCCAACGAATCCTCATTTACCTCATACATATGAGAAGAATTGTGTGGTGTATACTGGAACTCATGACAATAACACAGTGAGAGGATGGTTTAGAACTGAAGCAAGAAATGAAAACAAAAGGAGAGTGTTGGATTACCTCGGGCGAAAAGTTTCAGAGCAAGAAATTCATTGGGAATTTATCAGGCTGGCTATGATGTCGGTTGGGAACATGGTGATAATCCCCATGCAGGATGTTCTTGGATTGGGAGAAGAGGCGAGGATGAATCGACCAGCTACAAGAAAGGGCAACTGGAAATGGCGACTTTTGCCTGAACAGTTAACATCCTCGTTAGCTGAAAAATTGTCGGATATCACAGAGAATTATGGAAGAGCCTAAAAGAGACGGGACTGCCAGTAAAGCTACTTTCCCTTTGAAAATTTCTGATCCAAAAATCGCTTCCAGATTTATCGGAATAATCTCTCCTTAGGAGACATTTTGTATTTCATTTACCAAAAAACATAACTTATGTTTTGAACTCTTCCTTTCGAATTCCATATTTTTTCATTAATTTGTTTAGCTGACGAGTCGAGATTCCTGCTGCGTCAGCAGAGTCTTTTATTTTCCCTTTTTTATCTGCCAAAAGTGTTTTCAAATAACACCTTTCAATGTCTGCTATGCCTTTTTGTCTCACTTCTGATAGTGTAAGGGATGAATCTGTTTGGATTATTGCCGAAGGCGCTTCTGATTCTAAAAGTTCAGTCGGAAAACTTTCAGGGGTTAATATTGAAGAACTTTCAAGTATGTATGCCCGTTCAATGAGGTTTTCCAGCTCTCTAATATTTCCCGGCCAAGAATATCTTTGAAAGGCTTCCATTACACGAGGATGGATGTCGTGAATCTCTTTAAGATTAATTTTATTCATCTTGTTAAGGATTACTTTAACAAAATGAGGGAAGTCATCCATTCTTTCTCGTAAAGGGGGGACTTCTATGGGAAAAACATCTAAACGGTAATATAGATCTTTTCTGAATTGTCCCTCGTCACTCATCCTCTTTAGATCTGTATTCGTGGCTGCGATAATTCTAATGTCGGTTTTAAGAACTTCTTCTCCTCCAACGTGTTGAAAAGTTTGATCCTGCAAGATTTGCAATAGCTTAATCTGCGCAGTCGGAGTAATGGTTCCTATCTCGTCAAGAAAGATTGTCCCGCCATTAGCAATCTCAAATTTCCCTAGTTTTCTTCGATCAGCTCCAGTGAATGCTCCTTTCTCGTGTCCAAAGAGTTCGCTTTCTAGAAGGGTATCCGGGATTGCTCCGCAGTGGACGCTAATAAATTGTTTGTCTCTCCGATTGCTATGCTGGTGGATAAGATTTGCCAGCACTCCTTTCCCAGTCCCAGTTTCACCCGTCAGAAGCACCGTACTTTTAGTAGGAGCGACAGCCCGGATTTTGTTGAATACTTTTTGCATTACTGAATTTTTAGTCTGGATAATTTCTAACGCATCCGATTGCCAAAATTGCTCCCGCAGGTAGTCAAGCTCAGAGTGCATGATTTTAGATTTTTGGATATTTTCAATTAAATATCTCAGCTCCTCTGGATTTATAGGATAAGTTAGAAAATCGCTGGCACCTGCCTTTATTGCCATCATTGTTTCTCTGATCATTTCTTGAGATGACATGATAATAATCTCGATAGTGGGAAACAAATGCCAGAATGGTTGCAGAGCTGTTTTATAATCATTTCCCGAAACTGACTCTTTGAGAATTTCCAGATCAAAGAAGATAAAATCGTAACGCTTCTTTTGGAGCATATCCAGAGCTGAGTCCTTATTGAATGCTTTGACAATCCTGTACTGTGAATGTAAGCAAGAATGGAATATCAGCAAAGTATTTTGCTCTTTGGATACGACCAGAATGGAATTCATTTGTAAAATTTATGCATTAGGAGATTTTATTTTTGCAAATTATATCACATCTATTTATTCTAAGGGAAGAAACTTATTATTGATGACAGGAAAGTCAATTTAAGGCATACAGACAGGAGAGGCGAGAATATCTAGATTTTACCATAAATCTTATCTCATTTTTTGTTAGTTAGATCTTTCGATTCAAAGGAATTACTTAATTTACATTTCGCTATATCCTTCACTTTTATTATTTTTATTCCTGCAATTTCTTTCACTAGGCCAGTAATTTTTACTCCTTCTCTGATAAGATTGAATAATTCTTTTCCTTTTGAATCATTGCTGACAAGATATTCCTCTTCTGTATGAGTCGCAATAGCAACAGAAACAGGATTCCCCTTTTGATCCCAATCCACTGCAATAACAATACCTTTTATTGCAATAAGCCGCTTATTTTTTTTTAATTCAATCATTTCCTTAGATTCATTCTTATCATTATGACAGACGATATTTGAATGAGCATTAAACGTGCCAATATCTATCTTTTTAGTTGATAAAAGATGATTTTTTTAACCAAATGCATGATTTTGCCATAAATGTTTCTTTTTCCCTGAGAAAAGCTTTTGAGTCTTAAAATCGATGAAACAAATATTTATTAACTGAAATCGAAAGAAAAAACAAAAACGAGAAATCTTTGTTCCTAAATTTTATTTTTAGGAACTTTTAGTTCCGATTATAAAACATTCTTTTTTTCATAATTTTGGCTTTTTTAGTATAAAGCAAAAAGCAAATATCAACAAAAGCAGTTTCTTTAGAGTAATAATTCATATTTTTTGAGGAAGAAGTCTGAAAAAAAAGAATTATCAGAAATAAGAGTATTGGCACATTTTTTGCATTTAAATAAGTGGAATTTAATGATTAGACTAGTTCAAATCTGATGGAGGAGGATAAGATGAAAGTCATACCTTTACATGACCGAGTTCTTATTAGAAGAATTGAAGAACAGGAGGTAAAGAAAGGGGGAATAATTATTTCCGATACAGCGAAAGAAAAACCCCAGACAGATCCAGATAGGAGATGAAAAAGCCTGGCAAAAAATACAGGTAATAATAAAGCAGAGAAAAAATGAAGAAAGCAGAAAAAAAAATTCATGTACTAAATAAAATCCTTTTGTTACTCTTTTCGCTTTTATTTTTTAGAGGTTCTTCTAAAGAGATAAAAGATTTTAACGTGATTTTTATAAGCCTTGATACAACACGTTATGACTACATCGATACCGGAAAAGGAGCAAAGGCCTTCACGCCTGAACTGAAGAGGTTTTCACAGAGTTCTGTGGTTTTTGAAAATGCTTTTTCAGCAAGCTCCCAAACATTGCCCTCGCATCTTGTTGCGTTTACTTCATATCTTCCCTATGATTTAGGAGTATTATGTAATGAAGACAGTTATGACGGATCTCATAAGATGATCCAACAAGTTTTTCAAGGATTAAGTTACAATTCGGCTGCTATTATTTCTTTGGGAACACTTGACAGCGGCACCGGATTAGAAAAAGGCTTTCAAGAGTTTAAGGATGACCTTTTTGAAGATGGAATTTTCTTTGTTCCTGCAGAAAAGATTACCTCAGAAGCCATAAGCCTATTACAAAATATAAAGAATAGAAGATTTTTTCTTTTTGTTCATTATTCAGATCCTCACACACCCTATGCTTCCCCTGAGGTCGAAGGTCTCTTTGAGATATATCTGGATGGAAAATTAGTTGCAGAATTCAATTCTTACAGAGGAGCTATACTTAAAAAGGCTGTCCCCATTTCACCAGGCAATCATATCCTGGAACTAAAAGCCAAGCATAATTTTGAAGATTTTAGTTACTTTATAAAGAGGATT
>Ga0307379_10005532_pt1 | contig 17582 bp, 15 predicted proteins | sample UN2MG_FD_202237 | JGI IMG/M metagenome (GOLD analysis project Ga0307379, IMG submission 202237) | Soil microbial communities from Risofladan, Vaasa, Finland - UN-2 | ecosystem: Environmental > Terrestrial > Soil > Coastal area > Acid sulfate soil | place: Finland: Risofladan, Vaasa | collected... | reverse complement strand
TTTTAATAAATTGAAACTATTTTGTCTTTTTATATTTTTAAAATTTAATTTATAAAATAAATTTAACATGATTACCATCACCTTTCGATTTTTATTATACCACCCTTTATTTCATCTACCAACTTATCATCTGAGCGTTTAGCTAATTGTATTAAAAATTCTATTGCTTTATTATGTTCCATTAAGACAGGCTGACTTAAATTAATTTGGAAGGGGAAAAGTCGACAGGCCAGTCTATCAGGATAAATTTCTAATCCTACTGCTAAGCCCTGCTGAGTATCGGGAGAAAAATATTGGTCAAAGATAATATTTCCCAGAGAATAAAAGATTAGTTTCCCCTGATATTTTTCAATGTTCTGTACAACATGAGGGTGATGGCCAGCCATTAAATCTGCTCCTGCTTCAATTATTTTATGGGCTAATCTTTGTTGGGCAGAAGAGTTGATTAATTTATATTCTTCACCCCAATGCATACTTACGATTAAAAAATTATCGGGATTTAAAGATTTGACTGTTTTTATTGCTTTAATCATTTCTTCTTCTTTATCAATGAAAGGAAAAATTTGATTAAAAGCTAAAAAAGTTATATTGTCCCTAATAAAAGAAGAATTAAGGTTATCCGAGCTACCAGAAAGAGGACTGCCCACAAAAGCTATTCCATATTTTCTTAACCATTTTTTTGTTTCTTCCAATCCTTCTTTTCCCATATCCGGAGTATGATTATTGGCTAAAGAAAATAAATTAAAATGACTCCAGGAAACCCCTTTAATTACTTCCGGGTTAAAGGCAAATTTTAAAGAATTATCTGGAAATTCCGGGGGGTTATTTACTACAGGACCTTCTAAATTTCCAAAAACAATATCAATTCCCCTTAAGAAATGGCTGATTTTTTGAAAAGGATAATAAATACTGTTTTGCTCTATTAAATCTTCTACACCTCTATCTAACATAATATCTCCTACCAACAGAACGGTTTTTGCTCCTTCGGTAAAAGTTTCAACGGTTGAGCCAGAAAAAATTTCCTCAGATTTCTTCTCCCCAAAGACTACACTAAAATAGGAAGTGGTTTCTTCTAATTCTAAATTTAAAAAATCAACAGAATTTTTATGAGCGATAATGCGAGGAGCTTCTTTCTGCCGTAGTTTAGCAAAAAGTCTGGCTGCATGCAGGGCCTGCCAGCAATCAACTTCTATGTTTTTAAAATTATCTTCCTCAAAATTTAATAAAACTCGGATACTTTTTGTATCATGAAAATCAGCTGCCTGAGAGGGAAGATAGTGAGAGAAATCTACACTGGCAACAACAAAAGTATTGAGAAGGGCATTTTCATCAATTGTTTTTACCAATTGTTCTACTTGTTCTTTAGTAATATCAGCAGGTATCAGGATGGGTAAAATATTAGTTTCAGGGAAATATTTTTTTATATAAGGGAGTAGAGCAGTTACTCCATGTTCAGTAATAACTGCAGAATTATTAAAAATCATTTTATTTTCTTTAACCAATTTTTCCCATAATAAGATGTCAACTCTTAAATTATTGTCTTCTTTGTCATTTGAATCTACGGTGATAGTAATAAATGAATTACTTTCCATAAGAATTCCGCTTTGAAAATGATCCGGGCTTAAAATAACTATCGTTTTGGGCTTTTCCTGGGAGGAAATATAACTAAAAAAATCCTCCATTATATCCTTAGCCAATAGATGATGGGGAACTACTCCGGAAACGATATCTTGTTTATTGCCCGAGTCAGATGCAAAAACTTCTAATGTGTTGATAAAGTTTAATACCAAAACAATACTGAGAAAAATAATCAGAATAGAGAAAAGGAAAATATGATTCTTTCTGGTATTGAATTTAAAAATGTTATTAATTTTTAACCTCCGTATTTTCTCCCACCTAAAGGACATACAATCCAATTCTCTCCTCCCCCTTGAGGGGGGAGGATTAAGGTGGGGGTGATTATCTCGTCATTGCGAGCTTTCGAAGAAAGCGCGGCAATCCCAACATTGTATTTAAATTAATTCATCGCCTTGCCTTCTTTGTTCCTATTCCCCGTTCCTAATATTTAGAATAATTTATACTGAGAAATCCAAAAAGATATGCCAGGGTAGCTAATGTAGCCACTACTCTAAACCCAAAGAAGAGGGCGATTATCACTGCGGAGACAGAGGCGATAATAGAACAGAAGCTGTTAGCCGCCCACAACCAGGGGATAAGCCCTTTTTCTTTTCCTTGGTCTATCGAATTGACCAACCTTATTCCTAAGGGGAAGGGCATCCCCATTAAAAACCCTAAAGGGGAAATTAGTCCTATAGTCATTAATATTCTCACTAACAAACTGAATTTCAAAGTAGTATTAAAAATATGAGGTAAAATAATTTGATATAGTAATAAGATTACACACAGGGAAAGTATAATAATTTTCAAACTTTCAATATAATTTTTCTCTATTTTTTTAGAATAAAAACTTCCCCAGCCGGAGAAGAATAAAAAAGAGAAGATGATAATGGAAGTAGAATAAGCAGGATTAGTCAGATAGAGGATAAATTTTTGGATAAAAGAGATTTCTAAAAGCATATATCCTAAACCCAAAGAGGCAAAATAAAGCAAAAAAGGAATTTTTACCTTTCTTTTACTTATAGGGAGTCCCTTTAAAATTAAAGGTAAAAATATGAAAATGATACTAAATATGATTCCCTGAAGGAAAGTGGCAAAGATGATTAAATTTCCCCATTCTATTAAAGATTGCCAATTAGCTGTACTTTTGATTATCTTAGGGATATTTTGCCATTTTAGAGTATAAAAGAAGTAAGGTTGATTATCGGTGACTGCCGAAACATTAAAGAAATAACTATCATAAAAATCCTTTAACTCATCCTCCTTAAAACTATTTACCAATTGGTCTATCTCCTGATAATAATAACTCTGCTCCAGGATATGATTTATATTAACATCTTCCTCCTTAATCCCCGGGAAATAGACTGTATCAAAGCTCCTTTTATCACAAAAATCTTTAATTATCTTTATTTCTTCCTCTCCTATTTCTTTTTTACTTAAGATAAGAGTAGAAGTAGCCCAACTACGGATTACTGCCAGATGATTTTCCGGTTTTTCTATCCCCATTCGGCCAAGAGCTTCTAAACTGATACTACAAAGACGCACAATTTCACGAGGAGGAAATTTTAACCAACGGGTTATGCTTAACTTTCCTCCATCAGAAAGATGCTGCCAAAAGTCCATAAACCCTTCTACTGTATAAAGATAATTTTCGGAAATGCTGTAAAATCCTCCGGAAGCAGTATTGGATGAGCCAATTAAAGAAATTTGAATCAAGTCAAACTTTTGCACTAATCCTTTTAATACACTCCTTCCTTCACCGGTTAAAATTTTAATTCCCTCACGGTTATAAATATTTCCCGAGTAATCGTTATAATTATTTTGAAGTAAAATCTTGACATCGGGGTTCATCTCAATTCCCCAAATCTCTTCTGTTTCATTATAAATTCCTCCCAGGATATCTAATCCTCCACCCGGTCCAATGATTAATATCTTTACCTGATTATCTGTATCCCTTACAAGATGAAATCCTAAAGCAGAAGAGATATAATCTGAAAACTCTATTTTTTTCAATGCTTCTAAATCATCCCCCTCCTCCAATCTGGTAATCGCACTTAATCCGTCACCATCAGTGACCAGGCCTAATTGTGCAGGAATCTTTCCCAAGAAATTCAAACCTAACCCCGGGGCATATTTTACCCCATCGCTTTCAACTACCTCTAATCTGGCGACACTATTCTCCTGCCTATCAATTATTTGGGAATTAGGGTAACGCAATAAAGTGAATAAACTTTTATAAGGATTTATCGGGAAAGAATAAAAACTCTCTGCTCCGCTAAATAAAATAATAAAAACAAATATCCCCATAATATAAATGATTGATCTTTTATCTTTCAGTTTTAAGGAAAATAAAAAAGAAGCTAAAAAAGAGAACAGGGGAGGGATGATTAGTAAATGGCTCAAACTTATATAATTAGCTAGAACTAAAAAAGAGATACAGCCTATAGATGCACCTCCCAAATCACAGAAATATATTTTATTTATTTTTTCGGGTAATTTAGAAATAGCTAAAGAAATGCAGATTCCGGCAAAGAAAAAGGGCATGGCTATGGCCATATAATAAATCCCCAGGTATATCAACTGATATCTATCTGTAGTTATCCGATAAAGGTCAAAGGGGATTTTGGAGATGATAAATAGAGAAAATAAAGAACCCAAAGAAAAAAATAGTGAAAATAATAAAAGGTATATATATAAATTTTTACCTTCAGCCTTTTTCAATATGCCGGGAAAGACCGATAAAAAAGTTCCGCTCGCTCCATATCCTAAAAAGGCAATACTAATAATCATGAAAGCCAGATAATTCCATTGGAGAATAGAAAATACTCGCATAAGAGAGAGTTCAAAAAGCAATACTGAAGTAGAGAAGAAGAATATTCCTATATATAAAGGAAAATCATTATCTTTTTTAGCTGTTACCATAATATCCATTGTTTCCGTAGTTTTTCTTTAATTACTCTTTTAATCTCAGGTATATTAATCATAGTCGCCATAATGCCACCTTTAATGAGCATTTCCGCCTTGTCAAAATCGAAAAGATTGATTTCTTTAATTCCAAAGGGAACGATGACTACATCTGCCCCTTCCAGGCTTTGGTCGGTAATCTTTGCTCCCATAATATCGGTGGATTGGTTGATTATTTCAAGGAGATTAGGGCCCTCAAATTTTAATTTAACCTGCTCTATTTTTCGTTTTAATCTACTTTTTTCTTCATCAACTAAAGGAGTAATTTCTTCTGTATCCTTTGTATTCTTAAATTTTGGGTTTTCCCCTTTATTTATTCTTAAATCTTCTAAATTTTCTACCTCTTTCAAGAGGCCAGTCTCTTTATCAATCATCAAGACAGCAGTGTAAGGGATTATTTTAGCGAGACTGACGGCAATAATAATATCAGCTCCCATCATCTGGACTACATCCACCGGGACCGGATTGACTACTCCCCCATCTACCAGATAATAATCCTGATACTTTACCGGTGTAAATATACCGGGAATGGAAATGCTTGCCCTGACAGCATCGATTACTTTCCCTTGATTCAAGATCACCTCTGCTCCGCTTTCTACATCTGTAGCTACAGCCGCGAAGGGAATCTTGAGGTCATCAAAGGTTTTATCTTTTAAGGCAAACTGATTGAGCATTTTTTCTATACGGTCACCACTAATTAACCCAGAGTGGGGAAAGACAGGGTCTATCAGAAAAAGGGTCTTACTCTTTTTAATGGAGAGTGCCACTTCTTCCAGTTGTTCAATAGTTGCTCCGCTGGCATAAAGGCCTCCAATGACCGAACCAATACTGGTGCCGGCGATTATATCGATAGGAATATGATAGGCTTCAAGTGCCAGAATAACGCCTACGTGGGCTAACCCTCGTGCCGAGCCGCCTCCTAGGGCCAGGCCAAATTTCAATCCTTTCTTTTTACATTTAGCCAACAAATCTTCTAATTCTAAATCCTTTTCTACAATGACTTTAAATTCTCCATCTTTCGTGATAAATACATTATTGGCAAATTGGGCTTCCATATCGGCATAAGTTAGGTCAATAGCAGTATTTTCTATTTTTTTATTGCTTATGGTATCCCCATAGATAAAGAAAGCAGAATTTGACAGGCAAAATAATATAATAAAAAGCAATATAATTTTAAAAATATTTTTAGACATTTTTTTCTCCTCCAATTTCTTTTAGATTCACTATCGGTAAAGAGGAATATTCTTCTTTTATATTGATGCTTTTAATGCTAAATAAAAAATAAAGCGTGTCCCTCCTCTTTATTTATAAACCTAATATTGCCCACATAATCATAATTCGCCATTTAAATCAAAAAATCCTTTTTATTTAATACATTTTAATATAAATTTATTTAAAAATATAGGGGGAATATTGTCATTGCGAGCTCCCTTAGGGAGCGCGGCAATCCCGTAGCACCTTTTCTAATAATGAAAAACCGATAACTGACAATATTTTTCCCCAAAAAGAAGGATTTTCTAAAACTTTGTCGAATTAATTATAATAGATATTTAAATATAAAAAGGGTAAATAAAATGATTGTGTTTATTAGTGATTTACACTTTGTAGATGAAACTGCTGGAAAACAAAACGTTCCTACCTCTGCTTTTGAATTATTTTTATCAAATCTTAAAACCCATTCAGAAAAAACCAAGAATAAAGAAAAAGAAATAAAGATAGTATTTTTAGGTGACATATTCGACTTTCTCAGAACTGAAGAATGGTTCCGGGAAAAAGAAGAAGATAGACCCTGGGGGAATAATACAAAAAACATGGAAAAAAGAGCAAAGATCATTTTAGAAAAAATTGCTGAGAAAAACAAAGATACCTTCAATTTATTCTCCAAACAAAATCTGGAAAAAACATTTAAAGACACCCATGTTGAAACGATTTATATACCCGGAAACCACGACAGGCTATGTTGGATGATCGATGAATTGAAAGAAAAAGTAATGGAACTTCTAGGTTTAAATGCTAATAATTCCAAAAATTTTAAGCATTCTTTTTTTAGTATTGAACATGGAGTCTATGCCACACATGGACATATATTTGACAATTTTAATTATGAGGGAGGGCATTCATATACCGATTTAGATTATGGATTAATTCCGATTGGTGACCCTATTACAACAGAAATATTAGCAAAGATTCCTTATAAATTAATAAAAAATATAAAGTTAAAAAATGCACTAAGTGGTGAAGATATAATTCGGTTAAAATATAATTTTCAAGAAATAGGAAACATCCGGCCTTTTTGGGCAACTTTAAAATGGCTTCTTTTTCAAATAAATGAAAATAGTGCATTAAAAGATATCATTGAAGATACCATAGATGAAGTAATGAATGAATTTAATGATTTGCAATTTGTAAAAAATTGGTACAAACATCATGACAAATGGTATAACCCTTTTGATAGAGCAGACATGATTCAAGCTTCTATTTTTTTTCTAGAGAAATTTAAAATATTATCCTTTGAAAAACTATCCGGAATTATAGAATATATGATGAGTAAGTTAAGCGGAAATAATGATAGTGATGGGGCGATTAAACTTTTCAATACTGTAAGCCAGAAGATCCAATATGTCGTTATGGGGCATACCCATTTTCCTTTACAACAACCACTTTTTCTCGACAAGCGGGATAATGGAAAAATACGTGAATCCCTTTATCTAAATACAGGAACCTGGATAAAAAATTATTATGCATGCAGAGAAGGAAATGGTTTTATTGGGTGGAAAAATATGAATTATGTGATTGTTTACACACCGGAAGAAAAGCCTAATAAATATAATGTACCGGTATTTGAAACCTGGCGGGGGGTTGAAAAGAGAGAGGAGTAATTCTTAAATCATATTTATCAAAAATGGAACCAGAATCAGATTACATAAATTTACAAAATATAAAACCAAAATAAAATAAGAAAATGTGAAGCTTGAATCTAAATCTTTATAAAAATAGTATAATTTTTTATGAGAAAAAATAACCGATAATTAAAATTTATTTGATAAGTTAATACCAAAAAACAATAAAAAAGTGAAAAAATTGAACACAAATTTAGATTAGAGAAAATAAAAAATATTTGAAGAGATTTATGAAATTAATAATTAATAAGGGGTAAAAAGTGGGAAAAATAAAGAAAAGCACTTATAAAGAATCGCTTAAAGATATGAATAAAGTACAAGAATGGTTAAAGTCAATTGGTATAAAAACAGATAATACGAGATTTGAAAAAGCCAAAAATAATTTTACGGTCATTTTAAATCATTTTGAGAATAATGATATGGCCAATATTAATAAAGAAATGAATAATGAAGAAATTATTGAAACTTTTTCTACCTGTATAGATTATATTTCTATTTACCGAAATTTAAGTAAATTTGACAAAAATCATTTACCAAAAAGAAAAATTAAAGACTCATTAGGAGGGCCATTTTTAAAAAAAGATGAAGTTGGTAACAAAGGAGATAATCATGCAAGAAATATATCATTTGAACTTGAAATGGCAAGTTTATTATTAGGAAGCAAAATAAAAGTAGAAGGATTTGATGATATAAAGTTTAAATTTAATTCTTATAAATTCTATATTGAATGTAAAAGACCTTTATCCAATAATAGTATTAGAGATAATATGGATAAAGCATATAATCAATTAAAAAGTAAATTAATAGATGAGAAAGATAGAGGGATTATTGCAATTTCTTTAGATAATGTTATTGGAAAAGAAGAAAATATTGTAGACAATATATTAATTGCGGAAAATAAAATTGCTTTACTTAAACGTGAAGCAGATTTGGTAGATAGTTATATTAGAAAATACCGAAATATATGGCATAATTTTAGTTATCTAAAAATTGTTGGAATTTTCTTTAGATTTAATTTTATGAGTTCTTTAAAAGAGGAAAATATTTTAACAGAGAGACATGGGATACATGTTAAAGGATTATATAGAACTTCCGAAGATGAATGTCAATTAAAAGAATTGGTCAATCGAATAGATATGTATAGTTAGATAAAATGAAGATATAAAAGAATAAAAGGATTGTAAATATTATAGGGAAGATATTCTTCTGACAACAGAACGTTAAAGGAAGGAATTTTTAAACGCAAAATTTTAGCGTCTTTACGCTTAACAAATAACTATACTGATTAGAATAATATAAAACATAGGAGATATTTTTGCATCAAATTATAAAGGAAGAGGAACCAGGTTTATGGAATCACAACTTCACATTTCTACGCTTTTGATTTTGTGAAGTTGTGAAGTTTAGACCCGTATCTTCATTAAAAAGTTTTACTAACAATAAAAATAAAGGATTCTTATAAATTAGGAGTAGTCAAATTGAAAAGAATTAGTTGTTTTGTGGCATGCGCTTTTGGAAAAGAAGATGTAGATGAAATATATGAGAATGCTGTACTCCCAGTACTCAAATCGATGGAAATAAAACCATACCGAGTTGACCAAATCGAACACAATGATGACATAGATAATAAAATTATTGAGCTAATATCAAAATGCGATATTTGTATTGCTGACTTAACATATGCGCGTCCATCTGTATACTATGAAGCAGGGTATTTTACTGGCCTTCAAAAACCTGTGATATTTATTTCTCGAAAAGATCACTTTTCGCCTAAAATAGAAGATGTTTATGGTAATTTAAAAATACATTTTGACTTGCAAATGAAAAATATCATTCAATGGAGTTCAACAAAGAGGGTTGATACTTTTAAGGGAAAATTATTATCGCGCTTAAAACTGGTTTTAAAGCCATTGATGCAAAGAATTGAAAAAGATTATAAACAAGAGAAGGACCGATTAGATTTTTCAAGGTTATCTCAAAAAGATAGGCAATCAACAATCGAAACGCAATTATTAAAATTCTTTAAACAAAAATCTTGGATTCATCACAAATTCAACCTAAGATATGCTGAATATAAAAAAGATATTAATAAATTCTCTTCGAAAAATCTCAACAAATCTAAAAAATATATCTACTCGTCTATTACATTATCAGCTACAAAAGAGTATTTGAAATACAATATAATAAATCAGATACGGATTCAGAATTTTGAATTATTGAAACAATTTAATCAAAACATATTATTTATAAGTATCCGTAAAATTCCTAAGAGCAGATTGGAAGATTTGTATCCAGAAGCTATACCTATAGTAAGTGGCAAAGTATTGGAGTTTTCTACACAAAGTAGTTTAAAGATAAGATATTTATTCATTTCCAATGTTAAATCAATAGAAGAGTTCAATAAAGAGCTTGAAATGATTTGTAAAGAACTAATCTAGAAACTTAGCCATGCCTGGAGGGAGGCTTTGTTGTCTCAACAATTCGATAACTTTTTCTAATCTTTTTGAGAAGAAGATTTGATATCTACCCTCACGAGTTCACAAAATCTAAAACCTAGAAATGTGAAGTTGTGAAGCCTGAACCCGGGAATTTACGCAAAAAAGAAGTGTCTTTAAATGTTGAGAGCCATCTCCTCTTTTCCTTTTTTATTTTTTATTAAAATATTTTTTTACTTTTGCGATAATTTGCGGTTCAGTCAACTTATCACTTGCTTCAATGCCGGAAATCTTATTTATAAGAATATTGTTTTTTTCTATCTCTTTCTTTAATTCAATTTTTGCTTCACCCGGACCAAAAATAAAAATATGTTTTGCTTCTTTAAGTACGTCAATGATATGTTGAAAATAGATTTTAAGATATTTACGATAACGAGAATCCATTTTACTTTCTATAGTATTACCTTGCAGGTTAGAAGGACTAATAGGTTGTGAGTCGTCTTTTAGTCGAAAGTGTCCTTCGATATCTGATTCTACATGAATAACCTGGTGGCTTCCATCTATTAAGCTGACAATAATAGCCTTTTCATGATCAACCCATAAGCCATATAACTTTTCCATTTTCATTCCTCCTAATATATAATAAAGAAATTATTTATATTATGAACTCAGAAAATGTTCAGAAATAAAATATGCCAGGGGAGATTGTTAATACTCTGCAATTAGGTAACCACTTTGATATAATTATACCACGAAAAGAGGTACTTAATTATAAAATTTGAACAACAAATAATAGTTAAAAGATGGAGACTTATTCCGGGAAGGTCTTTTTCTTTAATTAAAATATAAGATGATTATTACCTTTATCATTATACAAAGAAAAGGTCGATAAAATTCTTAATTCAGTATATAATATCAACTATAAAAAAACTAAAAGTATTATAACCGAACCAGATTTCTCTATAGAACCAATATGGAAAGATAACCGACCTGGGTTCGGGAATAAACAAGATAAGCGAAAGTTTAAAAAAGAAAGGAGATGTCTAATATGAATACCTTAGGTTGGATAGTAACGGTAATTGTATGTATCTACATTGCTGTATGCTTTGGCAAGATAGCAGCCAAGTATGGCAAAAACCCGATTCTTTTTGGGATACTGTCTGTTATTTCGCCAATAAACCTGATTATTTTAGGTTACTGGGCATTCTCGGATTTTGGAAGCCAGAAAAAAGCGTGAGTGTTCGCAAGGAAGGGAAAGGTTATTAGTGATAAATAGAATTAATGATAGAACCTGGCTAAACCCAGGTAAAAATAAGGAGAAAATGATGAGGATATTTTGCTTAATAGCCCTTGTAGTTGTTATTCTGGCTTTTCCAACCGCAGAGACATGCAATGCAAGAGCGGCGATAAAATTGGGTAATGAAGTCTTATTGGAAAGCTATTTTCACCTTATCGACGGCAAGAATGTGGGATTGGTTACCAATCAAACGGGTGTGGACAGCAGAGGGATTAGTTTTATCGATATTCTAGCCGCCACCGAGGGTACGAAACTGGTCGCCCTTTATGCTCCCGAGCACGGTATCGACGGAACCGCCAGAGCCGGGGTATGGGTGGAGTCCTACATTCACCCACGGTTTGGTATTCCTGTTTACAGTCTCTACGGCAGTACCAGGATGCCTACGCAGGCGATGTTGCAGGGAATTGACGTACTCCTCTTCGATATCCAGGATATCGGTGCTCGTACCTACACCTATATGTCCTCTTTGCAGTACTGCCTGGTAGCGACGGAGAAGTACAGCAAGCCGCTAATCGTTCTCGATCGCCCCAACCCCCTGGGAGGGATGATCGTGGAAGGACCTGTACTGGAGGACCCCTTTAAATCCTTTATGGGGGTAGACAACCTGCCCATGGCCCACGGCATGACCGCCGGGGAACTAGCCCTTTTTTTCAACCGCCATATCGGGGCTGATCTGACCGTTGTTCCGATGGAAGGTTATCATCGGGCTATGGCTTTCCTTGATACTGGCCTGCCTTTTGTGCAGACTTCCCCCAACATTCCCGATCTTAACTCCGTTTATGGCTACATGGCTACCGGGTTAGGAGAGGGGACGGGTGTTTTCCAGGCGGAGAAATTCCGTTGGATTGGCGGAAAAGGTCTCGATGCCGTCCGCTTTGCCGAACTGCTAAACGGTGCGGGGCTGCCCGGGGTGTTCTTTGTCCCGGAAGTTCGGGGGACAGCGGGGGGTGTGCGCCTGGAGATTCGTGATCCGTACTGCTTTAACCCGGCGAAGAGCGGCATTTACGCCCTGGCCTATGCCTTTATGCTGGGAGATTTTAAGGTTCCCAAGAGCACGTCAAACGATGTTGTCACCTTCGACAAGATAATGGGGACCGACAAGATCGGTCGCTACCTGGAAGAAGGGCTCACACCGCAGCAGATCGAGGCCTGCTATACCCCCGCGCTGCAGAGCTTTAAGCAGGAGCGGGAGCACTATCTTCTTCCTCAATACGGGCCGAGTATCAGCGTGATGATCAGTGAGGTTCCTCTCAGAGGCGGTCTATGCCCCTAAATCGACGGGCAAAACTGACTCAGAAGTGTCAGGGATTTATATTAGAATAGTATAAAACATAGGAGTAATTTTTTGCATCAAATTTTAAAGAAAAAATATTTTAAGGGATTAGGGAATTTATGAAAGAATAATTGACAAGATTTTTTATATTGATATAATAATAGTATAACAAAAGTATAACAAATGTTATACAAAGGAGATAAATATGTCAAAATTAAGATTGACAGTTACTATTTCACATGAAGAGTATGAAAGAATAGAAGAAGAAAAAAAGAAGAAGGGTGTTAGCAGGAGCGCATTAGTACAGGAAATAATTAAATTCTTTTTTGTAAAAGAGGATGAACAATTTAAAATTAAAAAATATATTGATGGTTACAAAAGAATTCCAGAGAAAACAAATTATATAGCTCAACTTGAACAAGTTCAGTTTGAAACCTTAGATAAGGAGTTTTAATATGCATAAAGGTGAAATTTGGTGGGCAAATTTACCGAGTCCTATAGGTAAAAGTCCGGTAGTTTTACTCTCCAGGGATGAGGCTTATTCTGTACGCAATGCTGTTACTGTTGCTGAGGTTACTTCTACAATACGTAATATACCCGTAGAAGTGAATCTCGGAACAGAAGATGGTTTACCTAAAAAGTGTGTAATAAATCTCGATACAATAATTACTATTAGAAAGGAGCTGCTTACAGAAAAGATAAGCGATCTTGCTCCAGAAAAGATTGATAAGGTCAATAAAGCTATAAAGTTTGCCCTTGATTTAAAATAATTTTTTATAGAGAGAGACTTAATTTCTTTATTTTATGGTTTTGTCCAGGCTTCTTCTTTATGGGAACATTGGATTATTTTTTCAGAGGGGAGATGTTTAAAAGCATTCGATGCGTCTTCCATACTATTATCTCTTCTTGAGAAAAAATGTCCATAGATGGTTTTTCGAGAGGTTTTATAAATTCGTATTCTTCAACAGAGAATTACAACGGGGTGGTCATTTATTTTAAAACATTATATCTTATCTTTCTAATCCATTTTAATTCTTCTTCTCGGGATAATCTCTTCTTTTCTTCTTTTTCTTTCTTTTGAGGGAGTATTTTTTCTGGTTTTATTGCTTTGCTTTCCGGCTCCACTTCTTCAGTTTCTATTATTTTTTCTTCCTCATCATTTTCTTCTTTAGATGATTCAGGATTAAGATAATTAGCTTGCAGGGCAGTAATTAGCCAGCCGGCGGGATTTACTACATTCCTCTTAATTTCGAACAGGTCTAATTTCTCCTCAATAGCCTCTAATGGATAATTTAAGATTATTTTATCAATCGATTTTATATCCAGATTTAATTTTTTTAATTCTTCTTTTATCCTTTCTGTCTTTAGAGATTTTTTATTATCAATAATTAATTTCTTGGAATTATCTTGATTGGAGGAAAGAGATTCTTCTAATATTCCGGAGATAATTCTTTCATTTTCTTCCGGTAATTTTTCTGCAGGGGGATAAAGAATATTTTCTTTATCTAAAAGGACTATTTGATAAAGATTATGGTCATATCCTCCGGAGGAAGATCTTTGTTTTACTATTTTTTTAATTAGACTATATTCTAACAGAGTATTGCGGTATTTAATTAAGGTTTTAGTGGTAGTGCCCATCCTTTTATTTAGAGTTTGAATGGAAGGCCAGGCAATATCTTTTCCTTTATGACAGTAACTAAGTAATTGGATATAGAGCATAGCTGGGCCAAGACCGATGGTACTTACCCAGTGAGCCAAGAAGTAGTCCTGGATAGTAGTGTAAGAATTAGTTTTGTTAATTGGTATTTTTCTTTCCATAGTTTTTACCTTTCATAGAATAGTTTTTTAATTACAGGTTTCGGGTTGCGGGTTGCAAGTTACGAGTTGAGATTGCTTCGTCGCTTCTCTCCTCGCAATGACAGAAAATATTTACTCTTCTACTTATATAGATACAAAAAAGAGGTCATTTTACAGGGTAGTTGGTAAAAAAATAATAAAAAATATTTCTCCTTCTACTTATAAAGAGCAAAAAAGAGGTAAAAACGCAAAAGAGTGGGAAAAAAATTTAAAAAATATTACAATCAACAGCAACAACAGCAGCAGTAGGGGAAAAATTCCACCCTAATCTTGTTGCTGTTCTATTTGTTACTGTTCTTACTTGTTATTGTTAGTGTGGAAAAATTCCACTAGGGGGTGTGGAGAATTTCCAGTAGGGTAGTGGAAATTTTACACTTGGAGTAGGGAAATATTTATCTCATTATGCGGAGATCGATGAAGAATTGGGGAAAATAATTTTATTTTAAAAAGAGGGTTTTTAAGGATTTTGTTGTATATAATATATATAGATTCCCGAAAGTCAAAGACTAAGCTTCAAAATATTAAAAATAAATTTATTTATATTATAAAATTTAAAAAATATCATGTAAGGAGGTAAAAATCATGAAATTCTTTCGTACAATTGGCTCGCTTGCTTTTGTAATTGGGCTCTTTACTGCCATCTTTGTGGGGGGACTTTGGCATATATATCATGAGCCCACCTTGCCCTGGTGGTTAAAGATTGCCATTTACTGTCTTTTAGGTGGAATCCTACTGGTCTTACTGACAGTAGCTCTTGAACAGAAAAAGGGCAAAGCTCAAGAAGAAGAACTCCCAACTGGCGAGATGCAGACTCGCATATTACTTCAGAATTCTGCTGAAGTACCAGGCAGCGAGATTACTAAGGTTTTAGGTTTAGTTAAGGGACATACTATCTATGCCATCTGGATTGGAAAGGATTTATCTGCCATAGTGAGACTTGTACTTGGTGGTGAGTTGATTGAGTATACCGAGATGATGGGGAAGGCCCGTATAGTAGCTTCTAACCGTATGATAGCTCAGGCTGAAGAATTGGGAGCAGATGCCATTATTAATATACGTTTTGTGACTACCAGCGTTATAGGTAGTGCTGCTGAGCTTTTGGCCTATGGCACGGCTGTTAAGCTCAGTAAACCAAAGACAAAGGCTTAAATATAAAAAAGTGGTTAATCGGATTGATAACTAACCAAAAGATTGATAGAATATTGAACAAAGAACAGAGGGAGTGATTAAGGTAAGTATATTTTTTGTAGAGACCCATACCCATCTTGATTTAATAAAGAGGAATGCTCAGGCAGTAGTAAAGGATGCAGCAGAAAAGAAAGTAACTAAGATGGTTACTATAGGAATTGATTTGGAATCCAGTAAAATTGCCCTGGAATTTGCCTCTCGTTTTGAAGGAGTTTATGCAGCTATCGGTTTTCATCCTCACGAAAGTAAATTTTTAGATGCGGAGAATTTGAAAAAATTAGAGAAATTAGCTAAAAAGGATAAGGTGGTGGCTATTGGCGAGACAGGTTTGGATTATTATTGGAACCATAGTACTTTACCTTGCCAGATGGAAGCTTTTAAGAAACAGATAAATCTGGCTCGGGAATTAAATTTACCTCTTATTATCCATGAGCGTGAGGCTCATCAGGACACCTTAAAGATTCTGGCTGAGGAGGCCAAAGGTTTGAAAATACTTCTGCACTGTTTTTCCGGGGATTTGGATATGGCCAAGGTATGTATAGAACGAGGTTATTATCTGGGGATAGGCGGAGTAGTAACTTTTAATAATGCCAAAAAACTTAGAGCCATAGTGAAAGAAATTTCTCTGGAAAGTCTGGTTTTGGAAACTGATTCGCCCTATTTAGCTCCACATCCTTTCCGTGGGAAACCAAATGAACCGAAATATATACCTTTTATTGCTGAGAGGGTTGCCGAATTAAAAGGAGTTTCCGTAAAAGAAGTAGCAGAGAGAACTTCTGCTAATAGTAAAGAAATATTTGGGATCTAATTTAAAAAATTTGACATAATAGAGAAAGAGATGTATATTATTTAATAATATCTAATAAATTAACAGTTGGTTGGTTGGTTGAATAAAAATGAAAATTGGAATACAAAGCACAAATAATATGATCAATAACTACTACTACTATTATTATTACTATTACTATTATCTTGAGGGGGTATATGCCTAAGGGATAAATAGTAATGCTGATTATTCAGATTGCTATTATCAAAAATGAAACCATAGGCATGTGCCTCCCAAGGCATGCCTGTGGTTTTTCTTTTTATAAATTAAAAAGAAGGGTCATAGGTGTTTTAATTTTTACATCTTTGACCCTTCTTTATTTTCCGAGAAAGAAAGGAAGGAGGTGAAGCATAAGGTTAAATTTCGTCGGTCAGAAATTGCACAAAAAATAAAAAATATTAAAAAAAGGAGAAAAATCATGAAAAATTTATCAATTTTATTATTAGTAGTAATACTTACGTTATCCGGGATAGTGGCTTCTTTTGCGGCAGCTAAACCTTTGGTAATTGGTATAACTCAGATTGGAGAACATCCGGCTTTGGATGCAGCCCGTGATGGCTTTATAGCTGCTTTAGAAGAAGCAGGATTTAAGGAAGGCGAAGATGTAGTCTATGATTTACAAAATGCACAGGGGGATTTTACTAATGCTATTTCTATTGCTCAGAAATTTAAAGATGATAAAGTGGATTTGATTGTAGCCATTGCTACTCAAACTGCTCAGGCAGCATTACAAGTTAACAAAGAGATTCCCATAGTCATTAATGCAGTGACCGATCCGGTAGCAGCAAACTTAGCTAAAAGCTGGGAAAGCTCTGGGAATAATCTTACCGGGATGAGCGATGCTGCTCCAAACAAACAACAGATTGAACTCATTCCCCAATTTTTACCTGCAGCTAAAAACGTAGGGACTATCTATAATGCCGGTGAAACTAATTCAGTGGTTCAGGTTGAAGTGGCAAAGAAAACTTGCGAAGAACTTGGCCTTAAGTTGATAGAAGTAACAGTAAGCAATTCCAGTGAAGTATTAATGGCAGCTCAATCTTTGGCTGGTAGGGTGGAAGCAATATATATTGTTACAGATAATACGGTGGTATCAGCGCTGGAATCTGTGATAAAGGTATGTAATCAGGAAAAGATTGCTCTAATCGTTGCTGACCCGAGCACGGTTGACAAAGGCGCTTTAGCTTCTTATGGTATTGATTATTTTTCTTTAGGTAAGAAGTCT
>Ga0307379_10005531_pt1 | contig 17585 bp, 17 predicted proteins | sample UN2MG_FD_202237 | JGI IMG/M metagenome (GOLD analysis project Ga0307379, IMG submission 202237) | Soil microbial communities from Risofladan, Vaasa, Finland - UN-2 | ecosystem: Environmental > Terrestrial > Soil > Coastal area > Acid sulfate soil | place: Finland: Risofladan, Vaasa | collected... | reverse complement strand
CCGCCGTCGGCTACAACTTCCGCCTTATCCTGAAATGGCTGAGGGCTCTCTTGCGCCAAATCCTGGCCACCCTCTTCGCCGCCCTCATGCCCGGTTCAGCGCTTAAATGCGCTTCTTAACGACCGACCACTTACCTTCGAGCGAGGTCAAAGCGGCCAGGCCGGACAGATTTCAGCGCATTTTCGAAGGCCCGGACGAGATCGAACAGTTCCCCGACCCGTTCGGCCGCATCGGCCTCGGTGCCACCGCGATCCGCGATCCCACCTTCGACCCGACGGGCCAAGAGCTCTTAGACGACTTCCGCACCGCCTTCAACCAGGGCCGCAGCCTGCCCGAACTCTTCGGGCCCAGGGACACGCTGGAGATCAAGGCCGGCATCGGCGCGGGCCGCCAGAACCGCCGCCCCGACGTCGCCAAGCTCGAGACTTTCCTCGACGCGCTGGGCGAGCACGACGCGGCGCGCACCGACGGGCCGACTGGCTACTACGGCATCGGCTTTGAGGACAACCTCAAGGCCTACCAGGCCAGGAACGGCCTCACCCCCGACGGCATCGTCAACCCCACCGGCGAGACCCTCGGCCGGATCAAGCAGGACCTCGCTGACACGCTCGGGGCGGAAAGGCTGGCCGGCGGTGACGACCTCTCGGGGGGTATGGAGCCAGGGGCGCGATTGATTCCGGCGCAAGCCACGGGCCCGTCGCCGATAGAGCGCGGGTCAGAGCCATCGGACCCCGAGCGACTGGCGCGGCAGCAGTTTCTCGAGGCCAGCCGCGAGAGCGAGCGCAGACTGAAACGGCAGGAGAAGGAAGAGTTTCTCGAAGCCAGCCGCGGGAGCGAGCGGCGCCTTCCCGGTCAGGTCCGAGAGTTGGATCGCAAGTATCGGCTGATGCTTTGGGCAGCAGAACAAGCGCACATACAGTTTCGTCCTGCCGTCAACCTCGAACACGCCATCCCGGCCATGCGGCGCTACCTCGATGGCACCGGTGGCACCGTCCGCTACGATGCTGATTGGATCCGCAAGCAGCCAATTATCAAGCGCGGCGAAGACCGCGTGCTAAGCCATTTCGCCGACTGGATGCGCGGCAAGTCTCTCAAATCCGGTGGGCTGCCACCCGCGATAGCAAACAAGATTCTGAAGTTGAAGCCGGGAGAATCGGTCAGCGGTGGAACAGACCGATCGGCCGTCGCCCGCTTCGTGAATCCTACCAAATACGATAAGACCACAGACTTCTACAATACGAGCAAAGACAGCAACATAAAGGGAATCGGAAGCTTTAGTTTTACCCGCAAAGGTAATAAAATATTCGTAACCGGAACGATCGAGCAAAACTGGCGGGACAAGTTCGACTTTGAACCCGGCAAAGTATTCGAAATCCCGATTGAAGGATCTCCCGTTAAGATCGTGACGGATGAATTGATTTTCCTACGAGGGGTCGGAATGGCCCGAACGTTTCAGCAACGCTCATCCTGGCGACGGCGCGCCGTGGGTCAGATCGAGATTACAAAAGACCCTATAACCGGCAAGGAGCGTATCGGTGATGTCACCTTGAAATGGTCCGATTGATCCGATGCACTCATGAGTTCGGATACAACGTTGGAAACGGGCGGCGCCTTAGTTATGAGCGGTCAAACATACCAATTCCTTTGCTCCGGAAGGCGATTGCAAGCCATCGTCAATCAGGTGTTGTGGCCTCTCATCGTTGTAATGGTATTGGCGACGACGCTGCCCTCAGCCGCAGATGACTTCGCCGACGCCAAGCAAGCCTTCGATGCCGAGCAATACCGCAAAGCTGTCCGTTTGCTTCGGCCATTGGCGGAGAAGGGCGACGCACGCGCGCAGCATCTGTTGGGGCGGGCCCATATGTTCGGCCTGGGCGCAAAAAGAAGCGATAAACAGGCGCAGTACTGGTTGATGAAAGCCGTTGCTCAGGACTACGCACCGGCGTTTAGTTTACTTGGGCGACTACTGCTCGAGATTGACAGATCGCCCGCCCGCGGCTTGCCTCTCATCAAGATCGCGGTTCGCCGCGGCGATCCAGTCGCCCAAGCGGCTCTGGGCATGCTTTATTTGATCGGATATCCGGGCATTCCTGTAGACATGAAGGAATCGAAAAGACTTCTGCTTTTGGCGGTAGATCAAAAGTACAACGGTGGCTACCTTGGTCTCGCTTGGTGGCACGCGTCCGGCCAAGGGAAAAAGCCGGACTATGTCGAGCTGTTGAAGTGGATAGTCATAGACACCCGCATTGGCACTGGGGCCACCGACCTCTACCGTGCTAGAGCGCTGAAGCATCTGAACCAAGCTCAGATCGCCGAAGCCAAGCGCCGCGCCGCGGCTTGGCTGAAGGCGCATGGCGAGACGCCTTAGCTCCACGTCCGCCGCCACTCGCCTCAAAACACCTCGCCTGTGAACTCCGAGCGCACGCGGCTGCGGAAGGCGCGGATCGCGCGCAGGCAATCGCGCAGATAGTCCTTCTCGCGCTTCGAGAGCGATTTGGGGGCGATGTAGTAGCCGGCCGGCGCGCCGGCGGCGTGGTCGCGCAGCTGCTGGCGCAGCAGCAAATGGGCGATGTGCCGGAAGGCGCCGGAGAGATAGTCCTGCTCGTCGGCTTCGAGCACGCCGGCCGCGGCCAGCGCCTCGATGCGGGCCAGCGTCGATCCCGCCTCGATGCCCTCGCGCAGGGCAAGCAGGCGCACCGCATCGATGATCGGCAGCCAGCCCGTGTGCTTCAGGTTGATCTTGCCCTTGTGCTCGGGCTCGTCGCGCACGGTGATGAAGCGGCCGAACCAGCCGAGCGCCACCCCGTGCTCGGCGTCGTCGCGGTAGAGCTCGCGCAGGAAGGCGTTGTTGCCCTTGGTAAGTGCTGTGACATGGGCGCGCAGGCGGGCTGGCATTGCCGGATCGCCGTAGACGCCGCGGAAGTCGAAGAAGATGTCGGCAAGCCTGAGCGCGGTGGTGTCGCGCTTGGCTTGCCACAATGAGATCTGCTCGCGCCACTGGCTCTCGGTCTTCCGCCAGAGCGGGTTCTGCGCCATCACATAGCCTTTGCAGAGCGGCATGCCGATGGCGGCAAGATCGTCGTTGAGGCGGACCGCGAGCTCGGTGAACCAGCCGTCGATACGGGTGTGCTCGGCGTCGGGATAGTCGGCGAGGATGAAACCGTTGTCCTGGTCGGGAAAAAGGTAGTTCTCGTCGCGCCCGCCCGAGCCCATCACCACCACCGCGAAGCTGACCGGTGGCTCGCCCCTGCCCGCCTCCGCCATCGCTTCGAGCGCCGCGGCGGCGACGCGGCGGTAAATGTCGTTGTTGACGTCGGTGAGGAGCGCCTGGATCTCGCTGGCCGGGACGTTGTCGGCGAGCAGATCGGCGGCAAGATCGATCTGTGCCGCCTTGACCTCGCGCAGCCCGTCGATCGTGCCTTCATGGGCCAGGAGTTCGATGCGCTCCACGGTCGCGGCCGAGATATCCGCCAGCGCGTCGTGCAGGTCGAGATGGCCGATCGCCCGCCCGATGCCGTCGAGCACCGGCATGTTGCGGTGGCCGAAGCGCCGCATCCGCGCGATCGCCCGGTAGAGGTAGTCCTCGGCGCTGATCGTCTTGACGCCCTCGGTCATGACCTCGGCGAGCAGCGTTTCGGGCGACGCTCGGAAGGCGATCCGGCGGGTTACGTCCTGCTCGGTCAAGATACCGACGACGCGTTGATCGCCATCGACCACGACCGCGCAGGCCACCCGGCCGGTGGTCATCGCGCCGACCGCGTCCTTCACGCTGGCGCCGGTCGTCAGCGCCAATGGCGCCGGTCCCATGAAATCGCCCACCCGGCGGCGGAAGAGCTGGGTCTGGGATTGCATCGAATGGCCTCCCCCCTAACGCGGGATCTATAGCACGTGGGGCGGGGGCCGCCGGCATGATCCAGCGCAAACGCTTGGCGCGCCGGCAAAGGCGGGGCTAGAGTGCATGTGCCCAAGAGCCGCAAAGAGCTCTGGCTGAAACAGGGAAGGAAACCCCGTTATGGCGTGGTCGGTGCTGGTGGTGGACGATGAGCCGAATATCGTCCTCTCGCTGGAATTCCTCATGAAGAGGGCGGGCCTTGAGGTCCGCACGGCGAGCGATGGTGAAGGGGCGTTAGCGTCGGTTCGCAGCGACATTCCGGATTTGATTTTATTAGATATTTCAATGCCTAATGGCGATGGTTTCGAGGTTTGCCGGAAGATACGGAATAACCCGGCCTGGCGAGATGTGCGGATCATCATGCTGACAGCCAAAGGCAGGGACTCAGAACGCGAGAGGGGGCTCGCTGCCGGGGCGGACGACTACATCACCAAGCCATTTTCGACCCATGACGTGATCGATCGGGTGCAGGCCCAGATCGGGGCTACCGAGGGCTGATAACCCTAATCTTTCTGCCATCTCCCCATTGGGCCCTAATCGCGCTAGGATCGGGAGCGGTTATCCACAGGGGAGCCGTCCCAACTCGGGGCGGCGGGAGGACCAGTTGGCGGGACCGGCGAAGACCAGCGAACGCTCAATATCGCTCTTTCTGCTCGGGGCGCTCGCCTTCAGTCCGCCGCTTTTGCTTATCTTTGGCGGCAAATCGTCGATCCTCGGCATTCCCTCGCTCTACGCTTATCTCTTTAGCGCCTGGATCGTACTGATCGTCCTGGTGAGTATCCTCGCAGGGCGCGCCCGGCCGACCGACCGTCCGCGCACGCCGCCGCGTCCGGAGCGCCGCTGAGCTATGGTGGCGGGCCATGCTTAAAGGCTGGGTCATCCTGCTGGCGTCGATCGCGTATCTATGCGTGCTCTTCGCGATCGCATATTACGGTGACAAGCGCGCCGACCGCGGACGCAGCCTGATTGCGAACCCTTACATCTACGCGCTCTCGATCGCGGTCTACTGCACCTCGTGGACCTTCTACGGCAGCGTCGGGCGGGCGGCGGCGAGCGGCATCGATTTCCTCACCATCTATCTCGGGCCGACGCTGACTTTTGTCGCCTGGTGGTTCGTGCTGCGGAAAATCCTGCGCATTTCGAAGGCGCACCGCATCACCTCAATCGCCGACTTCATCGCCTCGCGCTACGGCAAGAGCACATTGCTGGGCGGACTGGTTACGGTGATCGCGGTCGTTGGCATCATGCCTTACATCTCGCTCCAGCTTAAGGCGGTCTCCACCAGTTTCCGCCTGCTGCTCGAATACCCCGCCATCGTCATGCCCAAGACCGAATACGTGCCGCATTTTCTCGGCGACACGGCGCTTTTGGTCGCGGGTTGCATGGCGGCCTTTTCGATCCTCTTCGGCACCCGGCACATCGACGCATCCGAGCATCATGAGGGCATGGTCGCGGCGATCGCATTCGAGTCGATCGTCAAGCTGGTCGCTTTCCTCGCTGTCGGTATTTTCGTAACCTTTGGTCTTTATGACGGCTTTGGCGATCTGTTCGCCAAGGCGGCGGTGCGACCGGAGTTGGCCAAGCTATTCGTTGTTGATTCCGGCGCCTACGGTCAATGGATTACCCTCACCGTGCTCTCCATGGCGGCGATCATCTGCCTGCCGCGCCAGTTTCAGGTCACGGTCGTTGAAAATGTCGACGAGGACCATCTGCGCAAGGCGGTCTGGCTGTTTCCGTTGTACCTCCTGGCCATCAACATCTTTGTCCTGCCGATCGCCTTCGCGGGCATGATGCAGTTCCCTGGCGGCAACGTCGACGCCGATACCTTCGTGCTCACCGTGCCGATGGCGGCCAAGCAGGAAGGGCTCGCGCTGTTTGCCTATATCGGCGGACTTTCGGCGGCGACGGCGATGGTGATCGTGGCGACGGTGGCGCTTTCTACCATGGTCTGCAACGACCTCGTCATGCCGGTGCTGTTGCGCATGAAGGCGCTGCGCCTGCAGGAACGGGGCGATCTTTCCGGACTGCTGCTGGCCATCCGGCGCGGCAGCATCATCGGTATAATCCTGCTGGGCTACCTCTACTTCCAGTTCATCGGCGAGTCGGTAACGCTTGTCTCGATCGGCCTTGTCTCTTTCGCGGCGGCAGCGCAGTTCGCCCCCGCAATCCTCGGCGGCATCTACTGGCGCGGCGCGACGCGGCGAGGCGCACTCACCGGGTTGAGCGCCGGCTTCCTCGTCTGGACCTATACGCTTTTGCTGCCGTCTTTCGCGCGTTCAGGCTGGCTGCCACTGGATTTCGCCACCGAGGGGCCTTTCGGCATTGCGCTCCTGAAGCCTTACGAGCTTTTTGGTCTCAGCGGGCTCGACCAGATGACCCATGCGCTGTTCTGGAGCATGCTGGCCAATATCGGTCTTTACGTCGCGGTGTCGTTGTTCAGCCGGCAGGGGGCGGTGGAGCGCATCCAGGCCGCACTCTTTGTCGACGTGTTTCACTGGTCGGGCGAGCGCGGCTCGCAGTTCTGGCGCGGTACCGCCACGGTGAGCGACCTCCAGGCCCTGCTCGCCCGCTTCATCGGCAAGCGCCGCGCCGACCGCGCCTTCATCGACTATGCGCGCAGCCGCGAGATCAACCTCTCCAAGGTGCCCGAGGCCGACGCGCAGTTGGTAAATTTTGCCGAGCGTCTCTTGGCCGGAGCGATTGGGGCAGCATCCGCACGCGTCATGGTTTCCACTGTCGCCAAGGCCGAGATCATCTCGATCGACGAGGTCATGAAGATCCTCGACGAGACGAGCCAGGTGATCGAATACAGCCACCAACTCGAGCAGAAAGGCCAAGAACTTGAACGTACCTCTGCCGAATTGCGCGAAGCCAATGCGCGGCTCCAGGAACTCGACCGGCTGAAGGACGATTTTCTTTCCACCGTCAGCCACGAGTTGCGCACGCCGCTGACCTCGATCCGCTCCTTCACCGAAATCCTGTTTGACAACCCCGAACTGGCGCAGGTCGAACGCGAGCGTTTCCTCGGCATTGTCGCCAAAGAGAGCGAACGTCTCACCCGCCTCATCAACCAGACCCTCGACCTTGCCAAGATGGAGGCTGGTCGCATGGAATGGCAAATGGAGCGGCTCAATCCCAAGGCGGTTGTCGAAGATGCGGTCGCGGCCACGGGCGGGCTTTTCGAAGAGCGTGGTATCCGCCTCGACCTACAGCTGCCGTTCCGCCTGCCCATGGTCTTTGCCGACCGTGACCGTCTGATGCAGGTCCTGGTCAACCTGATCTCCAACGCAGCCAACTATTGCGATGAAGCCAACGGACGCGTCGTGGTCTGGGGCTCGGCGCGGCAGGATCAGGTGACGATCGGCGTGAGCGACAACGGGCCGGGCATCCCCAAGGCAGCTCAGAAGCAGATCTTCGAGAAGTTCCAGCAGGCCGACGCGCCGCGAAAGGGCCGCACCGGCGGCACCGGGCTCGGGCTGACGATCTGCCGCCAGATCGTGGAGCATTTCGGTGGCACCATCGGCGTGGACAGCCGGCCGGGCGCCGGGGCCCAGTTCGTCTTCAGCTTGCCGACGGCCGCCGCCTTGGAGCGTGGCGGCGTGGTCGAGGGACGGCGCTACGGTATCGGCCGGTTGATTCCGGCCGCCGGCAAGCGATTGGGGCTCAAGAAGAAGGAGGTCCCCGCCGAATGAGCTGGGGCTGGGCGCGCTGGTCGCAATCGGTGCGCTCGCAAAGGCGGCAGCTGATGCCGATCGGCATGCGGTGGCGCCGGCTGACGAGGTCCATCGCGTCGGCATAGACGATGTCGCCGGCATGGCCGATACCGCAACCGATCTCAACGGCGAAATGGCTGCGCGGGGCGTGGTGCCCGGACCCTGGCTTGGTGACCGTGCAGGCGATCGAGAAATAGGCGGTACCGTCCGGCATCTCGCTCGGCTGGGCGACGATCCGCCCTGGCGTTAGCAGGGCGGCATGCACGGCCCAGCGCGGGCAGGCGCCCGAAAAGCGGGGGATCCGCAGTCCGGAACCCATGAACCGCTTGGAGATATTGCCGGCCACGTCGACACGGACGAAGTGGAATGGGATCGCAGCATCGCCGGGCCGCTGAAGCGTCGTCAACCGATGGCAGACCTGCTCGAAACCCGCACCGAAGCGTTGAGCGAGACGTTCCACGTCGTAACGCTCTTTGCGCGCGGCCTCCGTGAAGCGCTCATACGGCATCAGCAGCGCGCCGGCGAAGTAGCCAGCCAAGGCGCGCCGCGCCATCGCCTCGGCCTCTGGACTGCTGAACTCGCCGCCTGCCAGGCAGGACGCCAGCAGATCGTCATGGTCGAGCAAGGCTATGTGGCGCCCCAGGGCAAAGGCAGCGCTGCTGGGCGGAAGAGACTCATCAAGCAGCAATCGGCTCTCTGGCGCGGTTCCATCGTTTGCCTCGCCGGCATTTACCGGGCCCGGGATCCGCTCGACTGTGATCTCGTGCTGGCGTTCCAATAGCGCGGCCAATGCCGAGAACGTCGCGGCCGGATCAAGTTTCAGTTTCTCGTGCAAGCTCTCCGCTTCGGCATCCAGCTCCGAGAAATGATTTCCATTTCGCTCCAGGAATTCGCTGACCTCCTCGGCCGGCGGCCGGCTCCCGACGATACCCTCCAAGGCGTCGCCACGGGCAATTTCGACGAGTTGGCCAACCGCATCGGTCAGCCGCTCGCTCTCTCCGACGATGATGCCAAGGAACTTCTGGCGCTCCTCGGCGCCCATATCGGCGTGATCGTGCAGGATTTCGGAGAAGGAACGGATCGAAGTCAGCAAGGTTAAGAGCTCGTGGATCGAGCTTGAGATAAAGGCGTCGTCCGACAAGCGGTCGCTCATGCCGCGCGCATTGTCGTTGGCTGTGCGGTAGGCCCGATAGAGCTCGACCACCGCACGGCACGCCGCCGGTGAAGCGTTGACCAGTGTGGAAAGATCGTCGCGGTCGATGCGGCTCTCGCGGAACAGCGGATCGCCGAAAGTCTCGATCAGGTCGCCCAGGAGCCGGGTCTCGTGCTCGTCGGAGAAAGCCTCAAGATCGACCTCGAAGAGCCGTGAGACCTTCAGCAGCAAAGGCAACGTCAACTGGCGTTGATTGTGCTCGATCAAATTGAGATAGCTCGGCGAGATGCCGAGTTGGCCGGCCAGGGCGACCTGGCTCACGCTGCGGTCCCGGCGCAACCGCCGGACCTTGTGCCCGAGCATCGCGGTTTGCGCCATCGGACGGGCTCCCGAATTTTACAAGTTTTCTAATTTACAAATTTATTAGTAAATTCTTAACCAGAAAATTGAAGTCGATCAAGGGTTTTATTGACCCCTTCTTGTCCGTGTGAATAATTTACTCTGCTGCATCATCTGATTTGGCATATTTGATTTGCCATTGGCGATCGGTGCGGCTCGTCACTTTCTGGAGGGGGAGGATATAGCCTTGGCACCAAAGATCATCTGGCTATTCGTCTTCGTCGCGCTGTACTGGGCCTACTGTATCTTCTGGGGCATCAAGTCAGCGATGGCGGCGAAGACTGCCAGTGACTACTTCATCGCCGGCCGACGGCTGTCGATGTGGGTATTCATCCTGGCGGCCACCGCGACTTCGTTCTCGGGTTGGACCTTCATGGGCCATCCGGGACTGGTCTATCGCGATGGCTTCCAATACGCCTACGCATCGTTCTACACGATCACGATCCCGTTCACCGGCGTCATGTTCCTGAAGCGCCAGTGGATGCTGGGCAAACGCTTTGGCTATGTGACGCCAGGCGAGATGCTCTCGGATTACTTCCAGGGCGACGGCGTCCGGATCCTCACCGTTATTGTCGCGCTGCTCTTCTCGATCCCATATCTGGGCGTGCAGCTCGGCGCGTCGGGCTTCCTGTTCAACGTTCTGACCGACGGTCTGGTCAGTGTGAACTTCGGGATGTGGGTCCTGTCGGCGGTCGTGTTTGTCTATGTGGCATCGGGCGGTCTGCGCGCGGTGGCTTACGTGGATACTTTGCAGTGTGTCTTGCTTGCCTTCGGCATCATTGTCGTCGGCATCATCGCGCTGCAATTGGCCGGTGGCTGGGGCGCGCTGAACGAAGGCTTCGCCAAGATGGCGGCGCAGCCAGAGCTCGGAAAATGGAAATCAACCCCGGCCGGGCACAATGCCTATTTCGCCATACCGGGCGTGATCCAGTTTACCGCCGGCCTCGGCAAGGAAACGCCAGTGGGCGGTCTGTGGACGGGCGTCATGTGCCTGACCTACATGTTCGCGCTGATGGGCATTCAGTCCGCTCCGGCGTTCACCATGTGGGCCTTTGGCAATAACGATCCCAAGCCGTTCGCACCGCAGCAGGTATGGGCCTCGTCGTTTGGTATCGGTCTGATCCTGTTCTTCTTCACGGCCTTCCAGGGCATGGGCGCGCATCTTGTGGGCGCCAACGGGTTGGTCACGAAAGCGGGGATCGGGATCTCAACGGCCTTGCCGGATCTTATGGCCAACAAGCAGGGCGGGTTGGTACCGCACTACATCAATACGATTGGTGATGCGACACCTTGGCTCGTCGGCCTGATCGCGGTTTGCGCGCTCGCCGCCATGCAGTCCACCGGCGCGGCATATATGTCGACGGCCGGCGGCATGCTGACCCGAGATCTGTACAAGCGTTATCTCAACCCGACGGCCTCGCACGCCACGCAGAAGCTGTTCGGCCGCCTCGGCGTTGCCTTCATCGTGCTGGCAGCTCTGGTGGTCGCGACCTTCTCGCGAGACGCGCTGGTGCTGCTGGGCGGTCTGGCTGTTGCCTTCGGCTTCCAGATGTGGCCGTCGCTGGCCGCGATTTGCTGGTTCCCGTGGATCACCCGTCAGGGTGCGACGTTGGGACTTGCGGCCGGCCTGCTTGGCGTGATCTTCACCGAAACGATCGGTCAACAGATCACCGGCGGCGCATTGCCGTGGGGCCGCTGGCCGTGGACGATCCACTCGGCCGGTTGGGGCATCATCTGCAACCTGGCTGTCTGCATCCCGGTTTCGGCGATGACGCAGAATGACACGGCGCGGGCGCACCGCATGAAGTATCACAACTTCCTGCGCGAGCACGCGTCGCTGTCGGCCGACAAGAAGCGTCTGGTTCCGATTGCCTGGATCATCACCCTCGCCTGGATGTTCTTCGGAATAGGTCCGGGCGCGGTGATCGGCAACACCATCTTCGGTGCGCCGGCAGCTGGCAGGGCCGGCTGGACCTTCGGGATCCCGTCAATCTGGGCCTGGCAGATCCTGTTCTGGGTCCTGGGCATCGGGATGATGTGGTTCCTGGCCTACAAAATGGAAATGTCGAGCGTGCCGGACAAGGAAGTTCACGCACTGGTCGAGGATATCGGCGACGTCGCCGTGACCCCGCCGCAGCAAGCGGGTGCCGGAGGCGCCACCTAAGTCTCCGTCTGACGACGGCAACTTCGAAGGGGGAGGGGCTTGCCCTTCCCCCTTTTTCTTTTAGTTCAATTGGTTAACAAGGATTGGCTTGCCTGCTCGCGATGATTTGCTAGAGTTGCTCTCAGCCAATCCAGGCATTGCAAACAACCGACGGACGCCGCCCTTGTCGCCACAGACCTACCAGATCGTTTCGACCCTGGCGCTGACCGCGCTCTTGTTCTACCCGGTGCGCCAGCTCATCTGGGTCCTGTCGGTGCGGCGGGCCGAGGGCCGCGATGGCCAGCATGACGACGTCCGCCGCACCAGGTTCAAGCGGCGCGCCACGGCGACCGCGATCCTGCTGTGCTTTACGTTCGCGGTGCTGTTCACGAATTCGATCATGAAGGGTGCGCAATGAACCCGGCGGTCCTGTCGCGCTTCATCAAGTACATGTTCATCGCCATACTCGTGACGGTAGGGGTCTATTTCATCCTGCCGGGATTCGTGGAACGGGCGCCGGGCGATTATTACACCGAGCAGGGTGACATTCTGCTGCGCGACCGCAAATTCGCCGAGGCGCTGAAGAAATTCGATGAAGCGCTGAAGGAGCGGCCCGATCATCGCGGGGCACTGATGGGGCGGGCGCTGGTCTATATCCAGACCAAGAAACACAACAAAGCGGTAATAGAGCTCACCTATCTCATCGACTACCTCAATCGCACCCTCAAGTCGGACGATCGAACCGGCAAGGGCGTGCTCGCTGCGGCGTATGCCAATCGCGGCATCGTCCACGACCGCGAGGCTCGCTACAAGAAGGCGTTCGACGACTACATCCTGTCGCTCAAGACCGATGAGGGCGTGGTCTCCGGGCCCGACGTGGTCCACAAGATCCTCTACGGAAATTCCCGCCCATCCACGGTGCGCAAGCGCGCCCGCTATATCGCCGAGCAACTCAAGCTGCCGCCGGACAAGCGTGTGCTTCGCATTCCCGAAATCGACAAAAAGCAGCGGATGTACAAGCCGTAAAGGCAGCTGGCATTCAGGCGAATTTAACGACCTTGAGGACGTCCTGAAGCAGGATCAGGAAGAAGAACAGCGCCGCTATGCACCCGAATAAGAGGCGCACTGTGTCGGGTTTGCCGTCCTTGTCGCGCCAACGAATGCCGTGGATTGCGATGATCGCGGTCACGGCCAGGAAGATGTAGTTGATCGGCTGCTCCCACGCGCCGGCAAACTCGAACATTCGTGAAACCGCCTATCCAACGGGTTGCGTTGATGCGGCCGGACAGAACGCCGATGCGCCGCGCCGGCACTTTCTCTCAAATGCGCCCGGCAAAGCAAGCATGCGACAACATGGACAGATATCCACAAACACCGCGGCGGCGCCGTGCCGGCACTGATCGCGGCTTATCGGCCGGTGTTAATATCCGGGCCGCCCTTCTTGAAGTATGGCGGAAACACCGAGCCACCGGCCCGGGTCACCTGGTCGGCCAGGATGATGCTACCGAAAATAGCCACAAATATTATGCCGGCCGCCCAGGCGAATTTCCGCACACCGCCGGGAACATGGGTGTGATAGTTGGCGTCATAGCGGTGGTAGTAGGGCTCGTGGTCGTTCAGCTCGCCGCTGGCTTCTTGCACGATGATCTTGCGCGCAAATTGCCGGGCCCAGAACGGCACTTCGCTGTGCAGCATGTAGTTGGCGAACAGCCGGTCGATGATGCTTTCGGGCATATCGCGCTTGTGCCAGTCGTAAAAAGCGAGCTGCAAAAGCTGGAACTCGCCGACCTGAAGCAGATTGGCCGCCGTGACGACCTCGGAACGGTCGTCCTGCTCTTCTTTGTCCGGCCGGATCAGGGTCTCAAGTAGGTTCATCGCGGCGGTCGACTGCGTTGCGGCGCGCCGTATCTCTGGCGGCCAAGATTGGATACTGTACGCGCGGGCTGGCCATTTCGATAATCAATTCAGCATTTTTCAGCGGCACTGACCGTCCATTTCGTTCCGGCGTTGGGGTCCGTGTGCAGCCAATGTACGATTGCTGATTGACGATGCATATCGTGATTGATCTGAAGCGAAGTGGAAGTTGAACCGCCCGTCGATCAACCTTTATCGAGCGTCTGCATTTTCTCCTGGAGCGCCTTGATCAGGCCATCGATGGAGCCCCGCCGGCGCAGAATCGCCGCGAATTCGTCGCGTTGGGTCTGGGCCATGGAAAGGTTCTCAATCACCACGTCGACGATCTTCAAACCCGAGCGGGCCCGGCGGATCGACCAGCGCAGCGGGATCGCGGTACGCCCGGGCTGCAGGACCACGCTGTCGACCGAATAGGCGCCGCCGTCCGGACCGGTGGCCCGACGGACCTGGAATTGCTCGCCGGCATATTGGCTGAGGCGCACCGTGTAAGTCTTCACGATCAGGCGCTCGAAAACAGCAAGATAAGCTTTGCGCTGGGCCGGCGTTGCCTGCCGCCAGTGACGTCCGAGCACGAAGACACCGATCGAACGGGTGTGGAAATTGCGGATGAACAGTTTGGCGAATTCAGCTTCGCGGCTCGCCTTGGATACCGATTTGTCGGCCAGGATTTTGAGCGCCCGGTCGGCAAGGTTCTGGACCAGCGCCCGCGCATCGGCGGCCGATTGCGCCTGGGCGCCCTGCGGCGGCGCCATCAAGACCAGCAGAAGAACAACGAGCGCCGATCTGAGTACTGTTTTCGGTGTCCGGAAGGCAGTCAGATTGGTTTTCATGGTATTGCCGCAACCCCGATGCTTGTTGGAACGATCCATGCCCTATCACTCTACGCTGACGATCTGTGTTGCGTGCCTGCGACCAGCGGGCGGCCGATCTACTGCCAGACGATGTCAGTTCGCCATCGCCGGAGCGAGCCGGCGTACAGAAGACAGGTTTAGGTAGCCGTTAAAACGCGCCTGTTCAAATGCACGTCCGATGAAATGGGATCCACCCCACGGAAATTCAATTGGCATGGCAGGCGATGCCGTCGCGCTCGGCCGCGGCGACGGCGCGAGCGAGCGGCGCGGCGTTGGCCTCCGCGGTGCCGGCCGCGACCAGCGCCGTGAGCGCCAGCGCCTCCACCTGATCGATGGTCATCCCGCGCGCGTCGGTCATGAATACGTTGCCCGGCTCAGTCTCAACTCATTCATTGTCGTCGAGGCCGGCGCCGCGCTCGCGCGGGGCATCGCTCGCGGGCACGTGGGTTCGATGCGCGTAGGCGACGAACCGGGCCCACAGCGCGGGATCGATCTTCGTGCCGTTCGTCTCGGCTCTGACGACATCGCCCACCGGCGGCTCGGGCCGTGATACGCAGACCATCTCGTCGGCCACAACCGCGCTCACGTCGGTGCCGGGCGCGATGTGGAGCCCGGCGCCGTCGAAGCCGATCAAAACGCCTGGCCACTTGACGGTGAAAGTAACCCCGGTGGCGCGTTGAGCGGCCGCGACGAACGGCAAGGACAGAACGGGATAGGCAATCCGCCCGGTTTGGAACCGCTCGCCGTCGGCCAGCGCCTCGGCGCGGTCGCACAGGGTGATGCCGGCGGTCATTGCACATAAGAGACCCTCGCGGCCAACCCAGCGCTGGCCGTCTCGCACCGGCGCGATGTCGCCGTAGGAGCGCTGATCGATCAGGTCGAGCAGGCCGGCAAGGGCGTCGAGCGCCGGCTGCTTGTGCGCGGCAAGCCAGCGCGCCGCCTTGCCGGCTTCTTCGGCCATGCCCCAGGGCAGGCCGGCGCCGCGTGCGGCCTTGACGGTCTGGGTTTCAATCTCGTTCAGGGAAAAGGTCACACCGTCACCGGGCGCTGGAGGGGAGGAAAGGCCCAATCGTCGGGATCGGTCGTGGTCAGCTCATCCGGGTAGGGCGCGTGCTGGTACATGTTGATGCGCAGCCAGCGGTCGGATTTGGGATCGAACCGGTTCGCGCCGAAAAAGGACAGCTTGCATCGCAGCAGGTCGAGCGGGACCATGCCGGCCGCCAGCAGGTTGTCGTGGATCTCCGAATAGGGATGGTGCAGCGCGATCTGCACGCGCCGAACTGCCCGCCGCTGGGCGGGGTACGCGAGCAGAAACTCTGCCAGCGAGGCGTCCGCATCGGCCTGTTCAAGCTCGGAATGGAGCGCCGCCACGTCGCGCGCGATGGTGAGCGGTTGCTCGCGCTCGCCGCCGCGCTCACTCTTGCGTTCGCCAAGGCGCGGCTCGAGCTTTTCCTCCGAGACGTACCAGAACCGGGCCTGGGCGTCGGGCGAATCGAAATCGATCGTCAGCGCCCAACCGAAGAAGTCGCGAATGGCTTGGATGGTTGTGGCGACCGTTTGCGTGGCGTCAATGCGGAACCGCTCTGCCTCGTCGATCGCCATCGTGTCGGCTAGGTCGTCGACGAGTGCGCCGTGCGGTTCAATCAGCAGGCTAACCAGCATCTCCTGGCCTTCCAGCGAGAGCGTCTTTTCGCCCCAGGCATAGAGCGCGTCCCAGGAGGACCGCGCATCGAGTGCGCCCTGCTCGACGTGAACCGCCAGCGCTTTCAGGTCTTCTTCCAAGCCGGCGATCCGCGCTGTCTGGCGCGCGTCATCGATCTGCCAGGAGGCCACCAGGACGCGAGCGCGGGCCAGCGCGTCGCGGAAACCGGCCGCCGTCGCTGGGGACGCGCCGGGCTGGGCGCGGACGCGCGCAAGCGCGGTCTCGCGCGCCGTGATCCAGCGGTCGAAGAGGGCTGGATGGTTGGCAATAAACGGTCCGAGCCCGAGCCCTGTGGCATTTCCGACCCCCAATGTTCTGCGGATTGAGCGGCCGAGCCGTGCCGCGGTTGCCGGTGCGCGCGCGGCCGCCAGATGCTCGGCGAGATCGACCGTAAAGGCGCGGATCAGCCAGACCGTCAGCAACTCGGCGCGGAAGGGCCCGGCGAACTCGGGCCGATCGGCGATCCGGTCGCGGTCGGCGAGCCCGAACTTGCCGTTGCCGTATACCGCCGTGGTGCGCATGAGGTAGCCGACCGAGTCCAGCATGTCCGGGTCAGGCTGCCGGCCTTCCGCGAGCGAGGCGACGAGATGCTCGAAGAAGCGAACGCTTCGGTTCGCCCGCGAGAGGATCAGATCGGATGCGCGGAAGCGCCCGGCCTCCTGCAGCGGCACGTTGGCCTCCAGCCGGGCAAGCTCGCTGACGTTGGGCGTTCCGTCATAGAGCGCAAAGGTTGCGTCCCAGGCTTCGGCGATGACCCGGTCGGTCCGCAGTGACGGGTCGAGGTCGTGGGCGAAACAGACGAGCGAATAGCTTCGCGCCGGGCCCCGTGCCCGATAGACCGCGACGCCGACGCCGTCTGTCGAGATATCCCAGCGCGGTCGTTCGAACTCCCAGCCCTCTGCCTTCAACCGCCGCAACAGCGCGCGCATGAAGCTGAGCCTGGTCTGGTGGAACGCTCCCAATCGCTCCAACCGCATGACGGTCGACGGCGGACGCAGGGGCGCACAGGCTGGCATTTCGGATCCGTTCAACAAACGCATGGCCTCGTTCATCGAATTCCCGCCTCGCTACGCGGCCCTGTGCGGATCGGTGGTTGCCTGGACCGGTTCGCGGGCATCGCGCGTGGCTCCGGCCGGCACAAACGAGCGCTCGAAAAACCGCAGCCAATTCATGCCCATTATCCCAGAGACTTCATCCCAGGAGAAGCCGGTTGCGCGCAGCCCGTTGGCGAGGCCCGGCATGTCGAGATTGGAGCGGAACCATGACGGCTGGTCCGGAAAGCGCAAGGCGCCGTGGGTGGGATCCAGCCCGGCGTCTTGCGGGGCGCCGTTTTCACCTAAGCGGATATGCCCGGCTACCAGCGTCTATATGCATCTTTGGTCTCACCATAATCACAGCGGCACGGGTTCAAGGACTAGGGTCTGGACTCAATTAGACGTAACCCGCTGACCTGACTCACTTTTGCCCTGCGGCAAGAGAATCCAGAGCCGTTGTATTTCAATGAGTTATATCTAATTGAGTACAGACCCTAGGCTGCTCCGGCACGACCCGTACAAGAAACCCCATGAACTTCCAGGTTCGCATCGTAAAGCGGTTCTCTTTATGGACCAGCACCCAGGCTTCCAGGTCCATCTCTGGCCGCCTCCTCGTCAATAGCCGCAACACTGGATTGGTTTTGGCAAACTCAATACCTAGAGCGGTTTCAATGAACGGGGAATCATTTTGAGGATTCCGTTGAGGCTTGATCTGTGATTCGGTCCTCTCTGGTTCAAAGAGGAGGGTTCGATGTCACGGAGCTACAGTACAGACCTTCGGATT